>Ga0247744_1000217_pt1 | contig 10184 bp, 10 predicted proteins | sample UWRJS154409C5_FD_180946 | JGI IMG/M metagenome (GOLD analysis project Ga0247744, IMG submission 180946) | Soil microbial communities from Arlington Agricultural Research Station in Wisconsin, United States - UWRJ-S154-409C-5 | ecosystem: Environmental > Terrestrial > Soil > Agricultural land... | reverse complement strand
GTTGACGCCGTTCGCCGCCAACGTTTCGTGATGGCAACCGCCCGAGCACCGCGCGCTCCGAATCATTTCGGCAACGCAGCTTCGCCTGCGTGTCTCCGGCCCACGGACCGCACGCGACGCGCGATTTCGGCAAGGACCTTGCATGAGCGGGCTCGAGCCCCACCGGGCTCCGGAGGTCCAAAGGGGGCCGGGAGGAGATTTAGACTATGCACGAGACTCATCGAGGTTCAGTCGCGCGCGCCGCAGCCGGTCGCATTCTTCCGCTTGGTGTGGCCGGAATCACGGCATTCTTCATTGCTCTGGCCTGCACGACGACCCCGCCGGTGGACGGCGACGGCGCGGGCGGGAGCGGAGGCACGGGCGGCGGGAGCGGAGGCACGGGCGGCGGAACAGGCGGGCATGTGAGCGCTGGCGGAAGCGGTGGCAGCACGGGCCCCATGACAGGTGGATCAGGCGGCACCGCGACCGGCGGTGAAAACAACGGCGGCTCCGCGGGTGAAGGAGGCCTCGGTGGCGAGGGCGGCGCGTTCGTCCTGGAGTTCGATGGCGAGTCGAGCATCTCGACCATCTACTCACTACCGTCGAGCGTCCTCGGTGCAGCCATCATCATCGACCGCGAAGAAAGCTGCGAGGATTTCGTGGCTGCAGGCGAGGCCGATGCTTATTGGGGCAATTCGCGGAACCTGATCATGTCCTTCAGCGACCAGGATCGCACCGAGCTCGAGGCCGGTACCTATCCGGTGACCAACCTGCCCGCACCGAGCGAAGGGAAGCACGGAGCAGCCACCTTCGGTCTCTTCGATGGTTCCTGCGGCATCGAGGCGATCGAAGCCACGGGCGGTACGATCACGATCGACAGCGCCGTTGGGGACGAGATCTCCGGCAGCTATGATCTAGAGTTCGCAGTCGGCACACTCTCGGGCACCTTCTCGCCCGAGCCGTGCGCGGACTACGCGTGGTCGGACAATACGCCGCCCACGACCTGCTACTGAGCCGGTGGCCGCCGGCTGGCGATCGGTTGGCTCGGGCTCAGTCGGCTCGGGCCAGCGGATCGAGGGTTTTCGCGCGGCGCGGCGCTGCCGACAGGGCCTCGCGCAGCGCCGCGCGGATCGACTCCTGAAGTGCTTCGGTCACCCGCCGCCGCAAGTCGGCGCGCGAGGTGACGAGGCCGATTTCGCGCACGGGTACCGGCGAGACGAGCGGCCTCACCTGCGCCTTCCGGCGCGCCTCCGAAATGTCGCGCAGGGCGAGCTCGGGCAGCACGGTCGCGCCCAGACCTTCATCGACCAAGCGGATCAACGTCTGAAAGCTGCCGCTCTCGAACTGAATGCCGGCGGGGCTGTCCGCCATTTCGCGGCCGCAATAGGAGAGCACCTGGCTCCTGAAACAGTGCCCTTCCGGCATGACCCAGAGCGTGCGCCCTTTCAGCTCATTTTGGCTGACTTCCTTCTTTTTCGCCAGCGCGTCGCCGGGCGGCAAGTAAGCGAACATGGGCTCCTTGCCGAGCGTCGTCTCGCTGAGCCCCGGGATGCCGAGCGGGGTCGCAGCTAGGCCAGCATCGAGCGTGTCGGCGCGCAAACGCGCGATGATCTCCTGCGTCTTGAGCTCCTCGATGGCCAGCTCCACCTTCGGGTACTCGCGCGCGAAGCGGCCGAGGAAGAGCGGCATCACGGTGGACGACAACGTCGGGATCACGCCGAGTCGGAAGCGGCCGGCCGGCTCGTCTTCTTCCACCACGATCTGACCGAGGCGCTGGGTCTCGCGCAGGACCGCGCGCATCTGAGCGAGCGCCGGCCCTCCGGCCGGCGTGACCAGCACCGGCTTCTTGCTCCGATCGAACAGGACGAGACCGAGCAGGTCCTCGAGCTTCTGGATCTGCATGGACAGGCCCGACTGCGAGACGTGGCAGGCCTCTGCAGCCAGGCGAAAATTGCCCGTTTCCTCGATGGCCACGGCGTAGCGCATCTGGGTCAACGTCACCTGCTCGAGGTCCACGGGCCTATTTTGGTCATCATTTCTAGTGAACGCAAGAACGAAACGTTCGACTGGAGTCTCGGACCGAGAAGCCTAAGGTCAGCTCCAGACATCGGCTGACCCGAACCGGGTGCAGCCCACTCAGAAACAATCTCAGGAGATCTCCATGTCGCTCATCAACACCACCATCAAGCCCTTCAAGGCCACCGCCTACCAGAACGGCAAGTTCTTCGAGGTCACTGACCAGTCGGTCCGCGGCAAGTGGAGCGCGTTCGTGTTCTACCCCGCCGACTTCACCTTCGTGTGCCCGACCGAGCTCGAAGATTTGGCCGACCGCTACGCGGAATTCCAGAAGCTCGGCGTCGAGGTCTACGGCGTCTCGACCGACACCCACTTCGCCCACAAGGCGTGGGCGGACACGTCGCCCGCCATCAAGAAGGTGAAGTACGCGCTGATCGGCGACCCAACGGCCACTTTGGCCCGCAATTTCCAGGTTCTGATCGAGGAGGAGGGCCTCGCCCTGCGCGGCAGCTTCCTCGTCAACCCCGAAGGCGTGATCAAGGTGCTCGAGGTCCACGACAACGGCATCGGCCGTGACGCGAGCGAGCTCCTGCGCAAGGCCAAGGCCGCTCAGTACGTCGCCAGCCATCCGGGCGAGGTGTGCCCCGCCAAGTGGCAAGAGGGCGACAAGACGCTCAAGCCCGGCCTCGATCTCGTCGGCAAGATCTGATCCGTCGGTCCGCGGGCGCGCCGGCACGTCGCTCGACCTGTCGGCCCGCCCGCCCACTCCTCCCTCGTTCCCCTAGCGCCTCCCCACTCGCATCCCCAGATTGATCCCATGCTCGAAGACGACCTGAAAGCCCAGCTGAAAGCCTACCTTGCCCACCTCAAGGGTCCGGTCGTGCTCACGACCTGGCTCGACGGCAGCGAAGGCTCCCGGGACCTGCGCGCGCTCCTGGACGACGTCGAGGCGGCCTCACAGCTCGTCACCGTCGAAGTCGGCAGCCCAGAGAACCCGAGCGAGCGGGTGCCGAGCTTCGCGGTGCATCGCCCCGGTGAAGCGCCGCGCGTGCGCTTCGCCGGCCTGCCCTTGGGGCACGAGTTCACGTCGCTCGTGCTCGCCCTGCTCCACGTGAGCGGCCATCCGCCCAAGGTGAGCGACGAGGCGCTCCAGCAGGCGGCGAGCCTCGACGGCCCCCTGCACTTCGAGACGTATTTTTCCCAGTCCTGCCAGAACTGCCCCGACGTGGTGCAGGCGCTGAACATCCTGTCGGCCAAAAACCCCCGCATCACGCACATCGCCATCGACGGCGCGCTCTTCCAAAAGGAAGTCGAAGAGCGCCAGGTCATGGCGGTCCCGACCATCTACCTGAACGGCGAGCGCTTCGGTCAAGGCCGCATGGAGCTGGAAGAGGTCCTCGCCAAGGTCGATCAAGGCGCAGCCGTGCGAGAGGCCGAGAAGCTCGGTCAGAAGCCCGTCTTCGACATGCTGATCGTGGGCGGCGGCCCAGCCGGCGCGTCGGCGTCGATCTACGCAGCGCGCAAGGGCCTGACCACGGGCATCGTCGCTGAACGCTTCGGTGGCCAGGTGCTCGACACGCTGGCGATCGAGAACTTCATCTCGGTTGCCGAAACGGAAGGGCCCAAGCTGGCCGCGGCGCTCGAGCAGCACGTGCTGTCCTACCCGGTCGACATCATGAAGCACCAGCGCGTCAAGAAGGTGACGCCGGGTGACGTGCTCCAGGTGGAGCTCGAAAGCGGAGCGACGCTGTCGGCCAAGAGCGTCATCGTGGCCACCGGTGCGCGCTGGCGCGACATGAACGTGCCCGGCGAAGCCGAATACCGGACGCGCGGCGTGACCTACTGCCCACACTGCGACGGGCCCCTGTTCAAGGGCAAGCGCGTCGCCGTCATCGGCGGCGGCAACTCCGGCGTCGAGGCGGCCATCGACCTAGCCGGCGTGGTCGCGCACGTGACCTTGCTCGAGTTCGCGGATCAGCTGAAAGCCGACGACATCCTGGTGCGCAAGCTGAAGAGCCTGCCGAACGTCGACATCATCCTGTCCGCCAAGACGACGGAGGTCGTCGGCGACGGACGCCAAGTGGTGGGCCTGCGCTACGAGGACCGCACCAGCGGCGCGCAGAAGAGCCTCGATATCGCGGGCGTCTTCGTGCAGATCGGCCTCTTGCCGAACACGGACTTCCTCAAAGGCACCGTGGAGCTCAGCCGTTTCGGCGAGGTGGTGGTCGATCACCACGGCAAGACGAGTGTGCCGGGTTTGTTCGCGGCCGGCGACTGCACCACGGTGCCCTACAAGCAGATCATCATCGCCACCGGCGATGGCGCCAAAGCAGCGCTCGGCGCGTTCGACTACCTGATTCGGAGCTCGGCGCCGGCGGCGTGACGGGGACCGGTAGCTCTCCCAAAGGGGGATCCGAATGTACATACATTCTCGTACGTACATTGTCCCTGGCCTGGGAGCAGGTCGACCTCCTCCGGACGGCTACGGATTGCCCTTCGTGCGCGTGATCACGAGGATGACGACGTGGTCGTCCTCGACAGAGAACAACACGCCGAAAGGGTGCTCGCCCACGAGGCAGCGACGAACCCCGTCGTCGACGAGCGGATAGGCCTCCGCACGTTCCGCGATGCGTTCCACCGCGACCATGAGCTCGCTGCGAAACGCCTCGGCGGCCTGGCGGCTACGCTCGGCGCAGTCGTCGAACGCGTCTTCGACTTCCGCGAGCGCAGCAGGATCCCACAAGACCGTCCGCTTCACTTCCCCACCTATTTGCTCAGCAGCGCGGCGCGGACGTCGTCCCAAGTGATGAGCTCGGTCTCACCAGTGGCCATCTGCTCGCGCCGGCGCCGCAGCTCCGCACGCACAGCTGCGTCGAGCTCAGCAGCGGCCTGCTCGGCAGGGCCGGAACGCGCTTCGGCGGGGAGGCGGTCGCCCTGGGTCATCGGCGGCGGTCTAGCATGAACAGGGCCGAGCTCGCGCCGCCCGGTCGGCCGTTGATTCTATTAACCTGTTGATATTGCGGCATTTTTATCAACCGGCCGCCAAACAATGTCCGCCCGTCGAGCACTGAATGCTTGAGCAGGAGCGAGCCCTCCTTCATTCTCCGGGGGTCATGAATCAGCGCGGCACCTTCTGGCTCGAACCGCACGACGCGGTCGACTTCCTCCGCACCCTGCCCAGCGCCTCGGTGAACCTCGTCATCACCGATCCGCCGTACGAGTCGCTCGAGAAGCACCGCGCCATCGGCACCACGACGCGCCTCAAGCACAGCAAGGCGTCGAGCAACGATTGGTTCGACGTGTTTCCGAACGCGCGCTTCCCCGAGCTCTTGGCGGAGGTCTACCGCGTCCTCCAGCGGGACAGCCACTTCTACCTCTTCTGCGACCAGGAGACGATGTTCGTGGTCAAGCCCCTCGCCGAGGCGGTCGGCTTCACTTTCTGGAAGCCACTCGTCTGGGACAAAGAGCGCATCGGCATGGGCTACCACTACCGAGCTCGCTACGAGTTCGTGCTGTTCTTCGAGAAGGGCAAGCGCAAGCTGAACAACTTGGGCGTGGCGGACGTCATCTCGGCGCCGCGCATCTTCAAGGGCTACCCGACGGAAAAGCCGAGCGAAGTGTCGCGGGTTTTGATCGAGCAATCGAGCCAGCTCGGCGACTTGGTGGTCGATCCATTCTGCGGCTCGTCGTCGGTGGGGGTGGCCGCGGTCGAGCTCGGCCGCCGCTACCTCGGCAACGATCAGAACCCGATCGCGCTCAAGCTGAGCGAAGAACGCTTGCTCGCCGCGGGCGGGCAGCAGGCTCGACCCCTCGCGCCGAGCCGCCCGACGGGTCTGCCCGAGCAGCTGGACCTTCTGGCCCGCTAGGCAGAAAAGGACAGAGCGCATGTCCCCGCCCAAGCCCGAGCCGTCCCTGTTCGCCGGAGTGTGGAACGAACCGGCGGAAGAGAGGCCCCTCACGGGTGGCGAGTTCGCCGAGCTCATCGCCGCCTACTTGGCGCAGAACTACGGGCCGCGCGGGCTCGTGGTGTATCGCGAGGTGCATCTCGGCAAGAGCATCATCGGCAAGAATCGCCGCGTGGACATCCTCGCCTTGCACCCGGAAACGAGCCGCGCGGTGGCCATCGAGTGTAAGTACCAGGCGAGCGCCGGCACCGCCGACGAGAAGATCCCTTACACGCTGGACGACCTAGCGGCCCTGCACATCCCCGCCTTCGCCGTCTACGCCGGCGAAGGCTTCTCGCGCGGCGTGCTCCACCTGCTGCAGGCAAGCCGCTTGGCTGCGTACTGCCTGCCCGGTCCAGGGCTCGCGCCCGGTCCAGACACGCTCGAGCTCGATCACATGATGGCGACGACGTTCGGCTGGTGGGAGCTCGTGCTCAAGAACAAGGCTCCGTTCGATCTCGCCCGCTGGCTCGAGGCACGCGGGCCAGACTCGAGCGAGTAGAAGTCCGGCGAGGAGCGATTCGGCCGAGCCCGGCTGACTATTCCGCCGTGCTCGGCAGTGCCCCGAGCGTGGGCGCGTGCACCAAGAGCAGGCTCTCCTCGGCTGGCACCCCGATGCGCAGCGGGAAGCCGTAATGCCCCGTACCGCGGTGCACGTAGAGGCGCTCGGTGCCGCGGGCCCATAGGCCGTGGTCGGGCATGTTGACGAAGAGCCGCAGCATGGTCCACGAAAGCCCCAGGCTGACCAAGCCCACTTGCCCGCCGTGGGTGTGACCGGACAGCACCAGATCGACCGAGCCCGGCGGCACGTGCTTGAACGCGCCGGGATCGTGGAGAAGCAGGAGGCGGAGCGCACGACTGCTCCGCGGAAAGCGCGCCATCAGCTCCGCCAAGTGCTCGGCCCGCTTTTGCCACACGAAGCCAGCGCCGATGATTTCGACCGGACCCGCCGCCGTCTCGACCAGACTCCGCTCGTCGACCAAGAGCCGCGCGCCAGCGTGCAGGAGTGCAGCCTGCACGATTTCGGGCGCCTCGTAGTCGTGGTTCCCCAGGCATGCGAACACCTTGCCGGGCAGCTTCTGCAGCGGCTCCAGAGCGCGGCGCAAGAGCTCCGGATCGCCATGGGCCTCCATGGTCAGAAAATCGCCGGTGAGCAGGATGAGATCCGGATCCTTGTCGACCGCGTCCTGACAAATGCGCGCCAGCCGCTCCGGCGGCATGAACGGACCGATGTGCGGGTCGGTGATCTGCACCAAACGCAGCGGTCTCTCGACGCGCAGGGGACCCGCGCGGTGGCGTGACAGCTCGGGCACGTCACCATCGTTCATTGCGATGTGCACCACCTCGCTCCGGGTGAACGACGACTGCAGCACGCCGACGGCGGCGAGGGCATACGGCAGCCACGGCCACGGCACCGCCACGCCGAACAAGCCGACGATGACCCACGGCAAGGACAGCGCGGTGCCGGAGACGAAGAACGCCGACGGCACGGTGACCAGCCCCCGCACGAGCGGCCCCCGCACGCGCGGAACGAGAGGCAAGAGGGCGCTCACGTAGAGCGTAGCGGACAAGTACACGAAGACGCCGAGCGGCACATCGAGCCGCGCCAGCATCGGCAGGACGAGCGCGGTGTGCAGCGAGAGCTGGACCGCGCGGAAGATCGCATACGCGCGCGAGCGCAGGCTGACCGCGCCGACGACGCCTGCCACGCAGAGCCAGCTGACTATTGAGACGGACACCGCGGTGCCGGTTTGACGCGAAGACGGCCCGCGCGCAAGGCGATCAAATTTCGCCCTCGACGCCGATGGTGGGAATAGTTGCCGGGCCCACCAAGTTCTCCATGCAGCCGCTTTCGCTACAGTAGATGTCGTTGGCCTCCTTGCTCAGGGTGGTGTTGAGCACGCCGAGCGTAACCGTGATGAAACGGCCGCGCTGATCCAGGTCGAAGCGCTTGCCGAGCTGCCAGTCCAGCTGAAAATACGCACTCGAGCGCGGCGCGGTGGCGAGCTGAGCGATGGCTTCGACCCGAGCCGGGAAGCCCGTGTAGTAGGTGGCCCGGGAGCTCAGGCCCCAGCCGTGACCGAAATCGTAAGCCAATGCGATGTCGAAGACGTGGGTGCGGTCGTACTGGGACGGCGCCGTGACGCGGCCGATCGAGCGCGTGGAGCGCGACAGGGTGTAGGAAATGAAACCGCGCAGACGCCGCGCGAGGGTGCGCTGCAAGGCGACCTCGAGGCCGTAGGCTTGTCCCTGCGCGCGATCGAGGCCCGAAGGCTGTCCCTCGATGTAGTGCACGGTCTCGGCGTCGCCGACGTGGAAGAACGCCGTCTGAAAGATCGTGGTGTCCAGGGTCAGCTCCCACGGTAACTCGAGCTCGACGCCCACGTCGGCCAAAGCCGTCCACTCGAGCCCTCCCGCCACCGAAAAGACCCGTCCAGGTGGCCGCTGCGAGGGGCTCCGTGGCTGCGATCCGAGGCCGAACGACTGGTGGAGCCGCGCCCACTCACTGAGCTCGTAGGACAGCTGCGCCCGCGGGCCAAACGATCCTTCCACCGCCGACGGCGTCACCGGCGTCGCGCTACTCGTAAACAGGTCGGCACGGAGCCCCAGCGCATAGGTGAGTCGCTCGTCCACCGCGCCCATCAGCTCGCCCCAGACGGCGAAGTTGGCGTCGTGACGCGTATAATTGGCGAGCTCGGCCATGTCCGGCCGCTCGTAGCTGTCGTGCTGCTCGCGCAGCTGAACGTCGGACCCATAGCCGACCCAGGTGCGCGAGCTGATGGGCACTTGTCCCTCGACGCGCAGGGTGCCCATGAGCGAGTTCGGCCGGTAGTCGCTTTGATTCGAGTCCCAACGGTCGTGAGCCAGGGTGACGCTCTGCCTGTGCCAAGCGCCGCTCGTATCTCGTTGTTCGTAGCGCAGCGCCCCGCGGTGAAACGAGGTGTGGGCCAGGTCCAGCATCGCGCCATCGTCCTGGCGCTGCGCGGAGTGATCCCCCGAGCCGAGAGCGAGGACCTCCACCTTCTTGCCGGGGGCGGTCTCGTAGGAGAGGCGCCCCTGGTAGTCCCAGAAGTCGAGCGAGAAATCCGGGGCCACTAGGCCCACCAAGCCCGCCGTGTACGAGTAGCGCCCCGCGGCCATGAAGCTGCCGCGTCCCCCGGCGAACGGCAGCTCCACACCGAGCGCACTGTCGGTCGCGCGCACGCGGTAGCTCGCCCGCGCCTTGCCTTCTGGAGGCGCCGCGGTCGCTTCCAGAAAACCGCCGCCGGCGCGCCCGAGGTGCGCGGGGCCGCCGGTCGGGTGCAGCGAGGCGCTCTCGACGAGCCATGGGTGCAAGACAGAGGTGCCGCGCCCCAGGTGATAGAGGTAGGGCACGGCGATACCATCGTACTCATAGCCGACCATACCGGCGCCGGCGCCGCGCAAACCGAGGAATGGACCGCTGGCCAAGATCGGCACCACGCCCGGCATGCTCTCGATGGCGCGCACCGGATCGCCCTCGGCGCCGGGGATGACGCTGGACAGCTCGTCGGACATGACTCGTCCCGTGCCCGGACGACGCACCCCGTGGACGGCGACTTCGATTTCGGCGGGCGCCGCCTCGGCGTTTTGGGCTCCGCTCCCTTCGGCCGCTTTCGTCGGCGCGGGGGGCGCTGGTGGCTCGTCCACGGGCGCAGTGAACTCGATGCGCAGCATCACGTAGGCCGCGCGCGGCTCGCCCTCTACGGTGGCAGGGCTGAAGCGGAAGTCGCTCGCCGCCTGGGCAGCCGCTTCCGAGAACGGCGGGTCGCCCGAGGTGACGGTCACTTTCTCGACCTTGCCCGTCTCGCTCACCAAGACCTTGAGCACGACGCTGGCATCCCCCACCCCGCCCTCGGGGTACGGCGCCGTACCCCCCTCTTCCAAACGAGGCGCCACGACGCCCGCTGGCTCGGTTCGATTCTCCTCTTGTGCCTGCGCCGCCGTGACCAAGGTCATCCGGACAATCCCGGCGAGCACCACCCAACTCAGCCCTCGAGCGCTCCATCTCATGCCGTGGACTCACAGAGCGCTTTGGCCTGCTCGAGCAGGGCGCGCGCTAGAATGGCGCCCTTGTAGACATAGATGGCGCCGTGCGCATCAGCCGGCACGGCTTCGGGGCTAACGCGGAGCTGGCTCGACACCGCGAGGAGAAGGCGCACGGGCTGCCCTTGCGCGGGGCGCGCCCCCGCCTTCATCCAATCCAGACGCCGAAACACCGCCTCG
>Ga0247744_1000216_pt1 | contig 10247 bp, 10 predicted proteins | sample UWRJS154409C5_FD_180946 | JGI IMG/M metagenome (GOLD analysis project Ga0247744, IMG submission 180946) | Soil microbial communities from Arlington Agricultural Research Station in Wisconsin, United States - UWRJ-S154-409C-5 | ecosystem: Environmental > Terrestrial > Soil > Agricultural land... | reverse complement strand
CACCTCGACCGTCACCGGCTCGGTCTGTAGGCGCTTGCCACCCACGTTGAAGCTGGCTGGTCCCAACACCAAACGGCCAGCTTCCGTCGGCGTGACTTCGTAGGCGGCGACGAGGTTGCGTTCCGTCCGGAAGTTGAAGTTGTGCATCACCATCCGCCGCATCGACTGCAGCGAAGGACCGGCGACCTGCGCCTTGCCTTGCACGGGGAGCTTCGGGTCTTCTGCGCTGTCGCCATCGTCGAGGACGGCCGTGACTTCGACGGTGAAGGTCTCACCCACCGCAACCTGGCGCGCACCGACCTCGATCCGCACCTCGCTGGCCAGGGCGGGAGTCACAGAAAGCGTTGGCCAGAGCAAGAAGGCGCCCAGCCCGGCTAGCCAGGGTGCGACGCCGCGGGTCACTTGTCCTCCATCGTCGGACGCAGGCGCACGGTGCGCGCCTTCTGCTGGGCGTCGTGCTGCTGGAAGGTCGGCGCTTGCTCCAGGCGATCGAGGATTCTGGCATCCTGTGAAGCTGCCGGAGCATTTTGTCCTCCAGCGGCTTGGTCGGGACTGGGCTCTGGCTTTTGTCCGTCGCCGCCCGGCTGCGGCTGGTCCTGCTTCTGCTGATCGGCCGGCGGCTGTTGGCCGCTCTTCTGGTCCTGGTCGGAGCCAGGCTGATCCTGCTTCTGGTCCTTCTGGTCTTGGTCGGAGCCGGACTGGTCCTGCTTCTGCTCGTCCTGCTTCTGGTCCTGGTCCTTCTGATCGGGGTCGCTCGGATCTTGGGGCTCGTCTTGCTCGTTCTGCTCCTGGTCCTTTTGATCCTGCTCGCCCTTCTTCTCCTCTTCCTGCTTTTCCTTTTCCTTCCGCTCTTCCTCTTCCTTCAGGCGCCGCTGAGCGAGCGCGCGATTGTGCGCGATGTCGCGGCCAATGGCGTCGCCGGTCTTCTCCGGCAAGCCGGGAGCGAGGACGATGGCGCGGTCGTAGGCGTCGATCGCGGCTTGGTAGCCGGCTCGCGACAGCTCCAGATTGCCCATCAAGTACTGAGCGCGCGCGCGCAAATCGGTGGGCAAGTCTGGGTTTTCGGCGACGGGCGACAGCACCCGGAGGGCGCAGTCGATGCGGGACGAGAGCTCCGGGTCGACCTTCTCGTCGGGCGCCCTGGGCAGGGCCCCGCTCGGGGGCGGCGCCACTGCTGGCGCCGAGGACGCGGCGGCCGAAGTGGACCCGGCCTGCTGGGGAGGGAACGGGCCAGCCAGAGCCAGGCCGAGATCGAGGGAAGCATCCCCCAGCCGGCGGGCGCGTTCGCCGGCACCGATCACGCCCGTCTCGCACGCACCCGTCTCGAGATACTTGGTCAAGAGCTCGGTGGCGGCTTTGGTGTCCGGCTTGGACAAGGCGAGGATCGCGTCGTTGACGACCGGGCTCTCGCGCACGAAGAGACGGTCGAAATCCGCGCACCCCAGGTTGCCCCCGGCGAACAGACCGAGCGCGAGCAGGACCGCCGCCTGGCGCATCCGGCTCGGCTGGCGGCGTCGCTGCACGCCGCGCGGCGGCTCCTCGGGCAATTTTCGTTTCTTGCCCAGACTCAGCAGGACGTCTAGGGCGAGCAAGAAGACCGCGGCGCCGAGCGGGTACTGGTACACGTCCGCGTAGACGGTTTCGACCCGCTCGGAGAGCTCCTCCGTCATCAGCTTTTGCAAGCGTGCGGTGACGTGGTCGATGCCGACTTGCCCCTTTTCGGCGCGCACCACCTCACCACCGCCGGCGGCGGCAACCTTGCCGAGCTGAGCTTCGCCCTCAGGCGAGAGGAACGTCGTCATCAGACCGCCCTGACTGTCTCGACGCAGGCCGACCTCATTGCCGTTCTCGTCGACCTCGTACATCGGTTCCGGAGTCCGGCCACCGATCTGCACGACTTCGATGCGGGTCCCGTCCGCGGCGATGCGCCCGGCGACTTCGGCCGGATCGCCTTCGAGGTCTTCGCCATCCGTCACCAGCACGATCACCCGTTCGTGTCGGGCACTGAGGGGGTCCCGCGCCAAGAGCTCGCGCGCCGTCTCCAGTGCGCGTGCGATGCTGGTGCCACCAATGGGCATGTCGACCGGCTCGAGTCCGCGGAAGAATTGAGCGATGGCCGCACCGTCGCTGGTGACCGGAAACGCCATGGTGTCACCGGCGAAGGCGACGGCACCGAAGCGAGCGCCCCCGAGCTCGGACACCAGACGGGCCACCTCGACCTTGGCTCGCTTCATCCGCGAAGGCGAAACGTCCTTGGCGTACATGCTCTTCGAGTAGTCGAGCACCACCACCACATCGAGATTGGTGGCCGGTAGGACGCGCGTCCCGCGCCCGTATTGCGGCGCCGCCGCGGCAAGTGCCGCAAACACGACCGCGAGAACCAGCAGCACTGCGCGCAAATTCCGGCGCACGGTGATGCGTTCGGTGACGAGCGCGTCGATCAGGGCGGGCGTGCCGAAGGCGCGCTTGGACTTGGCCAGGCGGAAGCCTTGCACGATCAGCACGGCCGCGATGACCAAGCCGAGGCCGGCCCCCCACAGCCATTCACTCGCGGCGAACCTCACGGGAACCTCCGCAGCAGTACCGTCACGAGCAGGGCTTCGGCGAAGACCAGGAGCACCCCTGGCAGGAGCAGATAGCGGAACAGGTCCTGAAAGGTGGCCTGTGCCGCTTCGAATTGCGTCTTTTCCAGGCGGTCGAGGACGTCGTGCAGACTCGCTTGGAGGCTCGTGGCGTCATTGGCGACGTAGGCCTTGCCGCCCGTCTTGTCGGCGATCTGGCGGAGCAGGGCCGGGTTCGTCGGAAAGGCCACGGACTCGAAGCGGGCTTGGCCGAAGAGGTCGGTGCCACGGTACACCTTGGCAATGTCCCCCTCGCCGACCTGAATGGGGTAGACCTGGGCGCCGATGACGTTGGCCAAGTGGGCGGCGTACTCGGGCGCCAGCTCGCCGCCCTTGTTGTCGCCATCGGTGAGCAGCACGATGGCGCGACTCTTCGCTTCGCTCTTGCGCAGTCGCGCTACGGCCACTCCGAGCGCGTCGCCGATGGCCGTGCCGTTCGGATCGATGAGCTCGAGCTGCATGCGGCTCACCAATGCGTCGAGCAGTTGGTAGTCCAGGGTTGGCGGCGAGACGACGTAGGCCGAACGGCCAAAGACCACCACGCCGATGCGGTCCGAGCGACGGCGCGAGATGAAGTCCCGCAAGACGGCCTTGGCCGCATCGAGCCGCGTCGGCACGGGGGAGTCCTCCGCTGGCGTCAGGTATTTCTCCAGATCGTTCGGCAGGTTCTCCATGACCGCGCGCATGGAGCCCGAAAGGTCCAGGGCGACGACCAGGTCGATGCCCTCTTCCTCGGCTTCCGAGGGGCCCCTGACACTGACCGGTTTGGCCAGTGCGAGGAGGCACGAGGCGAGGGCCACGCTGCGCACGATGCCCGGCAGATCGACCAGGCGCGCTCGCCAACCGACCGGTCCGCGCAAGAGCGGTTCGAGGCTCCCAATCCTGACCCGCGGGCTGCGCTGGTCCTGACCGACCGTCGACCAGTAGAGCACCGGCGGCACGAGGATCAGGCCCCAGAGCCAGAGCGGCCTTTCCCAGCGCACCCTGAGCCACTCCGAGCCGATTTCGGCCGCAGGGTAGGCAGCGGCCACGAAGAGCACGGCGAGCAGGAGGCCGAAGCCGACGAGAGCGCGCTTCACGACCGGGCTGCCTCCCCCAGCTGAGCTCGCGGATCGAGCGACGGTCCCGGGGTGGTCGAGCGCACGATGCGGCGCACCTGATCGATCGCGTCACGACATTCCTCGAGGGTGGGCAATCTACGGGCGAACTTGACCAGGTCGGTCCGTTGCAAGAGGCCCCTGACCTCCAGGCTGGAGCCCAAGTCGGCTGCGCGCTGCTCGAGCTGCCGCATCATCTCGCGCGTCGTGCACTCGAGCCCATCGAAGCCGTAGCGCGAGCCCAGGTACTCACGCAGCGTGTCGACCACGCCGTCCAAGAAGGCCTCGTACTCCTGGCGATCCAAGAGGCCCTGACCCTCGAGCGCCGACAGTCGAGACAGAGCGATCTCCCAAGGCGGCCGTGGCGCCACCGGCGGCGGGGCCTTCTTCCACGAATTCTTGAAGCGCAAAAAGAGCAGGGCCAATGCGAGGGCGGTGGGGATGGCGATGAGCAGCGCAATCGCCAGATCGCGTGCCGCCTGCCAGAGCTCGTGTTGTGGACGCGGCTCGGGGTCGCGTGCTTCGACGGGCGTCGGCGTTCCCGCCAGCGGATCCTCCACCGTGATGCGTGCCTCGGTCGTGCAGATCGTCTGCACCTCGCCGCTGGCGCGCGCGACGGCGACGGGCAGGGGTGGCACGACCAGGACATGACGTCCTGCTTGCTTGGGCAGTGGGATCAGCGGAAGCCGAATTGCCGTCGTCGCCCGGGCGCCGGTCTCCTTGCGCTCGAGCGTGGCCTTCACCGCGCTCTTGGCATGCGGAAGGACGAACTGCGAGGCGCTGAGCAGCTTGACCTCGGGAGCATCCGCGGAGAGCTCGATGCCCCCGGGCAGAACCTGTTCGCCTTTGCCGTGCTCCAGCGCGATGTCGAGCCAGGCGACGTGACCCGAAGTGCCGCGCTCGGGCAGGTTCAGCGTGAGCTTGGGCCGCTCGCGGTCCTGGCTCCACGTTTCCTGGCAAGCTGTCGCCTCGGGGTCGGCAGCGTGCGCCTGGACCGCGACGAGGAGCGTGCTCGCGAAGAACAGCGAACGGGCGCCCCTCATCGCTTGGCCTTTCGAGCGCGCCGCGCGAAGAGCTCGCGCAAGGGCGGAACGTAGGAGCTGTCGGTCGAGACGACCGCGTAGTCGAGCCCGAACTTCTTGAACGTGCGCTGCTGTTCGGTTCTGCGCGACAGGACGCGCTCCTTGTGGTGCTCCCGCACTTTCCGGCTCGACGTATCGACCAGGTAGTCCTCGCCGCTTTCCAGATCTTCGAAGCGCACGAGGCCCACGTTCGGCAGCTCGTGGTCGCGTGGGTCGGTCAGGACGATCGGGATCACATCGTGCTTGGCGGCGGCCAACGCCAAGCTGTGCTCGTAGCCCGCGGTGAGGAAGTCGCTGAGCAGGAAGGCCACGCTGCGTCGCCGCGCCACGTGCAGCAGCGTTTCCAGGCCTACGGAAAGGTCCGTGCCCCGACGCTTGGGGTGCAGCTCCAAGATCTCGCGCAAGACGCGCATTCCGTGCTTCTTGCCCTTCTGCGGCGGCACCACCCGCTCGACCTCGTCGCTCGTGGCGATGAGGCCGACGCGATCGTTGTGCGAGATGGCCGAGAACGCGCACAGGGCGGAGACCTCGGTGCACAGGCGCCGCTTGGTCATGTTGACGGTGCCGAACTGGCTGCTCGACGACATGTCGACCAGCAGCATCACCGTCATCTCGCGTTCTTCGGTGAAGACCTTGATGTACGGCTCGTTCATGCGCGCCGACACGTTCCAGTCGATGGCGCGCACGTCGTCGCCATGCTGGTACTGTCGCACTTCCTGGAAGGCGAGCCCTTGCCCCTTGATGACCGATTTGTAGTTCCCCGACAGCTGCTCCTCGTTGGCGAGGCGGCTCGAGGTGATTTCGATCTTGCGAAGGGCTCTGAGTAGCTCCTTTTCGATCAAACTTCGGTCCCTCGGTTCAAGGTACTTCGACGACTTCGAACACTCGCCGCACGACGTCCTCGGCGGTGACTTCTTCGGCCTCGGCCTCGTAGGACAGCACGATGCGGTGGCGCAGCACGTCGGGGCCGACCGCCTTGACGTCTTCCGGCGTCACGTAGCCACGGTGGCGGAGAAACGCGTGCGCCCGCGCTGCCAGGTTCAAGGCGATGCTCGCGCGCGGGCTCGCGCCGAACTCGATCAGCGGACCCAAGTCCTTCATCCCCTGCTCCTCGGGATGCCTGGTCGAGAGCACCACGTCGACGATGTAGTTCTTGACGCGGTCGTCGATGTAGATGTCTTGCACCACGCCGCGGGCCGCCAGCAGGCGCTCGGGCGTCGCCACCGCCTGCGCCTTGGCCCGCACCTTCGAGGTCATGCGATCCATGATCTTCAGCTCCTCGTCACGGGACGGGTAACCGACCTTGATCATGAGCATGAAGCGGTCCATCTGCGCTTCGGGCAGCGGGTAGGTGCCTTCCTGCTCGATGGGGTTCTGCGTCGCCATCACGATGAACGGGCTCGGCAGCGGGTAGGTCGTGTCGCCCAGGGTGACCTGCCGCTCCTGCATCGCTTCGAGCAGGGCACTCTGCACCTTGGCGGGCGCACGATTGATTTCGTCGGCCAGGACCAGGTTGGCGAAGATGGGACCGAGTTTGCTCGAAAACTCGCCCTTCTGCTGGCTGTAGATCGTGGTGCCGACCACGTCCGCCGGCAAGAGGTCCGGCGTGAACTGGATGCGCGAGAACTGCGCCGAAATGGCATCACAGATGGTGCGGACGGTGAGCGTCTTGGCTAGTCCTGGGACGCCCTCCAAGAGCACGTGACCTCCGGTCAAAAGTCCGATCAGGATGCGCTCGACCATGTACGTCTGGCCGACCACTACCTTGCCGATTTCGGTCGTCAGGTCGTCCACGAAGGCGCTCTCTTGGGCCACGAGTTCATTCAGGGCACGAACGTCTTGCATCTTTGGATCACCTTTTTCGCGCGGTTAGGGCAGCGCGGTTAGGGCGGCGGGCATACCCGACCAGCGGCCAGACAACCAGCAGGGTGGGCCGATCCTTCCTAAAGCCGCGACCGGGCGCACATTTGGCTGTAACCTCCCACTCGGATGCAGAGCCACGTCGGTACGAGCGGTTTCAGCTACGCGGAATGGAAGGGGAGCTTTTACCCGAAGGGCACCAGGTCGGCCGACATGCTGCCCTACTACGCCTCACGGCTGCCCACGGTCGAGATCAACAACACCTTCTACCGGTTGCCTCGCCCACCTCTGCTCGAAGGCTGGCGTGACCGCACCCCCGAGGGCTTCACGTTCGCGGTGAAAGCTTCTCGTCGCATCACTCATTTCAAGAAGCTGCGCGAGACGGGTGATCTGCTCGACTACCTGCTGTCGAACCTGGTCGTGCTCGGACCGCGTCTGGGACCGATCCTGTTTCAGTTGCCGCCGACGGTGCGGCTCGACCTCGACCTCCTGCGAGCTTTTTTGGCCGATGTCGCTCCCCGTGCGCGTGATTTGCCCCGATCGCGCATCGTGCTCGAGTTCCGCCACGCTTCCTGGTTCGTGGACGAAACGTATGAGCTGCTGGAGGCGGCCGGCGCCGCCCTGTGCGCGGGCGACGGTGACGACGAAGGGCGTGTGCCGCCACCCCTCGTCCGCACGGCTCCATTCGTTTACGCGCGCCTGCGCAACGACGTGTATTCGGACGCCGACCTCACGCAGTGGGCCGAGCGCCTGCGCGCGCTCGAAGCGGAGGAGGTGTTCGTCTACTTCAAGCACGAGGTCGAAGGCCCGCATTTGGCCGAGCGTCTGCAGCGCCTACTTATCGATGCTCAGTGATCTGAAGCACTTGAGTGTGCGTTCAGTGATTTTCTGCAAAAAACTGGATTTGCATTCAGTGGTCTGGCTTTCTACGGCCATGGCACACCTGAACAAACAAGTCCTAGTTGCTCTCCTCGATCTCGCCCAGGGCGACGTCCACGCCAGCGTGCAGGCCGTGGCGTTGGCCGTGGGCCGCTCCCGGCAAGAGGTCGCCTCGGCCCTGAATGACCTTGCCCAGCAGGGCCTCGTGCGGCCCGAAACGGTGCGTCTGACCTTGGTTGGTCTGATGCACGCCGCAGGCCTGCGCGAGCGCTGCCGCCAGATTGCCGCCGCGTAGCGGGGTCACCGTGCCGCTCAGGGCGCGTCCAAGAGTTGCCGCTTGAGCTGCTTGGCCGCCAGCGCGTAGCCGCCGTCGGCCCCATCGATGAAGTGCACGTGATCGCCCGAGTACGACCGAACCAAACAGGTCATGAGCGCTGCGGATGCGCAATGCAGACCGTAGGCAATCGTCCCGGCCTGTCGCTCGCCGTCGAGGTAGCTCTGAACCGAGCCGAGCTCGTCCGGCGTCAGGTCCACGACCATGCGAAGCAGCTCGTCGAATTTGCGAAAGTCGGTGTTCTGCTCGAGCTCGCTCATGTACGTCGCGGGATCGAAGCCACCGGCCTTCTTGCCGAAGAACCGGAGTAGGCGGGCAATTTGCGTGCGTAAGCGTGCCTCCGCTTTGGCCGCAGCGACGGTGGGTCGATCGGGCTCGCCAGCGCGAATGCGCGCCTCGACCGAGTAGTCGCCGAAGGGGCCCTGCATGCGCAGCCCTTCGATCTGGATGGGTCGTGAGCGCTCGGAGTCCATGCGCGCCGTCAGCTCACTCAGCACGCGTGCATAGGTGTCGCTGCGTCTGATCTCGTCCTGGTCCTTGGCCAGAACGAGCAAGCTGACCATGCTGCCGCGCCGGCTATCTATGGGCCGCCAGCGACATTCGAAACCTTCGAAGTCGGCCGAGCGCTCGCCGTCTTCGCTGACTTCGTAGCTCGGGGCGCGTGCCGGATCCTTGACCCAGCGCTCCGCCAGCGAGAACGCCGAGCCGCTGAACATGGCCAAGCGTGTGTGCGGGCTCGCCCTGAATTTCGCCACCTTGGCGACGCCTCCGGAGCGCGTGAGCTCCGACAGGGGAACGAGTCCGACTCGGAGCTCGAGGTCGAAGGCCTCGCGCGCGAGCCAGCGTGCACCGCGCAGGGCATTTTCGGCCGCGACGCGCTTCGTTCCGGGGACGAGGATCGTGGCCCCGTCGCCGCCGAAGACGTAGGCGAGCTCGACCTCGCGCATCGCGTTGCAGAGGCCAATGATGGACGCCACGCCGACGGCGTTGACGTCCTTGTAGCGTCCGCCTTCGATGGCTTTGGTCGAGCCGCGCACGTCCGTCAGGGCGATCCAGTAGGACGAAGGAACGGCCGAGTAGACGTCAGGACGCGTCACGGCGCTGAAGTCCGTCACCTCGCCCAAGGACGCATAGAACGTCTCGTCGACGCTGGGAGTGTCCACTTTTGGTCGCCCTCAGCCTCCGGCCGCCTCGGCCGCGTCCTTGGCTAGACTCGCGACCTTGCGGCGGACGACGAGGTAACGCCAGAGGCCGAGCGCGAGCACGACCGGTGAACCAAACAGAAGCACCAAGGCGAAATCGCGCATCTGCACGAAAAACTCGATGTTCAAGATGGCGAGCCCCGAAGTCAGAAAGACGGCTGACGTACGAAAGTAGGCGAGGAACGTGCGCTCGTTGGCGAGGACCGTGCGCTCGATCGCCAGAAGGTCGGCTCGCGGGAGGGGCATCTCCCCCTAAATAGCCTGTTCGGCGAGCGTCCGCAGGCTGGCGGAGAGCTGCGTGAGCAGACTCCGGTCCAAAGCCTTACTGCGCAGGTCCCGTCCGTCCCAGCGCAGCTCGCCCAGGTAGCTCCAGCGCCAGGCGCCATCTCGGCGTGCGGACAGGCACAGGGCGGTGCCCTGTTTGCCCGAATCGAACCGGTAGATGCTCCCGTCGATCTCGACCTCACCAAGGCCTTCGTCGTCGTAATTGACGGGACTCTGCACCTCCACCTCGGGCGGGGGCTCTGCTGGCTCGGGCACTGCCGTTTCGGACACCGCCGGCTCGGGCTCTGCTGGCTCGGGCTCTGCGGTTTCGGACACAGCAGGCTCCACGGCCGCAGCCTCGAGCAGCACTGGCTCGGCCTCTGCAGCTGGCTCGGGCGCTACTGGCTCGGCCTCTGCAACTGGCTCGGGCGCTGCTGGCTCGGCGGGAGCCGCGCCGACGGTCTCGATAGGCGTCACCCGTTCGGTCGAGGCGGGTGCCGGCTGCTCCACTTCGGCCTCGGCCACGCGTTGCTTCCGAGCTCCTCGAGACCCTGCTGCCGCTGCTGATCTGCTCATATGAACAGTATATCCCCCGCCGCCTGTGGTTCGCAATCCGCTGCACGAGGGCATGGCGTGCGGAGTCTATTGAAAAGGATTTTCAATTTCAGATTGCTTTGCTATCCGTCGTCTGCGGACGGCGTCGATAAATGCCCAACTTTCTGGCCACCTGCTTGGACCGGTTGCCCGAATCTGAAAACGAAAATGAAAATCGATAGAAAGATGACTCGGAAGACCCACCTCGGCCCTTGGGCCGTTCTCCTGGCCGCCCTCTCCTTCGGCAGCGCCGCCTGCTCCGGCACTTCGGGCGGCGACGACGCCGACGAGGGGAGCGGTGGCGCGGGCGAGGA
>Ga0247744_1000214_pt1 | contig 10336 bp, 7 predicted proteins | sample UWRJS154409C5_FD_180946 | JGI IMG/M metagenome (GOLD analysis project Ga0247744, IMG submission 180946) | Soil microbial communities from Arlington Agricultural Research Station in Wisconsin, United States - UWRJ-S154-409C-5 | ecosystem: Environmental > Terrestrial > Soil > Agricultural land... | reverse complement strand
GATCGTTATCGACGACCTCGGGCTTACGCTCCACGAGGTCTACGATTTCGACCTGTTCCAGGCCGAACGCTGTCCCACCGGCTCCAACTTCCGCGTCGAGACCACCCTCGATTTCACCGAGTGCGGCGAGATCCTTCCGGGGGACATCGTCGTCAAATAGCTGTCCGCACGCGCAGGCTGAGGGCAGCTACCTTACCTGACACTGCCCCTGATTTGAGGCGATTCCGCGATTTGATACGCTTGAACGCATGCAGACGATGCGTCCCCTGGTTCTGGTCGGTGTGGTGCTCGTGGGGGGTGCGCTCTCGAGCGCGTGTGGCAGCTCCCCGTCTGACACCGGCAACCTGGGTGGAGCGGATGGTTCGGGCGGCACCGTGCCTGCCTCCGGCGGCAGCGGCTTCATCTTGGACGACACGGGTGGCACGGGTGGCACGTCCGGCGGCTTGGGCGGCTCCGGCGTGACTGTGATTGAGGAGCTGCCCGCCGGCTTTACGGCGGCCGAAGGAGCGGCCGACGGCTCGGATGAGGACACCTTGCGCGGCGGGTATGAGCTGGTTGGGCCCCTTTCGGAGGTGGGCGACGGTGGCGATCCGGACTGCGCCAATGTGCTGCGGGTGCTCGTCCGCGATTTCACGACCTACGACCATCCTGCCTTCGGTACGCCGGGAAACCACACGCTCGACCTCGTGGAAGGCGACCTCGGAACGGACCGCAAGCCGGTGCGCACCGACGTTGACCCGGAGGCGGCGATCCAGTTCGACGATTGGTACAACAACGTCGAAGACGTCAACCTCCCCTATGTGGTCGATCTGTGGCTCGAGCCGGAGGGCGAGCAGTTCGTGTTCGACTCGAGTCGCTTCTTCCCCCTCGATTCCGTGACGACCGAGGACGATATGCAAGGGGATGACGATGGCAATCCGCGCAACTTCGGCTTCACCACGGAGCTCCACACGCGGTTCGAGTACCAGGGCGGCGAGTCCTTTACCTTTCGCGGGGACGATGACGTCTGGGTCTTCGTCGACGGTAAGCTGGCCGTCGACCTGGGGGGTCTCCACACGCCGCTCGCAGGGACCATCCTCATCGATGACCTCGGGCTGACCTTGCACGAGGTCTACGAGTTCGACCTGTTTCAGGCCGAACGCTGCCCCACCGGCTCCAATTTTCGCGTCGAGACCACACTCGACTTCACCGAGTGCGGCGAGATTCTGCCTGGGGACATCGTCAAGTAGCGGGCTCGCGTGATAGACGTCGCCCTCGATGGCTCGCGTCGGTCGCCCCACGGGTAAGTTCACCCAGCACCGGCGCATGGATCGACTACGGGAGCTGCTCACCCGGCAACCCGGTGGCATGACCTTGTACGAGATGGCCGAGGTGCTGCAGGTCACGCCTCGCACCATGCGCCGCTACATGAAGGAGCTGTTGCGCGAGTTCGAGCTCACCAGCGTGCAGGCGCGCGGAGGTGGGGCCCTGCGCTGGCGCATCCCCGCTAGCGAGCTCCCGCGCAAGGTCGAGCTCCGGCGCACCCAGGCGTATGCACTTTTGGCGGCTCGGCGGCTCTTCGAGCCCATGGCTGGTTCGACGCTCTACGAAGAGATCGACATGGCCATCAACAAGCTGCTCGTCGTATCGCGCCGCCCGGGGCGCGGGCCGAATGCCGGTCGAGCCGATGCACGCCTCGAGGACCGCTTTCTTTACCTGCCGTTTGCGCCGAAGAACTACAAGGATCACACCGAGGAGCTCGACGACTTGTTTCAGGCCGTGGCGGACCTGCGCCCGCTCAGCTTGCGTTACAAGAGCCGGGATAGCGAAAAAGGAGCAGGCGACAAGGAGCGCATCACCATCCACCCCTACGCGATGGTCCTGCACCGCGACTCGATCTACTGCGTCGGCTATCACGTTGCGAAGGAAGCAGTGCGCACCTTCGTCCTCGATCGTATGCGCGACACGCAGATCGAGCACACCGAGCACTTCGAGCTGCCCGAAGACTTCGACATCGACGAGTACTTCCAAGGGGAGCTGGGCGTGTTCAAGAGCGGCGAGCGCCACCGGGTGGTCGTCGATTTCGATGCACAGGGCGCCGAATACGCCCGCATGCGCACCGTCCACCCAACCCAGAAGCTGAGCCCGCTGCCAGGCGGCGGCGTTCGCCTGACCATGACCGTCGGCAGTCTCTTGCCCGTGACCAGCTGGGTGCTCGAGTGGGGTCAGCGCGCCAAGGTCGTCGCTCCGCCCGAGCTCAGGGAGCGCGTCCAAGCCGAGCTGTCGGCCGCGCTGGCCCAGTATGGCTCGGGCGCCGCCGGCCGCTCGCCGCGGCGCGCACCGCAGAAGTAACGCTCTGCGCAGCGGAGCCACAAAAAGCGAAGGACCCGCTGCTCCGGGGAGCAGCAGGTCCATCTTTTCGGTTGGCGTGAGTCCGAGGCTCAGGTCGGATGGTAGCCGCGCTCGCCGTGACCGGTGATGTCCAGACCGGTCTCTTCGTCCTCTTCCGTGGGGCGGAGGCCGATGGTGAACTTGAGCGCGTACGCGAGGACCGCGGTGACGGCGATCGAGAGCACCAGCGTGAAGCCGATGGCCTTGAGCTGCTCGAGCCACAGCGTCTTGCCGACGATGTCCTTCAGGTTGATGAGCAGGTTCGGGTTGGCATCCGGGGTCGCCAAGAAGCCGGTGAGGAAGGCGCCGAGCGTGCCACCGACGGCGTGAACGCCGAAGGTGTCGAGAGCGTCGTCGTAGCCGAGCATGGACTTGAGCGTGGTGCAGGCGAAGAACGGAATCACACCAGCCAGGATGCCGATGATGACGGAGCCGTTCGCACTGACGAAGCCAGCGGCCGGGGTGATCACCACGAGCCCGCCGACGATACCCGAGCAGAAGCCGAGCACCGTGGGCTTGCCGCGAGTGATCCACTCGATGCCGGCCCAGGCGCCACCAGCGATGGCGGCGGCGAGGGTGGTCGTCATGAAGGCCTGTGCGGCCACACCGTCGGCAGCGACTGCGCTACCGGCGTTGAAGCCGTACCAGCCCACCCACAGCATGCCAGTACCGATCATGGTGAGCACCAGGCTGTGCGGAGCGAAGTTCTCCTTACCGAAGCCCTTGCGGTGACCGATGATGAGAGCGAGCACGAGTGCCGACCAACCCGAGGACATGTGCACCACGGTGCCGCCTGCAAAGTCGATGGCCTTGATACCAGCGCTGGCGTTCCAGACGCCGTTCATGAAGCCGTCCCCGCCCCAAACCATGTGGGCGAGAGGGAAGTAGACCAGCACCATCCAGAAGGCCACGAACAGCATGAGCGCACTGAACTTGATGCGCTCGGCGATGGCGCCGATGATCAGGCCCGGCGTGATGATGGCGAACATCAGCTGGTACATCGAGAACACGTCCTGCGGAACCCAAACGGAGTAAGTCGTGTTGGGTGCTGCGCCGACGCCAGCGAGCATGGCGTAGTCGAAGCCACCGATGAACGGGTTACCCGGGGCGAAGGCCACGCTGTAGCCGAAGGCCCACCACATCACCGCCACGAGCGCTGCGATGCCCATGCACTGGGCCATGATCGACAGCACGTTCTTGCTCCGCACGAGGCCGCCGTAGAACAGGGCGAGACCCGGCATCGTCATGAACAGCACCAGGGCCGCACAGACCATCATGAAGCCGCTGTGACCGGGGCCGCCAGCCGCGATCTTCGACGTGGCTTCGTCGCCGCGCGCCCCGTTGTTGATGTAGGCCTCGAGATCCGCGATGCGCTTTTCTAGTGCAGCTGGATCTGGGGGGGCCGCCGCGGCCTCATCGGCGTAGGCGAGCGTGGGCACCGAAAGCAGGCTCACGCACAGGGCCATGAATAGCAGGAAAGTGGAGAGGAGTGATTTCATGGAGTCCTTGGCGGCCCGACTGCCGGAGGCAAGATTGCCCAAAACGGTGCCGAACCGGTCTAACCGGGGCTGACTCTGCCGTGCGCAATGTTTCTGCCGCATATCGGCTACTGGTCCGGAAACGGAAATGTTTCGGATGAGTCGGCCCGTGGGCGTTTTGCATTCGTTCCGGTGTACAAAGGCTCTTAGCTCCACCTCGTGGCTCCGGAATGGCCGAAAAACTCAGCATCGACGCGAGCCTGTGGGACCAGAGCGCCGCGACGCGCACGGCTGCCCAACGTGGCTTGCGCAAGGATGTGCTCGAGCCGGCGGTGCTGCGCATTCGCGCCCTGAGTCTGACGGCGGCGGGTGGAGGCCTCGTCCTGCTCGGGATCTCGCTCGTGGCTTTGCCATCGACTGCTTGGATGGGGGCGGCCCCACCGCTTGCGGCGACGCTCGTCCTTTCCGCGGCAATGTTCGGCCTCACTTGGGTTCGGCGGCTGGACGCCGCCGCGATCACGACTCTCGGCTACGCCTACCTTCTCCTCTTGTGCTTCGCCCTCGGCTTTCTGCGCCACGCAGGTGGGCTGCCTCCGAGTAAGCCGCTGCAGGTCGTTTACCTCGGCGTCCTACCTATTTTGACCTTCGCCGCCCTCGTGCCGGCGGTTCCGCAGAAGGTGTTCTTCATCTCCCTGGCTGCGGCGCTCATGGACCCGCTCGCGTTCGGCCTGACCGCGCCGAAGAGCTCGCCACTCCTGCTCGCCGCGCTGGTGGCCCTGGCGCTCGGTGTCGCCTGGGTCTCGCGTCAGATTTCGGGCGCCGTGCACAAGCTCACCGAAGGCATCCGCCAGGCGCAGCGCGTGGGGAGCTACCGACTCGTGCGCCGCCTGGGTGTGGGCGGCATGGCCGAGGTGTGGCGTGCCGAACACAAGATGCTGGCTCGTCCCGCGGCCATCAAGCTCATTCGCCCCGAGGTCCTGGTGCAACACGGACCGATCGAAGCCGAGCGCTTGCTGCGCCTGTTCACGCGCGAGGCCCGGACCACCGCCCAGCTGAGCTCTCCGCACACCATCGTGCTCTACGATTTCGGCGTCAATCGCGAAGGCTCCTTCTACTTCGTGATGGAGCTGCTCGACGGCATGGACTTGCAAACGCTGGTCGAACGTTTCGGTCCGCAGCCGAGCGAACGCGTGGCACATCTCCTCTTTCAGGTCTGCCACTCCTTGCGCGAAGCGCACCTGCAGAATTTCGTCCATCGCGACGTGAAGCCCGCCAACATCTTCACCTGCGCGCTTGGCGGTGAGCTCGATTTCGCCAAGGTGCTCGATTTCGGCCTGGTGCTGGATCGAGCTCCCACCGCGGACGAGATCGAGGACGAACAGCGCTTCGTCGGCACGCCTTCCGTGATGGCGCCCGAGATGCTGCGCTTCCAGGCGCCGGTGGATGCTCGCGCCGACATCTACGCCGTCGGCTGCGTCGGCTACTGGCTGCTCACCGGCCATCGTGTGTTCGAAGCCACGACGCGCGCCGACATGCTGGTCATGCATGCGCACCAAAAGCCCATTTCTCCCTCCAAGCGCGTGAGCTTGTCCATTGCACCGGCACTCGAGTCGATCATCATGAGCTGCCTCGAGAAGAACCCGAACAAGCGCCCCCAGTCGGCGGGCGAGGTGATGGACCTGCTGCGCGCGCTGGCTTTCCCCACGCCCTGGACGGACGAGCGCGCATCGCTCTGGTGGAAGACGCACCTCACGACGCACATTCAGATCAGCGACGGCCCGGCGCCCGAGAAGTGGATGGAGCCGGCGGGGTAGGAGTACCTATCGCCGTCCGCGGGCGTGCTTCAGCCTCATGGCGCCTCCGCATCGAGGGGCGGTACATTGGCCAACGCCTGGAGAACCTTCGGGTCCGCGCCTCTGCCGCTGTCGTCCTCCGAAAGCTCGACGTCGAGCGTCAGCTCGCCATCGTCGTCCTTTCCGTAGGCCTCGAGCACGGACACCCCAGCTGGCGACACAAGGCCGGGATCGATGCGAACCGTTAGGTTTTCGTTGTCCCCGAGTGGCGGACATTGAAAGCCAATCGACTCCACCGGAACTTCCTGGGGGACGACGGGAGCATGCGGCTCGCAGTCGAGCGCTCGGCCTTCGAGCTCGAGATGAACGAAGGAGTGAATCGTGGCGAGGCTCCCAACGGGTTCACTGAACGTGATCCCCAGCATCTCGTTGCCGGCCTCGAGCGGCGAGTAGCCGGTGGCCCTGCCGTCGTCCGACTCGGTGATGGGCCGGATGTGAAGCTCGAGCACGATCGGGAGCGAGAGCGGAGAGAAACGCGCGATGCGCTCATTTCGATCGACGCCTTCGCCACTGATGCCGAGCTCATCCAGAAATGCTCCGCGGTCGACGACGACGGCTTCCCAGCCTTCCTCGGGCGCCTCGTCGCGGACGAACGACAGCACCGGGTGGCCTGCGTTGGTCACGTCGCCCGGCACGTGCTCCCAACGTCCGGAAACGGCGGTGCGCGAGGGAAAGTGGACGACTTCGCTCGTCGATTCGAGTGCTTCGAGCACATCCTCGTCCGGGATGGTCGCGCCGGATGAAGTCCGTGCAGGAACTGTCCACGTGACGCGTGGACTGGCCTGAGCGTTGGTTTCCAGATCGACCGGCTCGAGGATGGCGACGTCCGGCGGTCCGGGCTCGGGCGGGGGATTGCCGCCGCAAGCAACGAAGCCAAGCCCCGCGATGCCGCTAGCCGCAACCAGCGCGCGAATCCCGCTCCTCATCCGCGAAATTCTCCCATGAACCAATAGTTTAGCCCATCTGTCTTTGCGGGAGCGACAGATTTTATGGCGAGCTCCCGCTCGTTTTCGTGAGCACGAGCGGCTTTGGAACGCGTTCCCCGCGGATCTTTGCAACGCAAAACGACTCGAAGGTCCGTTTCCCGACCATTTTCGCGGCCACAAGTGTGCGGGGATGACGTTCCCCGACGCCTTTCACTCGCAAAGATGGACGGGACAGCGACTGCCCCAGCACTTTCGTTGCAAAAGTCGGCGGGGAGGCAGCGGAAAAGTCACTTCACGTCGCGAAGATGCGCGGGACGTCGATGGGCGAGGCGTTTGCGCTCGGAAAAATCGATGGGAGGTGCGGAACTAGCCCCGCTCCGCATCGGCCGGCAACCAGAGCGACACGGCCGTCCCGCTCGCCGACGGCTCGATGCGGAGGCGGCCGGCCATGCGTGCGAGGTGCTCGGCGGCAAGGCGCAGGCCGAAGCCCTGGCCCGGCTCTCCCTCGGTCCCCGGGTGACTGTGGATGTCCGAGTCTTCGGCGATCTGGGCGACGACCTCGGCCGAGATGCCTGCGCCCTGGTCGATGACGCAGAGCTCTACCTCTCGCTCGCGTCGGTGCGCTTCCAAGCGAATCGTTCCACCCTTGGGCGTGAACTTGATCGCGTTGCTCAAGAGGTTGCCGAGCACGGACTCGACTAGCGTTTCCGGATGGGCGACGAGGCGCGCAGCTAGGTCGCCGCTTTGCACGAGCTCGATCTGCTTGTGCTCGAGCTTGGACCGGAAGATCTCGATGCAGGCCTCGAAGACTTCGCGCACCGTGAGCGGCACGAGCTCGAGGGGGGCGTCGTCGCTCCCCACGTTGAGGCGTTTGGGGGAGCGAATCAGGGCTCCCAGCTTGCGGGCGGTCTTCAGCGCGAAATCGCGGTCCGCGGCGGACCGGTGTGGCCCCCAATCGGCGGCGGCGAGAGACAAACCCTGGGCGCGGTTGCCCACGTCGTGAAACAGCGTCCCGGCCAAGCGGCGGCGCAGACGCAGCGCTCCGAGGAGATCGCTTCGTTGGCGCAATAGGGTCTCCACGTACCCCCGGCGCAAGGCAAACACACCGCGCAGGACGAGCGCGAGGATCAGGTAGGTCAGGACGAGATCGCCGAGCAGGCGCGCTTCGAGGAGCGAGAGCGACCGACCGACGCCCACCCAGGCGAGAATCACCGCGTTCGCAGCCAGGACGAGCCAGGTCGAAGCACCTTGGGACAAGAGTGACGTGAACAGGATGATGAGCGGAGTCACCACGAGCGCTGGCGCCGTGGGCACGGCGCCCGACTCGTGCACGAAGAAGGGGATGGGGGCCGTCGCGGCCAGACCGATGGCCAAAGCCGTGAGCTCGAGCCTTCGCTTGGCGGAGCTACTGCCCAGCCAGAGGTCGAAGACGACACAGGCGAAGATGGTGAAGAAACCGGGGAGATAGGCGGTGCTCCAGGCGGCGTTCCGCACGATGAAGCCGAGCTCCAGCACCACCGCCATGCGCAGCCAGATGCGCATCGTCTGCGTACGGATGGTCCGGTCGGGATCTCCGCTCCGCTCGGTCTCGACGATGTCACTCTGCGCCAGAACCTTGGCAGACCGGAGAGTGTCCACCAGCTCGTCGTACCGTGCCGTGATGGCGGGACCGTTCTCCCCGTGCGCGTCAGCTTCCAAGAGGCGCGTGAGCTCTAGGGCGGTGGGCTCGAGTCGATCGTAGATCACGGTGGCGAACGCCTTGCGGCTTTCTTCGAGCTTCACCAGGGCCGCATGACCGGACGACAGAGCCTTTTCGTAGGCGCGAAATCCTCGATCCAACGTGTGCGCGAGCGCCGCAGCGAAGACCACGACCATGATCTCGTCGGAGAAGCGCCGGACATCCTCGAGCGAGGCCGGTGGCGCGAGCACGAACAGGCCGCCCATCGCCGCCAGCATGACGGCGGTGACGGACCAGCCGAAAGCAGGCCCGAGGCTGAGCAGAGCGAGGAGCCCCGGGAGCAGGGCCAAGGACAGCGCCGAGCCGACCGCGCCACCGAGCTCCCAAGCTGCCCAGGAGATGAGCCCGACCAAGCCGACGAAGAAAAATAGGCCTACGATGCGCAGCAGCGCGGGGAACGTCCGGCCCAAGATGAGAGCGAGACCAGCACCCAGCGCGCCGAACAGGGCTGGAAGCGCTGGGCTCCCCGTCCACAGCTCGCGGGCCACGAAGCCCAGCGCCGCTGCCAGCGAGAGCCAAAACGCAGCGAAGAGGATGCGCCTCTGCACCTCGACCCGCGTCAGCGGCGTCCCACCTCCCCAGGTCACCGTCAGTCTTCGTACCCCTTGGACACCGCCCCCGGCGTTGCCACCGCGGGCGCCTCCGGTTGGCGCCCGAGCTTCGTGGCGATGATGGGGAAGATGAGCACCGAAAGCAGGCCGCCGCCGACGAGCTGCGCGCCGGTCGCTTTCGATAGCAGGTCGTTTTTCACCGCGGCGCCGGTGATGGCCACGATGAGGGACAGGGACGTAGCTGAGTAGAGTCCGACCGCCGCAACGTGGCGGGCTTCGAGCTCGCGTCGGAACAGGATGGCCGGCAAACCGCGCGCGACCAGCAAGAGGACGGCGTAGACGAGCATCATCAGGACGCCGGCGGCGCTGCCGAAGAGCGCTCTGATGTCGAGCTGGATGCCGCTACAGACGAAGAAGATCGGCACGAAGAAGCCGAAGCCAATGGCGTCGAACTTGTGGTGCAGGACCTCGGTGTGGGTGCCCTTCAAGGCGAGGCCCACGGTCATGCCCGCAGCGAACGCACCGAGAGCGAGATCGAGGCCGAAGAGCTCGGCCAGGACGACGAGACTTACGAGCAAGAGCACACTGAAGCGGATCGGCAGCTGGCCGCTCTGCGTCATGGTGCGCGCGAGCAGCTTGAGCAGGCCCGGTGGACGTACGACCAGCGAAGCCCAGAAAACGCCGACGAGGAGCAAGAGGAACGCTATGACGAGGCCGAGCTGTGCGCCGACGCCCCGCTCGGTGGTGAGCAGGAGCGACATCAGAATGATGGGGCCGAGCTCCCCGAGCGCGCCAGCGGCGACGGTGTAGCGGCCGAGCAGGGAATTGGAGAGCTCCGCATCACGGAGGATCGGCACGACGATGCCGAGCGCGGTCGTGGACAGTGCCACCCCGACGAGGTCCCAAGCGGGGCTCCCGCCCACCTGCGCGAGGAGGAAGGCCGCGCCCAAGCCCAGAAGGAGTGAGAGCACCCAGCCGACGCTCGCCAAGCGCAGCGCCGTTCCTTTCATCTCGCCGAGGTCGATCTCCATGCCCGCCAGGAAGAACAGGAACGCCATGCCCATCGTGGCGAGGTAGGGCAGGCCGTGATCGTGGGCGACGAGCCCGAGGACCTGGGGCCCGATCAGCGCGCCGAGCACGATCTCGAACACGGCCCCGGGCACGCGCAGCGAGCCCGTGTGGGACGACAACCAAGGTGACACCGCGGTGACCGCTAGGACCGGCAACAGCGGTGGAACGTGTTCGAGCAATCCAGGACCCCCCTGGTCGGGCAGGGTACAGGGATTTTCAGCCGCGCTTCAAGAACCCGGGCTTCAGCCGGAGCACGACCGCCGGCAAAAAGGCGATGGTGGCTGCGCTACAGGTGACCATGGTGAGCGCCACGAGGACGCCGAGCAGCACGTGGACCTTGAAGAAGGAG
>Ga0247744_1000213_pt1 | contig 10369 bp, 7 predicted proteins | sample UWRJS154409C5_FD_180946 | JGI IMG/M metagenome (GOLD analysis project Ga0247744, IMG submission 180946) | Soil microbial communities from Arlington Agricultural Research Station in Wisconsin, United States - UWRJ-S154-409C-5 | ecosystem: Environmental > Terrestrial > Soil > Agricultural land... | reverse complement strand
TTACCGAGCGGCTCTTGCTCTGGTCCGCGCTGCCGTCCATCACGACCTACCAGCTCGAGCTACTCGGCAAGGGGCCCGAGGGCTTGCTCGAGCCCTGGGCCGGCGAGGAGTCCCCCACCCTGGTGGCGCGCGGGCGCGCTGCGCGCTCGCCCCGTCGCATTCGCACCGGACGCGTCGAGGTGCTCAAGATCGACGTGGTCGAAGATGCGCTGCGCACGATCGGTCGGCCCGTACTCGAACGTTTCGACGACATCGCCAGCCAGACGGCCGACGCAGTGGCGGAGCACATGGCAGCGCAGCCACCTCGCACGCTCGTGGTGCTGTTCGGCGATCATGGTTTCCGGTTGGATCCCGCACGTCGCGGCACGACGGAAGAAGTTCGTCAAGGCGGATCGTCGCCGGAAGAAGTCCTCGTGCCTGCGTTCGCTTGGCTGACTGGCGCCGTTCACTGAGCGAGTTGATCGAGCGTGCTGCTCGCGATTGACGACGCGGTACTGCGTCTTATAGTTCCATGTAGTGGTTCCCTCTGCGGGAGCTCGCCAGCAACTCAGTAACGAATCCCGTCAACTGTACCCCAGGGAATCGAGTCCTCGGGTGGAGCGCTACGCCCGGCACGAATTCGCCGGGAAGCCAGAAGCCCGGGCAATTTACCCACCTATCAGGTTTGGGGTTCGGAACTGAAAATCACGCGGCGGCCTCTGCGGTACGGAACCACGCTAATTTCAGGGCCTGGGGGAGAACGCTTCAGCCCGGTCCGCCCATGCTGTAACGTCGGCGGCGATGTTTCGACTGCGATTGCTTCGAAGGGCGGCTGTCATCTGCGGCGCTGCTCTCCTGCCGCTCGTGTTTTCAGGCGGCGCTTGGGCCCAGAGGATCATTGGTGTCGTCCAAGGACACCTCTTCCTCGAGAATCCGGTGTGGGCGGAAGCCAAAGACCCCAAGGCCAAGGGCTACTCCTTCCGCGAGATGGTGCCGACCGTCCCGGCGAAGTTCCGCAAGCTCTACCCCCATCTGCCCAAAGAAGTCTGTGTGGCTGCGCTGGCCGAGACCCCGCAGAAGCCCGATGCGATGGCCACGCTGATTCGGGTCGGCGGCGGGCGCACGACCCCGGTGACCATCGTGGTCGTCCCCGGCACCAAGCTCGTGTTCCAGAACACGGACCCCTTCACGCATCGCTTGTACGGTGTGGGCCTGCCCGCCTTCGGCGCGAACGACACGGCTCGCGGCGGGACGCGCGAGTGGACGGTGCCCGGCCCTGGCAAATTCGAGATCCGCGACGAGGCCGCACCGAGCCTGCGCATGTGGGTGGTCGGTGAACCGAACGTCGCCAGCATCGCCTACCCCAACATGAAGGGCGAGTTCTTCCTGACCGCGCCCGTCGAAGGGGCCTACTCCGTGCAGGCGTACTTCGCAGGTGAGAAGGCGGGCAATGCCGCGCCCGCCACCGTGGCCAAAGAGGACGTCAAGGTCGCGCCGCTCGTCATCGGCACGCCGCAGAAGAAGACGGGGGACGACTGAGATGCTGCTCTCCCGTTTTTGGCTGGTGGTCGTCGGTTTGGCCCTCGGTATGGCCATTTTCGTGCTGTCCATCGCACAGAGCGTGCACAACCGTGCCAGCGCGCGCGCGCTCGGCGAGGGACTGTCGGCCGACAGTCAGGTCGTCGGTTGGTACCTGCGCGACGACGCGCGCATGCGCGCGGGGCATCTGATCAAGTTCGCGCTCGATCAGGACGTGGCCAAGGGCTTGCAAGGCGCGAGCAAGAGCGAGACCAAGCTGCCGGCAGCGTTCCGCGAGAGCGTGCTCTCGGCCCTCAAGAAGATCAACCAGACGATCCCCGAGGACCAGGCCTTCGACGCCGTCTTCGCCATCGATCAGCACGGTCGCGTGGTCGCGCAGGTGGGCTTCCCGCAGGCGCAGGGCATGGAGGACTTCGAGCTCGGTGGCTACCCGGTGGTGGCTGACGCGCTGCACGGCTTCGTGCGCGATGACACCCTGGTGTGGGACCGAACCTACCGCGTCGTCGCCCGGCCCGTGGAGTTCGAGGCTGGCGCCGAGCCGGCCGGCGCCATCGTGGGCGCGCGCATCATCGACGACCAGTTCGCGCGGGAGCTCAGTACCCGCACCGGCGCTGCCGTCGCGTTCTACGTCGGCGGGCAGCGGACCGCGGCCGGTGCGCCCGAGACGTTCCCCAAGGCGAACCTCGATCAGCTCATTTCCGACCTGGAAGGCTTGGAGAAGACCGACGCCGACTACAAGGACAAAGGTCGCAGTGGGGTGCGCGAGATCAAGGGCGTGACCAGCGTCTACATCCAGTACACGCGCCTCCAAGGCGAGGCCTTCCAGCTCGGTGCCGGCTACGCGGTCGCGCGCATGGGCACCAATGTGACGAGCCCGTTTGCCTTCTTCAAGGTGGCCGACGACAAGGACAAGGCTGCGGCCGACAAGCTGCTGGCCATCCTCTGCGCCGTGGCGGCCATCGTGCTCGGCTTGCTCCTGTCCTTTTTCGAGCACACGCGTCCATTGCGTAAGTTCGAACGCGAGGCGGCCAAGCTCGGCAAGGGCGAGATCGACCAGCTCTCGCCCAGTCGCTTTGGCGGCATCTATCGCAAGATCGCTGCCGAGCTGAACGACGGCATCGACAAGGTGGCCTCTAGCCAGGGCGGCATTTCGCGCAAGGCGGCCGACTTGACGCAGGTCCTCGGCGACCTGCCTGCCCAGCCGCAAATGGCGGCCTTCGCCGTCCCCGGCGGCGACTCGCCCCCGGCCCCGGTCGCTTCGCCCGGGCTGCCATCGCCGCCTGGGCGTCGCCCACCGCCCGGCCGTCCCCCGGGGGCGACTCCGGCTCAGCCCGCCGTCAGTGCCGATCCCGAGGCCGAGTGGCAGCGGGTGTTCGAGCAGTTCGTGGCCACCAAGCAGCAGTGCGGCGAGCCCATCGACGGCTTCACCTACGAGAAGTTCCGGGTGACCCTGGTGAAGAACCAGGAAGCCCTCCGGGCTCGCCACGGCGCCGCGCAGGTGAAGTTCACCGTGTACGTGAAAGACGGTCGCGCGGCGGTCAAGGCGTCTCCCATCGGCTGAAACGGCATGTTAGAAGATCGTCCAGGTGGACGATCTATCGACACGCCTGGCGCAGAATCTCAAGCAGCTGCGCGAGAGCCGGGATCTGAGTCAGAAGGCTCTGGCGGAGCAGTCGGGTGTGCCGCGCCCGACGATCGCCCACCTGGAGTCCGGCCAGGCCAATCCCACTCTCAGCGTCGTCCTGCGTGTCGCCCGTGCGCTCGGCATCCGCTTGGACGAGCTCGTGGAGCTCGATCGGGCGCCGATCAAGGTCCTGTCCCTGCGTAACCTTCCAGCACACCGCCTGCCGCGTTTGCGGCGCGTCGAGCTGCCGATGGGGGCGGGGGGACGAGAAGGTGCGGCCGAGCGCATCGTGCTCAAGACCGGCGGTCGGCTGACGCTCGACCCCGAGGGCGGGCAGCTTTTGCTCGTGGCCGAGCGGGGTGATTTCCTGCTCGTTGCCGGGGCCGTCGAGGTTCCATTGCCAGCGGAGAGTGCCGCGATCCTGCGCGGACCAGCCGATTGCGTGGCTCGCGCGCCCGGGATCCTCTACCGCCTCGGCTGAGATCCGCGAAATTTCCCTGTTTTAGCTTGCCCGGGTGGCCCGGGCGGGCTACCTGGCCCGCCCCCCATGGCCGCCTCCCTCCGCAACATCGCCATCATTGCCCACGTCGATCACGGCAAGACCACGCTCGTCGACGCCATGCTCAAGCAGACGGGCGTGTTCCGCGAGAGCGCCCAGGTGATCGATCGCGTGATGGACTCGAACGATCTCGAGCGCGAGCGCGGCATCACCATTCTGGCCAAGCACTGCTCGGTCCAGTTCGGCGAAGTCACGATCAACATCATCGACACGCCGGGCCACGCGGACTTCGGCGGCGAGGTCGAGCGCACGCTCAAGATGGCCGACGGCGTGCTCTTGCTCGTCGATGCGGCGGAGGGCCCCTTGCCGCAGACGCGCTTCGTACTCTCCAAGACGCTCGAGCTCGGCCTGCCCGTCATCGTCGTCATCAACAAGATCGACCGTCAGGACGCGCGCCCGGACGAGGTTCTGAGCGAGACGTTCGACCTGTTCTGTGATCTCGACGCCGCCGAATGGCAGGCGGATTTCCCCACCATCTACGCGATCGGCAAGCTCGGCATCGCCAAGCGCACGCTGGAAGAAGAGAGCGATAGCCTGCGTCCGCTGCTCGAAACCATCGTGGAGAAGATCCCGGCGCCCAAGCTCGCCAGCGACCAGCCGCTCCAGTTCTTGGTGCACAACATCGAGCACGACGACTACGTCGGCCGCTTGGCGATCGGACGAGTGTGGCGCGGCAAGATCGAGGTCGGCAAGACGGTGGCCTGGATCACCGAGAACGCCACCAAGTCGCAGCGTCTAAGCGCCGTGTACCGCTACGTCGGTACCAACCGGGCGAAGGTCGAGTCCGTCGACACTGGCGACATCGTGGCCGTAGCCGGCCTCGAAGACGTGCAGATCGGCGATACCTTGGCCGATCCAGCCAATCCGGAAGCTCTTGCCCGCATCGAGGTCGAGGAGCCGACCATCAAGATCCGCTTCATCGTCAACGATTCGCCCTTCGCCGGCAAAGTCGGCAAATGGGTGACCTCGCGCCACATCATGGCGCGCCTCGAAAAGGAAGCCCGCAGGAACCTCGCCCTACGCGTCGAAGCCACCGACGAGCCGGACACGTTCGTGGTGTTCGGCCGCGGTGAGCTGATGCTCGCGGTTCTGGCCGAGACGATGCGCCGCGAAGGCTACGAGTTCTGCCTCGGCATGCCGGAAGTCGTCGTGCGCGAGGTCGAGGGCGTCAAGATGGAGCCCGTCGAGAAGGTCGTGGTCGACGTGCCGGAACAGTACGTCGGGGCCGTGACGACGCGCCTCGGTGAACGCCGCGGTCAGATGACCAACATGCACAACGTCGGCACCGGCCGCGTGCGCTTGGAGTTTCGCATCCCCTCACGTGGGCTCATCGGCTTCCGCTCGGAGTTCTTGACCGAAACGCGCGGCCTCGGCCTCTTGAACACCCTGAACGACGGCTGGGAAGCCTACGCGGGCCCGATGCTGCGCCGCTCCAATGGCGCCATGGTCGCCGACCGCCCGGGCTCGAGCCGACCGTATGCACTATTTCATTTGCAGCCGCGCGGCGTCTTGTTCGTGCCCGAGAACACGGAAGTCTACGAGGGCATGATCATCGGTGAGCACAACCGCGACAACGACTTGGACGTCAACGTCACCAAGGAAAAGAAGCTCACCAACATCCGTGCCGCCGGCAAGGACGAGAACACCACGCTGAGCCCACCGAAGGTGATGACCATCGACGAGGCACTCGAGTGGATCGACCGCGACGAGCTGGTCGAGGTGACGCCCGCCGCCATCCGCCTGCGCAAGCGCGTCCTCGGCTCGAACAAGCGGCCTCGCCGCGAGAGCGCGGCCTGAGAGCGGGACTGCGAGAGCGCCGCCAGAAGCATCATGGGACTCAGGCAGGCACTCCTCGGTTTCGCCTTCTGGGGCTGCTTCTCGGTCGCCATGCCCTGTGGGGCGGAAACTCCAAAAACCGGCCGCTTTCGCCTGAGCTATGACCTGGGTGCGAGTGCCGGGCTGGAGCTCGGCCCCTCGTGCGAAGGTGGGAACAGCTGCGCCATGATCTCCCTGGCGAGCGCGGTCGACCTCGGCCATCAGTTCTCCCGATCCCTCGCCTTGTTCTTTCGCATGGAGCTCGGCTCGATCTTGGCATCGAACTTCGCTGGCGCCTTCGTCGTGTTCGAGGCGACCCCGGTCCGCGCGCTGTCCGTGGGCTTGGGGAGCGGCTACGATCTTTCGTTCGGGCTGAACAGCACGACGGGGCTTGCTCCAGGGGGCATACCCGCGCGTGGGTACGGAGGGCTTGTCTTCCCCCTCCTCGTTCACCTCAACTTCATGGGTCCGCGGGAATGGGAGCGGCCCGGACGCCATCGAAGCGCCCGCGTTGGCTTCGAGATCGTCCCTGGCTTCGCTCCCGAAAACAGCCACACGCTCGTGCGCGGGATGTTGACCTTCGGCTACGCGTACATGTGATGCCGCGGCTCTCGCGCCCAGCACGTCTTCACGGCTCTCGCGCGCAGCGCACGCCCACGGCGTAGTCACCGCGGTAGGTGTCCGGATTGTAATTCACGGACTGGCGATTGTAGGCATACTCGTACGTCATGCCGCTGTGGAAGCCGCCCCCGGGCAGGACGCGATCGGTGCCGTCGAAGTGCGCGCAGTCGGTGCAGGGATTGTCGTACTGGGCCGAATAGAGGTCGAGATTCCACTCCCACACGCTGCCTGACAGGTCGAACTGTCCGTAGCGTCCCACACCGAGCGGCGTCGAGCCCACCGCGGCGATGTTCACGAGGCCGGTGCAGGTGTCGTGGCCACTCGAAGTGCTGCACTGCCCAGACGGGAAGCAGCAGTCGAAGATCAAGTGCTGATTGTCCGAACCGGGCGTGTCCGAACCCCATGGATAGCGCCGCTGTTCGTCGCCACCGGCCGCCGCGTACTTCCACTCGGCTTCACTCGGCAAAAAGCCGCCGTCCCAAATGCAGAAGGCGTATGCCTCGTACCAGCTCGGGAAGGTGATGGGGAGCTCGTCGCTGTCGCCGGCAGTCTCGGTCCAAGTCCCGTACTTGGACGCGGCTGTTCCCCCTGCCAACACCGCCGTCCAGTCAGCGATGTCGTTCGACAGCTTGCTGTTCCAGCTCTCGTTCCAGCCGGGCTCGTAGCTCCCCGAGGCACTGCCCCGCTGCAAGCCCTGGCCTTCGTTCAAATGAGCGTGCTTGCCGCTGCCAGCGGCGGGCGGGGCGCCGCCGTCCACGAGGTAGATGACGAACTGCCGGAAGCGTGCCGCGGTCACTTCGTATTTGTCGAGACGGAAGTCACTGATGGTCGCCGCTGCCGATGTCCCGCTGGGGCCATTGCCATCATTGTTGTACGTCCGAAAGAACGTGCCCCCGGTCACCGGAAGGCTCGTGCAGCAGCTCTCGTCGTCTGCGCCGCAGGTGCTCAGGCCCGGTCCTCCGGGTGCGCAGCTGGGCGGCTCGGCGGTCGTGCTCACGCTGCCGCCAGTCGAGGCACCACCGGAACCTCCGCCCGTGCCGACCGTTCCACCGCTGGGCGCGCCTCCCGAGCCGGGAGTTGCTCCTCCGCTGCTCGAGCCGCCGCTCTGCCACGCTCTGCCCGAGCCACTCTGACTCCCTCCGCTGCTGCTCGTGCCCCCATCACCGGAAGCGCCCCCCGTGGCGACGCTCGGGCCGCTTCCGCCGCACGACATCACGCTCGCGCCCAAGAGGAGCAAGCCCACTTCCAGGCGCAGCATGCCTTCACGCTATCAATGCGCGATGTTCGAGCAAGTGTGGGCGCTCGGGACGTGCTCTCCACAGAGGTCACCAAAATGTACGTACAGAGTACGTACGTTTCGGGTGCACCGATCCAAAGTGGGTACTTTGATAGATTAGCGCTCGAATATTGCGGCGTGCTGCGAAAACGGGAGTTTGACGCTCGTTGCCCGCGGGAGCAGTCTGAGCGGCGGCTCACTCTACTCGCCGTGGCCACTCGCAAGCGTCTTCCGCCGGCGCCGCGCGCCGTCTTGGCCAGCGCCCTCTGGTGTGCGCTGGGCTGCGACAGCTTCGTGCCGGTGCAAGAGAGCGCAGAGCCACCTGGGTCCTGTAGCGCGGTCGGCGCACCCGTTCCCGAGGCGCGCTTGCTGACCAACAGCGAGTACCGCCGCACGATTCAGGCCCTACTGGGGGAAGCAGGAGACCCCACCGTCAACTTCCCGCACGAGCCAGAGGTGGACGGCTTCACCAATAGCGCGAGCACGCTTCGCGCAAACCCGCTGCTCATCGAGAGCTTCCGTCGAGCAGCCGGGCTCTTGGCGCAACTAGCGAAGGATCGCGGACTCGATCTGCTCGTGCCGTGCGAGGGTGACGATGCCGTTTGCGCCGACCTCTTCATCGAGGATTTCGGGCGCCGCGCGTTTCGGCGGCCCCTCGAGGCAGGCGAACGGGCGGCCTTCGAGACTCTCTACTCGCGGCTGGCGCCGTCGCTCGGTCACGAGGAGGCGGTCAGCGCAATCATCGAAGCCGCGCTGCAGTCGCCGCAGTTCTTGTATCGAGTGGAAGCTCCGCGCTCGTTGCCGGAATCCGGCACCATCGCCCTCGGTCCCTATGAGCTGGCCTCGCGGCTCTCGTACTTCCTCTGGGGAACCATGCCCGACGAGCCGCTCCTGGCGGCAGCCGAGAGCGGTGGCCTTCTCTCGATTGCCGACGTCGAGAGCGAGACCCGCCGAATGCTGGCGGATGAGCGGGCGCGAGAACGGATCGTCGAGTTTCATCGCCAATGGCTGGGCGTCGCGTCCCTGTCGAGCCTCGCGCGAGACGGCGCACCCGACGGACTGGGGGCGTCCTTGCAGCAGTCTCTCGATGCCTTCGTGGACGGCGTGTTCTGGGCGGAAGGTGCCACCCTCACCGACGTGCTGACGTCGCCCACGGTCTACGTCGATCCCTTGCTCGCGGAGCTGTACGAGCTGAATTTGCCGGACGAAGGCTTCGAACCGCGCGACCTCCGTCCCAGGCGAACCGGCCTTCTGACCCAACCCGCGCTTTTGGCGCTCCTCGCCAATCATGATCAATCGTCTCCGATCCGGCGGGGTGTCTTCGTGCGCGAGCGCATCCTCTGTGCCCCCGTCCCCGCACCGCCGCCCAGCGTCGACAACTCACCGCCCGATCCGGACCCGAACCTGACGACCCGCCAGCGCTTCGCCGTTCATACCGAGAATAGCGACTGCGCCATGTGTCACCTGGCCATCGATCCGATTGGCTTCACGTTCGAGGCATTCGATCAGCTGGGCCGCGTCCGCACGGAGGAAAACGGCATCGAGGTCGACACGACTGGCGAGATCGTCGGCAGCGGCGATGCGACGATCGACGGACCACTGAAGGACGCCGCTCAGCTGAGCACCCGGCTGGCCACATCAGGGCAGGTCGCCCGCTGCGTGACCACCAAATGGTTTACCTTCGCGCTCGGCCGCCCCGCTGCCTCGACGGATCAGTGCGCGCTCGACTCGGTCCACACCAAAGTCGCGGAGAGTGGGGGCAATCTGATCGAGATGCTGGTGGCCCTCACCACGAGTCCTGCGTTCCGCCAGCGCGCAGCGCACCCGGAGGAGCCATGAAACGAGCCGTGCGACGAGCATCCGGCCAGCCAACCAGGCGTCATTTCCTGTGCGCGGCCGCGGGGGCGTTCGCCCTTCCGCTCATGGATTCGTTGCGAGCCGGCGCGCAAAGTGATGTGGCGCCACCGAAGCGACTCATCCTCCTGTACACGCCCAACGGCACCGTACCCGAGGTCTGGTTTCCGGCTCCCGGGGCGAGCAGCAGCGAGTTTTCGCTCGGCGCCATTCACCAGCCGCTCCTCGAGTACCAAGAGCGCCTCGTGCTCCTGCGCGGGGTGCACGCGACCGTCGCCCAAGATCCCAACAACAACGGTGGGCCCCACCAGTGCGGCATCGGCGGCTTGTTCACCGGCCAGATGCTCGGTACCGGGGAGTTCGAGGACGGCTGCGGCGCCACCGCCGGCTGGGCGCAGGGACGCAGCATCGACCAGGAGGTGGCCGCTCTCATCGGCCAGGACACCCTGCTCAGCAGCCTCGAGCTGGGCGTCCGCTGTATGGACAACGACGTGCAGGGGCGCATCTCGTACGCGGGCCCGGGCTTGCCATTGCCCCCGATCAACGAGCCCAGCGCCACCTACGAGCGACTCTTCTCTCGCGATGCGCCCTCCGGGCAGGGCACGAACCTGCGCGCCCAAAGCATCTTGGACGCCGTCGGCGACCAGTTCGCGGACCTGCGCCCCCGCCTCGGTCAGGAAGATCGGGTCAAGTTCGACGAGCACTTGGCCCTGGTCGAGGACGTGGAGCGGCGGATCGGGCTCGGCGTCCCGGACGGCTGCCCAGTTCCCGATCCTCCGTCGGCGGACCTCAACGCCGACGACGAAACCACCATGCCCGAGGTCAGCCGCCTGCAGATGGACCTCCTGGCCATGGCGCTGTCTTGCGACCTCACCCGCGTGGCCAGCATCCAGTACTCGACGGGTTTCAACCGCATCCGCTACCCGTGGCTGGAGAGCTTCGAAGAAGGCCACGCGCTCAGCCATTCCGGCGACAGCGACACCGCCGCGTGGGCGAGCCTACAAGCCCGCCAGACCTGGCACGCAGGTGAGCTTGCCTACCTGATGCAAAAGCTCGACGCGATCCCCGAAGGCGACGGCACCGTGCTCGACAGCACGCTCAT
>Ga0247744_1000212_pt1 | contig 10372 bp, 10 predicted proteins | sample UWRJS154409C5_FD_180946 | JGI IMG/M metagenome (GOLD analysis project Ga0247744, IMG submission 180946) | Soil microbial communities from Arlington Agricultural Research Station in Wisconsin, United States - UWRJ-S154-409C-5 | ecosystem: Environmental > Terrestrial > Soil > Agricultural land... | reverse complement strand
TTGCTCGACGCGCTCGAGAAGTGCGATTCGCTCTCGCGCACCGAATGTCCCGACCAGAAGAAGGCGATGTTCTATCGGGACCTCGGCGTCGTGTACGCCGGCGGGCTCGACAAGCACTACGACGGGGTGAAATCGTTCCAGGAGGCGCTGCGGCTCGACAGCGCGGCCGATGTCCCGCCGATCTTGGATACACCTCCCGTGCGCGCCGCCTATGACGAAGCCAAGGGCGGTCGGCCAGCCGTGCCGGCGACGGGCGATACTGCGGCGACAGGCGACACTGCGCCGGCGGGCGAAGCCAAGGAGAGCGAGCCCCACCCGCACATCGAAGCAGGCGACCTCTTGCTCCGTGTCGATGGGCGCATCCGTGTGGCCGCGCTGGCGAACAATGGCGCGACGAGTCGCGGCGCCGGCCAGTTCGGTGTCGAGCTTGGAGTGCTCGTGCATCCGGCGGCCATGCCCATCGTGCTCGGAGCAGCCGCCGAGGTGTCCGAAAACGTGATCCCAGCAGACAGCGGCACGGCGGCCCTGGATTTCGGCAGTTGGTCGTTTGCCGGGCTCGTGGGCGGAGCGTTCAAGGGCCGGCGCAACGTCGGCTACTTCGCTGGCGGCTTCGGCGCACAGGGGCTGCCCGTCACCGGGCAGGTCGCGCCGGTCGTGCGCGTCTTGGGCGGCGCTTCCTTTAGCGGCTTCGATTTTGGCGGCGGTCTCGACGTCGGCTTCTATAGCGGATTCGAATACGTCAGCTTCGGCCTTCACCTGGGCTGGGGTCGCTACTTGAAATGACCTCCGGCGCCTCGCAGTAGCCGGAGCGAAAAATTCCAGCCTGCCGAGGCAGAAGCCCCCACCTCGCGCCCCCCAGAAAAGCCCTCCATGCTGCTCAGCAGGACCTTTCGTCATGCGGCTGCTTTCGCTTCGGCTTTCTTTTTGCGCTCTTCCGCTGTTTTGGCTCGCCTGCGGGACGAGCGTGCCCCCGAGCGGTAGCGGCGGCGCCCCGAGCGGCAGCGGCGGGACTCCGAGCCCGGCCACGGGCGGCACGACCGCCAGCGGCGGCACGGCCCCCGGGAGTGGCGGTATAGCGCCCACGGGCGGCACGACCGCGAGCGGCGGCTCCACGAGCAGCGGAGGAGACAGCCCGGCCGGCGGGACGACCGCGAGCGGGGGCGCGGCTCCGTCGAACTGCACGCCGAGTCCCGATGCCCACGCGCGCAACGCCCTGGTTCGTCAGATCTTCACCGCCGATCCCAATGCCGTCGTGTACGGCGACCGCATCTACGTTTACACGTCGCACGATGCAGACGGGCAGATGGACTACGACATGATCGACTACCATGCGTATTCGTCGGACGACCTCGTCAACTGGCAGGACCACGGCGTCCAGATTGCCGCCTCCAGCCTGCCCTGGGCCCCCAACCTGTACGCGCCGGGCGCGTGCGAGAAGGACGGCCAGTACTACCTCTACATCCCGAACTCCGGCAGCGGCATCGGCGTGGCGGTTTCCGACGACCCGGGCGGACCCTTCGTCGATCCGCTCGGGCACGCACTGGTGACCAGCAGCACGCCCGGCGTGTCCGACGTCGATTGGCTGTTCGATCCGGCGTGTTTCGTCGACGACGATGGCCAAGGTTACCTCTACTTCGGCGGCGGTCCGGAGGACACGGGCGACAACGCGCGCGTCATGCGGCTCGGCGACGATATGATCAGCCTCAAGGACGCCAGCGCCACGACGATCCCGGCCCCGGCCTTCTTCGAGGCGTCGTTCATGCACAAGCATGGCTCCGTCTATTACTTTTCGTATTCGACGAACTTCGTCGGGCATGCCGCGTACCTCGACTACATGACGAGTGATAGTCCCATGACCGGGTTCGACTACCAGGGCACCATCCTCACCAACGGCGACATCAACATGGGCAACAACAACCATGGCTCGGTCGTCGATTTCATGGGCAAATCGTACCTATTTTACCACAATAGGAAGCTCGAGAAGGAGCTCGGCGGCGACAACAACTACCAGCGCAGCATCGCCGTGCAGGAGCTCACCTACCAAGGCGACGCCATCACCCAGATGGACATGAGCCTCGAGGACACGACCGTCCAGCAGATCAAGTGCTTGGACGGATTCAGCGAGGTCGAGGCCGAACGGATGGCGGCGCAGAGCGGCCTCGAGGTCGACGGTGACGGCGAGGTGGGCGTGCGCCTGGTCGACATCGCGGCGGGCGACTGGGTGGGCTACTCACAAGTGGACTTCCGAGAGGGGGCCAGCGCCATCGTTTTCAGCCTGGCGGCGGCCGCCGCCGGCGGCACCATCGACGTGCGCATCGACGGTTGCGACGATTTCACGGGCGAGGCCGGATCTTCCCTCGGCACCTGTAACGTGACGAGCACCGGCGGTGCGGACACGGTGGCCGAGCTGTCTTGTCCCCTCACCTCGGCCACGGGCCCGCACGATCTCTGCTTGGCCTTCGGCGGCACCGCCCCCTTCGAGCTCGATTCGTTTCACCTCGAATAGGCCGTCAAACCTCGGCGCAGAGCTCGCTCAAGAGCTGGCGAAGCCACACGTTCCCGGCATCCGCCTGCGTCCGCTCGTGCCACACCTGACCCACCGTCGACTTCGGCAAGGGGAGCGGCGGCGGGTACAGAGCCAGACCGAGCTTTTTGGCCGCCGGCTCGGCCACACGTCGACTCAGGGCCGCCACCATGTGCGTTTGCGCCACGAGCTCGGGCACCATCAAGAAATGTGACACGCGGGCCCCCACCCGCCGGGACAGCCCCCGCGCTGCGAGCGCCGTGTCGACCGAGCCGAGGCCGCCCGGGCGCTGCGTGACCAGCACGTGGTTGAGCTCGACGTAGCGCTTGAGGGTGAGCCGTCCGCGCACGAGCGGGTGCGCCTTGCGCAGGATGCACACGTACTCTTCCTGAAACAGCGCCTGCTCGCGGTGGCCGGGCGGAACCGTGCCGTAGTAGCCGAGCATCAAGTCGACCTCCCCGGTCTCGAGCGTGGGCGGGACCTCGTGCTTGCCCCAAGGCCGCACTTCGATGCGAACCTCGGGCGCTAGGCGGCCCAAACGCCGCAAAAGTCCAGGCAAGACCACGTATTCGACGTAGTCGCTGGCGGCGATGACGAAGGTCCGCGTGCTCGTGGCCGGATCGAACCCAGCGCTGCCGCCGAGCGCCGCTTCGAGCGTGGCCAGCGCCTGACGCACGGGTCCAGCCAGGCCGAGCGCCCGCTCCGTCGGGACGACGCCGCGCCGCGCGCGCACGAAGAGCGGGTCATCCAAGACGAGCCGAAGCTGCGCGAGCGCGTTGCTGACGGCAGATTGGGTGAGCCCGAGTTGCTTGGCGGCGCGCGTGACGTTCTGTTCGCGGAGCAGCGCATCGAGGACCGGCAGCAGATTCAGGTTCAGGCTGTGCAGTGAGACATTCACAGACCTGATAATTACCATCATGAACATTCGTTTCACAAACATCTGAAGGAGGCCCATCTTCTGCCCTGTGAGGCGCCGCTGGGGCGCCCGCAGAAAGGCAAAATCATCATGAAAAACCGCACTATCGACCGCTTCGCGCTCGCCGTCGCCCTGGCTCATCGCGCCCCCGTGCTGCTCGAGGCCCTGGATGAGGCTTACTTCGTCCAAGGGCACCTGCCCGGTGCCATCGCCCTGCCCCTCTCCCGCTTGAAGGAAATCGCGCGCGCGCGCCTGAAGGACAAGAGCGCGCCCATCACCGTCTATTGCGCGAGCTCGACCTGCCAGAACTCCGACGTCGCCGCCAAGGCACTGGTGGACCTCGGCTACCAGGACGTGACCGTCTACAAGGGCGGCAAGGCAGACTGGATCGAAGCGGGGCTGCCGATCGAAATGGGGCCGGAACGTGCCCTCACCGAGCGCAGCGCGGAGGTGGTGTCGTGACCACGAGCGACGTGCGCTCGTTCGCGCGTGCCATGCTCGCCACGGACGACTCGAAAGCCGCCTTTTTTCAGCGACTGGTGCTGTCCGGCGTCGTGTTTGCTCACGGACTGCAGAAGGCGCTCGGCTGGTTCGGCGGCTGGGGCATCGAAGGGACCTTGAACTGGTTCGACACCGCGCTCGGGGTCCCGGCCCCCCTCGCTGCGCTCGTCATCCTCTCGGATTCCGTGGGCTCGATCGCCCTCGGGCTGGGATTGTGGAGCCGCTTCGCCGCACTCGGCACGACCTTGACCATGAGCGGGGCCATCCTGCTCTTCCACGCTCCCAACGGGTTTTTCATGAACTGGTCGGGAACCCAGGCGGGGGAAGGATTCGAGTTTCACCTGCTGGTGCTGGCCCTCAGCGTGCCGATCGTCGTCCGAGGGGGCGGCGCTCACTCGCTCGATCGTTGGCTCACCGCTCGGCTCGGCGAAAGGCGAGCCGCTGCCCTCGCGACTGCAAAAGTGCAGCCCGGTTGGTAGTTCGCGAGCCCACGACCGGGGCGGGAAGCCCAACGGAATACGAATGAATGCTTCGTGGTTGTTTCCGCCGGGACCTGGTCGTGACTCGAGAGGCGAGCCCGCCGACCGATCCGAACAAGGTATCCCTATGTCCAAATTGAACATCGTGCTCCTCACCTCCAGTTTGCTCCTCGTCGCCGGCCAGGCGGCCGCTACGCCATCGCATCTGCCGCGCGTGGGCCGTACCTCGGTCGAGCACCGTCTGGAACATCCGAGCAAGGCCCACACCAGCCACGGCTCGGCGCATCACAGCCACCACAAGCACCACAAGATGTGAGCCTTCCGAGCGAACCCTGCCGAGCGCACGCCGCGGCCGCATCGGGCTGTAAACCCGATGCGTGCCCCGCGTGGGAACTTCGCGGCCTGCTTGCTAGGCTCGCCGCACGATGAAGAACGTCGTCCTCACTCATTCACCGGAGCTCGAGGGCATCGGCGGCCTCTTACGCGTGGGCAAGGACGCCCTCGGCACATTCGAGGAAGCGCGTCGTCTGCACGGGACGTTCGTCACCTACCGTCGCTTCGATAACGAAACGGTGCACTTGCTCATGGAGCCTGCACTCGTCGACGAGCTCTTGGTTCGCCACGCCGACCACCTGCGCAAGGACGACTACATCCGGGCGCTCCAGCCCATCTTGGGCAAGGGCCTGCTCACGAATGACGGCGCGCCGTGGAAGGAGCAGCGCAAGCTCTTGGCGCCGAGTTTTCAGCCCAAGCACATCGGCAAGTACGCCGACGTGATGGTGCAGGCGACCGAGGAGCTGATCGCCACGTTTTCGTCCGCGGACGTCCGCAACGTGCACACGGACATGATGGCGCTGGCGCTCGACATCGTGGTCAGGACGCTCTTTGGCTCCAACACCGTGCGCACGGGTGAGGTCGGCGATCTCCTGGACGTCATCATGGATGATTTCCGCCGCCTCGGCATGTCCTTCCGGGCCCTCTTTCCCCAGTGGTTCCCCTGGCTCTCACGCATCCGCTTCCTCCGGATGCGCAAGAAGCTGGCGCACATCGTGGACGAGGTGATCCAGGCGCGTAAGCAGGCCCCGCTGACCGATGACATGCTGTCTCGCTTGCTCGAAGCCAAGGACGACGCTGGCCGCGGCATGAGCGATGGACAGCTCCTCGACGAATGCCTGACCGTCATGCTGGCCGGCCACGAAACGACGGCGCTGACCTTGATGTTTGCCCTGGACCAGCTCACTCGGCATCCCGAGCTCCAGGCCGAGCTCGCGGGCGAGATCGAGGCGGTCCTGGGCGAGCGTTCGGCGACGCTGGGCGACGTGCAGCGGCTGCCGCTGGCCAAGGGCGTCGTCAAAGAGACCCTGCGCCTGTTCCCCCCCGCCTGGGCGGCAGGTCGCGTCGCGCTCGAAGACTTCACGCTCAGCGACGAGCCGATTCGTGCGGGCACGCAGCTCATCGTGGCACCGTGGATCCTGCACCGGGAGGAGCGCTATTTCAAAGATGCCCTTTCCTTCCGCCCCGAGCGCTTCCTCAATGGCGAGACGGACAGCCTGCCCAAGGGAGTCTACCTCCCCTTCGGTGCCGGCCCGCGCTACTGCATCGGGTCCCACTTCGCGGAGATGGAAGCGGTCTTGGTGCTCGTCACGTTGGTGCAGCGCCTCGAGTGGCAGGCGACGAGCCCGGATCCGCTCACGTTCGCACCGTCGATCACCCTGCGCCCGGGCGCACCGGTGCGTTTGCGCATCCGGCCCCGCGTACGCAAGGCCACTGGCGCCGCAGCCTAGCGCCTGCTCACGGTCGCGGCTCCGTCAGGGTCGCGGCGTTACGGCCTCGGAAGGAGCTCGAGAGTGGCCTCGAGCGTCTGCGTGGGGCGACCGATCAAACGGTGAAGATCGCCGCTCGCGCTGAACAAGTCACCGCGCGCGATGCCGACGTCGCCGTCGGCCAGAGCCGCTGCAAACGGCGCCGGCAGGCCAACCGACACCAGCGCCGCGGCAAAGTCTTGCTCGGACATGTTCTTGTACGCGATGGGCTTGCCCGACCACTTGGCGACGGCCGCCGCGAACTCGGCCAAGGTGAAGGCCTGATCGCCTGCCAGCTCGTAGGCCTTCCCGGCATGGCCCTCGTTGGTCAAGACCGTCACCGCTGCGAGAGCGAAATCAGCGCGCGTCGCCGGGGCGACCCGACCGTCCCCGGCCGCGCCGAGGACCACGCCGTGCGCGAGCACTGGAGCGAGCGTGCCCGTGTAGTTCTCCATGTACCAAGAGTTGCGCAAGAAGACGTACGGCAAGCCGGACGCCAAGATCATGGCCTCGGTCGCCTTGTGTTCGCCCGCAAGTCCAATGCCCGTCGTGTCGGCATTGAGGATGCTGGTGTAGCCGAGCAGACGCACGCCCTCGGCCTTGGCCGCATCGATCACCGCCTGGTGCTGAGGAACGCGTCGTCCGAGCTCGCTGGCCGAGACCAGGAGCACCTTTGAGGCGCCAGCCAGCGCAGGACCGAGCGAGCCCGGCTCCGAATAGTCGGCGCGTCGCACGGAGACGCCGCGCGCCGCGAAGTCGGCCACCTTCTCGGGATCTCTCACCACCAGGATGACGCGTTCCGCGGGAACGCGTTCGAGCAGACCCTGGACGATGAGACGACCGAGCTTCCCGCTGGCACCCGTGACGGCGATCATGCGACCTCGATAGCCCCGGGCCCGGGGCGCGGCAACCCTAGAGCTCGAGCCGAGCCTCTGCCATCGTGCACCCAGCCCCGACATGGACCGCATGAATTTCGCCCAGCGCCGAGTGCTCGTGACGGGCGCCTCCTCGGGCCTGGGTGCCGAGCTCGCCGAGCAGCTGGCCCGCGACCACGCTGCGCACCTGGTCCTCGTCGCGCGCCGCCAGGACCGCTTGAGCGGGCTCGCGCAGCGCTTGACGAGCCAGTACGCCGTGCCCGTCGACATCATCGTCGCCGACCTGGCGCAGCCGGGCGAGGCCGAACGGGTCTTCCGCGAGGCCACCAGCCAGGCGCCCCTCTATGCGGCCATCCTCAACGCTGGTGTCACCCACTTTGGCCCCTACGACGAGCAGTCTTGGGAGAGCCTCTCCGCTCTGCTCGAGCTGAACGTGAAGAGTACGGTCCGCCTGGTCACCCTCCTGCTTCCCTATCTCGAAGAGCAGGCGGCCCGCGGCGGCGTGCTCCTCGTGGCCAGCCTGTCGGGGCTGACACCGGTCGCCTACCAAGCGGCGTACTCCGGCACGAAGGCCTTCTTGATCAAGTACGGCTGGGCTTTGCATCACGAGCTCGCCCCCCGAGGAGTGACCGTTTCCGTGGTCGCGCCCGGCGGCATCGTCACCGAGATGACGGCCGGAAAGCGGTTCGACGACCTCCGGCCCTGGCTGATGCCGGTCAGTGGTGTGGCCCATGCCGCGCTCAAGGGTTTTCGACGGCGCAAGCACCTGATCGTCCCGGGCCTGGTCTACAGCTGGGGCCGGACCGCGCTCTTGAAGCTCGTGCCCGAAAACTTCCTGGTCGGACGGGTCGCTGCGCAGTACCGCAAGTCGCTAGCGAGAGGCCGCGGCTAGTCGGCGACTTGCCTTGACGCCCGCGCATCGCTGACGTCATGACCTCTGCATGCAGCGAGTGCATCTCCGCCGGGTCCTGCTCCTGATCAGCTTCGGCGCCCTCGCGGCGCTCGGCACACTGGGCGGCTGCACGAGCGACGCGTGCCCCAACTACACGGGGGCCGTCATCAGTCGCGCGGATGACGATGCCGATTTCACTACCTACGAGACGTTCGCCATCCGCAAGTTCGACACGGACGACCTTGGCGCTGCGGGCGCTGGTGGCTCCGGCGCCGGCATCCCCGACGAGGTCCGACTCAACCTCGAGGTGGCGAGCGACGCGGCGGCGGCTGAGCTCGAACGGATCGGCCTGGAGCAGGTAGACCCCGACGTCGAGACGCCGGACCTCTGGGTGTTCAGCGCCGCGGCGACCGACGTCGAAGAGGGTGTGTATTGGTACTGCGTGCCCGATTGGTACTGGTGGTGGGGCTACTACGAGTACTCCGACCCGTGCGCGTGGCTCGTTCCGATCAAGTTCGAGTACGTGGTCGGGACCGTGCTCGTCGGCGTCGCCGACTCCCAGACCAATCAACCGGTGTTCGGCGGCCTGATCCAAGGCGTGCTCGAGTGCACGCCGGACGTCGAGCAAAGCATCGAAGACGGCGTGGATGAGATTTTCGACGACTACCCGCGCTGAATCAGAACCGCAGCCTGCGCTCCAGATCCTCACGCGCCGCCGCAATTTGCTCGTCCGTGGGTGATTCCGTCAAAAACTTCGTGCGCTGCCCGACGACGCGGCGCTGCTCGGTCGCCCGCAGGGACTCGAACGTGGGCGGCGGCAAATCCGAGAGGCAAGTCGCCTGCACCGGCTCGCCGGGTGCTTTCAGAAACGCGCGGGCCAGGGTGAGTCCGCAAGCACTCAGGCTCGCGCCGTGCGACTCGTTCTGGATCAGGAAATATTGGGAGTTCGACAGCGTCTGGTCCACCTGCTCGCCGTAGCTCGGCGGCGTGATCGGATCGAAGAAGCCGGACAGCACCAAGGTCGGCAAACCGCTTTGAACCGGCTGATTCTCGAGCGCCGGCGCCCTGGGCACGGGCCACTCGGTGCACACGCGAAGGAAGCTGCTGCCGGACAGACCCGGCACGAGTTCCGGCCGCACCTCGGCGTCGAGCGCGGCAATCGTCTCGACGCTCGTGAACGCTGCCTCTTCGGCGCACTGGATGGACAGATGCATGGGCAATGAAAAATTCACGCGACCCAGGTCGCAGGCAGCGTCCTCGAACAGCGTGCTGTCCCCTTCGGCCAAATCGTCGATGATGCGCGGCACGAAGCCGACCGCGACCGGCGAATAGAGCAGATTGAACAGAATGTTCAGCAGGTGATGGCCGTCGATCGCTTCGCCGCAGGCGCGCAACGGCTCCTCGTTCAGGCTTTTGACGACACCGAGCAGCTGCGCCATCGAATCGGGATACCTTTCCGCGCACGCAGCGTCGGCCGCGCAGGCGGCGAAGGTCTTCTCGAAGCTCGCTTCCCCGTTCTGGGCGGCGTCGCCGTACAGGTCGACTTCGAGCGGGACCACGCTGTCCAGAATCACGGAGCGAATGCCGGCTGGATGGTCCCGCAGGAGCGTGAGGCCGAGCCGCGTGCCGTAGGAGATCCCGAGCAGGTTCCACGTTTCGTAGCCGAGGGCTTGGCGGACGAGGTCGACGTCGCGCGCGTTGTTCTTCGTGGTGTACGCGGCCGGATCGGTGGCCTCCGAGATGGCAGTGAAGCAGTCGGGCAGCTCGGCTGCGCTTTTGCACGCCATGGGCGGCTCGGTCACGCCGGTGCCGCGCTGATCGATGAAGATGACGTCGCGGTCCTCGGCGAGCTCTGCGAAATGCGGGAACACGAGATCGATCTGGGCGGCGGTGGCGTTGCCGGGGCCCCCATCGAGGTACACGACCGGATCGGGCGCAGGGCCATTCGCCCGTGAAAACACGCGCACGACGCCGATCTCGAGCACGGCCGCTGAACCTTCCGCCTCCGGCACGCTCACGGTTCCGCATTGCTCGACGTAGCCCGGGACGTCGCGCCAGCAATCACGCTCGCGAAACGCGCTGGTCGGTGTCGGCAGGCGCTCGCGCGGCACCTCGCCCTCGAGGCCTGCCATCGTGAGAATGGGCGCGCGATCCTTCTCCCCGCAGCCCGAAAATTGCGAGACGGCCAAGGCCACTGCAAGCAGCAGCAGCGCCCAAATCCGCGGCGAACGCGGCATCGTGAAGACGGCACGGGCAGCCACTCCCGAGCACGGTAGCACGGCCCTCGGAAGGCAGCGCGGGGCTCAGAACCGGCGGCTGGCACCTAAAGCGACGGGGCCGCCCACCGAGAGCTCGTGGCCACGCACGATGCGCGTCAGACCGA
>Ga0247744_1000211_pt1 | contig 10443 bp, 8 predicted proteins | sample UWRJS154409C5_FD_180946 | JGI IMG/M metagenome (GOLD analysis project Ga0247744, IMG submission 180946) | Soil microbial communities from Arlington Agricultural Research Station in Wisconsin, United States - UWRJ-S154-409C-5 | ecosystem: Environmental > Terrestrial > Soil > Agricultural land... | reverse complement strand
GTGCGCTCACCGCGGGGGGCGGCTTGAAGGCCGCGGGGGTTGGAGGCACGGACGGCCGTGGCACGTTCGGCGCCGAAGGCGTCGGCGGCGCGCCGGGCGCTGGAGCAGCCATGACGACGGGGATGGGTCCGCCGGGCGCCGGGGCAGGTGCGCCGGGTCCCCCTGGTGCGCGACTGAGCAGGGCACGAGCCGACTCCTCGCTCGACTTGTCGAAGACCGTCGTCTTCTCGTCCTCGTCGTCCCATTCACCAGGCGCTGGCGCCGGCGCCGGGACACCGACGCGGGTGGCATTGCTCACGGCCGGAGCTGGAGGCGGCGGGGGCAGTGCCGCGACAGAAGCAGCCGGCGGCGGTGCTGCGCGCACCGGACTTGCGGCGCTGGGCAGCGGCGGCGGAGCGACCGAGGGGGGTGGCGGCGGCGGTGGGGCACCGCGACTGACCGACGGCAGCGGTGGCACAGGTGGGCCCGCGTTGCTGACCGGCGGGGGAGGCAGGGCTCCGGCCGGCGCGGGGGGCGGCACGGCGCTCGGCCGAGGTGGAGGAGGTGGCACAGAGCCCGAGCCAACAGAGCTGCTGGACACTGGGGGTGGCGGGGGAAAGGCAGCGCCTACGGCCGGCATGCCCGAGACGGTCGGGGTGCGCGACGGCATCGGGGCCGGGGCGCCGCCGACCAGGGTTCCGCTCGGGATCCCGGTTGCCGAGGCAGCTGGGGGAGGAACGGGAACCGACGGGCGCGAGGCGCCGGGAGGGGGCGGGGGGGCCAGGGGACCGCGCGACGAGGCCGGGCCTGGCGGTGGGGGCGGCACTCCGGGCGATGACAAAGGCCCTGGCGCCGAGCGAGGGGGCCCGACCATCGTCTTGGAGTTCGGGGCGTCGGCCGGCTTTTTTGCCAGGCCTTCGAAAATGTCGAGGTCAGAACCACCCTGGTCACTCATGGGTCGCAAGATTCTCCTGCTCTTGTCTTGTCCGTTCGAGGTTGGATCGGAGGGTGTGCGCAATTGAGCGGAAAGACCCGAGCCGTTCTCGTGACACCGAAATTTCGGTGGCGCAAGGTTACATTGTGGTCAATTGAATTGCGAGGGCTGAGATCCGGGGAAAAGGGGCCGAAGTAGCGAATTTTCCGGCTTTTGACGCGCCGCTGCGCGAAAAAATTGCCCTGGATGAATGTCCAGCCCCGGCGGCCTCCTGGCCAAGAGGGGGACGGTTCGCTTGAAGGATGTAGGGCGCTAGGATCAACACCCTGCGATGGGCACCAGACCGGCATCACGACGTAGGTGGCTCCGCGCCCTCGCAGGGGGCGCGCTCATCCTGCTGCCGCTCGGCTGTCTCTCGCCGACGTTGCCCCTGCCGCCGCCCAGTCGTCCCGACATTTCGCCACCGGATGCATCGGGGGTCACGGCCATCATCGGCCGCGTGCCGGGTGGCACCACCGCGCTCGCCGAGAACCTGGAGACGGGGCGTTTGGTGGGGCAGGTGACCGGTGATTCGGGCGCCTACGACTTGCGCTTGCCGGCGGCGATCGGCGATCAGGTAGTCGTTTGGTATCGCGACGGGCTCACCGACAGCGCTGCGGTGCAGTTGACCGTGCCCGCCGAGACGCCGGACCTCGGTCCGCTGGGCGGCACGACCGGCGCGGGCGACTAGTCGACGCTGCCGCTCACACCGTGCTGCTCACGCGCTGCCGCTCACACGGTGCGCAGGACTTTTCGGCCGTCGGAGGCGCGTGTGACCAGCTCGGACCCGCTGCGCAACCGCGCGCCGGTGCTGCCGAAAATAGGCGCTTGGCTGGCGTCGATGTCGCCCAAGAGGTCGTAGTCGGTCGCCTGCGACACCGTGACGTCCACCAAGGTCCCCGGCTGGGCGAGCTCACCCGAGAGGAACACGGTGCCGTCGATCTCGGGCGCCTGTCCACGATGGCGCCCCACCATCACGAGCTCGCTCTCTTCGCTCGCCCCTTCGACCAAGACTTGCATCCTTTTGCCGACCAGCTCTCGGTTCTTCTGTCGACTGATGCGCCGGCCGAGGGCCATCAACTTGCGCGCGCGCTGGTAGGAGTCCTGGGCCGTGACCTTGCCTTCGAACGTAGTCGACAGGCACTCGGACTCGTCGCTGTAGCGGAACACGCCGATGCGCTCGAAAGCGGCCCATTTGACGAAGGTGAGCAGCTCTTCGAACTCCGCTTCCGTCTCGCCGGGGTGGCCGACGATGAACGCGGTGCGGAAGGTGAGGCCCTGCACGTTCTTGCGCAGTCGCTCGACCAAGTCGTAGAGGCGCTTGCCGCCGTGTCCGCGCCGCATGCGGCGCAGCATGCCGTCGGCGGCGTGCTGCAGGGGCATGTCGACGTAGGGCAGGACCGTCGGGTGCTGGGCAATCAGCTCGATCAGGCCATCGTCGAGCGACTCGGGGTACAGGTAGAACAGGCGCAGCCAGCGCAGGCCGGGCACGTCGGCCACGCGCCGCACGAGCGCGGTCAGGTTCTCGCCTCGGTCGCCGTCTCGCCCGTAGGCCACCGTGTCCTGCGACACCAAGTTGACCTCCAGGATGCCCTGCGAGACGAGCTGCTCGACCTCACGCACGATGTCTTCGATCGGGCGGCTGCGCTGTTTGCCGCGCAGCTTGGGGATGACGCAGAACGAACAGCTGCGATTGCAGCCTTCGGCAATCTTCACGTACGCGCTCGCCCCGCGCGTGGAGACGGTGCGCGGCTCCTGGGCCGAGACGACCCAATCGGCCGGGTTGCCGATCAGCATGCGCTCCGCCGGCTCGGTCAGAACGTGCCGGATCTTCGGCATGTCGCTGGAGCCGAGGAAATGATCGACCTCCGGCATGTCGGCGGCCAGCTCGGCGCCGTAGCGTTGTGACAGGCAGCCGGTCACAACGAGCTTCTTGCAGGCGCCGCTCTGCTTGTACTCCGCCATCTCGAGGATGGTGTCGATCGACTCCTTCTTGGCCGCGTCGATGAAGCCACAGGTGTTGACCACGATCACTTCGGCCAGGCTCGCGTCGCTGGTGTGCTCGAAGCCCTCGGCCTGGGCCGTGCCGAGCATGACCTCGGAGTCCACCCGGTTCTTGGGGCAGCCGAGGGAAACGAAGTGCACCGTTTTCGCTTGCATGGCAGAGTTCAGGCCAGCGTCTGCCCGCGCATCAAGTCGGTGAAGCGCTTGAACAGGTAGTACGCATCGTGAGGACCGGCCGCCGCTTCCGGGTGATACTGCACGGAGAAAGCACGCGCTTCGAGCGCCTCGATGCCTTCGCTCGTGCCGTCGTTCAGATGCAGGTGGCTCGACTGCGCGGCGTTGCCCAGGCTGGCCACGTCGACGACGAAGCCATGGTTCTGTGCAGTGATCTCGACGCGCCCCGTCTTGGTGTCTTTGACTGGCTGGTTGAGGCCGCGGTGCCCGAACTTGAGCTTGTAGGTCGAACCACCGAGCGCCTTGCCCAGCAGCTGATGGCCGAGGCAGATGCCGAAGAGCGGTTTTTTGCCCAGGAGCGAGCGCACCGTTTCCACCGCATAGCCGAGCGCCGCCGGGTCACCCGGGCCGCTCGACAGGAAGATGCCGTCGGGTGCGAGCGCCAGCACGGCCTCGGCACTCGTGCTGGCCGGAACCGCCGTCACGTCGCAGCCGGCCGCCGTGAGGCAGCGGAAGATATTGCGCTTGGCGCCGAAGTCGAACGCCACCACGCGGAAGCGCTCGCTGGCCGACACCAGCGGCTTGCCCATCACCTCGGGCGTCCATTCTTCGAGCGTTTCCTTGAACTCGTAGGGCGCCGCGGGTGTGACCTCGCGCACCAGGTCGAGCCCTTCCATGCTCGGCGCTTGGCGCGCCAGGTCGACCAGGTCGTGGGGATTGCCGGTGCCGATGCAGCCGTTCTGCGAGCCTTTGTCACGCAAGTGGCGCGTCAGCCGACGCGTGTCGACGCCACCGATCGCCACCACACCCTCGCGCCGGAGGTAATCGCCGAGCGAGATCTCGCTGCGAAAGTTGGACACGACGGGGCTCGGGTCGCGCACCACGAAGCCGGCGGCCATGGGGCGGGCCGTCGTGCTCTCGGGATCGGCCGAGTTGATGCCGGTGTTGCCGATGTGCGGCGCCGTCATGGTGACGATCTGGCCGCGGAAGGACGGATCCGTCAGCACTTCCTGATAGCCCGTCATGCCGGTGGTGAAGACGACCTCTCCGGTCACCGTACCATCGGCGCCGAAGCTCAGCCCCGGGAACAGGGTGCCGTCGGCGAGCGCCAGGGTGGCTGCTTTCGTGGCTTCAGATTTCAAGATGCTGCTTCCTCCAGGTCGAAGACGACCGCGCCGTGCGCCACGGTCATTTGCACACGAGCCCCGAGCTCGCTCTTCAAAAACGGACTATTTCGACTCTTCGAGCGTAAACGGTGCTCGGCCGGGACCCATTTACAGGCAGGGTCGACCAGGGCCAGGTCGGCCTCGTGTCCCTCCTTGATCCGCGGTACCGGCACGCCCGCCAGGCGGGCGGGGGCCTGACTGAGCGCATCGACCAGGCGCGCGAGCGTCAGTCCGTCCTGGCCCACGAGCTGCACGAGCAGGCCCAGACAGAGCTCGAGGCCCATCATGCCCGGGCTCGCTTCGGCGAACTCCAAATCCTTTTCCAAGCGGGAGTGCGGGGCGTGGTCGGTCGCGATGGCGTCGATGGTGCCATCGGCCAGTGCGCGCCGCAGCGCCGCCACGTCGTGAGCTTCGCGCAGGGGCGGGTTCACGCGGCACGCCGTATCGTAGCCGACCACCGCTGCGTCGGTCAGGAGCAGGTGGTGCGGGGTCACCTCTGCCGACACCCGCAAATTCCGGGATTTCGCTTCCCGAATCAGGCGGGCGGCGCCCTCAGTCGAAACGTGAGCGGCATGGTAGCGAGCGCCCACGTACTCGGTCAAAAGGATGTCGCGGGCGATGATGATGTCTTCGGCCACTCGCGGCCACCCGCGCAAGCCGAGGCGTGCGGACACCGCGCCTTCGTGCATGCTCGCGCCTTGGGTGAGGTTGTGATCCTCGGCGTGCTGGATCACGAGTAGATCGAAGTTCTTGGCGTAGGAGAGCGCCCGCCGCATGACGGCTGCGTTCATCACGCACACGCCGTCGTCGCTCACGGCCACGGCGCCGGCGTCCTTGAGGTCGCCCATCTCCGTCAGCTCCTCGCCCTTCATGCCGCGGGTGATGGAGGCGATCGGGTGGAGCCTGGGGCCGCCGTGGGACGCCGCCCGCGCCAGCATCGCCTCGGTGATGGCACGGGTGTCGTTGACCGGTCGCGTGTTGGCCATCACGCAGACGTGCGCGTAGCCGCCCGCCGCGGCCGCATCGAGCCCAGAGAAGACGTCCTCTTTGTACTCTTGGCCTGGGTCGCGCAGGTGCGCGTGCAGGTCGGTGAAGGCTGGCAGGAGCCACTTGCCCGAGCCGGCCACGACGCGGGCGCCTTCGACTCCGCGCAGGGATGCGGCGGCGCCAGCGCCGACGCGCGTGATGGTGCCGTTCTCGACGACCACGTCGACCACTTCGTCGAGCCCGATGCTGGGGTCGACGGCGCGCACGCCCTCGAATACGAGCAGAGGCAGTGCGCTGAAGGGCTTCTTCACGGGGCCGCCCCATAGCACGCTCGGGCGCGCTGTTGTACGTTGCCGAGCCCATGTCGCCACTGCTTTGGGCCGTCGTGCTCTCGTCGACCGTGGCCTGGGCCGTCTTCGATGTTCTGCGCAAGCGTCTGGCCGGGAAAATCCCGGCCCTCGAGCTCGCCGTCTGGCTGACTTTGGCCCAGATCCCGCTGTACGGGGCCTGGTGGCTCGCCACGCTGGGGCCCGTGGTCCCGAGCTCGGTCGGCACCCTGGACTACCTCGGGCCGACGGCGGCTTCCGTGGTGTTCAACGTGGCCGCCAACCTGCTTTTTCTCGCGGCGGTGGGCAGTGCCGACCTCGGGGCGACCATTCCGCTCCTGTCCCTCACGCCGGTCTTCGTCGCGCTCGGCAGTATTCCGCTGCTCGGTGAGCGCTTGCAGCCCGCGAACTGGCTCGGCATCACCCTGGTGACGCTGGGGGCCCTCTTCTTGCCGGAGGTCGAAGGCTCGAGGCCCACTTTGCAGGCACGCTTCGGCGCTCTCGTTGGCCGGCGCAGCAGCTTGTTCATGGTGGGCACGGCGGCGCTGTGGGCGATGACGCCCGTCATGGACAAGCTCGCCCTGCGCCACGCGCCCGTCCCGGCTCACGGCTTTTTGCTGGCCGTCGGCGTGTTCGTGTCGACGGCCCTCGTCGCCGTCATCAAAGGTCGCGTTCCTCCCCGCTTGCCGGCGCGAAGCCTCGGGCTCGTGCTCGTGGCGGCTCTGGTCAGCGTGCTCGCGCTCGGCCTGCAGTTCGTGGCCATCGGCATGACCATGGTCAGCGTGTTCGAGGCGTTCAAGCGAGCGGCAGGCCTGCTCCTGGCCCTGCTCATGGGCGCGATCGTCTTCCGTGAGCGGCCGACCCGCTCCCGCGTAGTCGCGGGCCTCATCATGGCGGTCGGCGTCGTGCTCGTGCTCCTGCCCGCGGGCAAGGCCTAGTCGAGCGGCCGGCTAGTCCACGGGCTGGGGCCGCGCCCAATGCGGCTGGCGGAAGCACCAGATCGAACCGTGGTTCCCCGGCGCGGCGCTGACCATTTCCCAGCCCTGGGCGCCCGCGCGATTGGCCTTCTCCATCACTTCGCTCGACGAGCTGCCCGAAAAGCACAGGTAGGACCAGGTCCCGACGCCGGGCGGCGGGACTGGGTCGGCCCGTTTCTCCGCGTGCGCCAGCGAAGCGCCCCCCACACCGAGCAGGACGAGGGCGCCGATGATCGACCAGGAGGCTTGGGTGCGGTTCATGCTCGCACGGTATCGCCGCACTCTCTGAGCCGGAAGAGGCGAGCCGGAAGAGCCGAGCCGAAAGGCCCGAGCCGAAAGAGCCGAGGCGGTCAGCCGACTGCCGAACCGCCCAGACCACTCACTCGTGCGCAGGAAAGGACTTGAACCTTCACGCCCTTGCGGGCACCGGCACCTGAAGCCGGCGCGTCTGCCATTCCGCCACCTGCGCGAAAAGCCCCTCACGGAGGGGGCTTTCAGGGGGCGAGGTCTTTACATCACTGGATCTGGCCTCGCAAGCGAAATGGGCGTCGGCTTGCACAAGCCACTCGGGGATGGTCACACGGTCCAGTCACCGAGCCGTCTTCGTCCGGCCACAGAGCGCGGGGTACTTCTGAACCCAGGCACCGCCGAGGAGCCCATGTGAAACTGGCACGGAGTGTGCTTATAGCCGGGCGATACCCCGTCTCGGCTTAAAACGAACCTGTCAGGGTAAATTTCGGAGGACCAATCAAAATGAAGAAACTTTTCGGACTGTTTGCGATCGTCGCACTCAGCGGCAGCCTCACTGCGGTGGGTTGCAGCAGCGACAGTGGTGACGATGGTGACGGCGGCGCCGGCGGCGAAACCGGTGGCAGCACCTCGGGTGGTGGTACCGGCGGCAGCACCGGTGGCTCGACCCCCACTGGCGGCGTTGACGCCGGCGGCGGCGGCGGCCTCGGCGGCGGCGGCGGCCTCGGTGGCGGCGGCGTCGGCGGCGCCTGATGCCAGGCTCGCGGCGGGAGGCTCGCTCAGGCGGGCCTCCCCCGCGGCTTCAATTTTCTTGCTTCGTTGCCCAGGATGGGCCGCTTCGCTGACATTGCGATCACGGTTCGCGGCCGATCTCCTGAACGAATGATTCCCGAAAGCTGCGGCTCCGCGCGGGAATGACCGGGGAAAGCCCCCAGGAGCCTCCACGCAGGGACGTCGGCTCGCTAGCCGGTCCTGAGCCTGACAATCCTGTCATGCGGCATTCGGGTAGCACCGGCGGAGTGTGGCCTCAGATGACGGCTGTGTGTCGGGTATGTATCGCTGCGACTTCCTGCGTCATCCTGCTGAAACAGACGGCCATATGGCCAGCGCTCTCCCATGGGTGAGTCGGCATAGGTACCTGGCAAATGTTTCGCCGGAACGCGGCATGACATTCCTGTCCTATCCAAAGTAGTTCGCGGTAGCGGAGTTCCCAGACGCGGACAGCCAGGCTAGAAGCCCGGGCAAGGTGGCGGTGCACCTCGCGTTCGAAGCCGGGACCCTCGTGCTCCGTGACTGGCCAGGCGAGCAGGCCGCGCCGCCGGGCTTCGTCTGGGACGACCGTGCCGCCGTGCACCGCGCTCGAGCCAGCGCCTACGCCGACGTCGTGACCCAGCTCACCCGCGGCGGGGTGGCCTACGTGGACGATGCACGCGCGTACAGCGAGCTGCCCGTCGAGTTTTCGGTGGTCAGAGAGCCCCGTCCGTTCCAGCTCGAGGCCTTGGCTGCTTGGCGCAAGGCCCGCGGGCGAGGGGTCGTGGTCTTACCCACGGGCGCGGGCAAGAGCCACGTCGCGCTGCTCGCCATCGCGGACCGCCGCCGCAGCACGCTCGTCGTGGCGCCGACTCTCGATCTGGTGCGCCAGTGGGCAAGCCTGCTTGGCGCAACCTTTGGCTGCGAAGTCGGCCTCCTCGGCGGGGGAGAGCACAAGGTCCTGCCCCTGACGGTGAGCACTTACGATTCCGCCTATCTGCACATGGACCGGATTGGGGATCGGTTCGGCCTTCTGGTGTTCGACGAGGCTCATCACTTGCCGAGCGAGAGCTACGCTCTGTCGGCGTGGGCTTCCCTGGCGCCGTTTCGCTTGGGCCTGACGGCCACGCCGAGCCGCGCGGACGGCAAAGAGGCGCTCCTGGACGAGCTCGTCGGACCCGTCGTCTACGAGAAGCACATCACCGAGCTGTCGGGGCAGTACCTGGCGGAGTACCGCACCGAGCGGATGAGCATCGAGCTGTCTGCCGACGAACGACGAGCCTACCAAGCTGCGCGCGACACGTACCTGGGCTTTGCCCGCAGCCAGGGGCTGCGCCTCGGTTCGCCCAGCGGTTTTCGCGACTTCATGCTGCGCGGCTCGCGCTCGGAGGCCGGTCGGCGGGCGATCGAGGCCTACCGGCTGCAGCGCGCCTTGGCGCTCTCGGCGGCTGGAAAGCTCCGCGTGCTCGAACATTTGCTCCACGTGCATCGCCAGGATCGAACGTTGGTCTTCACCGAGGACAATCGCACGGCCTACGAGATCAGCCGTCGCTTCTTGATCCCGGTCATCACCCACCAAACCAAGCTGCGCGAACGCTCAGCCATTCTCGACGGTTTGGCCGCCGGCCAGTATGGCGCCGTCGTGACGTCGAAGGTGCTCAACGAGGGCGTCGACGTGCCGACGGCGAGCGTGGCGGTGGTGCTCAGCGGCAACGGCTCCGTGATGGAGCACGTGCAGCGCCTAGGCCGCATCTTGCGCAAGCAGGAGGGCAAGCAGGCCGTACTCTACGAGCTGGTTTCTGCGCAGACCTCGGAGACGATGACCAGCGAACGTCGACGCGAGCACGTCGCCTACAAGCGAAGGTCGGGCCACGCGTGATTTCGCCCGAGCTGGTGCGCGTTCGGCGCCGAGGCCGGCGCCTGGAGCTGGTGCGGCTGTCGGGCCCTGCTCGCGCGGAAGCGGAGCATTTGGCCGAGCAGATCGCCCTTGCACTCTCGGCCGCGGTCGGCCGGAGCGAGGAGGAGATCGCGGAGCTTCTGGCCGAGATCGAGCGCCCGGCCAGTGCCGAGAAGCTGTTTGCCGGCCTGTCCAAGGTGGTAGAGGACGCTTGTGAGTTCGAAGCCCCGCTCGAGCTGGACGCGGCCGAGCTGCGGAGCGCGGTCTTCCAGCTCGCTGCGGCGCGGCGCAAAGACCAGGCCGACGCCGCGTTCGATCGAGACGGGGTCCTCGCGGAGGTGGCCAGGGAACGCGGGCTTGCCGTGTCTGCCGTGGAACAGGCGCTTTTTTCCGACCTGCGCGGGGCGCGCCTCCTGGTGCGAGCGCCCGCCCTCGGCGCTGGCGAGGTGCTGGGCCGCTACGAGCTCGGCCAAATCCAAGGCGTTCTCTTGCGCGCGGTCCGCATCACGCTCGAGGTCGAATGCATCAGTCCGGACGCGTATCGCGCGTTTTTTCGCAAGCTGAAGTTCCGCCGTTTGCTGCACAGGATCGAGCCTCGTTCGTCAGGTGGGTACAAGATCGAGATCGATGGCCCGCTGTGCCTGTTCGAGTCGGTCACCAAGTACGGCCTTTCGCTCGCGCAGCTCGTGCCGACCTTGCGCGAGTGCGACAAGGTCGAGCTGACGGCGGAGCTGCGCTGGGGTCGGGCTCGGGAGGCGCTCGACTTCGAAGTGTCGTTCAGCGGTGACGCGGGCCTCGGGCCAAGTCCGGTGCGCGATGAGGTGGCGGGGGTCATCGCTGCGGTCTCGCGCCTGAACGAGGGCTGGACGGCGGAGCTGGCGAGCGAGCTGTTCGACGTGCCCGGAGTCGGCGTGGTCGTGCCCGATCTCGTCCTCACCGATTCGGCCGGCCGGACGGTTCA
>Ga0247744_1000209_pt1 | contig 10539 bp, 1 predicted proteins | sample UWRJS154409C5_FD_180946 | JGI IMG/M metagenome (GOLD analysis project Ga0247744, IMG submission 180946) | Soil microbial communities from Arlington Agricultural Research Station in Wisconsin, United States - UWRJ-S154-409C-5 | ecosystem: Environmental > Terrestrial > Soil > Agricultural land... | reverse complement strand
TGCGGCCGGTGACTCCGCCGCCACGACGTTACCATTGATGTCGATGCGTTGGCCGTCCGGGTCGTTGACGTGCCCATGGGGCGGATCCGCGTCGGGATGCGACAATATTCGCTGCTGCCCGGTCTGCGGATCGATATAGGCGCCTCGTCCTCCCGCGGGGTCCGGACCGCGAGGGGTCAGACCGAGCTCGCGCGCCCGCACATCGATCTGCGAAGGCGTCCTACCCGCCACCTCGCTTGGCGAGATGTGCCCAGTTGGACCAGCCCGTTCTGGAAGCAGGCGACTGGGGTCAGTGATTCTCCCTTCCTTCGCGACCTTCCGCCCAAATGTGCCGACGACCTTGATCGCTTCGCCGGCCATTGGGCCAGCGGCGTCCATCATCGCGTCCTGCCAGGTGCCGACGCTCTGACCGTCGCTCGCGACGTAACGGCCGAGCATGCCGCCAGCGACCTCGGCCGTCATCTTCCAGACCAGGCCACCGTTCGGATTGGCGCCATGCAGGGCCCCGCTCAGCCCGCCCGCTGCAGCGGCGCCTTCGATGCGGCCCGTATCGACGATGCGGCCGTACTCGACATACTGGGAGACGGCCTCGACGGCAGCGCCCGTTGCGGCGCCGACCAGCGCGCCGATGGCCGCGCCCCAGAACCTGCCGTCGCGATCCGCCGCCGCGACGGGGCGGTGGTTGGCGTAGGCGTACGGATGGGCGGCGCCGACCTCGGCGCTGACCTGCTTCTCCGGCGCGGTCAGCGCGATCGGATCGGCGCTCGTCCAGACGCCGAGATCGGGCGCGTAGAAGCGGGCGCCCATGTGGTCGAGCCCGGTCAGACCATCGCGCGGTGTGCCCGCGTATTTGTTCGTCTCGGCTGAATCGTCCTGGCGCGCAAAACCGTACGGCAAGAGCGCGACCTCGGTCAGGCGCTCGCCACGCTCGTCGAACTCGCCGAGCAGGGACCCCACCTGATCGGTGACGAGCAGGACGTCGCCCGGAACGAGCTTTCCGATGCTCTGATCCGCGGAGGCGTGCTGCGTGGCGCTGCATCCAGTCAGCTGGGCGGCAACGGCTGCGATGAGAGCCACAGCCAGCCCACGCCGGAGCGCGACGGGGCGCACCCTCCTGGCGATCCAGCTCGCCAAGGCGAGCGCCAGGGCGCACATGCCCAAGAGGCCGCGTGTCCACGCCCAGGGGCTGGTCGTAATGGGTCCTCCGGACGGGGCCTCTTCCTCGTCGCGCGGTCCAGCGCTGAGGCGGACCACGCGTTCGCCGCCGTGGACGACGTAGCGCACGAGCTGTCCGTCTTTCACCTCGGACCAACCGTCGATGAAATGCGTCGTCGCGGTGGTTCCGTCTTTGCTCGTCTCGCGACGGACGCGGCGTGCGCCGCCTTGACCGTAGACGCTCTCGACCTTGCCTGCCTTCGACGACACACGGGCGAGGTGCGATGCGCCGTCCCAGTCGTAGCTCCGAATGCCATCGCTGGTCATGCGTCCGCGGGTGTCGTACTCGACCTGGCGCTCACCCAGGCTCTTCGGCGCGTGTGGGCGACTGCCGTAGCCGATCTCGCGCGTGTCCTGGGCCTCGATGCTGCTTCGGCGCGCGAGCAGATTTCCCGACGGCGAGTACCGCCATTCCGCGCTACCCCAGGCGCCACTCACACCAGTCAGGCGGTAGAGGTTGTCGTAGTCGTAGGTCTCGGTGCGATCGTGTTCTTTGCTGACGTCCGGGCGTTCATCGACGACGCTCGTCAGGTTGCCGCCGTGATCGTAGTTCCAGCGGAGGTGCTCGACCTCTTGGCCATCCGCCGAACGAAACTCGAAGCCACGGCGACGATTGTCGTGGTCGTGGTCGTTGCGGATTTCGGCGCCAGTGCTGAAACGACGCAGCGTCTCGCCACCTTGGGCGCCGTACTCGACACGCAAGAGGTCACCGTAAGCCGACAGCTGTCCACGCGCGTTCCGCTGTATCTCGAGGCGTGAGCCGTCCGGATAGACGTGCTCGCTCTCGCGGTCTTGGGCGTCGTAGCTGCTGCCCACGTGGTAGTCAGCGCCATCGATCTGATACAGGGTCTCCGTCACGCGCCCCCGCTCGTCGTAGGTGTGCAGGACGAGCCCACTGGGCTCCGTGATGCGCACGAGCTTGCCCAAATGGAGGTCGGGCCCCTCGTCGTACTCCTGGACGATCTCGGGCGTCCCATCGGAATCCCAGTCCTCGGTGAGCGGACGTCCGGCCAGGTCGTACGTCGCCGCCGTCCGCTTCCCGTCCGGGTACTCGTGCCACACGAGGTTTCCCGCGCCGTCGTAGCCGAAGAGATGTTGCCCTTGATCCGGATCGTCCACTTGAATGCGCCGACCGCGACCGTCGTAGCGGAAGCTCTGCACGTTCCCTTCCGGATCGGTGCGGCGGAGGAGGTGGCCCGCCGCGTCGTAGACGTAGCCGGCGCTGAGCTCGCTGCCGCCGAGCGTGCGCTGGTGGAGGATGGACCGCCCCAAACCGTCTTGTACGGTGACGGTCGGCGTGTGCTCGAAGGGCGAGCTCTCGTCGGCCTGTCCGCCGTCCCAATGCTGGCTGCGAAGCGGCGAGTACGACGTACGCGTCGTGACGCCTTCGGCGCTCAGGGTGCGCACCTCGCGTCCAAGCGCATCCCTCCAGATGTCATGGCCATCGCCCTTCTCGTGAAGCGGCAGGGAGCGGCGTTCGCTCTCACTGACCCAACGCGGCAAGAGCGTGCGCCGCGCCTGACCACGCGCGTCGTAGAGGCTGACTCCGGCCTTGAGCCAGAGCTCGGCGTCATGAACGAAGCTCGCGCGCTTGCGTCCGAGTCCGTCGAGCACGTCCTCCCGTCGCTCGACGGCCTGCTTTCCGGAGACGACACGTGCTTCCGTGATGATCCGCGAGAGCGGCGCTCCGACCTCGTAGCTGTACTGCAGCGTCGGTAGCCCCTCCCTGTCCCCCGGGCGAACGACCGTCACCAACCGACCGAAGGTATCGTAGTCGTAGCGCGTGACCGATCCGCCGTAGTCCGTGACTTGGACCAGGTTGCCGAACCGGCCATCGTACTTCGCTCGTTCCACGAGTGGTGTGCTGTCCGGGGCGCCGTCGCGGTGGAGCTTGACCCCTTCGGCCACGACCGCCGTACGGGCAGCGTCCCAGGTGAAAAACCGACCGCCGCCGCGCGCGTCCGTGGTCTCGACCGGGAGCCCATGGTCGTCGTACCGAGTGGCGGTCACTAGCTCGAACTCGTCCACGCCGGGTCCAACCCAAGCTTCCTCGCGGGTGAGCTCGCCGCGCGCGACTTGACCCAGGGGCAGGCCGAAGAAAGGCTGTCCATCGTAGTGCTTGCGCACAGCGGATACCTGCTCGAAGGCGCCGTTGAGCAGCGTCTCCGTCGCCAGATAGCCGAGTACCCAGTCCTCTTCGTTGTTGGCGAAGGTCCGCGCCGTGATGGCCTCGTCACCGAGGGCGAGGTAGTCGTCCCCGTCGACGACACCCCAGTTTTGCTCCAAGATGACGTTGCCGAACTCGTCTTGCACGAGCTCCGTCAGCGTCACGACGCTCGAGTCCTCGTCGCCTTCGATGAGCTCGGTCACGACGGCCGAGCGATACCCGTACTCCACCGCGCGGCCATCCAGGGCAAGATCCAGCGCCTGGTCCTGGTACTCGTACATCTGGCGCGAAAGGACCGAGCCCGCGTCGTCGCGCTTTTCCTCCAGCAAGAGCGCTGCGCGGAGCGCCCGATGCGAAAGGCCGGGCTCGTAGTGCTGCTCGGTGATCAGGGTCGGCGTGAACTCGTCGCCCAGCGTCCGCACCTCGACCCGAGAAAAAGCCGCAAAAGTCCGCTCAGCAGGGGCATAGACCCCGTCCGCGTACACGTACTCCACCACTACGTCCGGATCGCCCAGGCCGCTCGAAACCGTCACTTTGGCCACGACGGGCAGCGGCACGTTCAACCGCGACGTCCACGGCGCCCCCTGTTCTCGCGCAGCGGCAGCAAAAGAGGCGGCTGACGCATACTCGATCGTCTGCGTCTTACCGAGCCCGTTCTCGACCCTGGTCAGGAGCCCCCCTCGCCCTTCCGGGAAGAGCTCCAGGTAGCGCCACGACGCCGTGTCGGAGTCTGTCACATCGACCCAGACGATGTCGACGCTCCCCGAACCGTTCATGTCCTGGAACAGAGTGTGCGTGCTCGCACCTTTGCTTGGAACGTCGGTGAGCTCCCGCAGCGGACCGAAAATGCCCTCGGCCTCCGCTAGCGCGTAGGTGACCGCCGTAGCCCCCACCCGGACGAGATCGTCCCAGCCATCCCCGTCCAGATCGCGCACGGAGAAGGCTTCGTTCGGCTCGAATTGCGGCACACCCGTCGCCTCCTCGGCCAGCTCGAACGAGCCATGCCCGCGTCCGAGGTAGTAGACGAGCGAGCCCGACTTGAGCACGCAGATGTCCTGCACTCGATCGCCGTTGATGTCGCACAGCTCCGTGCCGATGTTTTCGAACATCACCACCTGCTCTGCGTCGATGACGCTCGCCTGCTCAGCGACGTCGAACGCGACCCCGCCCTCATTGCTCGCGATCAAAAGGCCCGCGTCCGTGGTCATCGCAAAGTCGGTCCGCCGGTCTCCGTCGAAGTCGGCGAGGCGCACGTTCGGGTCCTCCAGGCTGAGGTCGAGGAAACCGTCGACCAGGACCTCCGTTTCGAAACCGAGCTCGCCCGGCCGGCCGAGGTAGCGCGGCTCGACCCCGTCGCCCGAGATCAAGAGGTCCGCGGCCCCGTCCCCATCGAAGTCGGCCATTTGCACGCCGGATTCCGCCAGCGAAAAGGATGGCGACTTCGCCGCCGGCCAGTCCTGCCCCGCCTCCCAACTCACCCCGTCCCGGTTCAGCACGCTGCGGTAGGCGCCCGCGCTACCGACGAGCAGGTCGGGAAGGCCATCGCCATTGAGGTCGACCACGCTCACATCCCCGTCGGCCGGCGAGCGGCCAGGAGCGTCTGCCATCTCGACGAGGACGGGAGTGTTGTCCTCCGCCAGTGCGGCGCGTGAGTAGCCGAAGCGAGACTCGGGCAAGCGACTTCGGCCGTCGGCGCCCACCTGCACGACGCTGGTGAGCCGCGGGTGGACCTCGTCGTCGTAGCCAAGCTCGTAGCGTCGGACCGAGCTGCCCCCATGGCGGACGTCCACCGCAACCAGCCGATCTCGAAGGATCTGACTGACTCCGCTCGAAAATAGACGACTCGGGTCCGGACGCTCTTCGTACTCGAAGGTGACCTCGTTCACGAACGCGGACCCGAGCTCGTTCCACACGACGCGCTGGAGCAGCGGATAGCCGTCTTCGGTCGTCCACTCGTAGCGCACCTCGTGGCCACGCAGATCGCGCGCGGTTCGCAGCAGATAGGCGGCGACGTGGCCACCGACCTCGACCGTGCCATCGCTGCCTCCGAACGAGAGCACCTGTCCCGCCTTGGTGCGGACCTCCCACCTCTCCGCGTCGCGCTCGGCGCGCGCGAAGGACCCATCCTCGTAGCGCGGTCGATAGATGCCCGGGCCAACCTCGAGGAGCTCCGACGGGATACCGAGGCCGACGACCTCGAAGGTGTCGGTTTCGTCGAAGCGCGGCAAGCCGTCCTCGGTCCGGCGGCGCACACTCGGCACGCCGCCAAGCCGCCAACCGACCCCGAGCTCGCTCACGCCCGCAGCCGAGTCGTAGCTGAGCGAAAGACTCGGGCCGAACGAGCGCGCCGCCGGCGGCACGACGATGGGGATGGAGTAACTGGCCTGGCCGCTGGCCGGATTCGGCGTGAAGTCCGCGCTGGCCAAGCCTTCGATGGAGCCAGGTCCTTTCGGCAAACTGAGCCGGGTGGAATCGAGCTCCGCCCGAGCGGGCAGGGCGATCACGAGCAGGGCCAGGACCACGCGAGCGAGAAAAGGCGTGTCGTTCATGGCGCTCAACCTCCCGATCCGATCGTGCCCAGGCAGGCGAGCGACACACCGCTCGCGTCCTCACTCCCGGGCAGGGCCCGGTGCGTGACTTCGAGCACGATGTCGTCGATGCGCTCGAGATCGAGGTCGCCGTTCGTCGGAGCTTCGTCCGCCCCCGGGATGAACAAGCGCCAATTGGGCCGCGCCACGGCTTGGCCGTAGAGCGTGGTGTTCGCTGCCGCATCCCCGAACGAGTTCACTCCCGCTTGGACGATGGCTCGGTCCGCCGAGTCGATGGCCCAGTTGACGAGCTGCCCGTCCCCGCAGGAACGGAGCACGCCACCGCCGGCGACGGTGAGCTGGAGCTCGGCCTCGTCGTCGCCCAAAAAGTCGCCGATCAACTTGGCGCGAACCGAAACGACCTTGTCATTGCACACGCTGGACGACCAGAGGCCATTGCCTGGTTCGAGGTTGGTCGAGAATTCGATGCCTACCCCGCCTCGGCCGTCCAGGTTCTGGTTCTGCAAGAGAATGGCGCGAAAGAGCTGGCCCTCATCGAGCGTCTCCCCCGTGACTTCGTCCTCGCGTGGCCCCGAAACGCCCAAGAGCTCCCGCATGCTCAGCGTCGTCTTGAACTCCTGCGGGATGCCGTACTCGGTGGCAAAATCGCCGTAGATGCCGAGGAAGCACGCGCCTAGCTTGTTGATCTCGGCCTGGTTGGTTGCCGCGGCAATCGCCCGGCCCAAGCTCTCGCCCAAGGGTGTGTTCGTCTCGTACTCGAGGGCGCGACCCGAACGGTAAAGCCAACGCTGCGCCTCGCGGCGAGCAGCGAGCGCCTGCATCAGCGAGCTGTGCATTAGCGTCCGGTAGATCGGGTCGGCCGCTGGGCTCCCTTGGAGTCGCTGGAGAATGCGCTGACGCTCGACGGCCGCTCGCTGAGCCGTGTCGAGCAGATTCGAGGCCACCACCGTGGCTTGTAGGAGCTGAATGTCGAGCTGCTCCATGTCGATCTCGATCTGGGCCATGTCGATGAGCATCGTCTTGATGCGAGCCCCTTTGTCGATCTCTGCCTGCTCCAAGCCCTCCTCCACGAGGCGCATGGACTGGAGCTTGGCCAGCTCCTCGCGCCGCATCGCGAGCTGCGTCCGGCTCATTTCGAGCACGCCCACGGCCACCCCGAGCCCGACGGGCGCGAAGCCGTTGAAGATGTTGCCGTTGGATGCGACCTCGAGCGCCTTTTGGACTGCGTTGATCGTGCCCTCCGTTTCCGCGATGTCCTCTAGCTCTTCACCGGTGTGTGCTACGAAGCGCAGGGTCTTCTTGCGGACGGCGGCGGATGCAAGGAACGTGTCGCGCTCGATTTCTATCCGTTCGTCGACGCCCTGGATGCGCGCAAAGGCGGAGGTGACCTCCGCTCGGAGCAGGTCCATCTGCAGGCGCTGCGCGGCGAGGGTACCTGTGTCGCTCTCTCCGCACGCTAGCCAGTCCTCGTCTATCTTCACTTCGTCGACATCGAAAGACGCGCCACAGATCGTCAGGATCGTTTCGTCGTACTGAGCGCGCACCTGTTCAAGCTCGGTCGCTAGGGTGTCTTGGTTCTGCTCGAACGTTCGCTCGGAGCTCAGAAACTCCGTCTGGCTGGCCGCCTGCTGCCCGAGAGCCGGAACGGCGCGGAGCAAGAGCATCTGTTCGAAGTTCGTGGGCTGAGTCCGGGCTGGATCGAACGCGAGTGGGATCTCGCCCTCGGGGACTCCAAACAGCATGTCGCCGTGGAGCAGCGTGCCAAAACCCCGATCCAGGGGCGTCAGCGCGCCAACGAGCTCGGTGCCGAGGCCTGCCGGAATTCCTGGCCATTCCGCCACCAGGGCCGATAAGGCACTGGCCTCGAGCACGGTGAGCACCGCGCGCTCCTGAGCCTCACGAATGACGAGCGAGCGATCCGTCGCCGGGTCCATCGCCCCGAGGCTCGACAGCTCGCCCTCGATGGACGACAGGACGAAAAGTAGCCGCGCCAGAGCGCGTAAGGCCGGATAGTCCCGTTGGCTCGGATCGGACCCCGTGCTCAGCCCGGCGGCGTCCGCGGGCGAAGTGCGGCGCAGGAACTCGAGCACTGCAGGCGCGAGCGCGAAACGAGCCGGAGCGGCCAGGAAAGTGCGTGCGGCCTCGTACAGCTCCACCTCATCACCCGAGCCGCCCAAGAACGATGCCCGCACACCCAGCACCAGGTCGTCCTGGGCCACGAGCAAATGGGGAGCGAGCAGCCGAGCTAGCGTGACATGGAACAGCTGCGCGGCGTCGGCATCGCTTGGACTGTAGTTGTCCCCGAGGTCACGCAGGACCGCCAAGAGCGCCCCAGCGTTCGCGCAACTCGCGCCGCTCGCAGACGCAGCCGCCCAGTCGGCGGCGTCCACATAGAGCTCGGATTTGCAGAGGTCGCTCAGCTCGGTCAGGGGCAGCGTGGCGTCACCGATGCCCGTCAACGCCGCGCGGAGCCCCGCGTAGAAAAAGTCGCTCGCCTGATCGAGGCACTCCCCGGAGCCCGCTCCCATGGTGCAGGGCGAAGGCAGAGCCTGCTTGGTCTCGGCGAGCGTTGGGACCGTCATCAGCTGGCCGAAGGCACCGAAGGAGAAGCCGCCGGTCGAGACCGTCGGCATCACGAGAGGCGCGGGCGGCTCGAACGCAACGGTTCCGGAGATCGGACGCGTGCGTAGGAAGATCGTGCCCAGAACGGTGACGGGCTGCTCGAGCAAACCGAAGATGCGCTCCTCGAACGTGCCCGTGAGGACGCCGTGGTCCGCCGGCTTCACCCGCAGGGTGACTTCGCGACCGATATCGCGGCCGAAGTGATTGCGCTCGCCGCCCAAATCGGCGGAAATGACCTGCGTCAAAGTGACCTCGAGACCCTCGCTCCGCGTGTAGATCCCCTCGCCGTACGTGGGCTCTCCATCGATGGCCGGAAACAAGAGGCTGCGATCCGGATCGATCCGGATCGAGACGTCACCCAGAGTTTCCTGGAGGTCGACGACCACCTGCGCCTCGCCGAGCGGCGCATCGCCCACCTGGTAGCGCATCGACCCTTCGTAGCGACCCGTCAGCCCAACGCGCGCGGGAGCATCGACCGTGAGCTCACCGAGGCTCGTGATCACCTGCACCGTTCCAGCTACGTCCGTGCCCACGAGTTGGCTGGTGTCGACGTCGAGATCCAGGGTGACCTCGCCCGTGAACTCACCCCTGGCCTCAGCGATGGACAGGTGAGGCGCGCTCGGCACGAGGCGATAGCGCACCGGTTCATCACTGTCGGTGGACAGTGTGAGGCTGAGCCGCTCGTCCTCTTCGCTCAAGACCACACTGTCCGGAGTGACGTGGATCTGCCCGGTCTTTTTGGCGGAAGGCCGTGGATCTCGGTCAGCCGTGCCGGGCTCGAGGCAGCGCCCGCGCGCCGAGCAGACGAGCTTTCCGTCGCACGCATCTGCCGAGCTGCAAGACTGGACGCACTCGCCCAAGTCGCAGTGGGTCCCACTGGGGCAATCCGCGCTGATGATGCAAACATTACCTCCACTCGCCGGGTCGGGCGGCTCGGTAGAGTCGGAGCTTGTCGAAGCGGGTGGCTCGGTTGGCTCCTGGTCCTCTCGGAAGATGGGCTCGACGTCTGCCGAACCGCAAGCCGCCAAGGGCAGACAGCCCAAGGCGACCAGGAACATGCGGAATAGAATGCAAGATGTGGACATGGTTTCCCCTCAGAAAGTGATGGTTGTGTCAGCTGTGAAGTCGTATCCGTGCGCGGCCAGGCCATCGGGCGCATCGGGGCCGCTGTGGGCCTCAGGCGCGGCATCTCCGCCGAAGCCCGGCGACCCAACGAGCACTTGAACGCCGTCCATCGTGGGGAGCGGCGAATCGACCAAGGCGAGGCCGAGAGACGGTCCTCCAGTGCCAGGGGCGCCTGAGCCACCTCGGCCACCTGCGCCGCCGGGGCCACCCTGGCCCGAAACGCGCGACGTGCCGTGGAACAGGCCGACGTCACCACCCGGCCCACCCGCTTGCGCAGCACCCCCGCGCCCACCGGCCCCGCCCTTGCCGCCATTGCCAGCAAGCAAGCGCGTCCAGGTGAGTGCGATCTCGCTTTGTACGACGACGAGCGCGATGGACGCCCCACCGCCCGATCCGCCATGACCCGGGCGACCGCCGCAGCCGCCGTAGCCACCCTGACTCCCACCGAAGCCAGGCACACAGCAGGCGCCGGTACTGATCGGGAGACTCGCCGAGCCGGCGCCTCCCCCTCCGCCGTGCCCGCTCGCCCCATACGAGCCGATCGCGCCCGAGTTGTTCGCGACGTAGGTCGAGCCGGCGAAAACTCCGATCACCCGCAATGATGCCCCCCCGACGGCGCCAACTGCGCCGGTCGCGCCCGGTTTGCCATCGCTCAGTACGAGCTTGGTGCTCACCTGACCGGGGAGTGCACCGCCCGAGCTGGGGAGGCCCGGCTGTGCCGCCTTGTAGCTGTCAATCGTATCGGCGCCGTCACCGCCAAACCCGCCCGGCTCCGCAGATCCCCCGCCTTCGCAGGCAACGATCGTCGTGCCTTTGCCTCCGTGCCCGTAGTCGCCGCTCTCGCAGGGAGGGACTTCGCAC
>Ga0247744_1000208_pt1 | contig 10608 bp, 19 predicted proteins | sample UWRJS154409C5_FD_180946 | JGI IMG/M metagenome (GOLD analysis project Ga0247744, IMG submission 180946) | Soil microbial communities from Arlington Agricultural Research Station in Wisconsin, United States - UWRJ-S154-409C-5 | ecosystem: Environmental > Terrestrial > Soil > Agricultural land... | reverse complement strand
CCGTTGGTTTAATCCATGCCACTCGTCATCTCGCCGCAACCGTGGCTCGTGCTGCTGGACGACGCGGGGCACCCGGTCCCGAACGGCCAACTCGCGCTCTACGAGGCGGGCACCACCACGCCCGTCACCGTCTACGCCGACAGTCTGGCGAGCGTGCCGCACCCGTGGCCGATCACGCTCGACGCGGCGGGTCGCATTCCGGGCGGGCTGTTCCTGATCCCCGAGGTCGCCTACAAGTTCGTCCTGCACGAGCCGAAACTCGCCACGGCGAATTTGACGGGCGCGATTCTCAAGACGCAAGACAACGTGATGGGCCACGGCGGCAAGGTCAATGTGTCGGGCAGCGTGCCTGACTCGGGCCAGCTGCCGGGGACCGGTGAACCGGGCGACGCCTACATCTCGGCCGACGACGGACACTTGTGGATCTGGGACGACGTGAACGGCATTTGGGTGGATGTCGGCCCGGTGCAAGGCCCACCCGGCATGACCGGCCCGGTGGGGCCGAAAGGCGACACGGGCGACACGGGACCGCAGGGCGCGACGGGCGCACAAGGGCCGCAAGGGATCCAGGGGATTCCCGGCGCGACCGGCCCACCGGGTGATCCCGGCGTGGACGGCACGGATGGCCTCGACGGCGCGACGGGTGCCACCGGGCCGCAGGGACCACAAGGGATCCCAGGCCCCGAGGGCGAGGGCACGATCGGGCCGCAGGGACCGCCGGGACCGATCGGCCCCGAAGGGCCAGACGGCCCCTCAGGGCCTCCCGGCGCGACAGGACCGCAGGGACCGCAGGGCATTCCCGGCATCATCGGGCCGCACGCGGCGACGCACGCCAACGGGGGCAGCGACCCCGTCGCGGTCACCACGCTGGCCGGGTATCCCGGTGGCACGGCGACCTTCCTCCGTGCAGACGGGACGTTTGTCGCGCCGCCGCCGGGGGGACTCGTCCCCCCATTACAACAGGCCAGTAATACCATCACCCAGACCACGGCAGACGGTGCCGACAACAGCTACCTTGGTATCTATGGTGGCGGCGGACCAAGCCAGGAACGGGGTGCCGTCCTCAATCTGTTCGGGAACGAACACGGCGCCGCTGGACAGGTGCATGTCGGCCTGGGGCCGACCGGCATCTTCAGTATCTTCAACAGTACCGGAGCGCTGGTCGCGAACATCGACGCAGCCGGGAACCTGACTGTTATCGGGGGCGGGGGCAACGTCGCGCGCAAGAGCGACGCGAACATCTTCTCGCAGCCGCAACACATCCAGAGCACGAATCCGAGTCTCTACCTACTCGACACCGCGCAGACGCCCAATACGAGTAATTGGCGGCTGATGAGCCAGTTACAGCAACTGCGCTTCTTCGCGCAGGACGATGGCGAGAGCGGGCATTTCCTCGCGGCGACACTGGACCGCGCCGGGAATCTTGTCGCCTCGGGAGCGATCTCCGCCGGGAACGCGACAGGTAACGTGGCCCTGAAGACCGTGGATAACGCCTTCGTCGCGCAGACTCTCGCGGACGGCACGGTTATCCAGGGCAACAACGGGCTATTGAACTTCCTCTCCACCGGATCCCCGGCCGGACTGAAGCGATGGCGCCTCCTGAATTACGGCGACGGCCCGCTCCAGATCGAAGCCTTGGACGACGCGGGCTCGACAGTGGTCGGGCGCGTCACGCTGAGCCGAGCCGGGGAGGTGTACTCCACGAAGGTCTTGACGCCGATCGTGAAGTTCCCTGCGGGGACCACCAATTCCAGCGCGGATGTGAACGCGCTCGACGACTATCAGGAACTGTTCTGGTATCCCACTTTCTCCGGGTCCGGGGGCGCCGCCGGACAGGTCTACTCGGCGCAGAACGGCCTCGCCGTCAAAATCGGGGGCATGGCCTACGTGTCGGGCGCCTGTGTGCTCTCGAATAAAGGCACCCTCTATAGCTACTTTCGACTCGCGAGCCTCCCGTGGCCGTGCAGCACGCGCGCGAACCATGCGGTGAGTATCGGCTTCTTCTCCAACCTCAACGTCCAAGTGTCGTCACTGGGGTTGATGTTGCAACCCGGGCAGACCTATGGGGATTTCTATTACGTCCCGGCGGTGGGCGGCACGGGCATGGCGCCGTTAGATGTCGCGCAGGTCGCCAATACCACCGGGATTCATTTTTCCTTTTCCTATCCAGTGAGTGGGGTGTAGCGATGATCGTCCAAGCCGGGAAGCAGTTCAGCAACCTCCAGTTAAAAGACACAGCGGGCACGATTGCCACGTCCATCCGGGATGCCGTCCAGAACGGCATGGACCTCAAGGTGCAACTGGAGTCGTGGCCGGATGCCGACCTCATCGAACTCGGGTTGACGCAACCCGAGATCGACGCGATGAAAGGCTTTTACGTGGGCGATTTGCCGGGGATCGCGGCGTCGCTGCAAGCCTCGACGTGGATCAAACAGTTGTTGGGGTTGGGCGTCTAGGACGCCCCTCCCGTTCTACTCGATGGGCGCCGCGCCGGGGACGTTGGTCATGCGCTCGTTGTACTCCCCGATCGTGTTGGCGATGATCTGGAGGAGCGTCTGGCCGTTGCGGACGCGCTGCTCGTAGGCGGCTTCCGCCGTCTCGCTCCACTCCACTTCGTAGAAGTCATAGAGCTTGTTCATCACCGCCAGCCCGGCGTCGTATTTGGCCTGGGTATTGATAGGGATAGGCTGGCCGTTGTGCGTGGTTTCGTCGGGGTTGTCGAAGTTGATCGGCATCGGGCTACTCCTGTGATGGGGGACGGAAGACTAAAACAACGGACGGGAACGGGGCGCTGTTCGCGCTCCCGCTGAATTTCAAGCGGCCTTTCAGGAACCGCACTTCGACGCCGGGGCGCGGCCGGTGCAAGGTGCCGTCCCAGACGTGGGTGAACCACCAGCGGGTATCGGTACGCGCCGGGACCAGGGCGACCACGGTCGCGCCACGCGAAGCAGCCGCAGTCGCATGAGCGATGAACTGACGACACTTCCCGTACGGCGGGTTCACCCAAATCGCGCGCCCCCAGGCGAGCGGCGCCCAATCCGCGCGCAACGCATCGAACAGCCACCGCAGACACAACGAGTCAGACCCATCGGGCAACGCCGCCGCGTCCAGGCCGAAGTCAAACTCGGCATCCAACGCCGCGAACAGATCGGGCGGTGTGCGCCACAGGTCACTGGCTTTGGAGAAGACGACGGCGCTGTTCATGGCGTGCGAGTGGTCGGGGCGTCTGTTAATGCAGACCCAGTTGCAACTGCCGCATCCCCTGCCGGTTCAGCGGACCCCGTCATGCTGATCTTGTCCGGTTCCCCCGCCGACGCCAGGGCCTGGGTGGGAGAGGCGGAGAGGGCGGCCTCTAGTTCGTCAGCGCAGCGACGGTAGGTGACAACCTGCCATGCGTCCTCTCCGACACCGCGCTGCCAGATGTCTGCTTCTTTTCGCCATGTCGCGATCAGCGCCGCGAGGCGGCTCTCCGGGGGATCTGGGCGTGGGGGTGTACTCATGACTCCTTCAGTTCGTCCGATCGGCGTAGGCGTGCAGTTCTTCCTGTAGCCGGTTCAGCATCTCGACGCCCTGGTCCTCGCTGATCTCGTCAGGAGCCACGCGCGTCATCAACTCCAGCATCGCTGCTGCTCCGCTATAGAAGGCGTGTTTGACCGTCGCGCTGATGTCCTCGTCCGCGTCGAAGTGCTCGCCCGTGAACCGATTCCGGCCATACGTCAGCCAGAGGTCGCGCACCGTGCGACTCTTCAAGACGTCGCCGTGGATACGGTCGAACTCAGCGCGACGCTGCGTCGCTGTCTGTCGGCGTGGGCTTGGCATTTTTGAACGAGCCTTTTGTGAAACGAATGCGCGGCTTCAGGTTGTCGAGTGCCTTGCGCGAGCCCGTAATCAAAAACTCGTCAGGCACGCCAGCCGCCTTCGCGGCTTCGTACGAGTCGTAGATTTGTCCGTTCCGTGTGTCCATATGACTTTCCTTTTATCCCTGTGCTCCGTGCGGGGCGGACGGGGAGGCGATGGAATCCTCAGGATCACAGCATTCAGGATCCGCGCAATGCCCATAGCATCGACAGCCGGAGGCGCAATAAGCGGGGTGCCCACCTTCAGGCTGACGCCTGTCGCCTCTGCAGCAGTAGCATGGGTCTGCGGCCTCGGCCTTCAGCGTCGCCACCTCCCCCTGGAGGGCGGCAATCTGAGACAGCAGTGCGGCCCGTTCGTGCTCAGGCACCCAGAGAAAGTCGGCATCGAGTTCAGGCTTGCGGACATGGCGCTCGAATTGGTCAACGATGTCCACCGTCGAGTACGGCGCCAGTCGCTTCGCCTCGCGGCTGGTGTCTGGTCGGTCTACGGGAGATGACATGATCAACGCTCGTCAGGAGAACAAGGACGGCTGCGCGATCAGGCCCTTGGCCGCGCGCTCGATACAGAGGCGGCACGCCCACTTGAACGCGCGTTCCGGCAGGGAGATGCCGTGGCCCCCGCCGCCCGTGCGGGTCATCACCCAGCCACTCGTCCACTGGTAGACGCCCTTGTCGCGCACGTCCAGGGCGGCGCCGCAGAAGGCGCACAGCGCCTTGTGCTGCTCGGGGATCGGCTGCGTCATCGGGACCGCCACGTCAGAACCCGCCCGCCAGCGCGGTGAGGACGACGACGGCCCCAGCCACACAGATCACGAAGACCACCACGTCGAGCACGGCGGTACGGAGCGACGAGACGGGCCGGGGCGGCGGCTGGTTGATCACGGTACGCATCCGGGTGCGCCAGGACAGATCCGGCTCGATGTCTCTCATGGTTTCGGGACTCCAAACAGCGCCTCCATGTGGCGCGCAATCGCGGTCGTTTGATAGTCGATAGCGTCGGCCCACTGCCGGATGTCGGCCGCGATCCGTTGGTGCGTCAGCGCCCGTGGCCGATCCGTTTCGAGAAACGACGCCTGTTCTAACACGGTCGCCCGCTCGCGCATCTCGGCCACGGTGTCCAAGAGCGACGGGCGCGTCATGGTTCAATCCCTACACCCGACACAAGGCCGCGCAAGCCTTTCGCGCGGGCCGGATGACGTAGCCGAGACAGTGCCTTCGCCTCAATCTGCCGGATCTGCTCCTTCGTCACACCCTCTAGCTCTCCGACTGCTTCCAAAGTCATCGGCTCGCTTCCACCAAGACCGAAGCGGCGAGTAAGGACGCGCTCTTGTCGTGGGGTTAGGACGTGGAGCACCTGAGCGACAACCTGTGCAACTTCCTCTTGCACGAGATCATCTTCTTGGTTCGGCGCAATCGCCAACGTCCGCACCGCTGCCAGAGAGACAAACGCGCTCGCGTCGAGTTCCAAGGTCACTCGCGGCGAGACAACGGCCCGATAGAGCGCCACCGGAAACAGATCCTCCACCGTGGTCTGACACAGATCCGCGAGTCGTTGCGCGAGCCGTGTCGGAACCGTGGTGCCGCCTGGGCGGTTCAACTTGAACGGCGACCGTCGCAGATTTAGTAGTCGCCCCACCGCGCACGCGCTGTAGGGTAAGCCGTTCGACCGGCAGAACGCATCAACGGACGGATACCGGTCGAAGATCGCGTGCCACAACACGTTATTGCGCGCCCGCAGTTCCAGCCGTAGATCCTTCATGTCCGCACCTCTGCGACCGGCGGCTGGCCCAACGGCCCGCCACACGTCTTGCACACCGTCGCGTCGTCCGGCCCCCAGGCGAAGCCCTCCCGCGCCCCCGGCGGCGCGCAGGCCGTATGGTAGGGCGTCCCGTCCGGGCCGACCGCGCCGCTCTCCAAGTGCAGGGCGAACAACTCCTGAATCGCGGCATGGCGCCGGGCCTCCTGTGCCGCCTCGCGGCGCCGCCGCCATGCCGATCCGCGCATCGCTAGAACGGTATCTCAGAGTCGTCCCCGAACGGGCTTGCCAGCCATCTCCTGACGCGGCGGCGGCGTGTAGCCCGCCCGGATGCGTGCGGCCCAGCCTCTAGCCCTCGATGCATCCATCCGGTTCCAGCGCGCCTTCTTCTTCATCTCGGGATCCATGTCTGCCGCGTTCGTCTCCGCGAAGTAGTCGAGCCGTTCCGCGACGAGGTCGAGATACTCGGCGGGGCATTCGGAGTACTTCTTGCCGGTCATGGATGGCCCGGTCCAGTCGCGCGGGGACTTGGCCTTGATGTCGGGGTCACCGTAGGGGCTATCGAGTTCTTCGTCCGACGCAATGCGCGGGGCGTGCGCGTCGGCTTTGCGCGGCGGGCCGCTCGCCAGGAGCCCCGCGATAATCTCCAGCTTCGCGTCGATCGACTTCAAGACGCGCAGAGCGTCCTCACCTGTTGCGGCCATTGTTTACTCCTTGCGGCGTGGTCGAGCCACGCGCCTGTTGTTCGCTTGTTCTTTCGCCGTGGCCCACCGGCAGTTGTCTGGCGCGTACGGGCCATCGTTATCGCGCCGGTCGAGCGAGTGCTGCGGAGATGGCCGATCGCCCATATCCGCCAGGAAGTGGTCAAACGAGTCGCGCCAGCGGTCGCACATCACAATCCCGCGCCCGCCATAGCGGTCGTACGCCGGATTCGCGGGGTTGTAGCAGCGCCCCTTCGCGCTCAGCCACGCCCGATGCGCTGGCGTGTGTGACCACCCGTGATCGGTCGCGGCCAGCGAGGCGAACTCTCGTTTCCAGCATCCACAGGACGTAGAGAGCCCGCGCCGAACATTACTCGCGTTCATCGTGATCTGACGCCCGCAGTCGCAGTGCATTAGTAGCGACGATCGCTTGTGGGTCTGTACGACCGATACGACGGTGAGGCGTCCGAACCGTTCACCGGCCGCGACCACGACGCGCGGACGCGGCGCATGACGCACCTCTCGCTGAAGACAGCCACACGATCGGGTATGTCCGTTCTTGAGATAGATCGCCCTCGTCCGAGACGTTCGGCCGCAGTCACACCGCACGCGCACCAGTAACGGGCGCGTGCCGGTCACCATCGAAGTCACCACGAGCCGTCCGAATCGACTACCGATGTCGGGCGTAAACACATAGCAACTATACGCTATTCGAGTTCTTCACGGGCGTAAATTCCGTGAATCACGTCAGGCCAGATCAGCCGGGCCAGCTTGCCGCTCGCGCGGGCGACCAACATGTCGGCCGGATTCTTCGTCCACCCACTCCCCGGCTTCAGCAGACCCGCCTGCCGGGCCTCGTCAATCGTGTAGCTCAGGGCGATTTCCGGATCCCCCTTGCGCTTCCCGACGAAGGTCGCCCGTTCCGCTGTGCGCTCCGTGTTGCGGAAGTATTCCGCCTTGCCGCTCTGGAGCACGATCGCGCGGATCGCGTCGGCTTTCAACGCGGGCTTACCGTCGATCACATCGAACGCGCGGAGGCTATGCATCGTGGCGATGCCCATTTCGCGGCCCGCCAAGATCATCATCAGGACGCCTTGGGGCGTCCCGTAGGCGCCGAACAACTTTGAGGCGAACGCATATTTCGCGATCTTGATGGCGTCATCGATCGAGCGCGGTTCCAACTGCCGCTCATAGGCCACGTCGATCACCGCCAGAGCGGTCCCTGTCACGGATTCCTCCATCTCGTCAGGTACGGGCGTCGGCTCCACGACAGGCGCCGGGGGCGCCACGGGTTCCGGTGTCGGCTCCGCGACAGCCTCGATCGGGGCTTGGGGGGACGCCTGCCGGGGCGCCCGCCGCTTCGGCGCAGGCACGGCCACGGGGCCGGTTGTCGTCGCAGGGCTGGCCTGCACCGGCTCCGGGGCCTGCGTCGTCGTCGGCGGCGCCGCAGGCTGGCGCGGCAGGCCGGTTGGCGTATCGTGGCCGAACGGATCGGCTTCGTCCTCGATCGCGGGGTCGGTATCAAACGACGGCGTCGGCCGCTCGGTCGCAATCTCCTCAAACGGAATGGCTAGATCCGACCGCAGCCGCACCAAATTCCGCACGTCATCGACGCGCGACTGGAAGGTGTCGAGCGAGGCTTGAATGGCCGGGGTGAACGTGTCGGGGTTGGCGTTCCAGGCCGCGTAGATGCCCTCCAAGCTGCCGTAGGCGCCCAGGAGCTTCGTCGCCGTCACCGGCCCGATCTTGTCAGCCCCACGAATATTGTCTGAGGCGTCTCCGACAAGACACAAGTAGTCGTGGATCTGATGCGGCTCGACGCCGAACTTGGCCTTCACTATCGCGGCGTCGATGATGCTCCCGTCCTTGAGGCTCTTGATCGTGACGCGATCGTTGACCAGGGCGAGCAGATCCTTGTCGGCGCTGACAATCTGCACGTCTGTGTCTGGAATCTTCAGCGCCTCGGCGGTCGCGGTCGCGATCACGTCGTCTGCCTCATAGCCCTCCACGCTCCAGACCGGATAGCCCTCCTTCTTCAGCGTCTCGATCGCCACGTCCATCTGGTGGTAGAGCGTGGCCCGGTCCTCGCCCTTGCGCTGCGCCTTATAGGTCGGGTCCATCTCGCGGCGGATGGACTTCTTACTGTCCACGGCGATCGCCACGGTCGGCTGACCGTGCGACAGCGCATGGATCCGGTCGAGCGTCTGGATCGACGTGGCGTTGGGGTTCGGATCACTCGCCGTGACGTGCCAGAGGGGGTACGCGATGCTGGGAAAATCAATGAGCAGGACAGTACTCATGGCTAATGTTTCGGCTCCTGTTCGGCGGACAGCGTTTCGTGGACGAGATACAGGTGGATAAGGGCGGCGCCCGTCGAGGACGCCCCGGCCAGTTCGGTGCAGTCCTGCTCATTCAGGACGAGGACTTCGCGCACCTTGCCGTTCGCGGCGTAGACAACCAGTTCCATCGTGGCTTCCGTGCGGCCGACCTGGAGGGCCAGCGAACGCTTGGCGCCCGTCGTGACGCGCCTGACCGAATGCGGCATACCGGGCATCCTCGCATAAGGGGATCTACCCTGTCAAGCGGATCCGGGTATTGACGTATTTAGGGTGAGTGGCGTAGGCTCCCCGTATGACGCACGACACGGAAGATCCCCTCGCTGTCCTCCGCGAACTGGCGAAGCAAGCCGGATCGCAGCAGAAGCTCGCCAAACGGCTCGGCTACCGACCGGCCTATCTGAGCGATGTCCTGAACCGGCGGCGCGACGTGACCGACAAGATGCTGGCGAAGATCGGTCTGCGCCGGATCGTGGTACGGGTCCGGTAATGAAGCAGGACAAGCAGGACGTGGTTGCCGCGCATCCACTCTTTCTCTCGAAAGGGTATGGGTGGTGGGCGATTGAATTGTCCTGTGGCCATACCTATGCTGTGCTGCATGGCCCGACGAGCCCGCTGCGCGCGCACGTTCGTTGGTGCAATATGTGTGAGGCAGATCGTCGTGAGCGCCAGGAGGCTCAGGCATGAGCGGCCAGCCGTGCGGCTGTGACCCGGAAGCGGCCTGGGTCTGCGAGCGGCATCGCTGCGCGACGTGCGGCGCCTACGCGGGCGAGGCGCGACTGTGCGTGACGTGCGCGGCAGCGATCACGCGGCGCGATTCGGACGGACAGGTGCGGCCCCCGGCTGTCCCTGATCCGCGTTCCTACGACGAACGGATCAGGGACAGCCAGTCGGGCGCGCTTACTTCGGCTGCGCCGTCGGCGGCAGCGACTGATCCGGTACCAAGATCAGCCCCACCCCGGGCCGTTCGCCCGGATTGAAGAACGCGATCACCGCGAATCTGGATTCCATGTCCTATCCCCTCCCTCGTCAAAGCCAAGCCCGTCCGCCGACCCCCGCGAACCGGCACCCGTGGCCGTTTCTGGGGCAGTGTGTGGCGTGTGGATTGGAAACGCCGACAGTCTACCGGGGCGGCTGGGTGTTCGCCCAGGCGCGGCTGTTCGTGCATCGCTGCGAACGAAAAGCGTGTGCCGACTGTGCCGTAGCGATCGCTAAGGGATGGCTGGTCCAGCGGGTCAGCGAGGCGCAGATCCGCGACGGCCGCGCGCTCGATGTTGTCGCAGGGCGACTCTGGGCGATGGGTCAACCGGCGCGCGGGTAGCGACGTACGGCCCCGGCGCGGGCCAGTCCTCGACTGGCGGGCACGGGCAATCGTGCGCGTGCATCCCGTGAATGGTGCAGAAGTAGTTTTCGCAGCCATCGCACGGCACCCAGGCGGGACGCGCCATTTACTGGGACCGGCGAAACTTCCAACTCGTGCGACCGACGATGCTTTCTTCCACTCGGTCCACGCCGGGGCGCCCGTGGAGCGCCTTGCTGACGGCGCGCTTGGCGGATCCCGTGGCCTTGTTCGCGGACGTGGCGAGCCCGGCGCGGCAGGCAATCGCGGCAACCCCGGCCCACTCGTCGGTCAGCGCGCCGGTTTCGACAATCAGCGCCCAGGTCGTTTCGACGTGCGCGGATTTACTCTCCTCCTCCACAACGTAGCGGCCTGTCTCCAAGTCGTAGTCGATCGTCATGGGCGACAGTTGGACGAACCGGCCTTTGCCTGACAACCGGCGCCGGGTGGCAAACGTGTCGCGCCCCGCGTAGCGCAGCGACAGCATGAAGTCAGCGGCCCCGGCCGCAGCGGAGGCGCCCCGCAGCGCCTTCGTGGGATCGGCGTCGTCGGTTTGGTCTTCGCTTTTCCCGGCGTGCGCGTCCACGAGCCACGGGATCTTCGTCTCGCGGGTCGCCAG
>Ga0247744_1000207_pt1 | contig 10630 bp, 11 predicted proteins | sample UWRJS154409C5_FD_180946 | JGI IMG/M metagenome (GOLD analysis project Ga0247744, IMG submission 180946) | Soil microbial communities from Arlington Agricultural Research Station in Wisconsin, United States - UWRJ-S154-409C-5 | ecosystem: Environmental > Terrestrial > Soil > Agricultural land... | reverse complement strand
AAGCCGGAAGAACCCACGCCTGCCGCCAAGGTGGACGTCAGCGCGGCGCCGCCAGCTGCCGAGACGGCGCCTTCGGCTGCGACGGCTGCAGCGGCTGCAGCGGAGCCGACGAGTGGAACCTTCACCCTCGAGCAGGCCACCGAAGGCCTGCCCGCCGGCAAGAAGCTGAGCGCCGACATCAAGACCAGCTTGGGGACCCTGACCTGTGACCTCTACGCGGACAAGGCGCCCATCACCGTGGCCAACTTCGTCGGCCTGGCGCGCGGCAAGAGGCCGTTCCAAGACCACGGCGAGTGGGTGAAGCGCCCGGGCTACGACGGCACGACGTTTCACCGCGTGGTCAAGGGCTTCATGATCCAAGGCGGCGACCCGCTCGGCAACGGGACCGGCGAGCCCGGCTACGTGATTCCCGATGAAATCTGGCCGGGGAGCAAGCACGACCGCCGGGGCCTGCTCTGCATGGCCAACCGCGGGAAAAACACCAATGGCATGCAGTTTTTCATCACCGATGCAGCCGCCCCCCATCTCGACGGCAACTACACGATTTTCGGGTCGTGCGGTCCCGAGGCGACCATCGAAAAGCTGGCCTCGGTGGCCACGCGCGGGGACCGCGCCGTCGATCCCCCCAAGATCGAACAAGTCACGATCCGGCGAAAGTGAGCGGCAATTTGCCGGACCCGCCTGGCGACGCTAGCGTTCGGGCGTCGTGACACAGAAGGTCTACGTGGTGCCCCTTCGCGATCTGGATGACGGGCCCAAGACGCTGCGGCAGGCGGTCAGTGACGCTTGGCTCACGCAGCAGCTGGCCGATACCGATGTACGACCGGTGGGCGCTGGCGACGGCGTGATCGACGTGACGCTCGCCAAGAACGGCCGCGACGTCTTGGTTCGGGGTCGGCTGCGCGTCACGATTCAGGTCCCGTGCGCGCGCACGCTGGATCCAGCCGTCTACCAGCTGTCGCCCGAGGTCTTTCTCCTGCTCGGGCCGAAAACAGGCGCCGGCGGGGACGGGCCGGGCCACCGCGGGGGACGGCCCCACGACGGAGCCCGGACGCAGGCCCGTGCGGAAGGCCGGGGCCAAACGGCCCGCGCCCAGCCGGCCCGCGAGGCGCGAAATGGCGGCAAGAATGCGGGGGGCTGGGAGGACGACGGCCTGCTCGACGAGACAGACGCCGCGCGCGACACCTACAGCGGCGACCAGGTCGTCCTGGACGATTTCCTTCGGGAATTCATCCTGCTCGAAATCCCCATGGTGCCTTTGCGGGAAGACTTGCGGAAGGCCCCCTTTGAGGCTACCCCTTCGCCCCCCGGGAGTCTGAGCGCCGGGGAGTCGAGCCAAACTGTCCTTTCCGAGGCGAACAGGCCCGAGGCCGACCGGCCCGAAACCGACCGGTCCGAACAAATGGATCCGCGGCTCTCGCCTCTGATCGCGCTCAAAGCCCGCTTGGAACAGAAAGAATAGCTCTCCGTGGCAACTCCGAAACGACGTCATACCGCTAGCCGCCGCGACATGAGGCGCGCTCACCACGACAAGGTGACTCCGCCCAACGTCATCCCCTGCCCGAGCTGCTCTGCCCCCACCCTGCCGCACCGCGTGTGCCCTGCGTGTGGTCACTACAAGGGCCGCGCGGTCATCGAAACGGCCAGCCAGGACAGCCCCACCAAGGGCTGAAGCAGTCGACCTTTGAGCGTCGCGTGGCTCTTCCCCGGTCAGGGGTCACAATCCGTCGGCATGGGCAAAGCCTTGAACGAGGCAAGCCCCGCTGCGCGAGCGGTGTTCGAGCGGGCGGACCGCGCGCTCGGCTTTGCCATCTCACGCCTGTGCTTCGAAGGTCCGGAACCGGAGCTCGTGCTCACCAAGCATGCGCAGCCAGCCATCCTGACGACCAGCATCGCTGCCTTGGAAGCGCTGCGTGAGGCCGTGCCGAGCCTGGAGCAGCCAGCGTTCGTGCTCGGCCATTCGCTGGGCGAATACAGCGCGCTCGTCGCTGCGGGAGCCCTGGAGTTCGAGGACGCCGTTCGCGTCGTCCACGAGCGCGGGCTCGCCATGCAGGAAGCCGTGCCCGAAGGACAGGGCGGGATGGCAGCGATCATGGGCGGAGACGGCGCCTCGGTCACGCAGCTCTGCACCGACGCAGCCCAAGGTGAAGTCCTGGCTCCGGCCAACTTCAACGCGCCGGGCCAGATCGTGATTGCCGGAACGCGGCCCGCAGTGGATCGAGCCGTCGAGCTGGCGAAGAGCCGCGCACTCAAGGCCATCCCGCTCAAGGTGAGCGCTCCGTTTCACTCGAGCCTGATGGCCAAGGCGTGCGAGCGCGTGGCGCGGGCGCTCAGCTCGGTGACGGTCCGGGATCCGCGCATGCCCGTCGTCTGCAACGTCCTGGCCGAGCCCATCACTGCCGGAGCACAGCTTCGAAAGCTACTCGTCTCGCAGGTGGACCATGCGGTCCTGTGGGAGCAGAGCATCACCTACGTCGCACGGGCGGGTGTCGATCGCGCGCTCGAGCTGGGACCGGGGCAGGTGCTCGCCGGCCTCGTCAAGCGCATCGACAAGTCGGTCCGCGTCTCCAGCGTTGGCACGCCGGACGGCGTGAACAAGGCGGCAGAATCCTTCTAGTCCCAGGCGGGGCGCAGGCCCGGGCGGCCGATTTACGCACCCGCTCGAACCGCGTTGCCGGAAATTGCGGCGCGAAGTTGGTCAAACCACCCGGAGCAAACAAGTTTTCGCTTTCATTCGGGGGGGGCCGCAGGTAATAACGCCGCGCTTGTGCCCAAAATGCGCAGCTCAGCCATGTTCGATCTGACAGGAAAATACGCGTTCGTCACCGGCGGCTCGCGCGGCATCGGCGCCGCCACGGCCAAGGCCCTCGCTTCACGCGGAGCGCACGTGGTGATCGGCTACCTGAGCGGGGAGGCTGCGGCAACGGCCGTGGCTGAAGAGATCACGGCCCAAGGCGGCGCCGCGGAAACCGCTCGCATCGATGCTGGTAGCTTCGAGGACAGCGAGCGCGTGGTGCAGGAGCTCGGCAAGCGACTGCCTCGACTCGACATTCTCGTGCTGTCCGCCGGCATCGCCCTGGACGGTCTGATGCTCCGGCTGCGCGAGGAAGACCTCGACAAGACGCTGGCCGTCAACCTGGTCGGTGCCATTGCAGCAGCCAAAGCGGCTCTGCGGGTGATGATGAAGAACCGCCACGGTCGAGTGATCTTCCTGTCGTCCGTAGTCGGGGAGGCGGGAAACGCCGGCCAGACGTCGTACGCAGCCTCGAAGGCGGGCCTGCTCGGCGTCACCAAGAGCCTCGCCCGCGAGTACGCGGCGCGCGGCATCACCGTCAACGCCGTAACGCCGGGATTCGTCTCCACGGACATGACGAGCGCGCTCAGCAAAGAGCAGCAGGAAGCCATGCTTTCGGGGGTTGCGCTCGGACGCCCGGGCACCCCGGAGGAGATCGCCGCCGCCGTGGTGTATCTTGCGTCGGACGAAGCCGGCTACGTGACCGGGCACGCGCTCCGAGTCAACGGCGGCATGTACATGTGAAAGAGCAGCAGAACCGCACAGCTTCAAACCGCCCGCATTCAATCAGCACAGTGCGGTTACATAGTGGACGATCCGAGCCGTACTGGCTCGAGCAGAAAAAGGTCTGAGCCACACAGGCTCCGGAGGAATCAGAAATGGCAGATCGCGACGTACTCGCCGAGGTTAAGAAGATCATCAAGGAACAGCTGGACGTGGAGGAGGCCGACATCAAACCCGAGTCGTCTTTCATCGACGATCTCGGCGCGGACTCTCTCGGCCTGGTCGAGCTGGTTCTGGCCTTCGAAGAAGCGTTCGAGATCGACATCCCAGACGAAGAGACCGAGAAGATCCGCACGGTCCAGGACGCCGTCGACTACATCAACAAGCACGCCTGAAGCTCGCCCTACGATGGAGCGCGTCGTCATTACGGGAATCGGAATGGTCACCCCGCTCGGGGTGGGCACCGAACCGTCTTGGGGCGCGCTTTGCCGCGGGCAGAGCGGTGCCGGGCCGATCACGCTGTTCCCGACCGACGAGCGCTTTCCCACCCGAATCGCCTGCGAGGTCAAGAACTTCGAGCCGGCGGCCTGGATGGAGAAGAAGAAGGTCAAGGAATGCTCGCGTTTCATTCCCTTCGCGATGGCCTCGACGCGGATGGCATTGGAACAAGCGAACCTCGGCCTGACCGACGAGGAGCGTGACCGCGTCGGTGTCTTCATCGGCGTCGGCATGGGCGGGCTCGAGCAACTCGAGAACTGCACCCTGACGCTCGAGCACAAAGGTCCGGGCCGCATGGGCCCGTACCTGATCCCTTCGCTCATCGCCAACATGGCGGCCGGGCAGATCTCGATCGCTTTCGACTTCCGCGGGCCGAGCTTCGCCCATACGAGTGCTTGCTCGTCGAGTGCACACGCGCTCGGCGAAGCCATGCGCTGGATCCAGTACGGTCGAGCCGACGTCATGATCGCCGGTGGCGCTGAAGCCACCATCGCCGGCATCGGCATTTCCGGTTTTTCGGCCATGTTCGCGCTCAGCCGCCGAAACGACGAACCGCAGCGCGCCAGTCGCCCATGGGACGTCGGTCGCGACGGTTTCGTGTGCGGCGAAGGTGCGGGCACCCTGGTGCTCGAGTCTCTGACCCGCGCCCGGAGCCGCGGGGCGACCATTCTGGCCGAGGTCGTCGGCTATGGAGCGACCAGCGACGCCTTCCACATCACCAAGCCCGCCCCGGGCGGCGGCGGAGCCGTACGCGCCATGCGCTCCGCGCTCGAGGACGCCAAGCTGCGGCCCGACCAGATCGACTACATCAACGCCCACGGAACCTCGACCCCGCCGGGCGACCTGGCCGAGGCGCGCGCGGTCATGGACGTCTTCGGCAGCCATGCCACGGACAAGAAGCTGTGGGTCAGCTCGACCAAGAGCATGATGGGCCACCTGCTCGGCGCTGCCGGAGCGGTGGAAAGTGCGGTCTGCGTGCAGGCACTCAACACCGGCGTCTTGCCGCCCACGATCAACCTGGACGAGCAGGACCCAGAATGTCCGCTCGATTTCATTCCGCACGAGGCTCGCGAGCGGCAGGTGTCCCTCGTGATGAGCAACTCGTTCGGTTTCGGCGGGACCAACGCCACCCTGATCTTCTCGAAGTTCGCCGGCTGATTCCGGCAGGGTGACAGCGCCCATGCAATGCCCCTACTGCAAAGCCATGGATAGCCGAGTCGTCGACTCGCGCCTGGCCTCGGGCGGCACGGTGACGTGGCGCAGGCGCGAGTGCGACGCGTGCCACAAGCGTTTCACGACCTACGAGCGGGTCGAACACACCCTGCCCGTCATCGTGAAGAAGGATGGGCAGCGTCAGCCGTTCATGCGCGAGCGCGTGCTGCGCTCGCTCGAGCTGGCGTGCCGCAAAAGGCCAGTCACCCCCGAGACGCTCGACGAAGTGGCGCAGGACATCGAGCTCGAGCTCGCGGCCCTCGGCGAGAAGGAGATTTCGTCGCGACTCGTCGGTGAGCGGGTCATGGACCGACTCAAGGCGCTGGACGAAGTAGCCTACGTACGATTTGCAAGCGTTTACAAGAGTTTTCGCGATATCGACGAGTTCATGAACGAGGTGGGCAACCTTGTTCGAGCGCGACCTGGGGATTAGCGTCGAGCCGTGAGCGATATCGATCTGTCACTCATGGCGAGGGCGCTCGATGTGGCCCAGGCCGGAGACCCTTCACCCAACCCGCACGTGGGTTGTGTCATCGCCAAGCATGGCGAAGCGGGCCCGCGCATCGTGGCGGAAGGGCACCACGAGAGCGCCGGACGGCCGCACGCGGAAGCCGTCGCCCTCGAGCGCGCAGGAGACGAGGCGCGCGGGGCCACGGCCTACGTCACGCTGGAGCCCTGCAATCATCACGGACGAACCGCGCCCTGCGTGGACGCGCTCATTCAGGCCGGGATCGCTCGCGTGGTCATCGCCTGCCGGGACCCCAATCCCCACGTCGCCGGCGGCGGCGTCGAGAAGCTCCGTGCCCACGGCGTCGAGGTCACTGTCGGCGTGCTGGAGACGGAGGGCCAGGAGCTGATCGAACCGTGGGCTCATTACATCACCGAAGGGCGCACCTGCCTCTCGCTGAAGTTGGCGCTGTCTCTGGATGGCCGCATCGCGAGCCGCACCGGGGTGTCCAAGTGGATCACGGGCGTCGAGTCGCGCGCTTACAGCCACAAGCTGCGGGCACGCCACGATGCCGTGATGGTCGGGCTCAAAACCGTGGTCAGCGACAATCCACGGCTAACCGTGCGCGCCCTGGAAGCCAAGAACCCGATTCGCGTCATCGTGGACAGTCGCTTGCGCATCGGCCTCGACCGCAAGGTGGTGCTCACGGCGCGCGAGACACCCACCTGCGTGGTGACCACCGAGGATGCCAACATGGAGCACCAGATCGAGCTCGAGGATCTCGGCGTGATGGTGGTGCGGGTCCCAGCCACTGCCGGTGGGCGTTGCGACATGCGCGCTGCACTGCGTGAGCTCGCCGAGCGCGAGGTCGTGAGCCTGCTCTGCGAGGGCGGCGCCGAGCTCGCCGGCAGTCTGCTCGCGGACCGCTTGGTTTCCCGGCTCCACGCCTTCATCGCCCCGATCATGCTGGGCCCCCGGGGCCTGGCCGGCGCGGTGGACTGGGCGGGCCCCGCATCGCCAAAGGACGCCCCGCGCCTGCTGCACCCACGCTGGGAGCTGCACGGAAACGATGCCCACGTCACCGGCCGCTTACAGTATCCGCCGAGCGAAGTTGCCGCGGAAACGACCGAGTGATAGGCCATCCGTGATCCGATGGCCCAGCTCCGCATCCTGACGTACCCACATCCCGCGCTGAAGGCGAAGGCCGAGCCCATTGCGACTGTGACGGACGAGATCCGAGCGCTCGCCGCCGACATGGCCGAGACGATGTATCACGCCTCGGGTGTGGGACTGGCCGCCAACCAGATCGGAGTGCTCAAGCGCATCTTCGTCATCGACACGGCGCAAGAGGACGAGCCGAGCGAGCTCAGGACGTTCATCAATCCCGAGATCCTCGAGCTGGATGGCGAGCAGATCTATGGCGAAGGCTGCCTGTCCTTCCCCGGCGCGGCCGAAGACATCAAGCGGGCGGAGCGCGTCCTCGTGCGGGCCCTCGACCTGGACGGCAAGCCGTTCGAGCTCGAGGCCACCGGCCTCTTGGCCGTGGCGATCCAGCACGAAAACGACCATCTGAACGGCGTCTTGATGATCGACAAGGTCGGACCGCTCAAGCGCCGCAAGATCAGTCGCCAGGTGCAGCGCGCCGTCGCCGAAGCCAGCGAATGACCCCGCGAGCCGCCGTCAGGTCGTAGGCGGGCGTGAGAACAGCGTGCCTTCGATGCGGATGCCCGCAGCCAGGAGCTGCGAGGCGACCCGGGGCTGATAGCCCGTCGGGCTGAAGTTCCCCTCGACGGCGCCGCCGGTGGTCACACGCGACACCGTGAAACGGAAGATGTCGTGGCATTCGAGTGTGCCGCCGACCCCGGCGGCAAGCTCACCCACCCGCAGCACGCGGATGCGGCCGTCACGCAGGCGCGCCACTTCGACGCCGAGATCGAAGCTGCTGAGGACCCAGCCGGCTGCCGCTTCGAGCCCCACGTCCGGGCGCATGGAGGCAATGTCGGCCGGGAAGCGCATCAGCCCCCGCGCCAGTGTCGAGCCGCGCAGGGACGCCATGACGCCGTTGCTCCCGGCGCCCATGGCCTCGAGCGCTGCTACAGCCAATTTCGGCGTGCTCAGCGTCATCGCCAGCCGCGCCTGGGAGAGCCCCGAAGCAATGTCGACGATGCGCCGAACGTCGGCCCCTTGGGCGCTCAGATCGACGCGGACCGCGCCTTCGCGATCGGCAGCAATGTCGTCGAAGTCCGAAGCGATGACGACTCGATCGCGGCCGGCCACGTCACAGAGCGCACTGAGGACGGTGTGAGCCCCGCCACCGCGTGGGCCAATCACCAGGATGTTCAAGCGGGCCGTCACGCAGTGAGCGAGAAACGTCGCCATCGACCGCGAGACTGCGCCCCGCTTCACGAGGTCGTCGAGCGAGCTGTTGATGCGTCGGGGCTTCTGCAGCGTGAACAGCGGCCCGGTCGGCGCGACGGCACCGCGCAGGAGGGCCAGATGCTCGCCGCGCGACAAGTGCAGGTCGACCTGTTCCTGGGCCCCGATATCGCGCCCATTTTTCGCGCACAAACGGCGCAGAGCCAGATCGAGGGACGCCGCGCAGGAGAAGCCCGGCGGAACCGTCTGTTGCCGCCCGTCCCGGGTGACGACCAGCTCGTCGAAGCGAGCCGCCGAGATCATCGACACCTGATCGTCCTCCAAGATCTCGGTCAACGGCCCGAGGTGGAGCAGCTCCGAAATGGCTTGGTCGCCGATGGCATCCGCAGATGTGCCGACCGGGATCTGCCCGTCGACCATCAGCTGATCGGACACCTGGCTGACCTTTTCACGCACCTTGGCCGACAGCGTCTCGTCCGGCTCGAGCGGGGGCTCGCCCAGATCTTGCTTGACGATCTCGACCAGCCGCAGCACCCCTTCCCGATGCCCCGCGGAAAGATCCGAGAAGCGCTCCGCGGCACTGCTCATATCGGGCGTGGAGGAAGCGTCAGTCGGCTTGGGCGGGCCGGAAGATGCGCGAGCTTCCTCGAATGCGGAAGGCCGCTCCCAGCCCGGCAAGGCGGAGTGGTTTCCGGTGGAAAAATCTTCCGGAAGGCCGGCAGGCACCGGCGACGCGTGCGGAGCGGACGAGGGCGTGGGTGGTTCGGACGTGTCGGCTTCGCCGCGCGACTCGATGCGGATCACGAAGTCACCCACGTAGATCTTGTCCCCGTCCCGGATGATCGTCGCTTGCGTGATCCGCCGGCGGTTCACATACGTTCCGTTCGTACTGTTCAGGTCGGTGACGATGAACCGACCTTCGCGATACAAGATCCGGGCGTGTCGCTTGGACACGTTGCCCTTCGGCAGCACCAGGTCGTTGCCATGGACGCGTCCGATGGTCAGCTCCGGCGCACGAAATGCCTCCTGACGCTCCTGCCCGCCCTTCTCGGTGACGACGACCAAGTACTCGGGCACTGACGAAGCGGCATCCGCAACCACGGGGCTCAGACTTTCAGTCACCCCTGGCCTCTGTCAATCGCTGGCCCAGCCCGCTCGCGGAGCGCGAGGGCTGACCGAGTGGCCTCGTCGCAAGACCCGCCAGGGGCGTCAGTCTTCCTGAGGCGCCGAATCGCGCACGCCGGCTGCGACGAGCGAGAGGATTTCGCCTGCAAACGCCATGATGTCGGTGTCCGAGAGACCGCCGGCTCGCAGGTCCGTGTAGGTGGTTCGGGCAAGAAGGGCTGGCGTGCGCGCCAGCAGAGACGGGGCGTGTGATCGTTCTTCGATCAGCTCGGGTGACATTCTGGTCGTTTCCTCCGACATACGATTGGTCAGACCAGGCACCCGAACGTCCTCCGGAAGCTCGGTCTGATCTCGCCCCCGTCCTTCAAGAAGGATGCCGTCTTGTGATTCCAGCGTTGATGGATCACGGGGGACGATGTGCGCCGAGAATGATCAATGACTCTGCCGGCCGGCCCTCAGGCTGCGAATCACGATTCGCGCTCACGCGCCCATCTCCGCATCCATTGCTTCGCACCCGGCGGGACGATTGGTCAGACCACCCGCTCAGCTCGGGTAGGCGAGGACGACCTCTCGACCAGGTCGCTCGACCGCGCAGAGCGCGCTGGTCACGAGCTGCCGACGATCGTCGGAGAAGTAGAGCGCATCGCCGACGCTGGGCTCGGCCGAACCCGGGACCGGTTCGCTGCCAACTGCCGGAGCTTTGACGGCCCCGGTCAGCTTTCGACCGACGGCCAGGTGCCCTTCGAGCCACACGTTGCTGTCGCGATCGCGGACCGCAACGCACAGGTCGTGACGCAAATGGTACTCGGTGTTCTTGGTGACGAACATGCGATGCGCACGTCGATCGGGTCCGGCGTAGGTCGAGCTGGATCGAGGGTCCACACCGCTACTATTCCTCGACTGGGCGGCGCCGGGAAAGTTTCCTTCCCGGCGTCAATACGGTTCGGTTGAGCAGCGAGCTAGGGCCCAGCCGAGGCCGGGCCGAGACCCGAAAGACGCCGACCCGGAGGTACCCCCGAGCGGTAAACGTTCCCGGGCGACAATCGCTCCGCCCCACGCGCCCGCGCGTTGACACTCGCTCGTCATCCGTGGCCGTATCCTGCACCCGACCTCGAGCTGCCCGATGCCGCGAAAGAAGCGACCCGACCAGAAAGTGATCCACGTCGTCTTCGGGCCAGGCGGCGGACGCTACCAGCCTGCGCCCGTAGCGGGGACAGCTGCCCAGGGTGAGGCCCAGGTCGCGCCAGCCGATCGGGCCGAGGCACTGACCGACGTCTTCACCAAGGAGGAGATCCGTCGTCTGCTCGGGCTCTCCGATTCGCGCCTGCGCACTCTGGACAAAGGTGGCGTCGTTTCGCCGAGCGCGCGCCGGAACGGACGTCGCGCCTACGACTTCTCCGACCTGATCGCCCTGCGCGCCGCCAAAGCGCTGCTCGACCAGAAGGTTCGCCTGC
>Ga0247744_1000206_pt1 | contig 10638 bp, 4 predicted proteins | sample UWRJS154409C5_FD_180946 | JGI IMG/M metagenome (GOLD analysis project Ga0247744, IMG submission 180946) | Soil microbial communities from Arlington Agricultural Research Station in Wisconsin, United States - UWRJ-S154-409C-5 | ecosystem: Environmental > Terrestrial > Soil > Agricultural land... | reverse complement strand
TCCACGCCGCGGAGCGGCGCCACGTTCGAGCCCGTTGCAATGATCACGTGGTCCGCAGTGATCTCGGTCGTGCTACCTGCACCGTCGGTGATGGCGATGCGAACACCGTTCGGCCCGCCCGCGGCCACGATGCGCGCATGACCCAAGTAGCGCGTTACCTTGTTCTTCTTGAACAAGAAATCCACGCCGCCGGTCAGCCCGTCGACGATGGTGTCCTTGCGCTTCATCATCTGGGGCAAGTCGAGTCCGACCTCGCCCACCCGCACGCCGAACTCGGCCAAATGGTGGCGCGTGCTCTCGTACTTCTCGCTGGCTTCGAGCAACGCTTTGCTCGGGATGCAGCCCACCCGCAGGCAGGTGCCCCCGAGTTTGGCCTCGAGCTCGATACATGCCGTGCGGAAGCCGAGCTGCGCTGCGCGAATCGCGCCCGTGTAGCCGGCAGGTCCGCCGCCGATGAACACCACGTCGTGGTCTGTCATGTTGGTCTCAGACTTCAATCAGGATGCGCGCCGGATCTTCGATGCATTCCTTGACGCGCCGCAAGAAGGTCACCGCCTCGCGGCCATCGACGATGCGGTGGTCGTAGGTCAGCGCCAGGTACATGATCGGCCGAATCTCCACCTTGCCTGCGATGGCGACCGGGCGCTCGACGATGTTGTGCAAACCCAGGATGCCACTCTGCGGCGGGTTGACGATCGGCGTCGACAGCATGGATCCGTAGACGCCGCCGTTACTGATCGTGAACGTCCCGCCCGCCAGTTCCTCGAGCTTGATGTCGTTCTTCTGCGCGCGAGCGCCATAGTCCGCGATGCTGCGCTCGACCTCGGAGAAACTCAGGCGATCGGCGTTGCGAATGACCGGGACCACCAGCCCCTTGCCACCGCCGACGGCGACCCCGATGTCGAAGTAGTTCTTGTAGACGATCTGTCGACCGTTCACCTCGGCATTGACGGCCGGGAACTCCTTCAGCGCTTCGATTGAAGCCTTCACGAAGAAAGACATGAAGCCGAGCTTGATGCCGTACTTCTTCACGAACGAATCCTGGTACTGCTTACGCAGCGCCATGACGCCCGACATATCGACTTCGTTGAACGTCGTGAGCAGCGCCATGCTCTGCTGCGCTTCGACCAAGCGCTCGGCGATCTTGCGGCGCATCGGCGTCATGTTGACGACCTCCTCGCCTCGTTCGTCGGGACTATGCGGGGCTGCCGGGGCGGCAATCGCGGGTGCTCGGGGCGCCTTGAGCGCCGCCTGACGCTGGACATCTTCCTTCAGCACGCGGCCGCCAGGACCAGACGGCGTCACGGTGGCGGGATCGATGCCGGCGTCGGCCGCAGCGCGGCGCGCCGCAGGCATGACGCGGGCAAAACCCTGCGGCGGAATCGAGTCGCGCACGCTGGGCGGCTCCGAAGGGCGATCGCCACTCGCGACGACGGGCGTCGCAGCAGGAGGCGGAACGATCTCGGCCTTGGGGGCGGGCGCCTTCACCTCCACGGGCTGGGACGAGCTGGCACCGACTGCGACCGGCACGGCTCCTGGCTCGAACATGCCCACCACGTCGCCCACGGCTGCGTCTTGGCCGGAGGCAATGAGGATCTTGGACAGGATTCCGTCCTCGGGTGCGGCGACCTCGACGGTGACTTTGTCCGTTTCGATGACGACGAGCACCTCGTCGCGACGCACTGCGTCTCCCTCTTTCTTCAGCCACTCGCCGATCTGCACTTCCGTGATCGACTCGCCCGCTGGCGGCACCTTGAGCTCGACGGCCATCTTTTTGGGCTCCCTACTTCGCTTCCTAGTGTTGTCGCTGGTTGGCTGGGTCGTCCGCGGGGACTTGTCGGAGAAACTTCGTCGTGGGCGTCAGCCGGCAGCCCAGACCGCCGGCGTCAAACGCGCCGGATCTTGCTCGCTCGCCCGAGATCCGGCAAGCGATAGAGTCGAAAGAATACACACCGACAGTCAGCCCTTGAAGGCCGTTTCCATCAGGCGCTCGCCCTCGAGCTTGTGCGTGTGCGCCGAGCCAGTCGCGGGACTGGCCGAGGCGGGACGAGAGGCGACCTCGAACGGAAACTTACCGAGCAAGGTGCGTCCGAACGTGGCGAGCAGGAAGCGCCACGCGCCCATGTTCTCCGGCTCGTCCTGCACCCACACGACCGGGGTGCCACTCGGGTACTGGTCGAGGTGTGCGGCCAGATGCTGCTCGGTCAACGGGTAGAGCTGCTCCAGGCGCAAGATGGCCACGTCATCGCGCTTGAGCTCGATACGCCTCTGCACGAGCTCGTAGTAGACCTTGCCGGTGCACAGGAAGATGCGCTTGGTGACCGCCTGGTTCTCGCGCGCATCGGGCAAGATGCGCTGGAAACCGCCGCGCTCGAAATCGCCAACCTGACTGACCGCTTCCGGATGACGAAGCAGGCTCTTGGGGGTCAGAACGACGAGAGGCTTGCGCCACCGACGCACCACTTGCCGCCTGAGGAGGTGGAAGAAATTGGCCGGCGTCGTGGGCTGGCAAATTTGCATATTTTCCTCGGCCGCCAGGGTGAGGAAGCGCTCCAGGCGCGCGCTCGAGTGCTCCGGCCCCTGCCCCTCGAAGCCATGCGGCAAGAGCATGACGAGCCCGCTCAGGCGCTTCCACTTGTCCTCAGCGGAGGAAATGAACTGGTCGATGATGACCTGGGCAGCGTTCACGAAGTCGCCGAACTGGGCCTCCCACGCCACCAGCGCATCCGGGAAGTCCAAGCTGTAGCCGTAGTCGAAGCCGAGCACGCCGGCCTCGCTGAGAGGACTGTTGGCGATCTCGATCGGACCCTGCTCGGACGCCATGTGCGCGAGCGGCATGTAGCGCCGGCCGTTCTCGGCATCGTGCAAGACCGCGTGACGGTGCGAGAACGTTCCGCGCCCGCAATCCTGTCCGGTCAAACGGACGCGCACGCCCGTCGTCACCAGACTCGCCAGGGCCAGTGTCTCGCCGCCGCCCCAGTCGAACGGACGTTTGCCTTCGCCCATTTCCTGGCGCTGCTTGAACAGCCGCACGATCTTCTTGTTCGCCGTGAAATCCGCAGGGATCTCACAGACCTTGTTCATCAGGTCGCGCACCATGTCGGCCGGGATCCCGGTGTCGACGTCCGGCACCTCGGCCTCGGGACCACCTTGATAGCCCTGCCACACGCCACCGAGCCAATCGTGGGTGCGCACGTAGTCGGCCCGCCGCGCTTCGCTCAGCTCGAGATCGAGCTGCGCCCGACGTTCGACGGCGATCTGATCGGCTTCGTCACGGGTCACCTCGTTCAGGCGCAAGAGGTGCTCGAGGTAACCGTCGCGGACGCTGGGACGCTCGGCAATCGCCTTGTAGAGCAAGGGCTGGGTAAACGCCGGCTCGTCGCTCTCGTTGTGACCGTGCCGGCGGTAGCCGTACATGTCGATCACCACGTCGCGGGAGAACGTGCGGCGGAAGTCCATGGCCATCAGGACCACCTGCGCCACCGCTTCCGGATCTTCCCCGTTCACATGGAAGATGGGGATTTGCAGCATTTTTGCCACGTCCGTGGCGTAGGTGCTGGAGCGCGCCTCGGACGGCGGCGTGGTGAAGCCGATCTGATTGTTGACGATGACGTGGATGGTGCCGCCCGTGGCGTAGGCCTCGAGCTGGGAGAGATTGAACGTCTCCTGCACGACGCCTTCGCCGGCGAAGGCAGCGTCGCCGTGGATGAGGATTGCGCACTTGCGCATGCGGGAGGCATCCCCCATGCGATCCTGCTTGGCGCGCACGCGCCCGAGCGCCACCGGGTTCACGTACTCGAGGTGGCTCGGGTTGAAGCACAACGAAAGATGCACGCGCTTGCCGCTGGCCGTGACGTAGTCCGAGCTGTGGCCCAGGTGATACTTCACGTCGCCGCTACCGAAGAAGAGCTCCGGGTCGACGTCGGCGAACTCGCGGAAGATGTTACGCGGACTCTTGCCGAGAATGTTGGCCAGCACGTTCAAACGGCCGCGATGGGCCATACCGAGCACGACCTCGTTCACTCCGTGCAGCGCTGCGCGCTCGATCGCGAACGACAAGAGCGGCACCAGGCTCTCGGAGCCTTCGAGCGAAAAGCTCTTGGCCCCCAAGAACTTCTTCTGCACGAATTCCTCGAAGATGACGGCGTCGGTCAGCTTGACCAGAATGCGCAGCTGCTCCTCGCGACTCAGGCGCAGACGGTTGAGCGTGCCCTCCATCCGCTCCTGCAGCCAGTTCTTCACCTCCAGGTCGTCGATGTGCATGAACTGCGCACCGATCGAGCGGCAGTAGGTGTGGCTGAGACGGCGAATGATCTCGCGCAGCTCGAGCGTCTGCGCGCCGAAGATGGTGCGGCTGGAGAAGACGCGATCCATGTCCTCGCCGCTGAGCCCGTAGAAGCTCGGGTCCAGCTCGGGCTGCGCCGAGCGCGGCAGGCCCAGCGGATCGATCTGCGCCACCATGTGCCCGCGCACGCGGTAGGCGCGCACGAGCGCATCCACGCGATCTTGAGCGGCCAGGGCATTCGCCGTCGTGCCGCGCGCAGCTTCGGCCGGCTCGCCGGATGCCCCATGACCATTGCCGCTTTTCGGCCCATGGTCTTCGAGAGCGCCACCATTCTTGCGGAAGCTCGACGGGCCGGGGTCGAACACCGAGCGCGCCTTGAACGTCGGGCCCACCCGCGTGGGGCCTTCCGTCGTGCGGTCGAAGTAGGAACGCCAGTCGGCGGGAACGGAGCTCGGGTTCTCCAAGTAGGAGGCGAAGAGGGCCTCGACGAAGGCGAGGCTCGCTGGGTTTTCTGTGCCGGGATCGAACATCGTAGCGGCCGCGAACGTACCCCTGGCACGCGCGAAATCTACCGGTATTTCGGGAGAATCCGCCGATGCATGTCCACTCGGAACGGCAGCTCGCGAGGCCAACGGAGTGGAAACAGGGCAGGCAGCCGTCTCATGCCCGCTCGGGGTTACGAAACAATGCGGAAACGTTCCAACGGGGCGGACGGCAGCACCTAGGCGCGCCGCCCTGGTCGGACTTTTTTGCCTGCGGCGTCCGTGTCGACGCGCAGGTAGCCGAGGCAGAGAAAGTCGTAGACCTGCTTGGTCAGCGCTTCGGCGCTTTCGGCGGCCAGGCCCAACGTCACGGCCTGATAGAGGAGCTCCTTCAGCGCCCCGATGGTCAGGTACGCGAGCACCCGCGGCTCCCCATCGGCGACCACGCCGAGGGCTTGCCCGTCTTTGAGGCTCTCGGTGAGCAGCTGCACCACCGAATCGTAGAACGTGGTGAGCTTGTGCTCGAACTCCGGATCCACGCCGACGGCGTCAGTGAAGAGGATCTTGGTCATCGTGCGCTCGGCCAGACAAACGCCCAAGATGGCGCGAATGTTCTCGAGCACCTGCGCCGCCACGGTGCGCTTCGGGTCATCGGTCACGATGCGGACGATCGAAGCTCCGATCTGGCCGGCGAACCCATCGACGAGCTCTTCGAAGGCATCCCGCTTGTCGTCGAAGTAGAGATAGAACGTGCCGCGCGCGACCCCGGCCTCGAGCGCTATGTCGTCCACGGTGGTGCGCGCGTAGCCGCGCTTGGCGAAGACCTCGCGCGCGCTCACCAGGATCTGCTGCTTGCGCTCACGCCGGGCCGCCTGGCCGCGGGCCGGTACGGGCTTGTCCTTCTTGTTGCCCTCGCGGGGCGGCTTGCTGTCCCGGCTTCGACCGCTCGGCGCCTTTTTCGCGGCTCCCACGGGGGGCGTTGCTACCATGGGGGGCCTGCTGCCGGCCACGGCGCCCCGGGATTCTTCCCCCGCCACGCAATTCGTGCGTGTTCGTCCTTTTCCGGACCCCGCTTTTCGGGCAAGACTACGCACACTGACGTCAGCGTCAGTCGGGCTGCGCTGCGCCGTCCGGGTAGGCAGGCCGCTCGGGCTCGGTGACGGGAGATGACGCTTATGGACGACTCAATGGGCCAGCTGGTGATCGGTCTCGACGTCGGCTCGACTACGGTGAAAGCCGTCGTCATCGATGCGAAGGACAAGCGCATCGTCTGGAGCGACTACCAGCGCCATCACACCAAACAGCCGGAGAAGTGTCTCGAGCTGCTCGAAGCCATCCTGGCTGCCTTCCCCGACCGAGCGCCCGAAGACTTCCGTATCTTCACCACCGGCTCCGGCTCTGGACCGCTGGTCGAGCCGACCGGTGCCAAGTTCGTGCAAGAGGTGAATGCCGTCACCTTGGCCGTCGAGGAAAAGCATCCCGACGTCCGCTCGGTGATCGAGCTCGGCGGCCAGGACGCCAAGATCATCATGTTCCGCGAGAGCGCCGAGACCGGTCAGAAGACGGTCAGCACCTCCATGAACGACAAGTGCGCCAGCGGCACCGGCGCCACCATCGACAAGTGCATGATCAAGGTGGGAGCCGAACCAGGCTTCGCCACCTCGCTTCGCTTCGACGACAGCAAGCTGCACCACGTAGCGGCCAAGTGCGGCGTGTTCGCGGAAACGGACATCGTCAACCTGGTCAAGAGTGCGATTCCGAAGGACGAGGTCCTCAACTCGCTAGCCGACGCCATCGTCAATCAAAACCTTTCGGTGCTGACGCGAGGCAACACGCTGAAGGCCCGCGTGCTCCTGCTCGGCGGTCCGAACACCTATCTGCCCTTCCTTCAGGATTGCTGGCGGCAGCGCATTCCGGAGACGTGGCAGGCGCGCGGCTACGACTACCCGAAGGACGTGCCAATCGAGGAGCTCATCTTCGTGCCGGAGGGCGCCGAGCTGTACGCTGCATTCGGTGCTGCCGTGTTCGGCCTCAGCGAGTCGCCGGAGGTCGCGCGCTTCCGCGGCATCGGAACCTTGCGCGACTTCATTCAGAACGGCCGCCGCGCCCGACTCGGCGAACAGGCTGGCCCGCCCCTGTCGGCGACGGCAGCCGAAACAGGCCAGTTCGTCGATAGCTACGCCATCCCCCGCTTCGAGCCGGCCCGCTTCGAGCCCGGCAGCGTGGTGCGCGGTGTCATCGGTCTGGATGGCGGCTCGACCTCGTCCAAGGCGGTGCTCGTCGGTGAAGACGGCGAGATCTTGTGCAAGGCCTACCAGCTCTCCAAGGGCAATCCGATTCAGGACACCAAGGAGCTCCTGTCGAAAATTGCCGATCACCTGTCGAGCCAGGGCGCGACGCTCGAGTGCCTCGGCTTCGGCGCCACGGGCTATGCCGCCGACGTGCTCGAGGAGACGGTACTGGCTGACGTGAACATCGTGGAAACGGTGGCTCACATGATGAGCGCCGTGCACTTCTTCGGCGACGTGGACGTCATCTGCGACATCGGTGGCCAGGACATCAAGGTGCTGTTCATGAAGAACGGCGACATCTCCGGCTTCAAGCTGAGTAACAGCTGCTCGGCCGGCAACGGCATGCTGCTCCAAGCCATGGCCGATCAGTTCGGCGTGCCGGTGACGGAATACGCGGAAAATGCCTTCAAAGCGGAGCTCGCACCCAAGTTCTCCTACGGCTGCGCCGTGTTCCTCGACACCGACCGCGTGAACTTCCAGAAGGAAGGCTACCAGAAGGAAGAGCTCTTGGCGGGCCTGGCTCAGGTGCTGCCCAAGAACGTGTGGCAGTACGTGGTGCAAATCCCGCGCCTGGCCTCGCTCGGCAAGAAGTTCGTGCTGCAAGGCGGCACCCAATACAACCTGGCTGCCGTCAAAGCGCAGGTCGACTACATCAAGCAGCGCGTGCCCGGCGCCGAAGTCTACGTGCACCCGCACACCGGCGAAGCCGGCGCCATCGGCGCTGCGATGGAGACGCTGCGCCGCTACAAGCGCACCGGCAAGACGCGCTTCATCGGCATCGACGCCACCTTGAACCTCGAGTTCTCCACCAAGAACGACGAGTCGACGGTGTGTCATTTCTGTCCGAACGAGTGCAAGCGGACCTTCATCGACACCGCGCGGCCAGACGGCTCCACGAGTCGCTACATTTCCGGGTTTTCCTGCGAAAAAGGCACGGTCGAGAGCAAAGACGCGATGCTCGACCTGATGAAGGAACGCAAGAAGATCGCGGCCGAGTTCCCGAACCTCGTCAGCTACGAAGGCGAGCAGGCGTTCAAGAGCGTCTACCGCCCTCAGCCGCTACCGGAGTCGGGTAGCCCGGTCGAAGACGTGGAGGTGACGCAGTCGATCCTGCGCATCAAGACCAGGACCTTCCAGCGCGGCTTCATCCGATCGAGCGAAGAGGCTGCCAAGCGTAGGAAGTCGATTCGCGTCGGCATGCCGCGCGTGCTCAACATGTACTCGACGGCGCCGTTCTTCCGCGCCTACTTCGAGGCGCTTGGACTCGGTCGCTCGAACGTCCTCTTCTCGGACGAGACGACCGAGGAGATGTTCACGACGGGCGCCAAGTACGGCTCCATCGACCCGTGCTTCCCCAGCAAGGTGGTGCAGGCGCACATCCACAACCTCCTGTTCGAGAAGCACGAGCCGGATCGCGGACGCGGCCTCAACTACCTGTTTTTTCCCATCCTGACGCACGTGCCGTCGTTCACGGTGGACACGATGGACACCACCTCGTGTCCCATCGTCGCCGGCACGCCGGACGTGATCAAAGCGGCCTTCACCAAAGAGGTCGACTTCTTCAAGGAGCGCGACATCGAGTATCTCGATCCCGCGCTCAGCTTCGTCGAGCCCAACCTGCTGAAGAAGCGCATGTTCGCCACCTTCGAGCAGCGCCTCGGCATCACCGAGGACGAAAGCGACTTTGCTTGCGGGGAGGGCCTGCGGGCCCTGGCGGCCTTCGAAGCGGACCTCGAAGACAAGGGGCGCGCCATCCTGGAGACGGTCGAAGCCGAGGATCGCATCGCCATCCTCGTCTTGAATCGGCCCTACCACTCCGACCCAGGCCTCAATCACGGCATCCCCGAAGAGTTCCAGATCCTCGGCTACCCCATCTTGAGCATCCGCTCGGTGCCGAAAGACCGGGAGTACTTGGACCGCTACTTCAAGGACGAGCTCGAGAAGGGCAAGATCAAGACCCCCCTCGAGCTGAACCACGTCTGGCCCGAGAACTACTCGGCCAATAGTGCCCAAAAAGTGTGGGGCGCCGTCTTCGCCTCGCATCATCCGAACGTCGCGGTGCTCGATCTGTCGAGCTTCAAGTGTGGCCATGATGCGCCGACCTACGGCCTCATCGACACCATCCTGCACACCGCCAAGACGCCCACCTCGGCCTTGCACGACTTGGATGCGAACAAGCCCGGCGGCTCGATCAAGATCCGGGTCAAGACCTACGCGCACTCGCTCAAGCTGGCCGAGGAACGCTTGGAAGACCTGAGCAAGAAGAAGCGGCAGCTGGAGCTCGCGATCGCGAAGAAGCGCCTCGAGCTGCTGGAGCTGAAGCAGGGTCAGCTGCTGACGACCCGCAGTAGTGACGGGACGATCGAGCGCCTCCTGGAGGAGACGCGCGAAAAGATCCGCGCCTACGAAGGCCGCCTCCAAGCCCCGATCGAAATGCCCAAGGGCGTCGTGCGACTCGGTAAGAAGACCGCGGACGGCCGGGTGGAGCCGGTGCGACTCGCAGACCGCGAGCTAGCCGAGCCGGCGCTGGCAGAAGCCGTGTCCGCGGAGTGATCGGCTCCGAAGCCCTCACGGCGCGGGGAGCGTGATCTCCGTCAGCTCGTAGTCCTCGGTCGCGGCTCGCAGAATCGCCTCCAGCACGTCGGGGTGCAGGCTCGAGTAGTCGCTGCGCGACACGAGCCCAAAAGCATCGGCCCCGGTGCCCGCGCCGCCGTTGTCCCAATAGAAGGGCACGATGTCGCGGTCGATGAGCACCTTCGTCACGTATTCCATGTAGTAGCGGCGATAATCGTCGTAGCCGTCCTGCTGCACGGCGCCGTACTCGCCGACGATCACGGGCAGTCCTTGGCTGACGAAGCTCGTGACGAGCTTGTCGTACTGCGTCACCACGTAGTCTTCCTGGCCCCAGCTGTCCGTGCCGGGCGATGCCGCTCCCCAGACGTGCGTGCTCGCTTCGCCGGCGTAGCTCCAAGGGTCGTAGAAGTGCACCGAAAGGACGAGCCGGTCGGGAGTCGGGTCGGTGGGGCGCGTGAACCCGGCCACCGTGTAGTCGACGTTGGTGTTGTAGCCTGGCACGACGAGCACACGGCCGGCGTTGTTGCCCCCGGATGCACGCACCAGATCGACGAAGGTCTGATTGAGCTCGCCGATGATGTCGTAGTAGGCCGGGTCGGGCGCGTCGTAGCCGTCGTGGATCTCGTTCATCGACTCGAACAGGAGGCCGGGCCCGTGATCCTTGAACCGCGTCGCGATCTGGGTCCAGACGGCGGAAAAGCGCGCTTGCACCGCAGCGTTGTTCTCCGCCGTCACACTGCCGCTCGCGTCGTTCAAGCTCAGCCACTCGACTCCGTCGTACGCGTCCGCGCCGTCGTGGTGCACGTTGATGATGGCCACGAGCCCGGCCGCCTCGGCATAGCCCACCACTTCCTCCACGCGAGTCAGGAAGGCCGAATCGATGAGGAACTCGGGGGCTGTGCCCGTGTGCAGGGACCAGGTCACCGGAATGCGCACCGCATCGAAGCCAAAAGCAGCAACGGCCGCGAAGAGCTCGGCCGTGACGGTTGGATTCCCCCACTCGGTC
>Ga0247744_1000205_pt1 | contig 10652 bp, 8 predicted proteins | sample UWRJS154409C5_FD_180946 | JGI IMG/M metagenome (GOLD analysis project Ga0247744, IMG submission 180946) | Soil microbial communities from Arlington Agricultural Research Station in Wisconsin, United States - UWRJ-S154-409C-5 | ecosystem: Environmental > Terrestrial > Soil > Agricultural land... | reverse complement strand
CGCCAGCCTGGGGCCGCTGTCCGTGCTGGGCCAAGCGGAGGAGCCGTTCCGTCCGCTCCGCGTGACGACCGGTGGCGATGGCCGGCTGGCCGCGCTAGGCACGCTCATGGCCATGGCGAGTCGGGAACCGAGCGTGATCGACGACGTCGATTGCCTACGTAGCGAGTTTCCGCGCTTCATCGGCACGCTCAAAGCGCTGGGTGCGAGCTTGGAGATGCACGCAGCATGAGTGAGGCCCGAGCCCGCCGATTGCGTCCCGTCGTGGCCATCGATGGTCCGGCCGGGGCCGGCAAGAGCACGGTGACCAAGCGCGTGGCCGATCGACTCGGCTACACACGGGTCGACACCGGCGCGCTCTACCGGGCGGTGGCTTTTGCTTGCCAGGAGCAAGGCGTCGACTGGGCCGACGCGGCGGGCACGGGCGAGGTCGCCAGCCGACTGGCGGCGCCTGGTGCTCTGAGCCTTTCGACCAGCGGTCCCGACACCAAGGTGGAGATCCACGGACGAGACGTCTCCGGGGCGATCCGCACGCTCGAGATGGGCCAGGGGGCGAGCATCGTGTCGGCGCACGAGCCCGTGCGCGCGGCTTTGCTCGAGATTCAGCGCGAGCTCGGGCGGGCGGGCGGCGTGGTGCTCGAGGGGCGCGACATCGGCTCGGTCGTCTTTCCCGATGCCGAGGCGAAATTCTATCTGACGGCCAGCGTGGAGGTGCGGGCCGAACGTCGCAGGCTGGAGCTCTCGGCCAAGGGAACGGCTCCACCCATCGAGCAGGTCCTCAGTGAGGTCCTCGAGCGCGACCGCCGCGACAGCACGAGGCCCGTGGCACCGCTCGTGCAGGCGGTGGATGCCCTCTTGGTGGATTCCTCCGGCCAGACCGTGGACGAGGTGGTCGAGACCATCGTTCGCGAGGTGGAGCACATCGCGCGACAGCTGGCCCAGCACGAGCGAGTCGGGCGAAAGCAGTGACGGACGAGCCGTCCAGCCGAGCTGGCGTTTCTCACCGCACGGTGTTTGCCGTGCTGGGCGCGAGTGTGATTCTCGCCGTCGCCTTCGCGAGCTACGTGTTTCAAAGGTATTTGCGCTACCAGCCGCACGTCCAGGACCACATGCCGGCCGACTATGCGGTGGCCCTGCGCTTGGACGTCGAGCCGACGGCCAGTTACGAGCCGTTCCGCCAGCACTTGCTGCCGCTGCTGGATGCGGATCGAGCCGGGGACCGTGCGGCCCTACCGCCGCGCCTGGCGAGCTTGCGTTCGGCGACGACCATCGAGCTCGACGTGCACCTGCGCGAAATCGGCGTCGTGGTCGACCGGCAGGGTAGCTGGCTCGTGCTCTTGGGTGGGCACTTCCGGCGCTCGGGCGTCGTGAGCGGCGTGGCCGAGCTCCTCCTGCGCGAAGGCACCGAGGTCCGCCTCGCGAGTCGGCCAGAACGGCTCGTCCACGGCTCGGGCGCCGCGCTCGGTGTGGGCAAGGACGGCGTCATCGTGCTGGCAGCCGCCGAGGACCTCCTGCTCGAGGTGCTCGAACCGAAACAGCGGACAGTTCGTTTTCCGGCGGGCACGGCGCTGTCGTTGGCCGTTGGCGCAGACCCGAAAGCCGCGCTGTCGGGCCTGCGGGTGGACATCTGGCCAGGCCAGGACTTTGCGGCTGAGCTCCGGCTGCCCGAGACCCCGGGGGCCGCGGGCCCAGCGCCGATCGAACGCCTGCTCTCGGGAAAAACTGGTGATTTCAAGCTGCTATCGGGCACCGGGCCCTGGAGCGTCGAGCCGGCAGCCGGGGGAATTTGGCGGGCGAGCGGGGTTCTGTCGCCGGCGGAGTTCGACCGGGCGGTGGCCGAGCTCGGGCGCAGCCTGCGCACGCTGCTGGGTCTTCCGCCCTCCGAGTGAACCCGAGCAAGCCTCGTAGCTCCAGCGAGCCACCGGATCCGCCGGAGCTCGATTTGACGCAGGAAACGAGCTGCGCTACCCCACGCGCCCCTCGGGATGCGCCTTCTTGCGAGGGCAAGCACGACTGGCTGCCGATTGTCAGCGCATCCCGAGTTACCCATCGCCCCTCGCGTGCAGCACGAAATCTCTTTCATGACCAACACCCAACAAGTCACGTCCTCTGCGGACGCGACGTTCGCCCAGCTCTTCGAGCAAGCCCAAACCACCACGCATGAGCATGAGCTCGGCGGTGAAGGACAAATCGTCACCGGCGTCGTCATTCGCGTCAGCCGCGACTTCGTCATCGTCGACATCGGCGGCAAGTCCGAGGGCGTCCTCAGCAAGGACGAGTTCATCGACGCCAAGGGCGAGGTGCACGTTCAGCCCGGCGACAAGGTGGACGTGTTCATCGAGAGCCGCGAGAGCGACGAAGGCCTGATCTCCCTGTCCAAGGAGAAGGCCGACAAGATGAAGGTGTGGGACGAGATTTCGAGCGCGTGTGAGCGTGACGAGATCATCGAAGGCACCATCAGCCAGCGCGTGAAGGGCGGCCTTTCGGTCACCATTCGCGGCGGCGTCAAAGCCTTCCTTCCGGGTTCGCAGGTGGATCTGCGGCCCATCCGCAACTTGGACAAGTTGATCGGTCAGACCTACGAGTTCAAGGTCATCAAGTTCAACAAGAAGCGCGGCAACATCGTGCTTTCGCGCCGAGTGCTCCTGGAGAAGGAGCGCGACAGCCTCAAGGAAAAGACGCTGGAGAACCTGCAGGAAGGTCAGGTCCTGCGCGGGACGATCAAGAATCTCACCGAGTACGGCGCGTTCGTCGACCTCGGTGGCATCGACGGCTTGCTCCACATCACGGACATGTCCTGGGGTCGCGTCAACCACCCGAGCGAAGTGTTCAACGTGGGCGACGAGGTCACCGTCAAGGTGCTCAAGTACAACCCCGAGACCGAGCGCGTCAGCCTGGGCATGAAGCAGACCCAGGAAGATCCGTGGAGTCATGCGGCCGAGGCCTATCCAGTGGGCAAGCTCGTGCACGGCAAGGTGATGAGCCTGACCGACTACGGCGCCTTCGTGGAGCTCGAGCCGGGTGTGGAAGGCTTGATCCACGTGTCGGAGATGAGCTGGACCAAGAAGGTCAAGCATCCGTCCAAGATGCTGGAGATGGCTCAGGAGGTCGCCTGCCAGGTGCTCGAGGTCGATACCGCCAACAAGCGCATCAGCCTGGGCATGAAGCAGCTCGAGCCCGATCCCTGGTCGGTCTTCACGGGCGCCTACAAGCCGGGCGACAAGATTGCCGGCAAGGTGCGCTCGATCACCGACTACGGCGTCTTCGTCGGCATCGAGGAAGGCGTGGACGGCATGGTGCACAAGACGGATCTCAGCTGGACCGTCAAGATCAACAACCCCGCCGACGTCTACCAGAAGGGCGACGACGTCGAAGCGATCATCCTCTCGATCAACCACGACGAGAAGAAGGTCAGCCTCGGTGTGCGTCAGCTGCACGACGATCCCTGGGGTCTGATCCTGGAGCGCTACAAGCCCGGTACCGTCGTCGAGGACGTCATCGTCCTGGCGCAGACGGAATACGGCGCATTCGTGCGCATCGCCGACGGCATCGAAGCCATCATCCCGAGCGGCGAAATGCCGGTCGGGACGACGCTCACGGTGGGCGAGAAGGTGAAGGCCGAAGTGGCCAACATCGACACCATGGATCGCCGCTTGACCATGACCATGCTGGCCCCCGGTACCAGCGACGCGGCCGAGCAGCTCCAGGTTCTCAAGCGTGAGTCCGGTAAGGGCGCAACCTTGGGCGACTTGCTCAAGGAGAAGCTGGCCGGCATCAACGTCGGCGACAGCGACAGTTCCAGCAAGAACGACGCCTGAGTCGGCCCTGTTTGCTCGCGAGGCTTACTCGCGAAGCCGACGCGTGAGACCCGCGCGGCCTGTTCGGCGAGAGTCCCCTCGGGACTTTTGCCACGGGCCGGCGGGTTCTCCGTTTTGTGCCTCTCCGGCTCGTGCAGAGCCGGCTCGTGCACGGCCGAGGAATTTCTTCTGTCCCGCTAGAGCCGGCCTCGTTTCAATGTAGGCTCGGGCCCTGAAAATGTTCGATGACGACGGCGACTCGCTTGGCTGGACCAAAGCCCGAGTCGTGTTTCTTTCCATCTCGGGCGGGCTCACCGTCCTGCTCCTGTTCCTGGTGCGCGAGGTCCTGCTGCCGTTCGCGCTCGCGTCGATCATCGCCTACGTGCTGACGCCGCTCGTGAGCCTGGGCGAAAAGCGTGCACGCCTGCCGCGGCCGCTGTCGATCGTCGTCGTCTACGCGCTCGTCCTCGGCACCCTGGGTCTGTTCATCTCCACCCTGGCGCCGCTCCTCTTCCGCGAGAGCCTGGGCCTCGTGCGCGACGCGCCAGCCATGATCGAGCGCGCTGCACGAACCTACGGGCCGGAGGTCGATCGACGGGTGAACACCCTGCTCGGCCCATTGCCCAATGGCAAAGTGGCAGCTCCGAGCGCGGGACAGCCCCAGCCAGCGCTCTCGATTCAGCCCAAAGCGGACGGTAGCTACGCGGTCGAGCTCGGCGATGGAGTCGAGATCGTCGAGGAGAGTCCGGGCCACTATCGAGTGTGGGATCAGGGTCATCTCCCAACCGGACCCTTCGCGCTCGAGGCCGCTTTGGACGACGCTTTCGTGCGCTTCGTTCGCTACGTCGAGACCAACGCGGGCGGCGTGCTCAAGCTCGGCCAGCAGATCATCCAACGCACGACGCGCGCCGTCTTCGTGCTCTTCATGGTGCTGATGGTCGCCGGCTACATGATGTACACGCGCGAGTCGATCGTGCGCTTCCTGCAGAGCCTCGTGCCCGTACTGCATCGGCCGAGCTTCGATCGGCTCTTGCTCCGCATGGACAAGGGCCTATCTGGCGTCGTGCGCGGACAGCTGCTCATCTGCGTGGTCAACGGAGTCCTCTCCGCAGTCGGCTTCTGGCTGTTTGGGCTCAAGTACTGGCCGGTGCTGGCCCTGGTGGCGACGGTGCTGTCCATCATCCCCATCTTCGGTGCCATCCTCAGTACCGTGCCGGCCATTCTGGTTGCCTTGACTCAGAATTTCGGTATCGCCCTCTGGGTTTTGGTGTGGGTCATCGGGATTCACCAGCTCGAAGCCAACCTGCTCAATCCCAAGATCATCGGGGCGGCTGCCAAAATTCACCCCGTCTTGATCGTGTTTTCGCTGCTCGTCGGCGAGCATTTCTTCGGCATTTGGGGGGCCCTGTTGGCGGTGCCGGTGCTGTCGCTCGTGCAGAGCATTTTCAACCACTTCCGTTTGGACCTGCCCGATGCCCCGCCCGACAGCCTGCGGCCGGTTGCACCGCGTCGGGCCTCGGATTAAGAGCGGCGCCGTGGCCAAATCATCCAGCCCAGCGCGTGCTTCGCGGCGCGGACCCTCCGGGAAAGAACTGCGTGCTCGCGGCAAGCAACCGCTGAAGGCGGGCGGCGAAGGGGTGCCCGACCCTTTGGCCCCCGAGCTCATGCGCAGCATGCTGACGCGCATCGGACTCATTCTGCTCGGCATCTGGCTCCTGGCCGGATTGGTGTTCGCGGTGTGGCCGAGTGGTGGCTACATTCCGCTGGCGGTCGCCGGTGTGCTCACCGCCCTGGCCATTGGCCTCTTGGTGTGGACGCTTCGGCGCGCACGTTCGGCACGCAACGTGGCGACCCTCTTGGCAGGTGTCGAGACGGCCGAGGATCGCAAAGCTGCCATCGCCAAGCTGGAGAGTCAGGGCAAGAGCGATCCGGCCAGCGTGTTCGCCCGCGCCCAGCTCGAAGCTCAGGAAGATCCTAGGCGAGCGCTGGCGACCTTGGAGTCGCTCGACGTCGGCAAGTTGATGGGACCCATCGCCGACGAAGCGCGCGGGCAGCGCGCCATGCTCCACCTGGGCCTGGGCGAGGTGAGCTTGGCGAGGCAGCTCGTCGACAACATCGACGTCAAGCGAGCTACCGACCCGCGCTCGCGCGCCATGCTCGGCGCCATTTGCGCCGAGGCGTGGGCTCGCTCGGGCGAACCGAAGCGGGCCATCGACACGCTCGACGTGTTCGACCAGAAGGACGAAGCCCTGGCGCAGCTCCTGCCGCAGCTCCTGCGCGCCTATGCTTTTTCCTACGCCGTCACCACCCGCACCAAGGACTTGCGTCGGGTGCTGCGCCGCATGATCGCGATCGAGCCGCGCTTGCTCGGCGGATTCTTGACCGGCAAGACCCATCCACTCCTGTCCCGGGAAGCGAAGCGCGCCCTCGAACAGAGTGGAGCCGTGCCCCGGCGCATGCAAGTGCAGCGCATGCGCTGAGTGGACGTTCCTCGCCGGCTAGCTCGGCGAGCAGAACAGTCCGAGCACGCCGCTGTGCACTTGCGGCCACAGGCGCCCGCCTTCGGGCGCGATCTCGAACACCGACTGAAAGCCGAACAGCGGCATTTCCGGAAAATGGGAGCGGACCAGGCGTACGTCGACGTCGGGAGCGTCGTACAGGTGTCGTCCGCGGCCCGAGCCACAGATGTAGAGACCAAAGGCAGGGGCCGTCCCGCGGCAGCTCTGGCGCAGGGTACCGAGGTGCAGGTCGAGGTCCGTGCGGGCGGCGTGAGGATCGCGGACCGCGAACGCCACGTGCGCGCCGAAGGGCAGCTCGGTGCTCAGATCGATGCCACCGCGTCCTGGGTCGACCCCCACGATGGCGCGCAGGGCGAGCTTTCGTCCCTCGGCCGACAGGGGATCGTCGCCCGTCGCGACGGCTAGGAGAATGAGCGGGGCGTCCTCGAGCTGATTGGTGCTCTGGCTGAGCACGGCCAAGGCTGGCAGGCCTTCGAGCTCGAGCAGCGTGCGGCCCCGGGTGCGGGTGACCTGCATGAGGGGAGAGAGCAGTCGACAGCCGGCGGAGGACGCCACGCGCGGCAGCCAGCGCCGGTTGAAGGACAGCGCCAGGCAGCGCGTCTTTTGCACCGTTTCCGCGTGCGCCAAGAGGTGATCCCGATCCGGGTGCGTCCCGGCGCCCAAGAGGGGCGCCTCGCACTGGCCGAGATCCCGTTCCCAGCCGGACAGCCACGTCGCGTGTTCCTCGTCGGCCGGCAAGAGCAGGAGCGTGCTTCTTCCGTGCCGGAGCTCGGCCTCCAACTCTCGTCCGAAGGAGTCGAGGCCTGCGCTGTTGGTGATCGGGACACCATCGACACCGGTCAAGGCGAGGCCGACGGCGCCGACGGTCCCCTCGAGCTCACCGCGTTCGCTCAGCACCCCTGGCGCAGTCGTCACGATCCACGTGCCACCGGTGCTCGCGAGCGCGTGGGCGATGGGCTCCGCTGCTGCGTGGGCCTCGCTCGTCAGTGCCAAGAGACCGACGCCGGGCTTCTGCGTCGACAGGCCCCGGCTGGGCTCATGCACGAGCTTGCGGGCGAGCCGCTCGGTGAGCTTGTCCGCCAGTCGGGCAGGCGAGCTCGCTTGGATTTCGAAGGTGGAGAATCTTTCTGACACCCGGACCCGACTCCCGCTCACAGGGTATTTTCCCGCTCGGACCTGGGCAAGGCCGTCGGCGCGTGGGCATGCGGAGGGCCGAGAGCGTTTAGCGCTGGTTGACCTTGCCGTGGCCCCTCTGAAAAGCTGTAATTGAAGTTAGCCCAATGACGTCGAAAGTCGTGTTCAGCTCGCACTTTGCCACCGATGTCGGGCGAAGGCGGAAGAACAACGAGGACGCGTGTCTGGTCGACGACGAGCTGGGGCTCTGGGTGGTTGCGGACGGCATGGGGGGGCAGGCCGCGGGGGAGATCGCCAGTCAGCAGGCGGTCGAGACCGTGCACGGCATGGTGCGCCAAGGACTGACCGGCTCCCGCCAGGCGGCCCCTGCCGGCGCCGAAGCTCGGGCGGTCAATCACGAGCGTGTGCTCGAGTCGGCGGTGCAAGGCGCAACGTACATGGTCTTTGGCCTGGCCGAGCTCGACCGAACCAAGAGCGGCATGGGCACGACGCTCTCGGCCATGTTGCGGGTCGAGGATCAGGTCCTCTTGGCCCAGGTGGGGGACAGTCGCATTTACCGGGTGCGCGGGGGCCAGGCCGAGCAGCTCACCGAGGATCACACCTTGGTCAACTGGCAAATCCAGCAGGGCATCATCACGCCAGAGGAAGCGCGCACCTCCAAACAGCGGAACGTCATCACCCGGGCCGTTGGCAATCACGACTACGTCCAGGTGGACATTCTCCGCGCCTCGGTGGAAGCCGGAGACCGCTTTCTGCTCTGTAGTGACGGCCTGCACGGCTATCTCAAGGGCCACGAGCTCCCGGCGCTCCTGGCCTTGCCGGGTGACGAGGGGGTCCAGGCCCTGATTGCACTGGCCAACGATCGCGGCGGCAAGGACAACATCACCTGCGTCATCGTCTGCGCGGATCTGATGGTCTGAGCTGCCCAGCGCGTGAGCGGCAGTGCGCCCTAGTCGGCCGGCGCGTCCGTCTGCAACTTATTTGGGTACTTCCGAAAGGTCCTGATACGGCTACCGGGGAGGAAGCGAGTGAGCCTCGCTCTAGCCAAGGAGTTCCTAGTGGAAGCAGTGCGCGTAGGTGTATTGATGGGCGGGGTCTCCAGCGAGCGCGAGGTTTCCCTGCGCTCCGGTGAAGCCGTGGCGACGGCCCTGGAGGGGCGGGGCCACGAGGTGGTGCGGATCGACCTCCGGGACGGCATGGAGGCGCTCGACGCGCTGGCCGACGCGGACATCGACGTCGCCTTTTTGGCGCTCCACGGCAAGCAGGGCGAGGACGGCTGCGTGCAGGGCGTGCTCGAGATGCTCGGCATCCCCTACACCGGCAGCGGCGTGCTCACGTCGGCTTTGGCCATGGACAAGCTCAAGAGCAAGGAGCTCTTCCGTCTGCACAACGTGCCGACGCCCCCCTACTACCTGGTCAGCAAGCACGAGCGCGCTGGGCTGCCCGAGCTGCACGGCTCCTTCGGCTTTCCCGTCGTGGTCAAGCCACGTCGCGAAGGGTCGAGCATTGGCGTCACCAAGGTCAATGACTTCTCGGAGCTCGGCACTGCTATCGACATGGCTCTGCTCTACGACGATTCGGTCCTGGTCGAGCGCTTCGTCTCGGGCAGTGAGATCGCCGTGGCGGTGCTCGACGGCCGGGTGCTCGGCGCCATCGAGATCGAGCCCGCCGGAGAGATCTACGACTTCCAAGCCAAGTACCACTCGGACGAGACCCGCTATCATTTGCCGGCCCGCATCGGGGCGACGCGCCTGTCCGGAGTCCTGCAGTTGGCTCAGCGTGCTGCCGAGGCGCTCGACGTGCGCGGCGCCGCCCGCGTCGACCTCTTGGTGACACCGGGGATGAACGAGTACGTGCTCGAGGTCAACACGCTCCCCGGCATGACGGCCCAGAGCCTCTTGCCCAAGATCGCGGCTGCCGCCGGCTACGACTTCGGCGCCCTGTGCGAAGCCATCCTGTCGGGAGCGCGGCTCGACTCGGGCCTCGACCTGGCCACCGTGCAGCGCTCCTTGTCGCTCCGTCCGGTCGACGTCTGGGAAGAAGCTGCGGCCCTGGAAGGCGAGCTCCTGGACGGCGAGATTGGCCTGCCCGTGGTCGCCCGCAGCAGCTCGGCTCGGCCGACGGCTGCCCGCAAAACGGCCTGAGTTCAGCGCCGATCGCGCTAAAAGAGCGATGCCGCGACCCGATCTGGGCCGCGGCATTCGCGTTTGGCGTCCCCAAGGGGATTCGAACCCCTGTTACAGCCTTGAAAGGGCCGTGTCCTGGGCCTGGCTAGACGATGGGGACGGGCTTTTCGAAAGCGCGGACCTATAGCGGCCGCCGGGAGGGGGTGCAAGGGGGCGATTTCGCTGGCTCCAGGCCGTGCTCCGCCTCTCCGCCAGGGGGGCAAGGTGGGGCAGGAGGATCAGGGTCCTCGCGCGCAGCGGCTCGCTTTTCAGCGCGACGTCGCTCGTGACGTTGCCTGGCACGCCTCCTGCTTTGATGATGAGCATGATGGTGGACGGGCGTGGAGAGGTGCGGGCTATGTGTGCAGGGGTGGGTCCGAGGCGCGGCGTGAGACGACGGCTCAGTGCCGCGCTCTTGGTGCTGTCGGTGTGGGCCACGGCATGCGGTCTCGAGCTGCCGGACGACGACGACATCGACGGCGCGGTCGACGACGTGGCGACGGATTTGGGCCTTGGGGGGAGTGGCTCGGTCGATGTCACGGCCGTCTTGAGCGCGCTATTTCCGGACCTGTCCGCGGATGAAATCGCGGACCTCTCGGTCTCGCTCAGTTTGGACGCCGCGCTCTCGCTCGAGGCCGAGCTCGAGGCCATTCGCGAGGAAGCTGCCGAGTTCAGCGCCGATCTGTTTCAGACCTCCGAAGAGCGCGTCCAGGAGCGCCAGATGGACCTCGAGCCGAGCGATGGATTTCCCGAGACGCTGACGCCACTCGGGCGCGCGTGCTTCTATGGTGAGGCCGAGCAGTCGGCGACGATCAGTCTCTCCGGCGTGTTCTCGGGCAAGACGCCAGTAGAGCTCCAGGCCGACAATGTCAGCGTGCTCGTCGATGGCGAGGTGCAAACCGGTGAGCTCAGCTGTCTCGCCCAGGGCGAGAGCGTCGACATCGTGCTCTTGATCGACATCACCGGCAGCATGGGAAACGTGATCGCTTCGGTGCGCGACTCGGTGGTGGCCTTCACCGAGGCCGTGTCGGAAAGCGGTC
>Ga0247744_1000204_pt1 | contig 10662 bp, 9 predicted proteins | sample UWRJS154409C5_FD_180946 | JGI IMG/M metagenome (GOLD analysis project Ga0247744, IMG submission 180946) | Soil microbial communities from Arlington Agricultural Research Station in Wisconsin, United States - UWRJ-S154-409C-5 | ecosystem: Environmental > Terrestrial > Soil > Agricultural land... | reverse complement strand
AAGAAGTATTGGACCAGGGTATTGGGGCGCCTGTTCATGGAATCGCTACTGTTCTTGATACTGGCGGCGTTAATATTGATTTTCTACTTATTGTAGACTGGTCAGGTTTGATTATGTTCAACGGAACATACGCGCAACCAGAAATGTCATGGAAAATTGAGGATTTCTGGCGTGGCATGAACCGTCAGATGTTTCACTTAGTCCAGATTGTTAACGATTCACTCAATAAACATATTTGGATTACACTTCCTGACCCATTCCGTCGCACTTTACTCCACGCGGACTACGCGAATGGCATGAATGCTAAAGACATTCGATGGGCTAAATGGAATTTCGATGTTCTGGTGAATACCATCGCATTGATTGAGACTGATAGATTGGTCATCGGCACACCAGGGTTGACATAATGGCTATTAAAAGTACTGCGGGTGAAATCGGTCTTTATCTCTATAGTAGACCAGATGCAACTCCGCCTATAATTTTTCCAGATTTTCTGGAAACCTCACATTTCACTGTATCTATTATGGCAAAAGTTCTAAATAATGCTGTTCCCGGTACTCTTTTAGCGGTAGAGGGAACTAATGGAAGTCGAATCATTATCAGTATTCAAATTGGATATTGGTTATTTGAAATTCGTGATGGTTCTACTGTTTTTGTACAACTTCCATTGGCAATTACTCAACTTAATGTTTGGACTGCATTCTGTATTGTGAAAAATGGACCTTCCATTTCATTATGGCATGGAACTGAAATTGAAGCTGCACCTGGCGATCCTCCCAATGCAATACAATTAAATCCAAGATTGGATATGAGTCCTGGATTTGAATTCTTTTTCGATCGTGCAGTAGCCGTGACTAGTCCTGATATGGCTATCTGTAATTTAAGATATTGGAATATATCCCATATTTTAGCTGAAGTTAGTATGTTCGCAAATGAATGGGATTTAAGTGGTGGAGCTAAACAACCAATCTGGTCCAGTACTTTACGTACACCCGGAGATATTTCAAATATTGTAGGTATCTACACATCACCAATTTGGAATCGTGGACATGAGTTTTCAATCATTTCACCCGCGGGCGCTTTAACTGAATTCTATTTACCTGATCCTGCATATTTAACGACTCGAAACTGTCCTACATGGGTATATCCGCCAGATTATCATGCTGTATTAATTAGTGTGAATCCTGGAGTTACTCCAAGTGTTCCAACTACTTATAAATCAACTGATTTCATTCAATTCGTTGACAGAGGTTCAGTTCCTCCGGTCGTATTAGTTGCACAATTTTATTGTGCATATCCATCTTCAGTGGGAACAGGACAACCACATGAAGATAGTATGCCTGCCTATATTGATGAGAATAATGTTGATTTTCCTTTTGATGTAAATGATCCTAGTTTTTGGTTTGGAACCCTAACAAGGACTAATATTCCTGCTGCTATGACTGGTATTAATATGTATGGATGGAAATTTGGGGGTCAGTTTGTATGGGCTGCTGGTGCATCAATTCCGACTGCAACTGCAACTTTAACATATACATTTCTTTATGTGATTTATAATGGAATTCCTACGGGTAAACCATCATTACCAATTGATGATTTGGCTGGATTATTTGCAATTCAGAAGGGTCAGCTAGTAGATAAATACAATCGTGGAGTGGAAGTGAAAATCCCAGATCCCACGATTCGTACAGCATACATAGGAGAATAGAATGGCTCTTGGTGCTGCACTATCCGAACAGAGTTCTGGTGAGTCTACATCTCACTTTGCATCTATACGTGTGCGAGTTGATGGAATCGGTCAATTACGAATGGCTGTGTTCTCACTCGATGATATTAAATCTAAGGCATTAGTACCGTTTCCGATGGCACTAAAGAATCGATTTTCGCCTACTCGATTGGTAAATTTCGTTGAACAACGTGCAACATTTGAATTCAAAACTATTGAAAAAGGTGAGAAATTCAAAATTAACCGAATTATCATCTTCTCGAAGGAACTCTACAGGTCTTACCCAGGTTAGTCATGGCATTCAGACCAAATCGGGCACTACCAAAATTCGCCGATCTTAAGACTATTCTTTCACAGTCAAAGAATACAGATGATCCGTTATATCAGGTCATTCAGGAAATCATTGAGCGGTTATCTGCTTTTCAGTTTGATACTGGTACCTTATCATCTGATGTTGGTACTGGTGGTGGAGGTGGTGGCGGTACCGGTAACCCGGTGGACGCTTCATACTTTACTAAGCAAGATGAAACTCTTGCGCTTCCGAATTCGTTGCAACTTCTTACGCGCTATGGCCTTAAAGCCGATAACTCAGTCACGAATAAACAGACTATAGATTTAGACCTGGAATATCTTGGTAACTATGCATCAGGTCCACTGTATAGTGATGGTGATGTAGTAATCGCACCAGATGGAATCGCGTATCTGTGTGTTAGACCTACTACTACTCCTCCTACACCGTGGCCGGGTATTGGAATATCTACTGTAGTTGGTCCTCCAGGTCCACAAGGACCACCGGGACCACAAGGTAATCCATCGCCGGCTGTAGATGCTTTTTATTGGTTAGTTCAGGCTCATGGAAGTCTACCTAATGGGCGTCCAGTATCAGGTACCGGCTATGTACGTAGTACATTGGGTGAACCGAGTGTAGTCGCATCAATTCCACTCACTGATACCACTGGAATACTACCGGATAATCGACTTACAACCAATGTTGCATTAAAGAATATTGATAATAGATTTGTAGCCCAGACTCTAGCAGCAGGTACTACGGTTCTTGGCGCAGGTTCCGTATTTGCATTTGTCGATTTGGGCGCAGGAGTAGATGGTAAGGTATGGAGACTTATTACTGATGGTCCCGGTAATATGTATCTTCAGGGATTGAATGATGCTCAAACTGCTGTAACTCAAAATTTCGCATTCAATCGAAATGGATTCATGACTGCTGCTGGATTCGCTGGAGATGGTGCAAATCTCACGAATCTAAATGCATCAAATCTTGCAACTGGAATCGTTAATCCTGCTAGACTAGGAAGTGGAACAGCTAATGGGAATACAATTCTTTACGGTGATAATGTATGGCGAGTTCCACCCGCTGCTGCTGCATTTCCATCAGGACTAATTGTAATTAGTGATACACCATGTCCGGTAGGATGGACTAGAGTTAACTGGGATGGATTTTTCATTCGTTCCGGTCCTGTAATTGGAGCTACTGGCGGCGCGGCTACACATACTCATGGACTCGGAACTTTATCAACGAATGCACACAATCACGGTGGTCAGACTGGTAACGTCAATATCGGAATTAGTGGTCAGACGGGTAATGCCGGTAGTCATAACCATCATTTCGATGTAACTGTAGGTGGTCAGACTGGTGGTTCACTAGGTAATACCAATAGGGCTGATGCTGGCAACAGTTTCGATGTTCCAGTTGTGGGTCATCTTCATGCAGCTACACTAAATGGTGCAGGTGATACGCAGTCAGTCGGAGATCACTCACATTCATTCAGTGGCTCGGGTAACGGTACAGGTAGTATCTCTAGTGAATCCATCGGATTACAGGGATCTCTAGCAGCGGCTAATAACTTACCCCCATATTTGGATATTTTCTTCTGTAGGAAGGACTAGATGATTCTCAATTTCGAGGTTGAAAACGGTAAGAAATATTTTGAATTCTGCTTCGTCGGATTCGTACTCGGTGGCAGCGTTCAAGATAAAAAGGGAATGCAGATACTTCGTACTGAGGTTGGACTATTTGAGAAGTTCGAGTCCATCAGTGACTTGAAATCATGTGGAAAAAAGATGATTAATGGTGAGCCTGAACGTCAATTAAAGACCGAAGGCCCCCGACAGCTACAGTTGGATGCAGTCGAATTCGATATGCTTTACAATTACATGTCACAAGTTCCGTGGCAGACTGGTACTTCAGGGCGTATCGCATTGGACACTTTAACTTGGTTAATGGAGTCGAATAAACGACGTGGCGATTCCTGATCCTAATACAACCGATTGGGTTCCTGTATGGAATCCACAGAATGCTGGTCCTCAAGGTCCAATTGGGCCTACTGGACCTATGGGTCCACAAGGAATACAAGGACCAACGGGTCCAATAGGACCAACAGGACCACAAGGTCCACAAGGTATACAGGGATTACCCGGTGCTACTGCACCACATCATGCTAATCATGAACCAGGTGGTTCCGATTTCTTAGTTAATTCTGTCTGGTCTAATCTGTCTAATACATTTACTGCTTCTCCGCAGCGAATGACGGTAGGAACTCCATTTATTACGTTTCGTGATACTGCTCAAGCGTCGGGTTCACAGACTTCACGAATTGAGGCATTTTCAGATTTCTTTATTTCATTCCTGAATGATGCTGATAGTGCATATCAGCAGAGATTTAGATTTGGAAGGAGCGGTGGTACTTTTGATGCTCCTGGATTAGTTACAGGAAGTGGAATTCAGGGAAGAGGTAATCTAGGACAAGTAATATCATTCGATACTAATGGACCAGTTAATGCACGAACCTGGAAAATTTCCCAAGCTGCTAATAATGGAAATTTATACTTTCAAACTTTAGATGATAGTTATACCCCTGTAGCTAATATACTAATAATTAGTAAGACTGGAATTGTAGAATTTACAAATTATACTCAACATGATGCAGGTGCATACTTTCCAATTCTATCATCTAATCCTGGACTATTGGATAAATATGAAGAAGGTAGTTGGACTCCAACATTTATTTCAGTAGATGGCGGAGCTGGAACTTCTTATGCAACTCAAACGGGAGTATATACTAGAGTCGGTAATATGGTATATGCATTCTTCAATCTTACTTTAAATGCAGCTAATTGGGTTAGTGGACTCATAAATATTGCAGGATTTCCATTCGTTAATGTCGATAATTATGCTGTAGGTTTCTTCGATTACTACAATCCAACTGTTAATACTATTCGTATTCAATTACATCTTCCTCCTAATACTAATGCTGCGTTTATGCCATATCAAACGGTAGCAGGTCAAACTCCACACGAGACTTATATTAGTGCAGGTCAAATGCAAACTGGTGTAATCTTCCGTGGTCAGATTGTCTACAGGGTGGCGACGTAATGCTTACTAAAACTTTTGAAGTTGGCGTAATTGAGATTCTTCAAGATCGGCGGATGCAAGTTCGTGAAGATACTGTCATCATCGAGGATGGAACAGAATTATCACGGACTTACACGCGCTATGTCCTGAATCCGGGTGACGACGTAACTGATAAACCTCAAGTAATCAAGGACATTGCCGGCGTTCTATGGACTACGCCAGTAATCGATGCGTGGAAAGTTATCGAAGCCAAGACTAGGGAATTACCGGGTGTATGATCATACGCGCATTCACTCCATCTGATGAGGATGAATTCAAACGAATTCATTCAATTCACTATGCACATGAATTCTTTCTCCCTGATTTCTCTAAGTATGAATGCGCCTACTTAGTAGAAGATGACAAGGGAATTATAACATTCGGAGGGATTCGATATATCCCTGAGTGTGTCACAGTAACTAATAGAGATCGAAGCCCAAAAGATCGATTAAATGCGATGTATCGAGTTCTGGATGTATCAGAATTCATAACACGCAAAATAGGACATGACCAAATCTACGTTTGGAGTCAAAGTCCTACATGGGCCAAAATTCTGATGAAACACGGGTTTAGAGAACCCCAAGGAAAATCACTCATTTTGGATCTGTGAGGACATATGGGCGCTAACAATAACAAAAATCAGCAACAAGGTGGTCAACCTAACCCCGGTCAATCAGGTAATGACCCTCGTGGTAGATCACAGAATCAGATTCAGTACCAACAGAATCGGTATGAAGGCCAACAGAATCCACTCGCTGAGTCCATGAGTTACAACTATGGACGAGGTAGTGAAGCTGACTATGGTAACATGACCGATATGATGAATAACTATCGGGATATTTATGCTAATCCCGGTGGTTCTGGAGGTTCATCAGGCGGTGGTGGTGGCGGTGGTGGCGGTGGTGGTTACAGTGCATTTACTGTTAATCCACAGCAAGTAGGTACTGAACGTGCCAGTACTGAACGTGCAACTACCCGTGGATTAGGTCCACTTGAAAGAGTCCAACAGTCCAATCCATACGAATCGTATGGTGGAATGAAGGAATTTAGTACTACTGGTGGATACTCTGGTCAGGACATTAGTAACATGCGTGCGCGTGGGATGTCTCCCATTCGTGCTGCATATGCTAATGCTGAACGTAATATCGGTCAGCAGCGTTCATTACAAGGTGGTTATTCACCTAATGCAATTGCAGCACAAGCTAAGATGGCCCGTGAACAGGGTCAATCTATGGCTGATGCTGGACAGAATGTTGAAGCTGGAATTGCTGATATGCGTAATAAAGGTAGACTCGCGGGTCTACAAGGAATGGGTAATATTGAGCAGGCTCGGCAGCAGGCTCAAATGCAGGGTGACATTTTCAATGCTGGTCAGGCTAATGAAGGCCAGAAATTCGATATCGGTAATGAGACTCAGACTTCACAATTTAATGCAGGTCAGGGTAATCAGGTCAGTATGTTCAATGCTGGTCAAGGAAATCAAATGGGCCAGTTTAATGCCGATATGGATATGAAGGGTCAGATGTATAATGCTGACGCTAATACTCAGGCACAAGCACGTAATAATGCTGCCGCTGCTGCTGGAGCCGCTAATAGTCAAGCATCAGCAGAGGAGAACCAAAGAATGAGATTAGCTGCATTGAATGGTGCATCTAACTTGTATGGTACTACTCCGGGTGCATCTAAACTATTTGGAGACCAAGCTACTGGTATCGTAGGCCAAAGTGGTAATATGGGTCTAGGACTAATTGATAGAGAACAGAATAACTATCAAATTCCTGGTGCATACGAACAAGGTATGGGCCGTGCTAGTGACTTCTTGAATATGGCTGGTAGGGCTTCGGATGCAATTTATCCGTGGTTGAGAGGTGGTAATCAGCCTACTCAGGGAGTAACACCACCAGCACCATCATTCCGTAGTCCTGGTTATGGTACTCCTAGTGGCGGTGGTGGTACTACTTTTGGTACACCAGTCCCACGTAGACCCGGTTATGGCGCTACATTCGGAGGTCAATAATCATGGCTCTTGACTACCTCCGAATGCAGAATATCATGGGTGGAGCCAATATGGGTGGGTCTATTAATGAAGACCCATTCCAAACTGCACCACAACGTCAATCTCCATTCGATGTAATGGATGGAACTAGTATGATGCCACCGCCTGTACAGACACAGAATTCAGTGTTTGACAGTCAGAAAAGGAATGGAATTCATCCTGATACTGACCAAGCAATGATGAGGTTGAAATCTATCTTGGATAGTTATCAACCCGATACTACATCTGTGGACCGGAATAACAGATTACTCGATAGTGCGCCTCAAATTAATAACCCTAGTGCAATGCGTAGATTTGCAGCTATGGGTCAATCTATCGGTAATGTGGACTCACACTTCAGACGTACAGGTGGCGGGCCGGATGCTGCTGATCGTGTACTTTATGCACCATATCTGCAACAGATGGCAGATTGGAAGGAAAAGACGGGTCCATTCGCTACTGCTGCGGCTAATGAAAATCAGCGGAACATTCAGGAACGTACATTGACTGGTAATATGTTTACTGCTCAGTCTGCTCAAGATAGAATTATGCAGCAAGAAGCAGAGGCAGAACGAAAAGCTGGAATTGCAGACGAAAAGAATGCTATCGCTAGAACTGCTGCCGAAGCTAAAGCAGAGAATGACCGTCAACGTACTGCTATTGCACAAGCAGCACAATCAGGTGCTAAGTTTAGGTTTGATAATGGTCATCTATTCGCAGTTTATGCTAATGGTGGACCCAATGGTGATCTTTCTGTAGACTTGGGTGAATACAAGGATAATACTAAAATTGGTATTGAAGGAATGAGGGATGCTACTGCTAGAGATGTAGCCACTACACGCGCGGGCGCTACTACAGGTGCCGCAACTATTCGTGCTGGAGCTAGTACTGACGCAGCTAATATTCGTGCTGGTGCTACTGGTGCAGGTAAAGGAATGACACCTGCTGCTATTGCTGCCAATCGAAGGAATATTGCAAGTCAAATTGTAGCAATGGATAGGACTCTAGCTCCCTATATTAAAGTTGAAAATAATCAGGTAGTATTAACTGAACCCAAAGGAAATATATTCGGTGCCCCTGACCCCGCAATAGTTGCAAAATACAAGGCTGCTCTAGCTAAAATTTATGCAGATTCGCCTCCTCCGAAATCAGGAGATACACTAGTTCCTAAAGCTCCTGATCCTGCATTACGCCAGAGGGCAATAGATTTTCTAAAGTCAGCTAATCTTCCTGTAGAAGAAGCAAATATTGACCATGCAATCAAGACGGGGAGGGTGAAGTAATGCCAATATTTCCTTTGTCTCTCTACAATAAATATTTAGGAGATGTTAATTCGGGTGGAGTTATGTCAGATATGCCTCAACAGGCACCTAAATCTGCACCTCCACCACCTCCTAATCCGTATGCAGATTTTCCAATTCAATCTAAAACTGCTACTACTACGTCAGATTTCAGTGATTTCCCTATTCAACCAAAAAAGAGAGAAGAAATTGAATGGTGGAGAAAAGGTCCAATCTCAGATTGGGAATTACCATCACAAACACCAGTAAGTGTTTCAGATGATGTTGATAAGAGTAAAATGCCGTTCTTGAATAGGATGCTTTATAATATCCATGAGCAGGGACTGGACTCTCCTGAAAATATCTTACTTAGTTCATTGGGTGGTGGACTTGAAGTAGGTGGCAAAGCTATCGCTAGGTCATCTATTCCATACATTTCAAAACTATTGAAAATCGGTGAAGCTGGTATCGGTGCTGGCATGGTAGGTACTGGTGCAATTCAGGCATACCAAGACCCTGAACATGCGGGATCTGCACTAGTCAATTCAATGTTAGGTGGATTGGCTCTAAAAGGTTCACTTGGTAAAAAAGGTGCTAAACCTCCACTTCCAAAAGAGGCTATACCTACAGTTAAACCTGCACCTAGAACTCCATTCGGTGAATGGGCAGAGCCTACTGAACAGCCGAGACTACCTGGTACTGAACACATTGATTTCACTCAGGGTACACCTGATGTTCAACTTCCATTAGATTTTGAGACTACTGAACCAGCAGGGTATCAGATGCATCTACCCTACGGTGCTAAAAGTTGGGGTAATGTACCCGAACCTACTCATAATGCGAGTGGACAATACAATTTATTTCAGAATGCTGAACACAGTTTCGAGGGAGTAAATCGTCCCAGTCCATTTGAATTTGGACGCACTCCTACGATGGAGGACATGGCTCCTCGCACTACTGCTCCTGAACCAAAATCAGTTACACCTAGTGAAACTGTTACCCATGATGGAGGTATTGAAGGAGTAGTATTCCAAGGTGATAGTGCTGTCTTTACTGGTGGTGCCAATGAAGTAAACATGGCACAATTGAAACAGCGTGGATATGCGCCTAGTGGAAAATTACAGAATGGATGGCCGGTTTGGCATAAGGTAGAGAATCTTGGAGATACTGCATTTACTCGTGCCATGCGCGCATCGATGGAACGTGGTACAGGAATTACATCTCAACCAATACCGGAAGGAATGCAAGGTACACCAGTCAGTCCTACTGAGCCTATCGTTCTGTCTGAAAAATTGGCAACTACTGATAAACTTCTGGAACTTGAACAAGAGGGATACGTAGTTAATCGTAAATTGCCTGATGGTAGCGTAGAACTGATTCCATCCCACGGTGGAGGTGGAACTACTGTACGTTCTGACCCATTTGGATTAGGTGCTTTAGGTGATTTGGTTAAGAAGGGTGGAACACTAGCTAAAGATAAATTCGGTAGAGTAATTGAAAATCGTCTAGGTGAATATAATAAATTAAAGGATAATTTACTATGGATGGGTGGTCATCCAGTCGCGGAGAATGCAAATAGAGGTAATAGTGATTATGAGGCATGGTTAAATACGGAAAATCCTCAAAATGAACCATTTGGAATAGGACAACAGGGTGAACTTCCTCTTAAGAGTATGAGGAATAATAGTTTTGCACCCACTCCACCACCTGAAATTCGACCTGAATCACCCGATTATGGTCCAATATTTAGTAAGGGCGGAGCTATGTCTAGGGAACCTAATTTTCCCACAAGGGGAGAAACGCCGGGAAGTACATTTGGTAAAACATTTGAAAATGATGAACCGATTACCCAACATCCAGTTAATCGTCCATATCAGGTAGGAGATGACCCCGTACTAGATAGAGAAATGGGATGGGCACATTTCACATCTGAACCTAGTAATCAAGTACCTGCTAGAACTGGTACTACTGAGACTCCTGCTACGCGTGGGGTACATGGACCTGGTGAACAGGTATTCAGTGACCCATTTGGTATTGGTGTCATTGGACGTGCATTACGTGGTATGCGTTCAGTAGAGCAACCTGCCGGCGGTGGTCGTGGTGGGGGTGGAATAACTGAACATCCCGATCTTGCTAGGGATATGAGTAGAATTAACAATGCTACTACTCCCAGAGGAATTCAATTAATACTTGAAAACTTCCAGAACCGGGC
>Ga0247744_1000202_pt1 | contig 10769 bp, 21 predicted proteins | sample UWRJS154409C5_FD_180946 | JGI IMG/M metagenome (GOLD analysis project Ga0247744, IMG submission 180946) | Soil microbial communities from Arlington Agricultural Research Station in Wisconsin, United States - UWRJ-S154-409C-5 | ecosystem: Environmental > Terrestrial > Soil > Agricultural land... | reverse complement strand
TATCCTACACAGTCGGCCGGCCCTACACAGCCGATTACATGTAAATTAGCAAGTATGCATGTAACAGTGAACTAAGTAATAAAACGATACCGAAAGGACGTTCCACATTGAAGCGATTCTACTGCACAATCTGTAAGCGAGTTAAGCGGGTTCGAGTAATTCCCGACTCTGTAACGAAATACGGAGACGATGTTCGTATGCGCGAGGGACTTTGCGCGTGGCATACGAATAGTCGTTTCAATTCAATTGAATTCAAAATGAAGGGAGGAAATGACAATGGCAAACGGTAAATCTGCCTTTATTAAAGGTGATTGTGAATGCTGCGATAAGGTGGAAGTTATTGTCACCGAATCTCACGGCATCAAAATGTGTAACGATTGTCGCCATGCGAATGACGAGGCTGCAATTCGAGCCACTAGTGCTAATTCGATGGTAAGAGAGTCGCGGGAGTCATTGGAAACAATTCAGATTAAACCTGATGTATTCAATGCAACTACGCGGACGGCAGTCGATGTAATGAATGCGATTATTGCTGATTCCGCGATTCCTACGGACCAAAAGAATTACGCGATGGCGCAGGAATCACTCAACAATTACTTGCATTACAAGAAAGTGATTTTTGAGAAGCGTGAAGCATTCGCAAAGGAAATGAGTGAATTAGAGAATGCACAGCGCGCGTGGCAAGTTCAAGTACACACGTTCGCAGCGAAAGTCGAAGGCGCGGAAAAAGAGAAGTTCCGTAATTTCGATGTGCAATATCAGCCGAAGCCAGTAAAAGCGGCAAAGGTTGCGAAGTCACCGACTACTCCAGCTAAGAAATACAATAAGGTCGAACTGTTCGACGCGGCCAAGAAATACGGAGTACCGATGGCGGGAGTACAAATGATTGCAACACAGTTTAATCTGAATGCCGAGGATGCTGCTAAGAAATTGGCCGTATCTATGGGCAAAATCTAAACAGATTAGATTGGTAATGGACACGTTACCGAAAGGACGTATCTAATGACTCGCATTGAAGCAAGTGAAATGTTGCGGAATGAATTGGATAAACACGGACTCCATGATTGGGGAGTCCGTCTTAATCAAAATGCTGATAGTAGATTCTTGGGACTTTGTTCCTACAAGGATAAATGCATCATTCTCTCCGCGCATCACATCGACATACATCCGACGCCGGATGTAATCAATACAATCAAGCACGAAGTAGCTCATGCACTTACGCCGGGTAATGGGCATAATGATGTATGGGCTGCGAAAGCGAAGGAAATTGGATGTGATAATACACTTCCATGCAGTAATCTTTCGCTGAGTCCAGAAATCATCGATGCAATTCGTAGTGGAGCACAAGTTGAAGTGAGTTTCGACGAGCATGTAGTACGCACGCCGAAATACACGATTACGCGGCTTCAAGACAAATGTGAGATTTGTGGTAAAGTCGCTAAGACGGTAACTGAGGATACAATTTCTAACGACTCAGATACCATCCCCGACTTGAAGCTAATCAAACTGGAATGTGGGCATGTAATTATGAGAAGGATACCGAAAGGTACTCCATTTCATACATTTCAGTTCGGTGGCGACCCAAAATGTAAACATGCATGGAACAAGAATACATGCATGAAATGTAACCGAAAGCGACCGTTTCCGTTTCAAATTGAGGGTATGAAGTTCCTCGAAGCGGGATTGGCCGTAAATAAGGGAGCGGCCACATTCGATGATATGGGTTTGGGTAAGACAATACAAGCAGGTGGAATTGTTAAGTTCCATCCTGAGTATTGGCCCGTATTGTGGGTAGTCAAGGCTGGACTAGTATTCCAGACGGCATCATTTCTGTTAAATTGGTGCGGTGTGGAGCACATTCCACAAGTCATTCAATCGAGTAATGAATGGCTGATTCCGGGCTTGAAGAATTACATCATCAGCTACGATATGATGGTGCCGAAAGTAAAGAAATTGAAATCGGGTAAGACTAGTCGTAGTGGCTTCGATATCACTCAGTTCGATAGAGTTGGTATCAAGCTAGTAATTCTCGATGAGTGCCAGCAGATTAAGAATGTTGATTCTAGTCGCACTCAGATGGTACGTAAGGTAGTCGCTACTCGTAAGGTACTGCCGATGTCGGGTACGCCGTGGAATAATCGTGGGAATGAGTTGTTTCCTGTGATGAACATGATGGACCCGCGTAAGTTTCCATCTGAAGCTGGTTTCGATAAACAGTGGGTTGAAACTTACTGGCAAGGTGCTGCACTTAAGCGTGGCGGCATTAAGAACATCGAGAAGTTCCGCGAATACACTAAGGACATTTGCATTCGACGGGAAAGGTCGGTTGTAATGCCTGAACTGCCGGCAGTAAATCGGACTAAACTATATGTGAAGATGACGGTAGAGGAAGAAACAGTATACGATGAAGCTGTCGAGCAATTCGTAAACTGGTATCAGACTCAGCAGGGTGAAATTAACGGTATTCATATCTTGGCTGCAATGTCGAAGTTGCGGCATCTGTCGGGCCAAGCTAAGATTGCTGCTACTCTGGAATATGTTGACGAATTCGTAGAGGATACTGACCGTAAGTTGGTTGTTTTTGCACATCATAAAGACGTGCAGGACATTCTCTACGAGGAACTCAAGAATAAGTACGGGGCTGAAATTCCCGTATTCCAGATTACTGCTGAGATGTCTGGAAAGGAACGATTCGATACAGCTAATGAATTCAATGCTGCCAAACGCGCTCTAATGGTGGCATCGCAGTTAGCAGCGGGTGAGGGTATTAACCTTCAAACGTGTTCGGATTGCGTAATGCACGAGCGGCAATGGAATCCCGGTAAGGAACAACAGTGTGAAGATAGATTCGCACGAATTGGACAAGAGGCCGCGTCAGTAAATGCTATTTACGCGGAACTCGTCGGGATTACAGCTATTGATGCTCAGTTCGATGTAATCGTTGAGGGTAAGCGTTTCCGTTACCACAATACGATGAATAAGACTGAACATCAACAGTGGAGTGAAGCTAGTCTCGCTAAGGAACTGGCTCAAGTGTTAGTGAATGCTCACAACGCCAAAAAGAATCGAAAGATTCTTTCGGCGTAGTGGGCATCGGTGGATTTAAGAAAAAGAAAAGGATAAATTAAATGACCTATATTGACATTCGGGGACCGCCGGGTCCAGATTTATTTCCATCTGATAGTTCACTGGGAGGTGAATATGACTGAACTGTATTTGATTTACGGTGACGACGGGGTTACAGCCGTTGAAATCTACTGTGGCGACGATGTGAAGTACTGTGAGCATTTCAATAGCTGGCAGTACGTGATGAATGAACTAAAGAATTTCATGGGCGACTACGCTGCTGTACGAGTAGTATCCACTGAGATGTGGAACTGGTTTTACAGCAAGTCGTATTGGCCGTATGCAGAGAGTAACTAATGGGGCGCACTCGTTGGATTAGTTACAGTAAGTATAGTTTCGATGCATACGCAATTCCGACCGAGGAAGAAAGGTTGGATATCAATTTTAGGTCGATTGTATCGGACCTAAATGCAATAATGGGCGGTACACTTGGCCCACGTTCGTGGAGTGACATTGCAACTACGTGGAAAACGTATGAGTCACACCCGAAAGTAAGAGCGAAAGATAGGTCACTAGAATACAACGAGAAGAAAAAAGCGGCGAGTAAACTGAATACGCGGATTAAACACATGGTATCCCTACTAATAGATCATGGTATGGAGCCTAAACAAGCCGCGAAGACTGCGTGTAAATTGCTTGTAACTAAAAAGGAGAAAACTGATGAGTAGTGTGATTGAGAAATACCCGACACCGAAGGATTACATTGAGGCCGTGCTGGAAAAGCTGGAATACTTGGAATTTCAGACTCTTGCATTTCCTCTGGACATCAAGGTGGTAGCTAATACGATTACTGGCCTTTCGATGCACTGTGCATTGGGTGGTAAGAGTCCGACGTTGGCGGCAATTATCATCTGGTCGGAAGTAATGAATGGATACCTCGAAGTGATGAGAGGGGAGATTAGACACTAATGAAACTAAACATCAAGGTTACATTCACCGATGGTGTTGTCGAGTTATTCGAGAATTGTGATGGTGCGGCAATGAGTGGGCCTGAATCATTCTTGGACGTATTTCAAGACCAAGAGAATGACCATTCATTCGATATGACGAATATCGCGTCAATCGAAGTAATTAATCAGGAAGTAAAGACTAAGGAGTAGAGTCAATGTACGTACTCACATGGACTGACTCCAAGTATGGTAAGCGACATACCGAGGAGTACGAGGATATTCTGGACTTGAAACAGGCAATGCGGGAACTGAGTAAAATTGACGCGAAACTAGTATCCATCATTAAGGTGGTTCTAGTCACTGAAAAGGAGAGAACTAATGGAAATCATTCGCAAGAATAGATTCGGAGAGGAATACATTCTCCGGCAAGAGACTGAATATGATGGTACATTGACTGGTCGTACCACGATTCAGACGGGCACGAAGTCGATTACTGTAGATCATACCATCGATAAAGTTAACATGGGATGGTATGCGTGGTTGGTTCAGGGTAAGTTCATTCAGGATGCATTTCCGTTCCTGAATAGTGATGAGCGCGAGTTTCTAATGACTAGTTTGACTACCGATGAATGGGCCAAATTGTTTGGAACTGAAATCGAGAAAGGAGAAAAGAATAATGGATAGTGAGACAAAGATTCTAAAGGCACTGACGGAATTGCAGGAAAAGCATATCAGTAATGATGCTGCACTCTTGCAACTGTGCAAGGAACTTTCCAGATATTGTGGAGAGTTGGATGAAAAGATTATGAGACTTGAGAAGGAAATTAGTGGTACGACTTCTCAGGTTGCAATTCTCGAATCTGATGTAAGAGAACTGAGAGTGAAGATGGACTTGAAGACATCCGTACACTAAATAAGGGAGACTAACTGATGAATGTGACTGAAGTGAAGCCATTGAAACCACTAGACAGTGGAATAGTACTACTAGTGGGAGTAAAGGCAAGTAATTTCGATGACGAGCTAAAGACTCACCCACGAGTAGTGATGTGGGATAGTCAGAATGAACACTGGACTAATAAGGATTTGCCATCGAATACACGCGCGGTATTCATGACACGATTTCTTGGTCACGCGGCATTCGCTAACATCGTAGCTCAAGCAAGGAAGCGACAGATAACAATCTTCAATCCGAATGGTACGGGTATCATTGCGAAGCAGGTACGTGAATTGCTAGCAATCAACTATCCGAAACCAGTAGAGGAAATACAGATACCTTCTGAACGGGTATGGAAAATGAAAGAGGAGGAGACCGAAATAGTGTCAAATAAGGGTAGGAAACTGGGAGAGAAGGGTAAGTTGAATGCGCTGATTCCATTTATCGATTTCAATAAGAACAATATCGATAATGCGCGGGGGTTTCTTGCTAAGAAAGCAAAGGAACTTGGAATCGAAACGACTGAGGGTTCTATCGCTCAGTTCGTAATGAAACAGCGTCAGAAGCGTGGTCAGGTTTCACCGGAAAAGAAGAAGTCAGTAGAGAGTAAAGACGTAACAGTAGAGATGTTCGATGCAATAATCAAACAATTGCAGGACATGAGACAGTTTTTCGTAGCGACAGTAGCAGAGAACAATTCGTTGAGGGCGAAGTTGGAGTCTCTGAAGAAAGCATTGAGTTAATTATGAATAATCTAATTGTGATTCACCCATACGTTCACAGACACGAATGGGTATTCGATGACGCGAGTAAGGAATTGGATAAGGAGCCGTTCGTAGCCGGCATGGATGTAATTTTGGATGTACTGACAAAGGATATTCCCAATGCACGTAAGGGAGTAACTTTAATTGCATCGGGTGAGCCGTTTCCGGGACATCAGGTTACATTCCGTTGGATGAAGCGTGAACACGGCGGTAATTGGTACAGGGAAATGAAAACGGGAATGGAAGGTTGGCTGTGCCCTGCACTGTTGAAATACTTTGATAAGGCACCTAAGAAAATCTACGTGCAAATCAAGGCAAAGGGGAACTAAATGACTGAATTATGGTACTGTCGCTCAGTCAAATTGGACTTGGATAATCTCACGGTATGTATTGAACGTGAGTTATATCACGAGTTCGATGTAACACGCGCTCAACGAATCAGTGACTACATGCATGATTTGGAATCTGAACATGACCATCAGTTCAGTCCGTATCAGGACAAGTTGTGGCATAAACTGACCCTGAAAATTGAAGACCACAATACGTCGGAGGAAGTAAAGTAATGGACATCATTCCGGCAAGTAAGAAGAATGTAATCATGGATGCGACCACACTCTCAAGTCTAATGAGCTGTGGTCGCTACTATGATTTACGATTCAATCATCGGTTTGCATCGATGAAGGGAAAGTCGAATAGTCTCGAAGTGGGTTCACTCATTCATAAGGTACTAGAGGTATTTTACAAGCATACCATCAAGGGTTTCAAACGCGAAGATGCTATCGGTCAAGCGATGGCCGCTGGTATTATGTATGTACAGGGATGTCCATACTGCGCGAATGAAATGGAAGGTAAACCTACGTGTGGGCACGAAATCGGTGAGTATCCGGGTGTATCAAATACTCCAGAGAATAACGAGAAATTCATTGTGGGTTGGCGATTCGCACTCGATACGTGTGAACAGTATTTCAAGCACTACGTTAATGATGCACTGATTCCACTCGCAGTCGAGCAGGTTAAAGGCGATGTAATCTACGAGGACGATGAAATTCGTGTAATGTGGAAAGCGAAGTTCGACCTTGTAGTCGATACGAATCAAATCGGTATCGTATCGATGGACCACAAGACTTTCAAACAGCGGCGTGATAAGTCTACACTGAGTAATCAGTTTCTTGGTCACTGTATGCTGCTTAAGAGCAGGAATGTGATTGTGAACAAGATTGGTCTACAGACTACTCTCAAGATTGATGAGAGACTCACACGGGAAGTAGTGAGTTTTAGTTCGGATCGATTGCTCGAATGGCAGGGTGAGATTGTACCGTACTATGCGTACAAGTTCATTCAGTTTCAGGAGACTGGATACTGGCCTCCCGATTACACGCATTGCGATAACATGTTCGGTGCGTGTGCATTCAAGCAAGTATGCGAAGCGAATCGTGACATGCGTGAGGAAGTACTTAGGAACGAGTATCAGTTGGTACCAGTTTGGGACCCAACTAATAAGGAGGAGGAATAATGTACAATCAATACATGCAGACGAACGAAGCGTATCCGACGGAAGCACCATCGATGCAGCACGTATCCATTCGTAAGGAAGTGGAACTCGATGTTGCTAAACTGCAATTGCGACTGGAGATTGGTAAGCAGATGCTTCAGTTGCTTGATGAGAATCCGGTAATCGAGAAGTTCATGAATCTCTCACGGGGCATTCTGTAATCATGTTCTACTACAAGCTGCATGATGGCAGGATTATCAATCTGAATAACATCGTGATTATCGCTCCAATGAAGGCGATGAGTGGAGTGAAACTCACGATGACTGATGGTACTCAGATTAATGTATTGGATGATGAATGGATTGATTTAGACCATCTAATCGATTCATACATCTACAAGAAACTGAGGTAGGAAATGAAGTGGACTACGAGTAAGAAAGAGACGATAGATACGATTTGGGATACCTTGTATGGAAGCGCACTCGCGGGATTAGTAGTGTGGATTCTGTACATGGTGATGTGGCTGATTTCTCTGTAGGAGGAGAAAAGAATGACTGTAAAGAATAGGGAATACGATAAGAGTCTGTGGGGTAAGGGAGAATGGGACAATGAGCCTGACCGCATTGATTTCATTCATGCGGGGTTCAGTTGCATGATGCTCCGTAACATGATGGGAGCATGGTGTGGTTACGTGGGTGTACCATCTGACCATCCTGCGTATGGCGTGAACTACAGTGATTACGATACGCCCATACCTAATCTGAATGTGCATGGTGGGTTGACGTATGCCTCACCGTGTTCGGGTACTATCTGCCATACACCTCAAGAGGGTATGCCGGATGATGTGTGGTGGCTTGGTTTCGATACTGGTCATCACATGGATGTATCTCCACTCGATATCGGTAGGATGTTGAGAGATACTTTCGACCCCGGTTTCACTAACGGTGAATACGGTACGTACAAGAATGTCGAGTACGTTACCAACGAAGTGAAGTCACTCGCGGACCAGTTGAAAGAAATGGGGACCAAGTAAATGCCCATTATCGCGTGTGATATCTGGACTACAAGGGAAGGGCAGCAGATTGAGATTAGGCACATGTCCTCATCTCATCTGTTGTCAACTATTCATTTCATTGAGCGTAATCGACTGATGAACGCCGCTGAAGTATATAATGACCAGAATCTCGGTGACGAGAGATTGAATGCGGTTAATTATTACTTGACGTGGCCGATTCAGTACGAAACTCTCATCAAGGAAGCACAGCGTAGAAATCTAATCTACGGTGGGCCGACGGATACTGTCAAGAAGATTGAAGGGAAAAGTTAATGCCGACAATGGATTCAGTTGGTTTCGACGCGCTGTACTGTATGTTCAAAGGAGAGCCAGGTACACGTAAGTCTACCCAAGCACTGAGTTTTCCGGGACCACAGTATTGGTTTTCATGGGATAGGAAGATGAACGGTATCTACCTACCCATGAAAAAGTGGGGTGTAGACCCGAAGTCAGTTACATTTGATGACTACGATGATTGGAACAAGCCCAAGAAAAAGTTGGAAATGTTCCAGACTGACTGTCCATATAAGACAATTGTATTGGACTCGATTACCAGCATGGCTGATATGACACTACGTCAAACTACACGCATGAAATATGGCGTTACTAGACAGAGTGGCGCAGCCGCCGGAAAGTTAGTCGCCGGCATTGCAGTCAATGAAATTGAAGACTACAATGCGGAGTCAGCGGCTATTCAAGAGTTGATTGCATTGACGAAAGATATTCACAGTTATCACAAGGTGAATATCATTCTGATTGCACACGTCGTTCAAGCGGAATATCGTAACACGACGAACAATACAACTCATATCAGTCGGCAGATTGTAACGGCTGGTAAGAAGGTGAGTGCTAAGATTCCAGCGTATTGTGGTGAGGTGTATCACTTCAATATCGACCAAGGAATGGTGGTAGGTGGTCAGGGTAAATATACCTGTCTCACTGAACACACTGGTGATGACTTTGCGCGTACTGCGTTAGGTCTACCAACAAAGATTGAATTTGGGGATAAGCCACTGTACGATACGTGGATTAAGCCCGCAATCGTGGGTATGAAAACGGAGTACACGCCCACGACTAAGTTCTAACATGTGAGGGTAGCATGTCAGATGTACTAACACTTGAACCCGACGACAACAACAAAAACAAAGAAAAGGACAAAGGTAACAGTATGCCGCACATTCAGTTTTCGGATCGTGATTTGCTTCGTGGTAAGGTCGTTGAGCCGGGATGGTATCTGGTTTCAATCGACAACATTGGTGAGGCACCGTCAAAGGATGGTGGCTCTACGAACTATCCCATCGAGGGAAAGATCGTAAAGAATGCGGATACCGGCAGCGAGGAATTCGCCGGTGTTCCGTTGGACTGGAACTTTAACAGCAAGGCTATTGGCTTTGCCGTTGGGTTTCTCGCCGCATTCGGAGTAACAGTAACCGCAGGTCAGCGGTTCGAGCTTGCCAATGCAATCGGCAAGTACGTTGAGGTGTTTGTGGAGAATGGCGAGTGGCAGGGTCGTATTGTCAATCGCGTGAACCACAAGTACCGCGCCGTTCGTAGCTAGTAAGTAATACAATGGGCCGGGGTAGTCGTGACCTACACTATCCCGGTCCAACTTTACAAGATAGGTCCAATTCAACTAAGGGATGTGTATGAAGATTTATTACGATTTGGCAGAGGTAGTGGGAGTGCAGGAAGAAATCGTTGACGTTCATACTGCTGATGAAGCGGCAGAGAAGGATGACGACATCGTACTCGATGATGACGACGAAGACGATGACGAAGACGACGACGATGATGACACGGACGATGATGACGATGACGTAAATCCTGACGACAATGACGGTGAAGTCGTTTTGGATGAAGACGAACCTGCTAAGGACGACGAGAATTAGGTATTCATTGTGTGAACTCACCCAGTATTGGCTTGGCCCTCAGACTGCCTAAACAATATTGGTATTGAGTAATTACACAGTGATAGGGGACGGCTCCAACTCTGCTATATGCAGGTAACGGGGTCGTCCCCGGCTTTTCACTAAAAGGATAAGGGGACAATGACTGAATCAGTAAAGGTAATCGGTCGTATTATTAAGGTGAGCGATACCGGATGGGGATTCATTTCCTCGAAGGATATTAAGTTCACTCGCATTTTCTTTCACTGGACACATTTGAGACAGGACACTCTACCATTTCCCGATATTCGTACCGGCATGATGGTGGAATTCACACCATTGCAATTGCCGGGTAAGGGATATCGAGCCGTGCATATTCGTGTAATTGATAATCCCACAAAAGTAATGGAGGAAATGAATGAATCTGCCGGAATCGAATCAGATAATCTGTCCGTATTGCCTGAATAGTTCAAGTGACATGATGGAGCCAGTGACAATTCTTCACTGGTTCTGTTCGGTATGTGCGCGAATATTTACAATTGAGGAGTCCAATGAATCGGGTAAACACAATAGTTCAAGTACTGAAAATACTACAAGAGAAGATGCCACGAAAAGATCCAAAA
>Ga0247744_1000201_pt1 | contig 10863 bp, 7 predicted proteins | sample UWRJS154409C5_FD_180946 | JGI IMG/M metagenome (GOLD analysis project Ga0247744, IMG submission 180946) | Soil microbial communities from Arlington Agricultural Research Station in Wisconsin, United States - UWRJ-S154-409C-5 | ecosystem: Environmental > Terrestrial > Soil > Agricultural land... | reverse complement strand
TGCGGCGACGACCCAATCCTCTGTCGCAAGCTGGAAGATGCGGGTTGCGCGGCGGTCATGCCGCTCGCCTCTCCGATCGGCTCGGGCCTCGGTATCCAGAATTCATACAAGCTCGAGCAGATCGTCAAGCAGTCCAAGGTGCCGGTCATCGTCGACGCCGGCGTCGGCACCGCGAGCGACGTCTCGGTGGCGATGGAGCTCGGCTGTGATGGCGTGTTGCTCAACACGGCCATTGCGCACGCCAAAAACCCCATCTTGATGGCCGAGGCGATGAAGGAAGCCATGTCCGCGGGGCGCAAGGCCTTCTTGGCCGGACGCATGCCGAAGCGCTTCGAGGCCCACGCCTCGAGTCCCAGCGCCGGTGTGATCGAGTGAACGTCCGGCTCGTGGCGCTCACGGATCTCGAGCGCTTCCCGGAACCGACGGCCGCGCTGGGACGTCTTTGCGCGCTCGCGGAGCCTGGCACGGTGGCCGTCGTGCTGCGCGACAAGGACGCCGGCTACCGGACGCGCCTGTTGCTCGGTCGAGACCTACGCCGGATCACGCGTGATGCGGGGCAGCAGTTGCTCGTCGCCGACCGGGTCGACTTGGCGCTGGAGGCCGAAGCCGACGGCGTGCATCTGCCGACGGACGGCATGTTGCCGAGCGAAGTGCGCCGGCTGTTTCCGAGTGCCCTGATTTCTCGGGCTCACCATCAGGCCGAAGGTCTGCCCGACTCGGAGCTCGCCCTGCTCGGCATGCTGCTCGTCTCGCCCGTGTTCGAAGCCCGGAAGGGGCGGGCAGCGCTCGGTACGGGCGGCCTTGGGGCGCGCATGACCGCCCTGCGGAGCCGCGCCCCCGGTGCGCGCCTCTTGGCGCTCGGCGGAGTCGATGCAGCGCGCGCCCCGCAGGCCCTCGAGGCCGGCGCCGACGGTGTGGCCGCCATCGCGGCCGCTCACGCGTTCGGCGAGCAAGAAGCGCTCGTCAGGGGCCTCGGCATCGGCCGCGACTGAGGCCGCTCAGGCGAACCAGAAACGCCAGGCGAGCAGCAAGAGAAGCGCAAAGCCCGTCGCGGATTTGAAGGCGATGGCCAGCGCTTTGCCCAATACGGCGCCGATGCCGGCGCGCACGCTCTCGTCCGTGCCGCGGCCGGCTAGTGCGTATTCGGCGAGCGCCGTGCCCGCGAATGAGCCAGCAAAAACGCCGAAAATGGCCCCCACTGGCGGCAGGAGCAGGCCCCCGAGGGCCGCGCCGATGAGACCGCCGACCGCGGCGCCCAGCATGCCTTCCTGGCCGGCTCCGTAGCGTCGCGCGCCCCAGAGCCCAGCGACGGCCTCCACGCCTTCGGCCAGCAGGGCCAGAGCCAGGAGCGTCCACGGCACCCAGGTGGGAAAGCGAGGGTCGACTGCCCAATAGCGGTAGCCGAGCGCGACGAGTGCCGGCACGAATTGTCCGCCGATGCCCACCAGCGTCATCAGGACTCCGGCGAGTGACAGAACGAAGAAGAGGATGTCCACCACCGGGTGGGTCATGAAGCGGTCCAGATCGGGAAAGTCAGGCCTTGGTGAGCTGAGCTTGGACCGGCGTGCCGTTCACGTCGAGGGCCACGCCACTCTCGAGCTCGCTTGCGAAAGACAGACGGTCGCCGAGCACCTCGCTCAAGATGAGCTCCTTGTGCTGCTCGATGGCGTCCGTCACCGCCGGATCCCGGCAGGAATAGTCGATGACGATGCGATCGGAGACCTCGAGCCCCGCTCCCTTGCGCGCATTCTGCAGCTGGCTGACCACCTCACGCGCGTGCCCTTCGGCGACCAAGGCCGGCGTCAACGTGGTGTCGAGGACCACAGTGAGCTCGCCATCGCTGGCGATCGCGCCTGAGCCGGTGGCCTCGCGGTGCAGGAGCACGTCAGTCAGCGTGAGCGCCTCGCCCTCGACTTCGATGCTCTCGCCCGCTTCGAGCCGCCCGACCTCGGCCAGACCGAAGGTGTCGAGCACCTTCTTGATCGCGCCGAGCTTCTTGCCGCAGCGCTTGCCCAGGGTGGCGAAGTTCGGCTTGACGGTGACCTTCGCGAAGCGCCCTTCGTCCGCTTCCAGGACGAGGTCCTTCAGGTTGAGCTCGGCGAGGATTACGGCTTTTTGGGCGGCGATGCGAGCGCGCATCGCTGCGTCGCGATGGACGACGGTGAGGCTCGCCAGAGGTTGGCGCACTTTGATGCGCTGTTCTTCGCGCAGCCGCCGGCCGAGAGCGACGACGGTGCGCGCGACGCTGACGCTTTCTTCGAGCTTCGCATCGATGAGCGCAACGCTTGCACTCGGGTAGTCGCAGAAGTGGATGCTCGGCGGAGCGGCCGGGTCGACCGTCACCACCAGGCGCTGGTGCACGTTTTCGGTCACGAAGGGCATGAACGGAGCGAGCACGCGCGCGAACGTGGTCAGGACCTCGTGCAAGGTGTGGTAGGCGGCCGCTTGGTCCGCGCGATTTTGGCTCTTCCAGAAGCGCGGGCGGCCAAGGCGGATGTACCAGTTCGTCAGGTCGTCGATGAAGTCGACCAGGCGCGGGACCACCGCAAACAAGCGGTACCCCTCCATTTCGCGATTTACGTCGCGGATCAGCGACTGGAGCACGCTCAAGATCCAGCGATCGCCCTCGGGGCGCTCCGCGGTCGCGACACTGGCCCAAGTCGGCTCGCGTGGGTCGAAGCCGTCGACCGAGGCATAGGTGGTGAAGAAGGAGAGGGCGTTCCAGTAGGGGAGAACCACGGTGCGCAGGATCTCGCTCAGGCCTTTCTCCGAGAAGCGCAGCGGCTCGCCGCGCACGACCGGCGAGTCGATCACGTACGCACGCAGGGCGTCGGCACCGTACTTTTCGAGCGTCCCGTTCGGATCCGGGTAGTTCTTCTTCCTCTTGGACATCTTCTGGCCGTCTTCGGCCAGGATGAGTCCATTGACGATCACGTTCCGATACGGCGACTGGTCGAACAGCGTCGTGCCGAGGACCAGCAGCGTGTAAAACCAACCGCGCGTCTGATCGAGCCCCTCGGCGATGAAATGGGCGGGGAACAGAGCCTGTAGCCGCGCATCCTGACCGGTGCCGTCATCGCCGGGCTCGAACGGATAGTGCAGCTGCGCGTAGGGCATGGCGCCGGACTCGAACCAGCAGTCGAGGACCTCGGGCGTGCGGCGGTAGGTTTTGCCGTCCTTGTGGATCAGGATCGGATCCACCACGTGCTTGTGCAGGTCGGTCACGCGGACGCCCGACAGCGCTTGCAGCTCCGCGATGGAGCCGATGCAGAGCAGATCCTTGGGGTCGTCCTGATTGACCCAGATCGGGATGCAGCTGCCCCAGAAGCGATTGCGGCTGATGTTCCAGTCGCTCGCCTCGCGCAGCCAGTTGCCGAAGCGGTTCTTGCCGACGGCCTCTGGCACCCAGCCGACGGTGTCGTTGGCACGCACGAGGTCATCGCGCATGTCCGCGACCTTCACGTACCAGGCTTCGATGGCGCGGTAGATGAGCGGCGTGTCGGTGCGCTCGTCGAAAGGATAGCTGTGGACGATGGTGTCCTGATGGATCAGGCGACCCCGCTGCTTGAGCGCGTGGATGATCGCCTTGTCGGCTTCCTTGCAGTTGACGCCTTGGTACTCGGGCACCTGCGCGGTGAAGCGGCCTTCCGCGTCGAGCGGGTCCACCAGCTCGATGCCCGCCTTCTTGCAGACGGCGAAGTCGTCCTCGCCGTAGGCGGGTGCCAGGTGCACGATCCCAGTGCCGTCGTCGGTGGTGACGAAGTCACCGGACAGCACGCGGAAGCAGCCGGGCCGACCTTGGAAGTACGAAAACAGCGGCTCGTAGGTGGAGCCGACCAGCTCCGCTCCCGAGAAGCGAGCGACGATATCGACCTTGGCCTTTTTGAAGCTGGCGGCGACTCGCGACTCGGCCAGCACATAGGCGGTGTCGCCGCCGTCGACTTTGACGGCGACGTAGGGGATGTCCGGTCCGACCGCGAGCGCGAGGTTACTCGGCAACGTCCACGGCGTCGTCGTCCAGGCCAGGAAGGCCACCGCGCCGCCAGCCTGGAGGCTGCGCAACTCCGGAGGCGCGGCCCCCCCAAGCTCCACGATCGGAAATGAGATCGTGATCGCCGGATCCTGGACGTCTTTGTAGTTGGCGTTCGCCTCGAAGTTCGAGAGCGGCGTCGAGAGCGCCCAGCTGTAGGGCATGATGCGGTAGCTCTTGTAGACGCGTCCTTGCTCCCACAACCGCTTGAAGACCCACCACACGGACTCCATGAAGTCCGTGTCCATCGTCTTGTAGTCGTCGTCGAAGTCGACCCAGCGGCCCATGCGGGTCACGGTGCGCCGCCACTCGGCCACGTACGTCTGCACCATGGAGCGGCACTGCTCGTTGAAGGCCCCGATACCGTGCTCCACGATGCTGGCGGCGCCCGCTAGGCCGAGCGCCTGCTGCGCCAGGGCCTCGATGGGTAAGCCGTGGCAGTCCCAGCCGAAGCGGCGCGGGACCGGGTGGCCGCGCATGTTCCAGTAGCGCGGGATGATGTCCTTGATGGTTCCCGCGAGCAGGTGGCCGTAGTGCGGCGTGCCGGTGGCGAAGGGCGGACCGTCGTAGAACACGAACGGCTCCTTCTGCCCTTGCCGACGGCGATTCGACTCCGCGAAGGCGTCGAGCTCGTCCCACAGGGCCAGGATCGCGTGCTCTTCCTGCGCAAAGTCGACCTGGGCCGGGACCTTGGAGAACGGACTTTTCATCGCTTTGGCGCCCCTATAGCAGAGCGCTCCCATAGCAGGGCACTCCTCTAGCAGGGAGACCTCGGAAGGTCAGGCAGAACCGAGCGGCCGTTCGAGCCCCTTTTTGAGGTCGAGCTTGCTGGACAAGACGCGGTTGACGGCGGTCCAGAGCTCGTCGCCGTTCTTGCTCGCGACCCACGCCGAGCGGGCCGGATCCCAGTCGAAGTGCCAGGCGGTGCGGTCGGCGGCCATCCAGATCTGGCGCGCGGCGCGATGGGAGTTGATGACGTAGCGGCTGCCGTCGATGAACTCGATGGTGAGAATGTCGCTCTCGAGCTCGGCATCCACACTGTCCTCCATCTGCTCGTCGAGGGCACGGGTGAGCAAGCGGAGCTCGCGCGAGGCGAGCTCGACGTAGTCTTCTTCGCTCAGCATGGTAGGGTCGTAGCAGGGTGCAGGCAGGTGGGTGAAGGAAAGCTGCGCATCGTGGTCTTGCTGCTCGGCTGGATGGTCGGGGAGGCCAGCCCTGTGTTTGCCCAAGCCCCGCTACCCCTCGACCTCGGTTTCGAGCGCTCCGGCCCGGACGGCTTTCTCGCGGCCACGGCGCTGCCCATCGCGCGGGATCTGCCGAGCTTGGACCGCGCCCAGGAAAATGCCTTCTTCGTGCGGGTGACGAGCCCCTCGGGGGACCTGCCCAGCTCCGTCGGCATCTGGACGGCGGATGCCGCCGGGGAGCCGCTCGATCAGCTGGGCCCAGTTCCGCTCGAGCTGGGCAGCTGCCGGGATCTGACGCCGCCGGCTGCCTGCGGGCGAGCGGGACCGATTCGCCTCGTGCCGGGCGCCGTCGACCGAGGTCACCCGGGGCTCCTCGACGCTTCCGTGGTCGCTCGCGTCGGCGGACGGGTGATCGTCGAGACGGGGGGCCACCAGCTGACGGCGCAGGTGACGGCCCCCGAGGCGCTCGGCGGCCTGGTCCACCAGTTTCGTCTGCGCGCTCATGTGGTGCGCACTCAACCCGGCGGCGTGGCGGCCACGGGTACCGATGACGCGCGGGCCGTCGAGCTCGGGCGGGCTGCACTGGCGGAAGCAGCCAGTCCGTGGGGCCAGTGCGGGTTCGCCGCGGGATCGGCCCGTGCGGACGATGTGCGGGTCGTCGATCCGCCGCGGGGCGCCCTGCTCGAAATCGGTTGCCACGGTGGTCTCCCCGCAGCGGGAGGAGCCCTCGCGCTCGTCGTGCGGGGTCGCGCGCTGAAACTCCAGCTCCATCCCGGCGAAGGGGCAGGCAGCGTGGCCACTCGCCTGGCGCAGGAGCTCCGGCGCCGCGGCGTCAGCGCCACGGTGACCGAGAACCCGACCACGGAGCAGAGCGCCGGTCCAAGCTACGACGTGCTCGTGCCCGCGGGTCCCTCCGGGCCAATGCTTCGCCTCCCGGACGTTGGCCCGCTGTCGACCGATCCGACTCTCGGCGTCTGCGCTGCCGAGCTCGACCTCGGTGACGGTCTCGAGCACTTCGAGGACGAGACCGCGCGCGCAGGATCGCTGGAAGAACGGGCGCTCCTGCGGGGCCTCGTGGACGCCGATCCGACGACCATCGACGTGGTGCTCGTCCCGTACTTCTCGGGCCGAGGCCGCATCGGCGAGTCCTTCATCGGCGAGGGCAGCTCGAGCCTCGAGAGCCTGGTGATCCTCGACCGCGCGGGCGTGCGGGCCAGCGTGCGCTCGTCGACCTTGGCCCACGAAATGGGCCATGTGCTTCTGGCTCAGCCGGGGCACCCGGACGACTTCGGCCGCGACACGCCGGAGCGACTGATGGACGCGGACGCCTCCGACTCGACGGCGTTCGGTCCACGGCGCCTGACGCTCGAGGAATGCGAGCGCGCGCTTCGGCAGCACGGCCCGGGGAGCCCCTTACCCCTGCTCGTAGGCGGCGGGCGCTGAGGCCCCGAGGGCCGTCAGGCGCTCGGCCAATAGCAGGCTCAGCTGCTTGCGCGGCGAAGCCTCGGTCGGTCCCACGCAAGCGGGGCAGCCAGCGCTGCAGCTGCAACAGGCGATGAGGTCTCGCGCCTGCCGGATGAGGTCGGTCGAGCGCCGGTAGATGTGCTCGGCCAGGCCCACGCCGCCCGGCTGCACGTCGAAGAGAAAGAGCGTCGGCTGCAGGCGGCCCACGTGGCCGAGCTTCGCATCACGGCCGACAGGTCCATCGCTGCCTGCTTCGGTTTGACCATCACCCAGCGTGGAGCCGAGGTCCCTCGGATCACACATCAGCGCCAGCGCTGCAACTGCGGACAGCGCGTGTCCGAAGCCCCGCAGCGCATCGAGGATGAGTGCGCTCGGCACGGCGAAGGAAGCCACGAGCTCGTCCGACAAGGACAGCCAATAGCTCGTGGTGTGCATCTCCATCGGCGGCAGGTGCACGTCGCCGTAGCCGGAGTTTTCGTGGGTGAAGAACTTGATCTTCTTGTAGCCCGTGACCTTTTCGACGACCTTCACATCGCCCCTGCCTTCACGCAGGCAAGACACTGCGTTTGCGCTCGGGGGCGCGCTCTGTCGTTCTTCCGAGACCTCGAGCACGGTGACCGTGCGGTAGGTGAGCGCGGTCGTGAAATAGTCGGGAGCGACCTTCTTCACGTAGGCCTTGTGGTTGTCGAAATCGAGCTTCTCCACTTGGTACTGCTCGGCGTCCTGCTGGTAGATCGCCTGCTCGTGCAGCATGGTGTGGGCGGCGCGGAAATCGAGCTCACCGATGGTGCGCTCGCCGGGCCCGCCGTCTGCGGCCTGTTCGATGATGACGAAGTTGTCCCAGCCGACGTTGCGCAAGGACACGTGGCTCGCTGGAAACGCTTCGCCCACGTAGCGGTAGGCGCCGCCGCTCGCGTGGAGGACTCCGTGACTCGTCAGATACTCGAGGGCGTCGCGCGTCGCCGCCGCGTCGAGCGGGCCGTAGGCAGCGCCCACGGCGGCAGCGGGGGCGCCGAGCTTGGGGCCCGGGGCGCTCATGGTGAAGGGCGCTTCGAAGGCCGCACACTTGAGGTGCTGCACCAGGATCTCGGTATTTTGGGGATCGAGCAGGGCGCGCTCGGCTCCCGTTTCCAGCAGATACTCGGGCTTTTGAGCCAGGTACTGGTCGACCGCGCCGCTCGAGCAGACGAGCACGAGCGCAGCCTGGTGTCCGCGTCGTCCAGCGCGACCGAAGCGCTGCCAAGTGCCGGCGATGGAGCCCGGGTAGCCCGCACACACGACGGCATCGAGCTCGCCGATGTCGATGCCGAGCTCGAGCGCGTTGGTCGACACCACGCACAGGATCTCGCCGTCCTTGAGCCCGCGCTCGATGTCACGGCGCATCTGCGGCAAGTAGCCGCCGCGGTAGCCCATGATGGCGCGGGCTGGATCCGCCCCGAGCTGGCCGCCGCAGCGTTCCCGCAGGTATTTGAGCATCACCTCGACGGAGTTGCGGGAGGGCCCGAACAGGATGGTCGGCACGCGGGCCAGCACCAGATCGGCCGTGAGGCGAACGGCAGCTTTGAGGCTGCTCTGGCGCACGCCGAGCTCGGCGTTCACGACGGGGGGGTTGTAGACGAAGACCCGGCGGCTCGACTGCGGCGCGCCCGACTGATTGACGAGCTCGATGTCGGCCTCGGGTAAACCCAGCAGGCGACTCGCGTGCTCGAGCGGGTTCCCGATGGTGGCGGTGGCACCGATGAACGTCGGCCGGGCGCCATAGAAAGCCAGGATGCGACGCAAGCGGGCCAGCACGTGGGCCATGTGCGAGCCGAAGACCCCGCGATAGGTGTGCATCTCGTCCAAGACGACGAACGACAGCCCCTGGAAGAACGACGCCCATTTGGTGTGATTCGGCAGGATCCCGGCATGGAGCATGTCCGGGTTGGTGAGCACGATCCGGCCCTTTTCCCGGGCCTTTTGCCGAACGTCACCCGGGGTGTCGCCGTCGAACACGATCGACCCGATCCCTGGCGAGCTCCCGCCGCCGAGGCCCGATTCCTGCACGAGCGCCTGCAAGCTTCGCTCCTGATCACGACTGAGCGCCTTGGTCGGATAGAGAAAGAGCGCCGTGCTCCCGGGCTCGCGCGCCAGCCGATCGAGCACGGGCAGGTGAAAGCACAGGCTCTTGCCGCTGGCCGTCGGCGTGGCGATGGCGACGTGCCGCCCACGGAGCGCCGCCCCGATGGCCTGAACCTGGTGGGTGTAGAGCTGATCGATGCCGCGCGCGGACAGGGCCCGATCGAGCGCCGGATGCAGGGCAGGGCGGGTCGCGTGGTCGGCCTCGCGCGAGGGCAAGAGACGCTCGAGCGACAGGCACGGCCGGACCACCCCGCTCGCGAGCCAAGCGCTGGTGACCGCGTCCACGTCCCGAGGCCGCTGCCAGGGGGGCTTGGGGCGCTGGGGGTCCTGGGCGGGTGACGCCATGGGCCCAGACTACTAAACAAATGTGCGGTTATGAAGGCGGCCTGGGGTGCTACCGTGAAGCGCCATGGTTTCGCGGGGATTGGCTGGAGGATTCGCTCTGTTCGCTGCCGGCCTGGCCGGTTGCGACAGCCCGGAGGTCAAGGCCTGCCACGCGGCCATGCAGGCATCGCAGCAGGTGCTCGTCGACATGGACAAGGACGACCCACGCAGCGTGCAGGATGCGCTCGCGGACATGGAGCGCACCATGGCGACCTGCACGCAGGCGGGACGCGGCGACGAGGTCAGCACCCTGGGCGACGCGAAGCGACAAGTGGCGGCGCATCTCGATGCGCTCGAGAAGCGCGCCAACCGACCGGTCCGCGCCAAACTCAGCCCTGGAGAGCTCGCTGCGCTCGTCAAAGAGGGCGACCCCAACTGTCCGCGTGGCCAGGGCTACGAGCCCGCGGGCACGAAGGAGGTCGTGAAATGCACGGGCAAGCAGCTCATCGACCTGCCGTCCGCCCAAGCGCGCGACTACTTCGACAAGCGCGGTTATCGCCTGAGCACGCCGGACGCGACCGGCGGATTCAAGGCCGAGTTTGGTGCGAGCGCGTACGTCTTCCAGTATGCGTCCGCAGCCGACGCTCCACGCTGTCTCGATGTGACGGGGCGACCGGGGACGCCTTGGCAGGAGCTGGCGGCGCGGCTCACGGGTGTGCACCCGGATCGACTCGAACAGGGGAAGCCCGTGCGTGTTGGCTCGCGCAGCTTGCCCCTCGAAGTGAGCGGCGACCCGGCGCAGTGGTCGGTGAAGCTCGGCAGCTGTGAGCCCACCCGGCCTGCCCCTTGAACGCCGCGCCGCGAGCCCGCACCCTCGGGCTTCGGGCCTGAAAAGGTGGCGAGTTGGGCGCGGATGTCCTAAGCCAAGCGGACCATGGGTCCTGAGACCGCTGACAGCGTAGGTCAGCCAGCCGCACAGCAAGATTCGCCCCAGGACGTCGCCTTGGCGACGCCGGAGACGGAGCGCTTTGGCGGCGACGCGGCGTCCGCCAGCGGGCCCGCGGATCCGGTGCTGGTCGAGCCAGCTGCGTTCGAAGCGGCCGTCTTGGCTCCGGCCGTGACGCCCTCTCCGAGCCGCCCGAGCTTCGTGTTCTTCGGCGTGGTGGCCGGCCTGTCCTTGGCGAGCGACATCGCCACCAAGGTTTGGGCCGAGCTGACCCTGAACCAGCGCGGCTTCGAGCCCCTGGAGCTCATCAAGGATCATCTCTCGATCACGCTCGCCTACAACCGCGGTGGCGCCTGGGGCCTCTTCGCCACGGCGAGCGACCTGGTCCGCAAGCCGTTCTTCCTCGGCGTCAGCGTGGCGGCGATCGCCTTCATCATTTCGCTCTACGCGCGCCTGACGTTGCGGCAAAAAGCCCTGCGCTGGGGGCTGCCGCTCGTCTTGGGTGGAGCGCTCGGCAACCTGAACGATCGCATCACCCGCTCGCAGGTGATCGATTTCATCGATTTTCGTGCCGATTGGATCATGGACCTGAACGTGTTCGTGCACCGCTACGTGCCGAGCTGGGCCATGACCGATCATTGGCCGACCTTCAACGTCGCCGACGTCGCCATCTGCATCGGCGTCGGGCTGATGGCCGTCGACATGTTCACCCACCGCCCGCGCAGGGTCAGCCTGAGTCCCGCGGCGCCGCTACCCGGTGAGCAGGCGCTGTCCCTGTCCAGTCTACCGCCGGA
>Ga0247744_1000200_pt1 | contig 10939 bp, 11 predicted proteins | sample UWRJS154409C5_FD_180946 | JGI IMG/M metagenome (GOLD analysis project Ga0247744, IMG submission 180946) | Soil microbial communities from Arlington Agricultural Research Station in Wisconsin, United States - UWRJ-S154-409C-5 | ecosystem: Environmental > Terrestrial > Soil > Agricultural land... | reverse complement strand
GGCCCCATCTTGGTGGAGTTCTCGGACCTCGCTCCTGCCGCACCCATCCTGCGCCAGTTGTTCCGCTTGCAAGCCGATGGCTACACGCCGGTCATCGCCCACCCGGAGCGCTATCGCGCGGCCTGGGCCAGGCCCGAGCTGGTGGTCGAGTGGGTCGAGGCCGGCTGCCTGGCGCTGCTCGACGTCTGCGCGCTCATTGGCAAATACGGCGAGCAGCCGAAGCGCACGGCCCTGCGGCTCTTGGAGCTCGAGGCGTACGACGCCGCCTGCAGCGACGCGCATCGGTCAAGCGACATCCCCTTGGTCGCCGAAGCATTGGGGGCCCTCGAGCGTCACGCTGGCCGGGAGGAGGTCGACCTCCTGCTGGGCTCCGGACCGCGGGCCATCCTGCATGGGCGCAAGCTGGCCCGCTAGCCTGCCGCCCGGAACTTGGCCGCCCGACAGGCAGCCGGCTAGTCTGAACGCCATGAGGCGAGCCGCCCCGCTCCGAATCAGCCCACGCCGAGTCAGCGCAGCCGTCAGCCTCGTGCTCCTCAGCTGGGCTGCGCTTTCGTGGTCCCGGACGGAAGAGACGACGCCGTACACCAAGACGCAGGCGTATAATGGTGCGCTACGCTTCCTGCGCATCGAGCAAGAGTTCGAGGTGATCGAGCGCGACCCCGACCTCGGCTACGTGCTCTTCCAGTACCCAACGGGCGTTGACGACCAGACGACCACGGGCAGCGTCGAGGTCGTCGAACGCGACGAGGAAGTGCTCGTCGTGGTTCAGATTTCCAAACTCCCCGCACACCACGAATCGAGACTGGTGGGGGCCCTGCTGAAGAAGCTCGAAGCAGACTACGGGGCGCCCAAAGCGCGGGTGAAGGACAAACCACCGAAGAAGGCCCCCGAATCGGAGCCGGACGAGGACTCGGACGACGCCGAGCCAGGCGACCCGCCGGACGCGAAGAGGCAGCCCGGGCCCGAGCGGGCGAAGTGAACAAGACGCCCGGAGAAACTAAGTTCATCGGTCGCTACGAAATCCTGGGTGAACTAGGTCGCGGCGCGATGGGCGTCGTACTCCTGGCTCGCGATCCCATCCTCGAGCGCGATGTCGCGCTGAAGTTCTTGCGCTCGGATCTGCGCCTAGCGCCGGGCGAGCGTGAGGCCCTGATGCAGCGCATGCGCCAGGAAGCCCGAGCCATCGCGCGCGTGACCCACCCCGGGATCGTCAGCTTGCACGACCTCGGCGAGTCGGACGTCGAGGGAGTCTACCTGGTGTTCGAGCGCGTCATCGGACCCACGCTCGAGGAGGCCCTGCATCGCGGTCGCCTCACGCGTGAAGGCGCTGCTCGCCTGGCGCGCGAGCTGGGCGAAGGTCTCACCGCCGCCCACGCACGCGGCGTTTTGCACCGTGACATGAAGCCGGGCAACGTCATCCTGACCGGAGAAGGCGCGAAGATTGCGGACTTCGGCGTGGCCCGGCTGCCCGACAGCACGCTCACCAAGGCGGGCGCCCGCGTCGGCACCCCCGCCTACGCCGCGCCCGAAGCGATCCGCCAAGGCATTCACACCCCCGAAAGCGACCAATTCAGTCTCGCCGCGACGCTGTACGAAGCCGTGAGCGGACAGCGCGCGTTCGCGGGCGACGATGCCGTGACCGTCGCCAAGAAGATCGAAGAGCAGGAGGCCCTACCCGTGGCTCGACGCCTTCACTTCCCCGAGCGCGTCGACCAAGTGCTCAAACGTGGCCTAGCCAAAGATCCGAAGCAGCGCTTCCCGAGCTGTGCGGCGTTCGGCGTAGCGCTGAGCGAAGCCCTGGTGGGCGCGCGCGACATTCAGCCGACGCTCCCGGACCACCGCTCGCTCATCCAGATCGATCGGCAGGAGAAGCGGCAGCGTACGGTGAGCGCGGCCCTTTGGCTTTTGCTCGGAGCGCTCTTGGCGGCGGCAGCCAGCCGCCTCTTACCGGAGGTCGACCCCAGACTCCCCGGCAGCACGCCCGAGGCGACCGAGCGGCGGGCCGAGCCACTGCCGCCACCACGTCGCCCAGCGTACATCTCCCCAGTGCCCGAGTGAGAGGCCGTGATAAGACTCTGTCGTGCTGGCGAGCCCGGTAGGCATGGTCCTCTTGCTCTGGCTGCCGCTCGCGCAGTCCCTAGCGTTGCAGGGAGCGATGGCAAAAATGATGGTGCGAGTCCCCGGCGCCGTCATCGACCTCGGTTCGACCTTGGACGACGTGCTGGCTGCAGCCAGCTTCTGCAATCGCCTGACGGGACGCCCGACCTGCCAGCCGGAAGATTTCGCCCTCGAACGTCGTGACCAGCGGGCCCGTGTCGGCACCTTCCTCATGGATCGCACGGAGGTCTCGCTCGGCGCCTATCAGCGTTGTGAGCGAGCTGGGGCATGCAGTCCCCACCAAATGACGCCTGCGCTCTTGGATGCTCCGCGGCCCGAGCGCCTCCCGGTGACCATGGTGACGCTCGACCAAGCCCGAGCCTTCTGTGAGTTTCGGGGGGCGCGCTTGCCGACCGAGGAAGAGTTCGAGCTGGCGGCGCGCGGCCCGGGGGCTCGCACGTTCGCCTGGGGTGTCCAGTTCCACAGCGCTCGCGTCAACGGCGGCAGTCCAGCGCCAACCTACACGAACGCGGGCGACGGCTACGACCTGCTCGCGCCTGTCGATGCCTTCGCGAGCGGACGCACGCCGCTCGGCATCTTGCAGCTTTCGGGCAATGCCGCCGAATGGACCAGCTCCGCCGAGCGGGACCAGGCCGGCACGAAGACGGGGCGCTTCCTGGTGCGCGGCGGAGACTTCTCGAGCCCGCCCTGGCACCTGCGCGCCACACACCGCGAGAGCGTCGACCCGGCAGAGCGCCGCCCGACTCTGGGCTTTCGTTGTGCAGAGTCGCTCAGCCTAGCTCCCGAAAACCTGTAAGCTGTGTGGACATGCTGCGCCTGCCGATCCACCGCGCCGTCCGCTTCCTTCTCGTCTCACCCCACTACCCCGAGAACGTGGGTGCTTGCTGTCGCGCCATCAAGACGATGGGCTTTTCCGAAATCGGCTTGGTCAAGCCCAGCAAGCTCGCGAGTGTCGATCACCCCATGGCGGAGAAGATGGCGGTCAAGAGCACGGACGTGCTCGCAGGCGCCCAAATCTTCGACAATCTCGACGAGGCGGTGGTTGGCTTCGATCTGGTGGTGGCGACCACGTCCAGGCGTGGTGTGTCCGGGATCGTCGGACCGGAGGCAGTTGCAGAACGCCTGGTGTCGCTGGCCGCCTCGAGCAAACGGGGATGCATCGTGTTCGGCAACGAGAAGAGTGGTCTCGACGCCGAGGACATGAGTCGAGCCGATCTCTTGTTGCGTATCCCGATGGCGGCAGACCAGCCGTCGATCAACCTCGCCCAAGCGGTCCAGATCGTGAGCTACCAGCTCTTCCGCGCCGCGCTCGATGCAAAAACCGTGGCGGAGCGGACGTGATGCGCATGCGTGGGGCTGCCCCACTTCTCGGCCTGCTCTGCCTTTTGGCAGCACCCTGCCTCGCCGCTTGCGCCTCCGGCTCGTCCGCTTACCAGAGCTCGCTGGCTCGGGCGGATGCCAAGGCGCGGGAGCGAGAGCCGGAGCAGGCCGCGCGCTTGTACCAAGAGGCAGCGCGGGCGACGAAGAAGCCGGACCAGGCGGCAGAAGCTCTGTATCGCGAGGCCACGATGTGGAAGAGACAAGGTCAGCCCGAGCGGGCGCGGGGTTGCCTCGAGCGACTGGCCGCCGAGCACTCGGGCTCGGGCCGAGGTCCGCGCATCTGGCTCGACCTCGGGCGCTTGCGACAAGACGCCGGAGACGCCGAGGGCGCGCGTGCGGCGTATCGCCAGGTACTCGGCTACGGCGACTCCGGTCTCGGGCCACGCGCAGCCGACGCACTGGCTGCTCTGTCGCCCGGCTCGCGCTCGAGCGCGTATCGTGCGCTCGTCACCGATCGACCGGGCGCACCCGACCTCGACGCGTTTCTGCGCCTGCGCCTGGCCCGAGCAGAAGTCGACGAGGGCAACAGTGCGGCCGCTCTCGACACCTGCGAGCGTCTGGTTCAGGACCACCCGCTGCCGCGCGGCGTGTACACCGACGACGCCCTGCTCTTGGCGGCCCGCCTGCGGCGCACGCTCGGCGACCCCGACGGAGCCCTGGTCACGATCTCCGCCCTACTCGCAGCGCAGGAGAAATCGGCCATCGTCGGTAGCTACGAGCGGTCCGCCTTCGCGGAGGGCCGCTGGCTTGCGGCCGATATCCACCAGCGCGACCGGGCCGATGCGCAGAAGGCCGTGCAAGTGCTGGGCGACTTGGTGCGTTTGGACGGAGCGAGCCGTCTGCGCGACGACGCTCTGTTTCGCATGGCCTGGCTCATGCGCCACGAGCTGGGCGACGATGCTGCGGCGTGTCGCGAGGCGGATCGAATCGACGGTCTCGAGCCGCCCTCCTCACTCAGCGAGTGCCTGAGCGCGGTGTGTTCCCGACGTCCGCAGGTCGAAGCGTCGCGGCGCTGCGACCGTGCAGTCGCCATGGCCCAGGGTCAGCCGGCGGCCGTCCCCTAGCGGCTCGCTCTCACTCGTCTTCGTCGGCGAAGTCGACTTCCTCGTCCTCGCTGACGTCGACGTCGTCGTCGTCCGCCTCGGCTTCGTCCTCGTCGTCTTCCTCTTCCTCGGCGTCTTCTTCGTCGTCCTTGGCGTCGACCTTGAGCTCGAGGCCCAATTCACCGAGCTGGGTTTCGATGAGCTCGAGCAGCTCGTCGGCGTCCTCCCCGCTCCACTCGTCCAGGATGTCGGTAATGAACTCGAACATGTCGCCGTGGGAGAGGCGGCGCTCGATCTCCTCGATCTGGTCCTCGGAGAAGGAATCGATGATCTCCTCGCGGCTCGACTCGGTGTCACCCTCCTCGATGGCTTCCAGGGCCGAAACGCGAATCTGCCGAACTGCACGCCTATCGAGGTAGATTTCCATGGTTTCCGCTCTCGGAAGGGCCCCTTCGGGATCACCTGTCGGGCGGGCTTTAAGCCGACGCAACCCGAGACGTCAAGGGGGCTCCGCCACCGATCGAAACCAGAGCCCGGGAAGCGGCCCGGCGCGGCCCGGCACGGCCCAGCAAGCGTAATCCCGGGGGATCTCGCGGTCTTCTACACTTGACTCCGCGGCCAACGCGCGGTCACCTGAGCGGGTGGAGTGTTCCCGCTGCGGGTGCGAAAACCCAAGCCACGTTCGGTACTGCCTGGACTGCGGCTCGCCCCTCGGGCAACGGGCCCCAGATGCCGCAGCGCCGAAGCCGGCACGTGACGCGGTGACGCCCTCGGAGCACCTGGAGGTCGTAGCTCGCGCGCCCTGCCCGAGCTGCAAGACGGACAACCCGGTGGGCGCAGCCTTCTGTCGTGAGTGCGGTGGTCGCCTGGCGCCCCTGCCGGGCGCCGGTGCGAAGAGCAAGACGGTGCTCGGGGACGCCGGGCACGCCAATCTTCCCGGCGCACAGCGCGCCACCGCCGCGAGCCAAGCGCCCAACGTCCCCCACGAGGCGCCGAGTCCTCCTGGCGCCGCGGGCGGAAGAGCGTACACACCGCCGCCTCCCGCCGCTGGGTCCGTGGCACCCATGACGGCGCCAGCTGGCGGAGCAGCCACCGCCAGTGAGGCTCCGCCCCCGGCGGGGTTCCCGGCCGCGCAGCCGCAAGGCGCGCTGCGTGGTGTCTCGGCGCGATCGTGTCGAGCCTGTGGCGGGGTCAACGGCCCCTCCGCCCGCTTCTGCCAGCTGTGCGGCGTCCCGCTCGAAGGCGGATCCGGCGAAAGGCCCCGTTCACGTCCGCCGGCCCCCGGCGCTGCAGCCGCCGCCGCCGAGCGCCTGCCCGAGGCGGACCTCGTCGTCATCGCTCAGGACGGCTCCCCCGGCCGACGCTATGCGCTGTCCAAGCCCACGATGACCGTCGGCAGCGGCAATACGGACATCTGCCTACGCAAGGACCCGTACGTCAGCCCCGTGCACGCGGAGCTCAGTTATCGAAACGGCCGCTTCTCCGTACGTGACTCGGGCTCGGAAAATGGCGTGTTCGTCAGGTTGAGCGGTTCGGTCGCCTTGAACTCGGGGGACTTGCTGCTCCTCGGCCTCGCGGTGTTAAGATTTGAGACAGTGGCCGAGAGCGAGCGCAATCTCACCGCGAAGAGCAAGAACGGGGTCCGCGTTTTCGGCACCCCGCCCACGCCCCGCTACGCCAAGATCACGGTGGTTACGGTCGAAGACCACGCGCGCGACGTGTATTTTCTGTCGCGGGCCGAAACCGTGCTCGGCCGAGAAGTCGGGGACATCGTCTTCACGGACGACCCGTTCATGAGTCGGCGCCACGCCGCCATCCGGCGGGACCCCAACACGAATTTGTTCTCGATCCGCGATTTGGGCTCCTCGAACGGTACCTTCCTGGCCATCCGGGCCGCACACGCCCTATCATCCGGGGATTACGTCCGCATCGGACAGCATCTCTTCCGACTCGATGTCCGACGTGACTGAGCCCATACAGCCCGATGACAGCGCCGGGGAGCTGCGCCTGACACTCTTCGGACGGACGGACGTCGGACAGGTGCGGGAGCACAACGAGGACAATTTCCTCGTGGCCAACCTGGACGCGGAAGTCCGCGGACTGAAAGACGAGAATCGCACGCCGATCGTTCGTGGCAACGGTCTGGTGATCGGAGTCTGCGACGGAATGGGGGGCGCCGCTGCAGGCGAGGTCGCCAGTCAGCTGGCCGTCGACATCATCTACGAACAGTTGATCACGGGCGGTCCGGCGGACAGTGACGACGAGCTGGCCCGGCGCTTGGTGCGCTCGATCGAGCAAGCTGGATCCCGCATCTTCCAGGAAGCGCGAGCCGACCGCAGTCGACGCGGTATGGGCACCACGGCCACGATCGCAGCCTTCCGGGGCCGCCGCCTGTTCTTCGGGCAGGTCGGCGATAGCCGAGCTTACCTCCTGCGCGCTGGGAAGCTCATCCAGGTTACGCGCGACCAGTCGCTCGTGAACCAATTGGTCGAGGCCGGACAGCTCACGGAAGAAGAGGCCGAGACCTTCGAGCACAACAACATCATTCTGCAAGCGCTCGGCACGGCCGAAACGGTGCAGGTCGACCTGACCTATGCCGACGCCTACGCCGGTGACGTCCTGATGATGTGCTCGGATGGGCTCAGCGGCATGCTGCGAGCCGACGAGATCCTGTCCGTGCTCGATCGCCTGACCGACCCACTCGAGGCTTGCCGCGAGCTCACCGATCGCGCCAACGCGGCCGGAGGCCACGACAACATCACCGTCATCGTGGCCCGCTTCGGCGAAGGATTCGGCAAAGCCCCGACGACGGCGCCCGTCTACCAGAAGTACACGCTGCCCGACGCGGGCGAGCTGTCGGACACCGGAAGCCACGGGTATGCCGGTCCCGGCTATGCTGGTCCGGGCTATGCTGGTTCCGGACAGGCGGGCGTGCCCGGCGAGCCGAGTGAGGAAGCGAGCCGAGAGGACCGTCGACTTCGGGTGTCGCACACCATGATGGGGAGTGCTCCGCCTTCACTCGACCCCCTGGCTGACACGATGAGTGGCCGCAAGCGTTCGCCCTTGCGGAGCGACACGGACGGAGAAGAGACGCCGTCGAGCGGCACGCCCAGTCCGCGGCTGGGTGCCGAGCGGCTGCCTCCCATTTCCGATCCACCGGTGGAGCTTCCGACCAGTGGCCTGCCGCCAGTGCTCATGGGGACGCTCGTGGTGAGCGCGATGGTCCTGGCCGCCCTCCTCGGCTACTTGGCCATGCGCTGAGCGCGCAACCATGGCCGAGGCCATTAGACGCCTGCTCGGGCTGGTGCCCGTGCTCCTGGTCGGGTCGATCGTTCTCTTCTTCCTTCTCAGCAAGCACCCCAAGGTGGCGCGCGAGCTCAGCCTGCCGCTGTTCTTCGCCCAAGAGCCCATCTCGGCGAGTAGCGCGGCCGAGCGAGCGATGCGCGGCGCAGCGCTCGGCGATCGAGCCGCAGTCCGCGAGCTCCAGGCTCTCGGCGGGGCCGCACTGCCCCACGTCCTTCCCCGTTTGTCCGAGCTTCCGGTGACTCAGAGGCGACGCATCGCGGAGGCGCTCGAGCCGGTCGCCCTCCGCATGCAGGTCGGCGGCTACCGCGCGGGGACCTCGTTGGACTCGGCCCTGGCGGATCCGAGCTCGAGCGCCGACCAGCAGCTGCTGTCGTGGGAGCGCTACTACGAGGACCACGATCTCGACTTCCGCCCGCTATCGGTGGAACGACTGGTCAAGCGCCTGTCGACTCGCCGGTCCGGCATGCGCGAAGCGGACCTCTTGGCGGTGGACACCTATGCTCTGCCTCACCTGGTTCGAGCGCTCGGTCGCGTCGACTCGCCGGAGGACGCCGACCGCGTCAAGCGCCTTTCCCCAGTCATTGCGCGCCTGTGGGGTCAGTCGCTCCGCCTGCCGGAAGATCTTTCGCCAGAACAGGCGCGCGTGGTCTCGAGCGATCTCCGGCGACAGTTCGATCGGACTGGATTCAAGTTCACGAACCTCGGGCGCTTCGAGGAGCTCACTGCCCACGTGATGCAGACCGAGTTCGGTCTGTGGTGGGTGCAGAACGTCCGCGAGATCCGCGGCATCGACGCCCCGCGCGTGTACGCTGCGCTGAGTCGCGGGTTCTGGCAGTCGGCGCCCCTTTTGACCTGGTCGTTCGTCGGAGCCCTCTTGCTCGGACCGCTCGCAGCCGGAGTCCTGCATCTCGCGCTCTTGCAGAGGAGAGGGCCCCGTGGGCTGCGGCGCCTACGGCTCGGCCTAGCGCTCGGCTCTACCCTGTTCATCCCGCTGCTCTGCCTGCGCGGCCCGGTTTCGACCGCGCTGGCCGCCCTTGCCCTGTTGCTCACGGCCACGCTGGCCTCGACCGCCCTTTTGTCAGGCTACCTCTCGGGCAAGCTGGACTGGCGCTCGCGCGCCACGCTGCTCAGGCGTCCACGCACGCGGCGGCTGATGTCCGTCGGCTCTTCCTTGCTCCTCACCCTGCCCACCCTGCTCCCCGTAATCGCCGGTGAAGTTTTCCTGTGGATCGCCTGTCTCGAGCTGTCGTCCGGACGCGATGGCCTCTTCCCCCGCACCATGCTGGCGCTGCAGCGCGGTGACCTGCATGCGCTCCTCGCGATGTCGCTCCTTTCGTGGATCTCGATCGCCGTCGTTCAGACGCTCTCCGACGCGCTCCTCGCTTCGAGCGAGCAAGGGGCACACCCTTGGTAGCCGATGTCCTCTCGACGACGGTGGCCGTCGCGCTGGCGATTGCCCTGGGTTGGGCCCTGGGACCCACCCTCGGCCGCTGGTCGACCCATCATCGGCTGGCGCGGTTCTTGGTTGGCCTGCTCACCGAGCTTCGCATGCTGCCCATTCTGGTCGCACTCGTCCCCGTCGTTGCCGCCCGCTCCGGGCTCCCGAGCTGCGCCGTGGTCGGCTTGATTGGCGGAGCGTCCCGGACGGCCGTCGTGGCGCGTTGGATGAGCCACGCAGAGCCGCATAGCCGCAGCGGAGCGGAGTCTCCCGGTTCGGCCCCCCGTCACCCGGCCGGGCGGTTTCGGCTGCGCGGCGCCGCTGGTGCCTCGATGCTCGAGGTCACCTTCGAGGTCGCCTTGCTCGAAGGCGTCTCCACGTTCTTCGGGGACGGCCGGGGTGCCGGGCTCGGGGCGGCCCTGGCGCAGGGTCGGGTCGCCGCGGTCATCCCGCTCGCGGCCCTGGCCGCCGCCAGCACGCTGCTCTTGGACCGTTCCCCCGCACGCTGGCGGCGACGGGCCCAGGCTTGACGGGTGGGTCGGGCCCAGGTCCTGGGCTATAGAAACCAGGCATGGCTCTGCAAGTCGTCACCGAGCAAACGTTCGAGAAGGAAGTCCTCCGCTCCGAGGTGCCAGTCCTGGTCGAGTTCGGCGCCGAATGGTGCGGACCCTGCAAAGTGGTCGAGCCCGAGCTCGTGGCGCTCGCCCAGGAGCTCGCCGGCCGGGCCAAAGTCGTCACGGTCGACGTCGACCGCTCGCCCATGTTGGCGCAGGCGCTCCGCATCCAATCCGTGCCGACCTTCTACGTGTTCAAGGGTGGGCAACCAGTCGAAGCCAGCCAGGGCGCTATGAAAAAGGCGGCTCTCGAAGCGCTGCTCACGCCGCACCTGCCGCGCAAGGCAGGCGCGGTGACCGCGAAGGAGGCCGCCGTCTTACTCGCGCGCGGACAGATCGCGATGGTGGATACTCGCCCGCCCGAGGTTTTTGCGCGCGCTCACATCAAGGGCGCCCTGAACTTTCCGCTCAGCACCATCGAGTCGCACTTTGCTGACCTCAATCTCTTGACCGTTCCGGCGGTGCTCTATTGCCGGACCGGCAAAGAGACCGAAGCGCTCTCGGCCAAACTGGTCCAGGCTGGCACCCCGATCGCCTTCCTCGAAGGAGGCGTGCTCGGCTGGGAAGGCGAAGGCTACCGCCTCGAGCGAGCCTGAGCCAGCGCCTCTTCGATCACTAGGCGAACCGGAACGCCGTGACGCTCGGCGATGGCGAGGCAGGCGTCGAACTCGGGCTTGAGATGATGGGGTGGTGAGCCGCTCTGCTTGACCGGCACTGGCCCAAACCGGGTTGGCACCTCCAGAACCTCGCGGGAGAGCGTCGTGCGCTCAACCTCGCGACGCCGCACGCCCAAGGTCGCGGTTTCTCGAAAATAGACCGCCTCGACGGCTGGCAGATGTTCGGCCTTCACCAGCGCACTCAGAATGAAAGCCGGGCGGCCCTTCTTCATGGTGATCGGCACGATCCAGGCGTCGAGGGCGCCCGCTGCCAAGAGTCGCCCTAGCGCGTGCGAGATGAGCTCGCCCGTCATGTCGTCGATGTTGGCTTCCAGGAGCAGCGCCCGGTCGCCGGACGTACCCGGAAGAGGCGGCGTGCCGAGC
>Ga0247744_1000199_pt1 | contig 11014 bp, 6 predicted proteins | sample UWRJS154409C5_FD_180946 | JGI IMG/M metagenome (GOLD analysis project Ga0247744, IMG submission 180946) | Soil microbial communities from Arlington Agricultural Research Station in Wisconsin, United States - UWRJ-S154-409C-5 | ecosystem: Environmental > Terrestrial > Soil > Agricultural land... | reverse complement strand
CAGTCAGCTTGGGAGCGAGCGTGCGCGCGTAGGTGTTCGTAATGTGCGAGCCCTGGCGATAGACGAGTACGTCACCAATGACCGGTGCACACTTGCTCTCCGGACAAATGAGGTCGGTCAGATCGACGACATGCACACCAGGTACGCGCTTGGCGGCCTCGAGCTGGACGAGAGCGGCGCTGCGAGAAATGCCCTTCTTGCGCGAGAAGGCACATTTGGCGTGATTCTCGGGGTTGGCCAGCATGCACTCGTAGACGGACGTCTCCTTGGGCGGCCTCGGATTGTCCAAGACGACGATGACTTCGACTCCGAGCGCGCGTAGCCTTGCCCAGCGAGACGCGAGCCCTGTAACCATGGCCTCTCTCGTGAGCTCCGTACCACCGTAGGCCCGAGTGGCACTCTGGCTACTGATCACGGCCAAAGGTGGGTTCTTCTCGAAGGTACGCATGACTTCTGCGTTCACTTCGGAGCAGCGCGTGTACGGTTTGCCCTTGTTCGATATGGTGGCGTCGCTCGCGGCGCAACTCGACATAGTGGCGGAGAGCATCCGCAGGCCGAGAGCGGCTCCGGCCGCATCGAGCGCTTCGTAGTACTGCAAGATCTTGGAATCGCCCACGATCACGACGGTGCGGGAGGAGTCGGCATCCCCGGCAGTGCACCAGGGGATCTGCGCTGCGGTGAAGCCCATCTGACAGCCTTCCGCGTAGGCGCGCGGCAGGTCGGAGCGCGCCGCCGAAGCGGCAGGAAGGACGTTCTGGTAGACGCGCCGGACGCTCCCCGCTCCAGCGCGACGCCCTTCGGTGGTCAAGGCTCCTGCTCCCAACGTGCTCGGGGACGCAACGACGTGACCGGCGTGGGGTCGTAGGGTCAGCTGGGCAGTCGCCGCTGCAGGCTGCCTGCCAACCATCCAGGAAGTCCCGAGTCCAGCAGCAATGGCCAGTAGCGACAGGTTCCCGGCCAATGAGAGCGTCAGCTGCGGGCGCTCGCCGAGCCAGGTCGACATCCGGATTGGGTGCTCCAAAAACCGATGACTGAGCCAGGCAGGCACGAGGCTCAGCGTCGCCAGGCCCACACCCCACGCCTTCCCCGAGAGGTGCAGCCAGTCCTGTCCGGCCACGAGCACCGGCCAGTGCCACAGGTAGATCGAGTACGAAAGACCACCGATCCAGACCATGGGCCCGATGCCAAGGCAGCGCGCCACCAATCCATCGGGCGCCCGCGTTCCACCCAAGACGAGCAACGCGGTACCGAGCGTGGGTAAGAGCGCTCGAAACCCCGGCCAGCTCGTGGTCGGATCGAACACCAGTGCCGAAGCCAAAATCCCAATTGCACCCAGCCAGGACGCAACGTGCCCAACAGGGCGCGGCAGCTCGGTCAAGCGAGGCAGCGCGATGGCTAGCGTGGCTCCTACGCCGAGCTCCCATAGCCGCGTGCTGGTTACGAAGAAGGCTTCCTGAGCGTCGCGCTGCGTCGCGAAGATGGACCAGGCGAGAGATGGCAGAAGAATGAACTGCACGGCCGCAGTCAGCGTGCTGCGCGCAGTCCAGCCGAAACGACGTCCCACCGACACGGCAAAAACGATGAAAGTCGGCCAGACGAGGTAGAATTGCTCCTCGACCGAGAGCGACCAGAAGTGCAGCACCGGGGAACGCCCAACGTCTTCGGCCAGGTAGTCCACGGCGCGGGCGGCGAACTGCCAGTTCGCGAAATAAGCCGCAGCGCTGGCCACGTCCACGCCGAAGGTGGCCCGATCCGACACCGCCGCCAGACAAGCCACCCCCGCACAGGTGACGAGCAAGACCAACGTGGCCGCGGGCAAGAGGCGCCGCGCGCGCCGCGCGTAGAACTGGCCAAGCGCGATACGTCCCGTCGCTTCCTGCTCCCGCAAGAGCAAGCCCGTGATCAGGAAGCCCGAAATCACGAAGAAGATGTCGACGCCGACGTAGCCGCCGGGCACGAGGGAGCCGGCGTGAAATGCGAGCACCAGCAGCACGGCGACCGCCCGGAGACCTTCGATGTCTCGACGCAAGGAGGGGCTACTCATGAACCTCGGCCATCACGCGATACTCGAGCGCGGTGCCTGCTCGAAGATATCGGCCCATACTGCCACACCGGCGTCGAACGACAGCCGCGCACGTTCTGCGAGCAGGCGGGCACGCAGGGCGACCCATTCGCTGGAGTCGGGTCGCAAAAGCCGCTCCAGGCGGGAGGCCAGAGCGTCTGCATCACGGTTCGGCACGAGTACCCCATTCCAGTCGTCCTTGACCCAATCCTCGATGGTGCCGACGGGTGTTACCACCGGCACCACTCCCGTGGCCATGGCCTCCATCAGCGCAAACGGCACGCCCTCCCAGTCGCTGACGAGGCAAAAGCTGCGCGCTTGCCGAAGAACGGCCTCGACGTCGTCCCGATAGCCGAGGAAGTCCACCTGACCTTCCAGACCGTAGTCGGCCACCTGCTGGCGTAGACGCGCTTCCTCCGGCCCGCGACCGAGAATGCCAACGGACAGCTGCACCCCGCGATCCTTCAACAGCTTCGTCGCGCGAATCAATACGTCCATGCGCTTGCGGGGAATCAGCTGTCCCACGGAGACGACGTCGAACCGCTTGGGCCCGTCCGTGGCCACGAACCGCTCCAAGTCCACCGAGTGCGGCAGCACGTGGAGGCGTCGTCGCTCCACGCCGAGGCGCACGAGACCTTCGAGCATCAGGCTACCAGTGGCTGTTACGGCGTCTGCGCTCCGCAGCGCCGAGCGAAACGGCAACGCCCAGCCATTGTGCAGCTGCTGGTAGTCGCGGCCCACCACACTGAGACAGGTGCGAAGCTTTTTGCGTTGCGCAGCATAGTGAGCGATGGCCCCCCAAGGCACGGGATTGAACGCAATCACCCAATCGATGGGCTCTCGCTCGATGACCTCCAGGATCGACCGATACATGCGCGCGGCACTGGCTGGAACCGATCCGCTGCCGAACGACACGTTCTGGACCTTGGACAGGCGCTCTGGGACAGGCTCGTGTCGGACGACCACGATTTTCCCGACGCTCGGGCACCGCTCCAGCAGCTCGAGGTGTCGCTCGAGCTGGTTCGCGTGGAGCTTCGCTGCACACAGAATGGTGAGAGGCTCGGCCATGCCCACGTTCGCTCGCTCTCAGCGCACACTGCCCGGGTCGAGCTCTCTCCATTCCTTCAGAAATACGTCCGTAATCTGCGACAGCAGGCGAGCACGGTGAGTGTAAAACGCGGACAAGTGATAGATGAAAACGCCCGGGTCGATGTGGCCGTCCACGTCTTCGAGCTCCCGACGCTGCGCAGTAGGCAGCTTCCCGGCCGGCATGGTGTTGAAAGCCTTGGGTAGCTCGTGCTGTGGCACCCCGCCGGCGGCGAGCAGGTAATACATCATCGTCTGGTTGGGCGCGCGGGCAAAAAGCAGTGGCGCACACGCGCAGATCTTGTCCGGGCTGAGCGCTGAGGTCATTGTCCGGTCGTAGACCATGACCCCGCTATTCATGTAGCGGCGGGGTCGAACGGCACAGCGGGCATGTTCGTCTCTTCGACGAAACGTTCGATCTCCTGGAACGAGTCCTGGGCGTGGCTAGCCGACGTCCTGGTGTACCCACAGGAGCCGAAGGGCACGACGGCAAAAAGGTCCGGCGAACCAGCGCGGACACAACAGGTGTCGTCGACCACAGCCACCCGATCGTAGCCGTGCCGCGTCAGGTAGCTCCAAGCAAAGTAGGCCTTGCACGCGTAGGCGAGCTTCATTTTGCGCCCCGGCCTATCGGCGAGCTTCGGAAAGGGAAACTCCTCGAACGTCGGCAACGTCGTCTCGACGTGGAGGGTCGCGCCGCAAGCGGCCGCGTACCACGAAAAGGTCTCCGCGCAGCGATCGGCCCACGGCCTCGTGCCCACCGAAGGCATCACGATGGCAAGCCGGTGCTTGCCAGAACTGCCACCATCCGAAGCGGGCGCAAGGTCCACCATGACGCTGAGCCACGCTAACCGCTGCGTCGCCCCCCGTGCAAGCAAACGCGTGCGGGCAAACGCGTGCAGGCAAACGTGCACACGTCCAGACCGAAACCGGGGGCTGCGCTGTTGTCAGCAATCGGGGGGCGTGTTACCCGGGCTCCTTTAGCGGCCAAGCAGAGATCCCATGGTTCTGATCGCGGTCCTCAAGGCGCTCTGGCGCATGCTGGAACCCAAGCGACGCGTCATCCTGAGCGTCCTCATCGGCATGCAGTTCGTCTCGGGGCTGTTCGAGATGACGGGCGTGTTCGTCATCTTCGGCTTCATTCGCGGACTCCGGGTGAAGCCGGACGGCATCCATCGGGCCGGTGGAGTCGGCAGGGTGGTGACCTGGCTCCTCGGCCACCCCCCCAGCAACTGGGAGTTTGCGCTGTACGGCGGCTCGCTGGTGGTACTCGTCATCGTGGTGAAGGCCTTGCAGTCGGCGTTCGTCCGCTTTCATTTCACCCGCTTCCTTTCCAACCTCAATCATCGCATTGCCATGCAGCTGTTCGCAGCTTTCGTGGCACTTCCTTACGAGGAAATGGTCCGCGTGGGCGAGTCCTCATTGCAGAGTCAGCTCGGGCGCACGCTGAAAATCTTCTCCGTCTGCTTCACCGCAGCCACGCACATCCTTTCGGATGCCACCGTGCTGCTCATGATCGTACTGCTGCTGGTATTCGTCGACGTACGCTTGACCCTTATGGGGCTCACGATCTTCGGCGCTCTTGGCGTACTCGTCTATCAGGCCTTGCAACGCAAGCTACGGCGCATGGGCAAGGTCGACCTGCAAGCCAGACGAACGCTCAAGGCGTACCTGGCCGACGGTTTCGGCGGCATCGTCGAGGCCCGCCTGCGCGATAGCGTGCGCTATTTTCAAGGCCGGTACGGCAAAGCCTTGGCTCAGAAGATGCGCGTCGATCGCCGTCGCTTGACCCTGGGAAGAATACCAGCCTCCGCCAACGAAATATTGCTGACCGTCGCCATCGTCTGTTCGGTCCTCTACATGGTCGGCGGTGGCGGCCACCTCGACGAGACGTTGCCCATCCTGGGTACGTTCGGCTTTGCGGGCATGCGCGCGAACGGCGCCATGTCGCGCATCAACCGCGCGTTCCAGACGCTCCGTCAGCGCGACGAGGAGTTCCACGAGCTCTTGGAGAAGGTGTCGCGCCTGGCGCCGAAGGTGCTCGGTTCGAGCGATGTCGACGTCTCGACCTATCTAGCCGACGAACGACCTCTGCCGCCCGGTCGCGACGGCAAGATGCACGATCACCTGCGCTTGGAGAACGTCTGCTTCTCCTACCCGGGCAGCCCTCAGCTTGCGATCGACGATGTTTCCCTGACCATCGAACGCGGTAAGTTCGTTTCCTTTTGCGGTGAGTCTGGAGGTGGCAAGTCGACGCTGCTCATGCTGCTCATGGGACTATTGCGCCCAACCGAAGGTCAGGTCATCTGCGACGACTGGAACGTGCACGAACACATCCGGGTCTGGCACGGAAACATCGGCTACGTCGGGCAGTCGGCCTACATTTCCTCGGGCAGCATTCGGCACAACGTGGCGTTTGGCATCGCCCCAGAAAAGATCGACGACGCCAAGGTGTGGGCCGCACTCGACATGGCCGCCGCGCGTGAGTTCGTCGAGGCGCTCCCGAAGCGCCTCGATACCGAGCTCGGTGGGCGTGGCCTGCGTGTCTCGGGCGGTCAGCGGCAGCGCATCATCATCGCCCGCGCCCTCTACCACGATCCCGACGTGGTCGTATTCGACGAGGCAACTGCCGCGCTCGACAACGTGACGGAGCAGGCCATCACCGAGGCAGCGGTGCGACTGAGCCGCAAGAAGACGATCATCTGCGTGGCCCATCGGCTGAGCACGATTCGCGATAGCGACACGATCCACGTCGTCCACCGCGGCAAGATCATCGACTCGGGCAGCTACGACCAGTTGCTCCGGTCGAGCGAGGCGTTCCGACGGCTAGCCCGAGCCACGGCCGACGACGCCAACGGTGGCGGCCATGGCTCGGCGTCCTAGCGCCAGGCTTTGCCTGCAGCTTGCTTGAGGTTCTGCTGCACGATCCGTTCGCGAAAGCGTGTTGCCACGCTGTCGTGGCGACAGCGACTGAGCACCAGGTTGGTGTGGATGACGCCCCCCTCCTCGTCGCCAAGCTCGGCGTAGCTCGTCACTTGGCGCATTGAGTCCTCCAACTGAAAGATCTCGAAATCGGCGCTGAGTCGGCTGAAGAAAGCTGCCGGGTCGGTGCCGCCGATGGCGAGATACTTGCTGTCGAATTCCATCAGACACACGATATTCGGCACCGAAGCGATCGTGTGCCGGGCGCCCTCGAAGACCGCGGGCTCGTAGCCCTCGACGTCCACCTTGAGCAGCAAGAGGTTGGGCGAACCACCGATGCGTTTCAGCTCCTGGTCCACGCTCGTTGCGCGAACCTCCACTTTCGTTTGGTTCTTCTTCTTCTTGTCGTGAACCACACTCGACTTACCGGACCAGGCGTTGTCGATGTAGAAGGTCAGCACCTCACCCGCTTTGCTGGAAACCGCGGCGTGTACGAACTCGATGTTGGAGACGTCGTCGTTGTATGCGCGCGAGCGCTGCAGATGCTCGTGCAACGCTTGGTTCGCCTCGAAGCCGACGACGCGCGTCGAAGAGTAGAGCGGAACCGAGAACGCACACTCGCCGTAGTTCGAACCGACGTCCAAGAACAAGTCGACCGGCAGCTCGTTCATGCTCGAGAAAATGAAAGACTGCACACGCGAAAAGTACTTCAAGCCTTTCTTGAGCAGCATCTTTCGCGCCCGCGCGTCCTTCGGGTTGACGGAAATTCTGCGGAATCCTCCCAGGATGAAGGCAAAGCTCGGATCCGGCACGCCGTAGGCGTCCAGGATCCGGTCGTCGTCACTCTTGGCAACCTCGTTCGTCGGAGAGCCGGACTGAGTCATCTGTGGTTACGTTCTACCGCAAACGGATTGCAGCCCAAAAGTGCCGCGTTGACCCCACGTTCTTGGCTTTTCGCCGAGGGCGAAGGCAAGAGACTTCTGCGCTGGTCAACGCACCCGCTTGCCCTAGAATCCGCCCGCGTGGCCTTGGGACATTCCTTACTCGTCGTCCTCCTTCTCGGGAACCTGAGCGCGTCCTTCCTCCTCTTGCGTCGCGTCAGAAGCCTCACGCACAAGGTCGATCGCCAGGCCGACAAGCTCGAGCGCCGCACCAGCACGATTTCCGAGCAAGGGAAGGCCCTTCTCGACGAGCTGCGCCAGACGACTCGAACCCTCGATGAGCACGGACGCCAGATCCTGAGCGGTCAGGGCGCGCTCGAGTCTCTGGCGGGAGTCTACACCTTGCCGTTCCGCGCTCCCATCTTCTTCGGTGCTTGGAGCATCGATGGGGCCATGGCCAGAGAGCTCGTCGACTCGATCAGCCGGCATCGTCCGCGGGTGATCGTCGAGCTCGGCTCGGGTTCGTCGACGGCTCTGATTGCCGTCACGTTGGAGCGCCTCGGGCTCCGCGATACTCGCCACATCGCGGTCGATCATTTGGCCGAGTTCCTGGAAGCGACCAAGGCCCAAGTAGCGCTGCAGGTCGACACTCCGCGTACCGAGTTCTGGCTCTGCCCGCTCACGCCGAAGACACCTGCGACGCCGCCGTGGTACTCGGATCTGGTGACGAGACTCGCGGGCACCGAGATCGACTTGCTCCTGGTCGATGGGCCACCGGCGGCGTTGCACCCCAAGGCACGGCGCCCGGCGCTCGATCAGCTCCGTCCGTTTCTCAGCAGCCGGGCCATCGTCCTGCTCGACGACGCGAATCGCCCTCGTGAGAAGAAGACGGTCGAAGCTTGGCAGAAAGCCCACCCGGACATGGCGGTGAGAATCGTCGACCGCGGCAAGGGCTTCGCGGAGTTCAGAGTTCGCGAGGCTGGAACGCCTGTACCGAGTCGGCCGGACGCGGCAGACGAAGAGTCCCGCTTCGAATCATGAGAAAACACCTCGCTCGGGCCATCCTCTATCTCGTCCCCAAAGGGGCTCGTGCGTTCCTACGCGAGCGCCTGTCGGACACAGCGGCGAGGCGCATTGGCAAGTTGTTGGCCCCGTCCGGCAAGATCAAGCGCTTCGACTCACCGGCGCGTGAGCTGGAGTCCAAGCTGTGGGGTGGCTTCTCGGAACGAGCACGCCAGGATCTCGAACAGCTCGAGCAGGATCCGGCAGCTACCCCTCGGGACCGCTCTGAAGCTGCACGGGCTCTCGCCTGTTGGCTCGCGAGTCGGGACGACCTCCCGGCAGCACATCGCGAGATCGTCGCGATGCGGGAGCTCTGGCCGAGTGCCGCCAAGCGAAACGTGCAGGTCTTGCTCGAAAGCGAATGTCTTTGTGCGCTCGGGCGGCGTGTAGAAGCTCGTGACCTACTCCTGGCGGCCATCGAGCGATCCGGAAAGAACGTCCACCTGGAGCTGGCAGTCGCCAACACCTTCGACGACGACGATCGGGCGCGTTTGTCTTGGATCAACAAGTCGCTCGTGCGCGCCAAGTTCGCGCCCATCACCAAGCGCGATGCCAACCTTCCGCTATCGATCGACAACGTCGTCGCCAACGCGCCGGCATGCAGTGTCCCTGTGGCGGAGCAACCGCGCATCTCGGTGCTGATTCCAGCACACTCAGCGGAGTCGACGTTGCACATCGCGCTGGACAGCTTGCTCGCGCAAAGCTGGACGAACCTCGAGATACTGGTGGTCGATGACTGCAGCCCCGACCGAACCTTCGAGCTGGCCATGGAGTACGGGCGTCGCGATGGACGCGTGCGTGCCCTCCAGACGCCGGAGAACTCTGGGGCGTACCCGGCTCGAAACCTCGCCTTGCGCGAGGCTACTGGAGCCTTCGTAACGGTCCACGACGCCGACGATTGGTCTCACCCGCAGAAGCTGGAGGCGCAGGCCACGGAGCTCATGAAGAATGGGCGATCGATCGCCAATACGACGGCCTGGGTGCGCTGTGATCAGGATCTGCTCTTTCGAGGCACGGCGCGAGCGGCCGACCATTGGGTGCACCTGAATACCTCCTCACTCATGGTGCGCCGCGAGATCATGACGCAGGCGGGGGGCTGGGACCCCGTGCGCGCTGCGGCCGACACGGAGCTGCGGATGCGACTGCAGGCTGCATTCGGCAAGTCGAAGATGCCGCGCTTGCACGGTTTGGTGCCGCTTTCCTTCGCCTTGGAGAGCAAGAAGTCGCTCACGCGAAGCGGCTCGACCCACGTCCACACGCTGTTCCATGGGGCAAGGCGGATCTATCACGAGACCGCGAAGCACTGGCTGGAAACCTCGGGCCCCGGGCTAGTCCCACTTCCTCCTCCTGACAAAGGCCGCGCGTTCCCTGCGCCACCGGCGCTCTTGTCTCGATCGCCGGCGGCGACCGACCTCGACCTGCTGTTCATCATGGACTTCGGATTGCGCGGTGGCGCTTTCGTCTCGACCCTGAACTACATTCAAGCGGCTGTTCGCCTCGGCAAGCGAGTGGGAGTGTTCCACTGGAAGCGTTACGACCTGGACGTGACGGGTACGCCAGGCCCGGAGATTCAGCGTCTGGTGCAAGACGGCGTGATCACCTTGATCAGTCCGGACGAAGCAGTCAGGGCACAGTACGTGATCGTCGGCTATCCCGTCGTCCTGGAGTACGCCATCGACCTCCCTCCCAAGGTCAGCTGCCAGCGCTTCGTGATCGTGACCAATCAAATGGCGGCGCGCCTCTACAGCGGAGGCGACGTCCAGTACGATCCGCGCCACGTTACCGACAACGTCCGCCGCCTCTTCGGCATGGAGGGCCTGTGGGTCCCGATTTCGGACCTGGTCCGAGGCCTGATGGAGAAGGATGGTCGCTACGGCCCGATCCACCCGCAGACTTGGACGCCGTTGATCGACACATCGAGCTGGTGCACGAACCAGGCAGAGTGGGGAGGCGCCGGCGGACGACGGCCCATCGTGGGACGCCATGCTCGCGACCACTACACGAAGTGGCCGACCGTCGCGACCGACATCCTCGGCGCCTACTGTGTTGACCGGCCGTGCGAGGTCAGCCTGCTCGGTGGGGCGCGCGTACCGACGAAGATCCTCGGTCGGACACCGAAGAACTGGACCATCCACCCGTTCGGGAGCTTGGATTCCAAGACCTTCCTGCAGGGCCTCGACTTCTACGTCCACTATCCACACGAGGACTACATCGAGGAATTCGGACGAGCCGTGCTCGAAGCCATGGCGATCGGCGTGCCGGCCGTCCTACCTCCCGTATTCGAGCCCACCTTTGGCGCTGCTGCGATCTACGCGGAGCCGGCCGATGTCTGGCCCCAGATTGCCAAGCTCTGGTCTAGCGAGACGAAGTGGCTGGAGCGAGTGGCAGCTGGTCGAAAGTTCGTGATGGACAACTCCGATTGGAGTCAGTTTGTCGGCCGACTGGCGGCCCTGAGCCCCAGCCAAGACACGGTCGACGTCAGGCTCCAAGGCTGACGTCGTCAGGCTCAGAGGTCGACGAGCTCGACGTCGACTGACTCGCCGAGCAGCTCGGACTTCTTCAGGTAGCGCGCAGTCGAGACGTCGAAGGTGTGATGGCCGACGTCATCGTAGCGAACGTAGGCGTAGTTAAACCGATCGGCCGAATGAATGTGAAGGCCGAGTAGCTTGCACTGCTGCAGAAAGAGGGTGTCGGTTCCGCGCCTCACTGGAGGAAAATCGATGCCGTCGACGCTTGCTCGATCGGCCAGGATCGTGCCGCCCTGGAGATAGCGCTCGGACCTCGCGTCCTCTGGGCCCTCGCGAGTCAGGTAGAGGGCGCGGGTTGTCTGGACGTAGGTGTAGAAGGTCCCTTTGCCAACGACGTCCGCCCCGCTCTCCAAGAGGACGTCCACCAAATCGGCGAGATAGCGCGCACCGTAGTGATCGTCGTCATCCATCTTGGTCCAGAGCTCACCACTAGCGGCGGCCCGCGCTCGATTCAGGCTCTCACCGAGACTGTG
>Ga0247744_1000198_pt1 | contig 11147 bp, 11 predicted proteins | sample UWRJS154409C5_FD_180946 | JGI IMG/M metagenome (GOLD analysis project Ga0247744, IMG submission 180946) | Soil microbial communities from Arlington Agricultural Research Station in Wisconsin, United States - UWRJ-S154-409C-5 | ecosystem: Environmental > Terrestrial > Soil > Agricultural land... | reverse complement strand
CTTCGCCCGGCTCGGGAGGCTCGAGCGCCTCGGGCGGAGCGACCTCGAGCGGTGGCAGCACGAGCGGCTCCGGCGGCGCGACCGCCAGCGGAGGCACCGGCACCGGGGGCAGCGCGCTCGGCGGCGCGGGCTCGGGCGACTGCGCCGCGTGGGCCACAGCCGACCCGGCCGCACCCGGACCGTTCGAAGTGCTGGTGGAGGACAACGTGGGGCCGCTCGCGGGCGTCGGTGAAGACGACATGCCGACGGACTTCATGGTGTTTCGGCCGGCCGAGCTCGGGACCGACGGGCACTGTCATCCGGTCATCACCTGGGGCAACGGCACCGGATCGACGCCCGACTTGTACGGCGTCTTGCTCGAGCACCTGGCCTCGCATGGCTTCATCGTCATTGGCTCCAACAGCCAGAACGTCGGGCAGGGCGATCCGCCGCCGATGGTCCCCGGCGCGCAGTGGATCGTCGATCAGAATGCGGATTCGTCCAGCCCGTATTTCGGCCACGTCGACACGGCGCACGTCGGCGCTACGGGGCACTCGCAAGGGGGCTTCGCGACCTCGATGGCAGGCCGGGATCCGTTGATCACCACGATGGCGCCGCTCTGCGGTGCATCCGGACAGGGCGGTGGCAACCTGAGCGGGCCGGCGTTCTTCTTCTGCGGCGGCATGGACGAGACCGTGCCTTGCGACGGCATCCACGACGCCTTTGCGGCGGTGGATGACCAGCCCGCCATGTTCGCCAATTACCTGACGGCCGACCACGCCAACTGGATCACCTTCTTCGGCGACACGCTGACTCCCGTCGAGGTGGCCGTCACCGCCTGGATGCGCGTGCACCTGATGGGCGACACGGCGCTGAAGAGCTGGTTCTACGGCGATGCGTGCCTGCTTTGCGCCGACGGCGACTGGGAAATCGAGCAGTCGATGATGGACCAGTAGCCGGCCGGCGTAACTGCCCGGCTCAGTCGTCGCTCCGCTTGCGCGCCTGCTTTTCGAGGAGGGCCGCAAGCCCTCGCTTGTCGAGAGTCCCCGACGCTATCTGAAGGAGCGCGGTCGAGAGCCAGGTTCCCGGACTGCAATCCCAACCGTTGAGGTCCAGGAAGACGAGTGCGGCAGCGGCACCGGTTCGCTTGTTCCCATCGACATAGGCCTGGCTCTCGGCGATGTGGAACGCGTACGCGGCCGCCATCTCGAACGGGAACTCGTGCAAGAACTCCCCATCGAAAGACTGCTGCGGCAACCCGATGGCGGACGCTAGTCCCGCAGGGTTCCGAATCCCAGGACTCCCGCCGTGATCAACCAGCATGCGATCGTGGATCGCATCCACGTCGGCCGCATCGAGAAAGCGGGGGGTCACGCCAGCTTGCTCAGCGCCTCGAAATGCTCTTTTGCGACCTTGTCGATGGAGGCAGCCACCTCAGGCGACGCTCCCTGAGCGCGAGCTTGCAGGCGATGAACCTCGGCGGTCACCACCTTCACCAGCTCCTCCTGCTCCTTCTCGGGCAGGGCCTCGATCTGGGCCAGCACGGCCTTCCATCCAGCGACCATGGATGCAGCATAGCACCACCAGATTCGAGGCAAGACGTTCCGTCACGACGATGTGTCGGTGACGTCCGCCGCCCTCACTTCAGGATGGCGCAGCGGTTGCAGGCTCCGCCGTTCCAGAAAATGGTACCGGCGTCCGATCTCGCCGAGGCGCGATAGCTCCTGCACGGGCACGTCGGACAGGTAGAGCTCTTTTAGCGCGTCGAGGCTGCCGAGTGGGGACAGATCGGTGGTCTCCGTGTCCTCCATCATGAGCGACCACAGGCTGGTGAACGTCGAGAGGGCGCTCAGGTCCGTCGCCGGCATGCGCTCAATCCACATCACTTCGACGCTCTTCGCCCCCTCCAGCGGGTCCAAGGACGTCCAGTCGAGCTCGGTGAGCTGCAGGTGCGTCACCGGCAGCGTCGGCACGACCTCGAGGTTTTCGTACTGGCCGCCAATGAAATGCAGGGCGCCGAGGGTCGCCAGGTCGGCGAGCGGTGCCAAGTCGAGCGGCGCCGTGGCATCGGCGCGAAAGAGGTACACCTCCGTCACGCCGGTGAGGCAGCCGATCCCTTCGAGCGAGGTGACGGCTCCGTCGACCAGGAGCGTCCCCACCTCGAGCACGGCGCCTTCGTCCCCGTAGGGCAGCACCTCGCGCACATCCTGAGCCAAGGCTTCGTCCTCGAACTGACAGGAGCCCACTCGTGCGGCGTCGGAGGGGCCGGCGCCGCCACCGCCCGCTCCCGGAGTGCCCCCGCCGGTCGCGCTGCCACCAGTCGCCTCCCCGTCCGTCGTGCTGCCGCCGCTGCCGTCGTCCGCTGGCCCGTCTGCCGGGTCCATCGAGCCAGAGCTGCAGCTCGCCAGCGTGAGCAGGCCGAGGAGCGCGCCGAAAAGGAGGAAGCGGGGTCGTTCCGGCATGAAGGCTCCCCAGGAGGAAAGCAGGTGTCGTGCCAGCCTTCCAGGCGAAGGCGCCCCGAAAAGCAGGCTCCAGTGCGCCAGGCGCACCGATTCAACCGGTCACTCCGGGCTCGTAGCTGGCTAGCCGGATCACCAGGCCGCCGGAGGCTGAGCGGAATCCCGCAACGACTCGCTCCCCCGTCCGAAGCTGGAAGGGCGGAACGACGGTTGAACGACGGACATTAGCTGATATCAATGGAGCATGCGTGAAGGTACTCCTCGCACCGGAAGGACGGGACGACTTCGACCGATTGCCGATCACCATTCGAGTGCGCATGCTTGGCGTGTTCGAACGGCTTTCGGACTGGCCCAGCGTCTCGGGAGCCAAGGCGCTCCGCAAGGAATGGGTGGGACACTACCGCATCCGGACGGGCGACTGGCGGGTCATATTCCAAGTAGTCGAACCGAATATCATCGTGGTACGCATCAAGCACCGCTCCGAAGTGTACGAGGACTGACGCCATGACCGAACCTCAGACGATCAAGCTGGGCAAGACGGAGTACGTCATCGTGCCGCGCGCGGACTACGTGCGCCTGCGCACCCTGGCCGGTGGGAACGCAGGGGCCGTCGACGCCGCCGCCTACGCCCGCGGCTCCATCGCCAAAACGCTCAAGGCCGCACGTGAAAAGGCCGGCCTGACGCAGGCCGATCTCGCCCAGAAGCTCGGCAAGAGCCAGCCCATGATCAGCGGCGCGGAGAACGGCAAGATCAGCGTGAGCGAGCGCTACGTGGCCGCCGTGCTTCGAGCGTGCAAGCTGCCGAAAGCCTGGCCAGGCAACTCGCGTATCGGTCGGTTGAAGGGGCGGCTCGTGACACGCGGAGACGTGCTCTCGACGGGCGAAATCTTCGATGCTGAATCGGTGCCGTTGGCTGGGGCAGCCCGCGCTCCGCGTCGAACGTGATAGCCTCCACCCTTGTTCCCCCCATTCGACCGCCATGGCCCGGCCGGAGCTCGCTCGGGGCGCTTCACCATTGGGCTTTCGCTGGTCAGCCTGGCTTTCTCCTTCGTGGTGCTGGCGCTCTCGGTGCGGACGGGCGAGACCTGGCTCGACTCCGCAGTCATCAGGCTCTTGCGCGGCGGGGATGGCGACGCCCAGCCTAGCCCGTTCGTTCGGACTTTTTGGCAAGATGTGACCGTGCTCGGCAGTGCCCCCATCGTGACGATGGTCGTCGTGCTTGCACTGGGCTACTTGCTTTTGGCAGGCCACGGTCGGACGGCCGCTGCCTTCGGCCTCGGCATCGTACTGGCCGCCATCAGCTCGTACGCCTTCAAAGGTGTCTTCGAACGGCCGCGCCCCTTGGCCACCGAAGCGCTCGTCCTGCTCGACGTGTATTCGTTTCCGAGCGGGCATTCCGTCATCGCTAGCGCCCTCTACCCGATGCTCGGCGCGCTCGTCGCACAGGTCGTCGATGGGCGGCGGCTCAAGGCCTACTGCATTTCTTGCGGAGTCCTCGTGATGATGCTCGTGGGGGCAAGTCGCATCTACCTCGGCGTGCACTACGTGACGGACGTCCTGGCGGGCTTCTGCTTGGGACTCGCCTGGGCGTTGCTCAGTGGTGTCGTCATGGCGCGCCTCCGTCGCCGCGGCGTGATCGAGACCGATCCGGTGGCCAAGGAGGCCTAGTCCGTCGCCCAGCGCCAGCGCAGCGCAAACTCGAAGACGTCGCTGCTGGCGCGTCCGAGCTGGTCGGGGCTGGACCACACGGGGAGAAAGGTGGTGCGCACCTCGAACTCGTCCGAGAGGAGCCAGCGGAGCTGCACGCCGGCGCGCACGACGACGGCGCTGCGTGCATCGAGCCACACGACTTCGACGTCGGGGGTGATGCCGATGGTCGTGCCCGGCCAGAAGAACTCGAAGCCGAGGCGTTGCCGAAGCGTGAGCCCTGGGCCGGCGACCACGCGCAAGTTGTCGAGGTACAAATTGTGGTCCGCGGGGATGCCGTCGGCGACGACCGGCTGCATCTGGTAGCGCGCGCGCACGGGGCCGAGCGGAAGGTAAACCTCGAGCTCGCTGTCCCACAGAAAATAGCTGGCGCGAGGCCCATCGAGCACGTCGATGTCGCGCCGATCGTAGCTCGGCGCCGCCGGTAGGAACGAACGACTGAACGAGTACTGGTAGAGCAGTCCAGTCCGGATCTGGGCGAACTTTCCCTCCACTCGCGCGCCCGCGTAGCCACCCGCGGCCGAGAACGACACGGTCGGCACGACGTCGAGCCCGAGCCAGTCGTAGTGGGGCCTACCGTAGCCGGCGGAGAAGCGTGGCCGCAGGAAAAGAAAGCCCCCGTCGATGCGGCCTGAGACGAACCAACGCTCCCGGCCTCCGCTCCAACGGACACCGGGCGGCGAGCCCAGCGGGCTTTGGAAGCCGGCGCCGGGCGCTGTCGCCGCGCCCTGAGCCAAGGCCGGCCGCGGCGACGAGAGGAGCGCCAGCAAAGCGCAGACAGCGGCGAGCGCCCAAGCGAAGCGTCGCATCAAAAGGCTCCCGTCACGCTGATGCCGCCGAAGGTGGGTAGCACGAGGACGTGGCTCAGGGCCCCGGACCCACCCGGACGAAAGCGGCCGAAGCCGTAGTGGGCAGCGGGCACTGCAAAGCCGATCAAGGTTCCCACCACCGCGCCGGTCATGACGTCGGTTGCGTAGTGTTGGTCCGCGACGATGCGAGAAACGGCGGTGGCCGCCGCGGCGGTGAATCCCGTGACGCAAGCGATCCAAGGGTGGTTTCCGCTCAGGTGGAGCGCATTGTGGTGGGCGCAGGTGACGGCCGCCATCGCGAAGGTGAGCGAGGCATGCGTGCTGAAAAAACTCAGGTAGCGGTCATTCTCGACGCACTGCGCCGAGTCGTCGTCGATGTCGATGCCACACGTTCGACCAAAAGGTCGCTCGCGGCCCACGGCGTGGGCCGTGAGCTGGGATGCGCCGAGAGTGAGGAGAGTCACCTCGGCGTCGATGAGCGCCATCTGGATGCCGACGTCGGGGCTCTTGCGGAGCCACGTCGCGTGGATCAAGGCGTCACCAATGAACACGTAGCTGATGGCCGCACCCAGGAGGGCATCGCTCGAGTCGCGGAACAGGAGCTGGAGCTCGTAGCTATCCGGCAATAGGGCATTGCGCACGGACTCGTCGAACGAATTGATGCCACGAGGGCCGTTCGTGTTGGGCCCGAGGAGCGCCGGGATTGCGGCCATGCTCGCGCCCGCCCCGCTGAGCAGGGCATCGACGACGCCGACGCGCAGGGCCGTCTTCGGATACACGACCGGAGGCAGGGCTCCGGGCGTGAGCGTCAGCGGCTTCCGCTCCGGCTTCGGTTTGGGTTTCGGCTTCGGCTCCGCGTTCGGCTCGGCAGCCTGCGCACACGCGCGCGTCGGCCCGAGCGCGACGCCCACGAGCGTGACCGAGGTCGCGAGTGCAAGCGCAAAGCGAAGGGTGCGGAGCCAGGAGCGCACGTGTGGCCGACTCTAGCGCGCCAGGCCGCGAGATTGACTAGGCGCGCGGTTCGGCTTCTGCTGCGCTCGTGAGAGGCGGGATCGCCACGAAGGCCGTCGGAGTGTCCGTGGTCACCTTCCTGCTTGCGGGGGCCGTCTTGGCAGCTCCGCCGGCCGAGGGGTCCGCCGCCGACCCGAATGGGCCTGCCGACAGCGCTCCGCCCGCGACGCCGAGCGACGCAGGGCCTGCACCGGTGGCACCGGAGCCGGCTCCCGACGCTCCGCCCGCACCTGCAGCCGAAGAGCCCGCCGCGCCCGAGGCTCCAGCCAGCGAGGCCCCAGCTCCCGAACCTCCCCCACCCCCGGTGGCGCAAAACCTCGACGACGCGGTCGCCGGACGCGACCCGACCGGGACGCCGGACAAGCCGGCCCGCGATGGCGAAGAGCGCGAGACCGGCCAGGACGAGCCCTTGCCGAAGGGCGAGAAGCGCACCAAGACGGACTACGACGGACGACCCGAACCGAACACCGACGCCGGCGACATCGTGCGCTGGGGGCCTCGCATCCTGTTCTTCCCGGTGTACCTGGTGATGGAGTACGTCCTGCGCGTGCCCATCGTGTGGACCACGACACGCATCGAGCAGCATCACATCACCGACAAGATCGCCGATTTCTTCACTTGGGATGATGGCCGGGCCCGGCTCTACCCCATCATCAGCTTCGATTTCGGCGTCCGGGCGAACGTGGGCTTCACCTTCAAGTGGGACGAAGCGCTGCCGCGGCACGATTTCGCCGCGACCGCCATCCTGGGCTGGGATGATCTCTATTCCTTCGAGGGCAAGGTCGACCAAAAGCTCTTCCGTGACGAAGAGGCTTTGATCCGCTGGCGGGGCGGCTACCACGTCGCTCCGGACAACGTCTACTTCGGCCTTTCGGACGTGGATGCCCGCTGCAACGACCTCGCCAAGGGCTGCCGGTTCCGCAGTGCCGTCGCTGACGCCTCCGTCGGGCTGGTCGGCTGGGAAGAACGGCTGAATCAGGTCTTTTTCACCACGACCTTCCGTCACGCGCGCTTCGAAAACGAACGCTCCGACTCGCCGCCGCTCACCGACGAAGAGGCCGCAGCCTTGCCCGGCTTCGACGACGGCTACCAGATCATCGAGCCGCGGCTCACGTTTGCGCTCGACACGCGCCACGAGGACCTCGACTTCCATACCGGGACGGGCGTGCGGCTCGAAGCTCTGAGTGCCTTTGCCATCGACGTCGTCCATCCGGACAGTCGCTGGTTCCGCGCCGGCGCGGAAGCCGGCGGCTTCTACGATCTCGGCTTTGGGCAGGTCGCCTCCGCGAGTCTCTACTACGAGGGCCTGGTGAACGTGAGCTGGCCAGTCGATGGCAATCGGCCCGCGATCCCGTTCTACGAGCTGCCCTACCTTGGCGGGAACGACCAGATGAAGGGCTTCTTGAGGCGGCGCTTCATGGGCGAGAACGCGCTCGCGCTGAATCTCGAGTACCGCTATCCCATCGCGTCCTTGCTCGATGCCTCCGTCTTCGCCAGCGTCGGCAATACCTTCCGCGATCTCGGGACGTGGGACATCAGCAACAACTATCTGAGCTACGGCCTCGCGCTCGAGATCGGGACCGACCGCGTCTCCTCGTTCGAGGCCATTCTGGGCTGGGGTTCCAACCGCTTCGACGACCCTTCTTTCGATCCTTTCAACCAGTTTCGTCTGTCCATTGGCGTCAACAGGGGGTTTTGACCGATGTCGAAACGAGCGCTCTTGACCTCACTCGCTGCGTTGTCCGTGCTGACAGCGCTCGCTTGTAGCCGTGAGATTCGCCGCTTCCCGCTTGCCCCACCCGTCTGGAGCGACCCGGATCAGCATCCGCTCGAGCGCGAGCCGAACAAGTACTACTCGGGCATCTACGCGGACGCGGTCGACAAGTCCGCTCTGTACCCGGCCAGCAAATGGTTCACATTCCCCAAGAAGGGCGAGGCCGAGAACGTCAACGCCCTGGACGAGGTGCCGAACAGCAGCTGGTTTCATAATCGGATCGGCCAATTCGACCTGAGTCCCGAAGAAGTGGCCGCCGCTGAATGCGGCGACATTGCGAACCTCGATCCCGAAAAAGGCGCGTGGAAAGTCGTCGGCGCCAAGCCTGACGGAGCCAACCCGGGCTTCATGATCGAAGCGCCCGATGGCTACAAGTACCTGCTCAAGTTCGATGGCAAAAATCAGCCGCTGCGCGCGACCGCGGCTGACGTGGTCGGCTCGAAGCTGTACTGGGCCATTGGCTACCACTCGGTTTGCAACGAGATCGTGGTGTTTCAGCCGGACGTGCTCGAGATCGCACCCTCGGCGCAGACGACGACGGGCCTGGGCAAGGAGCGGAAAATGGTCCCGGCCGACCTCGACCAGGTGCTCGACAAGGCCTACCGCCTCAAGGACGGACGTCTGCGCGCTTCCGCCAGCCGTTTCGTGCCCGGCAAGCCGCTCGGCCCCTTCAAGTACCAAAGCAAGCGCAAAGACGATCCGAACGACGTCGTGCTGCACGAGAACCGGCGCGAGCTCAGGGCGGGCCATCTGCCCGCGGCTTGGATCGGTCACGTGGACGCACGAGAGCAGAACACGTTCGACGTGCTCGTCGAGGACCAGGGCGCGAAGTTCATCCGCCACTACAAGATCGACTGGGGCGATGCGCTCGGCGTCGGCTATGAGCCGGATCGGCTAGCGCGCCGCTTCGGCCACTCCTACCCCGTGGACGTGCAGCACATCGGCGAGGACCTCTTGACGCTCGGCCTCTTGGACCGGCCATGGCACGACAGCACGCGCACCAAGGTGCACATTTTCGGCTATTTCGGCGTCGAGGGCTTCGTGCCCTCGAAGTGGCGCGGCGTCTATCCCATTCCAGCGTTCCAGCGTCGAACACCGGCGGACATCCTGTGGATGACGCGCATCTTCTCCCGCATCACCGACGACCATGTGCGCGCCATCGTGGCGCGCGCCCAGCTGCCGGACGAGCGCCAGGTGCGCTACCTCGAGGAGACCCTGATCGCGCGGAGGAATCGCTTCTTCGAGGAATACTTGAGCCAGTACGTCGCGCTCGCGGGCTTTCGCATGGCGCGCCGCACGCCGGGCAAGACCGACCAGTCGCTGTGCTTCGAGGACCTGGCCATCCGCCACGGCGTCTCTCGGCCGGGTGAAACGTACTATCAGTTCCGCTTCCACGCTGGGCGCGCGCTCGAGCGTGAGATGGGCTGGGTGCAGTTCATGCCCGATGAAGAGCACCCCGGTTGGTCGTGCGTGCTCTTGCCCCTCGGTCGCACCCGACCGGCCGAGCTCGCCGGAGCCAAGGCCAAAGACGACGATCCTCTGCGCTACGGGGTGCTCGACGTCTGGGTCCACCAGAAGCCCACGGTCATGCCGATGGGCCAGGTTCGCCTGCATTTCTACGATCTCGGCCCCGAGCGCGGCTACCGCCTGGTCGGCATCGAACGGCCCCGCGAGGTCACGGTACCGGATGATTATTGAGGGACCTGCTTCTGGTAGGCGAGCCCCAAGCGCAGGGCGACGAGCAGCCAGAGCACGCCCAAAACTACGTTGACGAGGGCGAACACGGAAATGGGAAAGTCGAACAGCTCGCGCCCGACGAACACCAGCCCGGCCGCCAAGACATCGCCGGCGCGCACGAAGACGGTGTCCACGACCTGCTTGGACTTGTACTTTTCCTGGGCGGTGAGCGGTAAAAAGAGCGCGTTTCTCACCGTGTTGTTCAGCGAGTAGTCGAGCGCATTTTGCCCCGTCTTGGTCCAGCGCACGAGAACGAGGATCGGCAGCACGCTGATCGCGAGATTGCCCACGAGAGCCAGCGCGGGCAGGACCAAGAGCGCGATGCGCACGCCGAAGCGGGATAACAAGCGCGGGGTCACGAACAGCTGGACGAGCACGCCGCCCAGGTTCACCCAGAAGTAGAAGTCCGAATAGAACTCACCGATGAACGTGGACACGTCGGTTGGTGCCGCCGCTTCTGCGCGCTCTTTCACCAGGCTCGAGAGGAGAAACTCGCCGGTCGAGCTCACGAAGTTGAGGAGCAGCATGAGCAGGCCAATGAGCAGCAGGTAGCGACTCTTGGCCACCAAGCGGAAGCCGCCCGGCCCTCCTTTCGTGGGGGCGTCTCGGGCCGGCGAATCCGGGACGGGGGGTTTCGGTGCGGCGACGACGCGCATGCGCTTGTCCGCCAGCTCTCCGAGCAAGAGCGCCCCCAGCAGAAGGCCGGCGCTCACGAGCATCATCTGCGCGATCCCGAGCGGGTCGACCAATGCCGCCGTCAGACGACTCCCGGCCACGGCGCCGATCGACGCCCCGAAGGCGACGATGGGAAACAAGCGCTCGCCTTGCTCCTTGGCATACAGATCGCTGGCAAACGCCCAAAATTGGGCCACGATCATCAAGTTGAACACGCCGACCCAGAGGAAGAACGCCAAGCCGAGACCAGGCAACTCGAACCGAGCGAACAGATAAAAGCCGAGCAAACAACCGACGAATGCGAGCGTGACCACGCGGATCAGTCGGCCGCGATCGAAGCGACTCACCAGGGCGGAGTAGCCAGGAACGATCAGGGAGAGGAGCGCAATCTGGCCTAGGGAGGCGTAACTCTTGAGCTCGGCCCCACCCGAGCTCTCCAGGATGAGCGCCTCGCGCACGGGCTTGAGCACGTAGTACGCGCACAAGAGCACGCACACCTCGAGCGAGAGCAACAGCGCCCCCGCGCCCTCGCCGGGCTCGACCTTCGCAAACAACGCGAGCGCTCGATCGACGCGGCTGGGTGCTGGGTCAGCCGATGCGGAGGGTCCGAGCGCCATGCGTCGCGAGCAAGCTCAGCGCAGGAGCAATATCCAGCTGAGCAAGGATGCGCACAGAAATGCGAGCGCAATCTGCTTCAAGCCGCGGATCCTGACCGACCGCAGCTCGCTCCGGTCCGCGATACGTTCCGTGCCAAGGCCGGTGTGACGCACCCCCGACAGCGCAGAGTAGCCGCACGTCATGTAGATGGCCTGAAAGAAGAAGTTGGCAGCGACGAAGAGGGGTACGGACGGCAAGAGCAGCCAAGCGCCGGATGCGGTGCCGCTGGCCTTGAGCCAAACCGCCGCCACGAGTCCCACCGCGAGCGAGCCGATGCCCAGTCGCAGGCGGCGAACGACGTTCACGTCGCTCAGGTTGGTGGCGCAACCGAAGGCCATG
>Ga0247744_1000197_pt1 | contig 11207 bp, 7 predicted proteins | sample UWRJS154409C5_FD_180946 | JGI IMG/M metagenome (GOLD analysis project Ga0247744, IMG submission 180946) | Soil microbial communities from Arlington Agricultural Research Station in Wisconsin, United States - UWRJ-S154-409C-5 | ecosystem: Environmental > Terrestrial > Soil > Agricultural land... | reverse complement strand
TCATCGAGATCCAGGTGAACGAAATCGTCGCGGGTCAGGGCGGTCTCGAAAGCCCGGTCGAGAAAGCGCTGGACGTCGGAGGTAGGGGTGGACCAGCCTCGCAATGCTCGCGCCGCGGCGACAAGCGCTTCTGCATCGTGAGCCGTTTCGAGCTCCGCAAGGACGAACGGCAGGGCCTGCTCCGGTAGCCCGATCGTTTCGAACACTTGCAGGGCGAGGGCCCGCACTCGACGGATCTCCTGCGCTCCACGGTCCTGATGGGTGGCGTGCCCTTCATCGAGCAAAGGGATCAGCTCCGAAGCACGCTCGGGAGCGCGGGACACCGCCCGAATCAGCATCAGTGCTTGGTCGTCGATCACTATCCGCCCGCCCTTCGGTCGCGATGTTCTACTCTCTCGGTTTCTGAGCGAGATACCTCTTGGCCGCGGAGCGTGCTCCCGAGGATCGACCCTTCGTCGCAAGCTTCACGGCGGCTGCTCGCAAGCCTTCCGTGGGTGGCACCTCCGCCACCGGAGCCATTGCCGCCAAGCACGCGGCCCTGAGGTCGTCGTCGTCGTCGTCATCGGCGACCACGGCGCTTGCGACCTTGTGGAGCGTTTTGGGCTCCATGGCGTGAAGTGCCGACATGGCGATCAAACGAGACTCGAGGTCTTCCTTCTTGTTGCGCAGCAGCTTGGCCAAGAACGGCTGCGATGCAGCGTCCGCCCCCATGTTTCTGAGCGCCTGATGTCGGGCAGCCGGATTGGGAGGACTGCGAACGATGCCCTCCAGCATTTCGAAGGTGTTGCGCTTGGAGTCGTAGGAGAGCAGCTGCAGTGCCTTCTGTGGGCTCACGAGCGCCTTGTCGGGACGCCGGAGCCCTTCTTCGAGCTGCTTCAGGGTTTTGCTGTCCTTCTCGCGGGCAAGCACGCCCAAGGCGCGCTGTCGCAATCGGCTATGGTCCGCAAGCGTCGCCGCGCGCAGTGCTTCGAGGTACTCGGGGCGATGGCGCTCGAATTCCGAGTAGTGAAATGCGGCCGCCTTGAGCGCGGTCAGGGCAGCGGCGCGTACGTCGGCTGGTTCTTCGTCGGATGAGACAATCTTGATGAGGAGTGGGATTGCCTTCCTGTCCTTCGCCAGCAACGGGCCAAGTTGAGCCAGTGCGGCGACTCGCAGCTCCGGAGCCTCGTCGCGGTCAGCCGCGAGATCCCGCGCGAGTTCGAGGTCCTTGGGCGCCGTGAGTTGCCCAGCCTGACCTAGAGCCAGCGCACGCTCCGTTGCGCTCTTCTTCTCGTTGCGAAATTCTTTTACCGAGCGTGCCATGGCTCGGGTGGCCTCGCGCGTCTCCCGCAGGACTTCCTTGCGATACTCATTCGGATCCATCGTCGTCTCCTCACGCGCGTGGCACGTCGTCGTAGTCGAAACCCAACCGAGCCGCGCGATTGAGCTTCCCTTGGTAGTCGAGCATTTGGCCCACGGTGGGGGTGACTCCGGGCGCGGAGACCAGGGGACTCATCGCCAATCCGCCGCCAGGGGCAGTCGGGGGGCGCGGGCTCGCAGTGTCCTCGTTCCACGGCCACATCGTATCGGCTCGTCGATGACCGATCCGTGTTCCGTCCGAAAAAGAGGCGGGGTCCGACTCATCGAAACGATCGTTCAACCATTGCCACTTGGCCCACAGGCGATCCACGTTCGCGTGGAGTAGAAAGAACAAAGGATCGCGTGCGGCGGTGGGCACCGAGGAGATCACCCCGCCAAAAGACACATGCGCGCTGCCGTGAGGGTTTCCCTCCATGGTGCGAAACGTCCCAAAAGCCGTGCCGGATGCCAATGTCGCAGCTTCCGTGGCCCCGGCTGCACCTTCGGTCGCGGTGTCGAACTCGGGCGAGCGATTGATCCCTGGAACGCCATCCGTCACCCAGAGGCGCAATGGATTCGTTGGTGAAAACTGCACTGCTCCTGCGCTGTCGGAGACTCCAATGAAGGTGTCTCGAAAGAGTTGCGGCGCGGGCTGATCGAAGCGCCAGTAGGGGAGGGCAACACTCGGATCGATCGCTTGAAGCTCCCGCTCCAGATCCAAAAGATAAGCACGGTGCCAAGGCAAAAACCCTTCACGGCCGTGGGCTTCGGCTGAGGTCGCGGCCACGTGCATGTCGCGGAAGACCTGAAACGGTCCCGCCCCCAGATTGTTCAGCTGAGCTAGCGCTGCAATGAAGCGATCTCGTTCTCCTCCGGTCAGGCTATTTGCGTTCTTTCGAACTCGGACCATGCACGGAACCTTGAGTAGTGCGCGCGCGCGATTCTTCGCAGGGAACACTACGATCCGGGTGTCGCCGTTCGCCTTGCTCGGAAAACCAAACTGCCCCCCGACCCAGAACTTGGCTGATCCGGAACCCGAACGAAGGTCGAGCGTCAGGCGCGCAACCCCCGGCTGATCCGGGCTCGAATAGAACAGTAGCTGGCCGCCCCCGGGCGCTCTCGAATTGCGCAAGGTCAGGCTCCGATGACGAAGTCGATCGAGCCCAGTGGTCCTCAAGACACACGGCACGGGTTCCCAGCCCAAGTACCGGCTCTGTGGCCCCGCAATTCCGTTGATCAACACCTGAATCGACACGAAATACCTCCCCAGGCTTTCGAGATTTGGCAGCGCCGAGCGAGGAGGAGTTTATGGCTCCAGCCACGGGCTTCATATGAAAAAGCATTGGCCAGGTGGCCGAAGGCTCACGCCAGAAATCGGTTCCGCGCCTTGTCGTTGTAGCGGTCCCAGGCGATCGAAAAGGGTGTGATGGTGCTTACGCCGGCCCGCCAGCGGACGGTGAGCCCACGCGGCGTGACCTCGCGGTAGTTGCTCGTGTCGGGAAGATCGAGGTTGGACTCGCCGCCGGCGGAGAACAGGGTAAAGAGGCTCGATTCCGGAAAGTCGTAGTCCGTGCGGAAGCCTTCGACGACGCGCTCGTGGCCGCGGACCATCACGTTCGAGCCGATCCGGGCCATGAAGTTCCGAAACTGCGTCGTGCCGTAGCCGAAGCGCGCGACCTTCTTCTGCAGCTCGTCGGGAACGGCCTCCGTGTCGGCCGGATCGCTCCACATCATCTCGAAGCGCAGATCTGGGTCGTTCAAGGAGGAGAGGTCCTTCCACTTTTCCCGCAGGGACGCGTCGCGCGGAATGCCGGCGTGGGAAAAGAACATCCGATCGAAAGACATCGACGTCGGGAGCTCCTCGAAGAGCTGCCGGTACTCGTTGAAGAAACCGTCGCCCGCGATCCCCTCGAGGCTCATCATGCCTTCGGCCGGGCGCACCGGGGCCAGGACTCGGCCTTGATGCTCGAGATAGTACTCGTGGTTGCCGCGCAGGATGTGTACGGCATTCGGGACGGTGACGTAGAGCTGCATGATCGCGCGCAGGATGCCGTCGTAGCTGAACCGACCGCGATCGATGTAGTCGCCGAGCAGGACGAGACGCGTATTGGGCGCAGCGGATGGATTGTCGACGTGGGCCTGCACCTTGGCGAGGAAGTCGGTCTGCATCAGGGCGGCCTTTAGGCACGAGTAACAACCATGCAGATCACCGAGCACGATCAGCTCGTATTCGGTGGCAGGATCCGGCGACAGGACGTAGACGTGTCCGTCGAGAAACGGCCCTGTGCCCTCCAGATCCGCGAAGCTCGTGACCCCTGTCAGCCGTCCGGCCCCCTGAGCGCGCTGCTCCCCGAGTGTGGCTCGCACCTTGCGAACCAGCTCCACGTCGCTCCGGGCGGGCTCGGCGAAGGCCTGGGGATCGCGGGGGTAGGCGCGCTCGAGCCGGGTGAAAAATGGGTGATCGTCCACACGGGGGACCAGCGGCTGTTCTGCCAGGAGCTGGACCTTGTGCGCCTTTTCGTCCTCGAGCACCTCGAACTCGGTGATCTCGATGGGCTCGGCCAGCAGACGCTCGAGATCGCTCCGGAGCTTCTCTTCGCTCGGATGGGCGACGCCGTCCGCCAGGATGAAGTCGTCGACGATCCCGAACAGGACCGTTTGCGTGGCCAGGTCGAACGGATGCAAGAGCTCGTAACAGCGCAGCGTGATCTTCGCGTGGATGAACTGCTCCTGACTCTCGCCCTCGGCCACCGACTCGCTGAACAAGGCGACGATCTCCCGGTCGATGGCGGCCGCGGCACGCTGAAACTGCGCGGTGATCCGGTCGGTCTGCGCGTGGCGCGCCAGCGGATCGGAAACCATGGCCTGCATGTGCTTGTCGACGAGCGCTGCGATCCTCTCCTGAACGAAGCGCTTTTCCGCCAGCCCGAACTTGCCGTCCACGTGCCCGAACGCCGTCAGCATGAAGACGACGGCGAGCATCTGCCGCTTGGCCACTTCCGGATCGGAACTGAACATAGGTCAGTTTGAGGCGGACTCTCTCTCCGAGACAAGGCCTTTGCAGAGGAGCGGGGGGCTCAGGGTGTTTTGGAGGCGTTGCGACGCGCTCAGCACCCGGCGGAACGAATCACGAAACTTGCCGCGTCTCACCTGCCTCCGCAGGTTTGCGGAGCAGCGATAGGGCGAACCAGACGAAGGCCAGCGCTCCCAGACCAAACACGGTGTCACCCACTGCCCGCAGCCAGCGCAAGGTGTTCATGGTGGGCGTTTGCAGGAACTGGTTGCTGCGCGCGTACCAATAGCCGACCTCGACCGATGCGTGCGTCTGCAGGAGACCGACCGGCAGCAGGCTCAAGAGGATCATGGCCGCCAAGCCGCCGTTCATCAGCCAGAAGGAGAGCGCCAGCGGCCGCTCGTTCCAGGTGCGCCCCGCGTCGGCAGCGCGGGCGCAGAACAAGAGCAGTGCGAGCCCCAGCATGCCGTAGACCCCAAACAACGCCGCGTGCCCATGCACCGGCGTCGTATTCAGACCTTGCATGAAGTAGAGGGCTACCGGAGGGTTGATCATGAAGCCGAAGAGACCGGCGCCGATGGCATTCCAGAACGCCACCGCGACGAAAAAATAGATGGGATATCGATACTTCTGGACCCAGCCCTGGTGCTGCGAGAGGCGATAGTTGTCCCAGGCTTCGTAGCCGATGAAGATGAGCGGGACGACTTCTAGCGCGCTGAAGACGGCGCCGAGCGCGGAGATCACGGACGGCGTGCCGCTGTAGTAGAGGTGATGCAGGGTTCCGATGATGCCACCGGTCAAGAAGATGGCAGACGAGGCCACCACGGCGCGCTCCGTGGACTTCGGTTCCAGGAGCCCCAGGCGAGCGAACAAGAAGGCGAAGACGACGGTCGCGAAGACCTCGAAGAAGCCCTCGACCCAGAGGTGGACTACCCACCAGCGCCAATACTCGGCGATCGACAGGTGGGTCCGGTGCCCGTAGCCGAGTGCAGCCCCGTAAAAGCCGGCGATCGCCAGTGCCGACAAGCAGAAGAGCAGAAGAAGCCCACGCTGCTCGTCCCGGCGCTGGAGGGCTGGCCACACGGCGCGCAGGACCAGGCCGAGCCACAGGAACAAACCCACCAAGAGGCCAACCTGAAAGACTCGCCCCAGATCGATGTACTCGTAGCCGCTGTGCCCGAAGTAAAAGCGGGTAACGTCGTCGGAGAATCGGTTCATGACGCTCGCCCACTGGCCCACCATGGATCCGATCACGACGAGCAAAAGCGCGCCCAAGAGCACCAGGACCCCCGCCAATTGGAAGCGCGGCTCTCTGCCGCCGATGCTGGGCGCGACGAACAGCCCAGCCGCCAGCCAGGCCGTCGCAATCCAAAGGACTCCGAGCTGAGTGTGCCAGGTGCGGGTGATCACGTAGGGAAGCCACTTCGAGAGCGGCACCCCGTACAGGCCGTCGCCCTCGACGCCGTAGTGAGCAGTCACCACGCCCAGCGCGATCTGCACGAGGAAGAGCACGACGACGATGCCGAAATACCAGAGCGCGGCGCGCTGCGAAGGCGTGAGCCGAGCGTCCAGCAGCGGGTCGCCCGTTGGCGGCTCCTTGAGTGTCGCCTGATGAGGTCGACTCCCGTTCCACCACACCATGGCGGAGAGTCCCGCCAAGAGCACGATGATGCTCACGCCGGTCCAGACGACCGCGCCTCCCGTGATGGTGTTGCCAACCAGCGGCTCGTGCGGCCAGTTGTTCGTGAAGGACACTCCCGTCTGCTCGGGGCGATCGGTACTGGCGGCCCAGGAGGACCAGAAGAAGAAGCTCGTCAGGGCATGGAGTCTGCGGGCATCGGTCTGCGCGCCGGCCGGGATCGCCATCTCGGAGCGCCCCTTGCGAAACACGTCCGCGTAGTACTCCTGCAGAGCTCGGAACGCGTCAGCACGCTCCTCGCTCAGGCGGAGGATGCCAGAGCCCGCGACCTTGCTACCTCGGATCACGCGCTTCAGCCGGGCGCGTAGCGCCGCCTGCTGCTCCTCGTCCAACGTGTCGTAGCTCGCGCCGCCGGCCGCGCGAGCATACGCGTCCAGGACGAGCATCGCCTCGCGGTGCAGATAGTCGGCGGTCCAGTCGGGCGCGACGTAGCTGCCGTGACCCCAGATCGAGCCAAACTGCATCCCGCCCATGGCCTGCCAAACGTTCTGCCCATCGAGGATTTCGCCCTCATCGATGAGCACGGCACCCGACTCGGAAAGGACTTTCGCGGGAATGGGCGGCGCGCCGACGCGGATCCGATGGCCCGCGTAGAGCAGTGTCGCGAACGACGCGACGAACACGACAACGAGCGCCTTCCAGGGAGTGAAACGAGATTTCACGACCACGAGGCTATCACGAACATAAGCGCAGCAAGTGGAACGCAGAGTCGGAGCTATTTGTGAGGGAGGACGTTTGGATCGCCGATCCCCACGGCCGGCCGGCCGGCGCCTTGCGCCCCGGATGCTGAGCGAGCCCCGCGAGCGAGCGGAGGATGGGTGGCTTGCTCAAAGCTCGGCGTGCTTCCCGACGCCAAACGTGTCGCACTTCCTCGCATCCCCGCCGTCGAAGCCGCGGCGGAACCAGCGCAGGCGCTGCTCGCTCGAGCCGTGGGTGAACTTGCTCTCGTCCGAGTGCCCCAGCGCATCATCACCGATCGCGTGCGCCGCCGTGAGGGCTTCCTTCAGATCCTCGTCGCTAATCTGGAGTGAGGCCCGGGCCGCGTGGCCCCACACGCCCGCGAAGCAGTCGGCCTGGAGCTCCGCGCGCACCGAAACTTGGTTCTTGGTTTCGCCGCGCACGTCCAGCCGACTCGAGCCGAGCAGATTCTGCACGTGGTGGCCGACTTCGTGCGCAATCACGTACGCTTGAGCAAAGTCACCCGGCGCATGGAGCTTCGATTTCATCACGCCATAGAAACTCGGGTCGATGTAGAGCTTCTGGTCGGCAGGACAGTAGAAAGGCCCGACGTCCGAAGTGGCTCGGCCACAGCCCCCCGTGGACACCGCATTGTCGAAAACGACGAGCGTGGGGAGCGAGTAGGCCCGAGCTGCTTCGCCGTAGCTGGGCAGTTTGTTTTCGGTGAAGATGGGCGTCCAGACGTCTTCCGTCGACCCGAGGACGACGCGTGAGAAGTCGCAGGCCTGGGCGCTGTCCGGCGACGCGTCGCACACACTTCCCGTACCGCTGGGTGCCTGTTGGTCTCCGCCGGCCACCAGGCCCAGCAGCTGCCCTTTGAGGTCAGCGGGCAGGAAGAAAAACGCTCCAGCTGCCAGGGCGCCGACGACCAGCGTTCCCTTGAGGCCGAGCAGCCGCAGCACGGAGCTCAGGGCCTGGATGGGGAGCCCGCCTCCGCCCCCTCCGCGGCCGCCACTCCCGCGGTCTTCGAACTTGTCCGACCTCCGGCGACCTTGGATTTCCATGCTCGCTTCTGCCACGGGCAGCCCCTACTGGTCCACCGGGCGCCCGTGTTCGCTGCGGCTCCGTGGCCGGATGGACTTCGCCCTATGCCAGGCGATCAGCGCCAAGTCCTGGAGATGGCAGGTCTAACGAGTCGCAGCCGCCGTGCTCGCTTCGACTTCCTTCTCGAGCTCGACGAGCAGCTGCGCGACTCGCTCGCGCTCGTCACGGGTGAGGCCGAGAAACTCGCACCCTTCTTTGAGACCCGCCGTCGGGAAGGCTTTCATCGTCGGATTGAACAGGCTCATGGCCGTGACGGCAGCTCGGGCCAGCGTTTTGTCGGTGAGGAGCGCCACCGGGTGGATGCGGCCGCGCAAGGCGGTCATGAGCGACTGGCGCTGAGCTCCGTCGGGAGAGCCGCCGCGCGACAAGATGACGACGCGGGTGTCGACGCGCGCGCTCGAGGCGATCGCTTCCGTCACGTAGCGTTGCCACTCGAGGTTCGTGGGCGCATGAGCACCGTGAAACACCACGTTCAGGCGCCCCTCGGCCCGCCACGACATCGTTCGACCCATCAGAGCAAATCTGCGTGTCGCCTCCGTTTGCGTCAAGGGTCTCGCGCGGTCACGCGGCCCCGAGGCGTCAGGAAGCCACGGCAAAGGACCGTCTGCTGAAACGCCCGTGCAGACTCAGTGATTGAGGCCTCGCGCCGAAAGGCGCCCGAGGCGAGTCCGCCGGAGTGCGAGGAGCAGCGCCGATGCGCCGACGAACACGCTCATCGGGAAGTCTGTTTGGTGTGTGGATCCGGGGCGCCACGAGCAGCTACTGGCGGTGTTGCTCGCGCCGGCCGTGCCACCGGTGGCGCTCGGCGCCGATCCCGAACCGGGAAGCGGTCCGGCGCCCCCGGAGCTGATGCCGCCGGAGCTCGCTGCGCCCGAGCCGACGCCGCCAGCCGAGCTCGTGGTGCCGCCACTGGAAGGTCCCCCTCCAGTGCCAGGCAGTGCGCTTCCGCCCTGGCCTCCGCTGGACGATCCGCTCGAGCCACCCGCCGCAGACTCTCCGCCCGAACCAGACGACCCACCTGAACCATTTCCTCCGCTGCCACAGGCGGCAAGCTCTGGATCCGGCGCGCCTGCGCTGTCGAGGCCAAAGTAGGCTGCCACGGCTGGGCCATCGAACGGCACCGAATGCCCGACGCCGGAGAGCGAGAACGTCTCGTACACGGTGAAGCCGCAGTCGTTCTGCCAATACTCGCGGGTCGTGCCGCCGGTGGGGGTGTCACTGCCGGTCGGAGCAGCGTTCAGGCCGAGCAGGTTGGTCCATTCCTTCACGTCTTCGGCCACGTTCCCGTAGTCGAGCGTCGTGTCCGCGGTGCCGTGCCAGTGCTGGAGGCGCGGTCGCGGTCCCGTGTAGCCGGGAAAATACGACCGGACGAGGTCGCCCCATTCTTGGCCCGTCTTGACGACATCGCCGCCGGAGCACGGTCCGCTCCACTGCGCGGAGTTCCCGGTCCCCGTGACGTCGTTGTAGCCTTCCGCCCAGCATCCGCACGGCACCCCCATCAGCGAGACCCCCGCCAGAAAGACGTCCGGGTACACACCCAGCAGGGCCTCGGTCATGATGCCGCCGGAAGAGCCGCCGACCGCGTACACGCGCACCGGATCGGCGTCGTAGGTCGCCTGCACGTAGCTGACCATCTGGGCGATGGCGCTCGTGTCGCCATTGCCATCGTGGGAAAGCGAGCGATCCGATCCTGCGTCCCAGCAGTTTTGGCCCGTCGCTTCCGGAAACACGAGGATGAACCCGGTGCTGTCGGCTATGCCGACCAAGCTGGACATCTCCGAGTACGTGCTCTGTCCGGTGCCCTGGCAATGGTGCGGAGCCACGACGACAGGTGGACTCGTTGCCAGTTGGTCCGGCACGTAGGCGTACATGTTCACGTAGCTCGGGAGGTCGCTCCTTCCTTGCCACCAAACGCTCTGCTCGACCTTCTCCAGAGAAGCTGCAGCTGCCGGCTCGGCAGCGAAGGCGATGCACGCGGTGCCTGCGAGGACCGATGCGAGCCGGAGTAGTAGGACGCGAGGTGTCATCGTGAACTCGGCTTTCGAAAACCAACCGGTCAAAGCTGGGAGATGAACTCCCAGGCAAGGGGCGGAACGAAGGCGAGCAGGCCGTCGTCGCCACCCGACACTCCATCGCTGATGCTCGAGGGCGTGTGGGCGCCGTCGAAGGTGCACACCTTCACTGGATACCCCTCCATGCACCCCGTGAAGTCGGTGCAGACGTGGTTCTTGCTGCCCCCGCCAGCCTCGCCAATGGTGGGGATGGTGCAGCCGTTGTCTTCGGCGTGCGACAGGACGCAGTACTTGCCGCCCTCCTCGTTGGCGTCGCTGTTGACCCACTTGCAGGTGCCATCGCTCATGCCGGTGATGCCGAAGTAGGCGATGTTGGGGAAGTCCTGGGTCGGCTGCGTGAAGTTGTAGTTGGCCGGCGCCATGGTGACGGCGCCGCGTAGTTTGGACGCGCGCCCGAGCGACAGCGCATGGCTCATCATCGCGCCGAAGCTGAAGCCCGTGGTGAACACCCGGCTTTCGTCGATGCACAGGTTCTGGGTGATCTCACCCAGCACGGCGTCGAAGAGCTGGACGTCGCGGGCGTAGTCCCAGGGGAAGTCCCCGATCCCCTGCGGTGCCACGAAGATCGCCGTGTCCCCTGCGTCGGCCGCCGCGCGGTGCAGCCCGAAGTAGGCGTAGTGTTCGGCGTCGAAGTTGGGACCGTTGTTGGCCGGATAGAGGCCGTTGGCGTTGCCCTCGGCCGAGCCGTAGGCCTGGTGCCAGGAGAAGATCAGGCGATAAGGCGTGGCCGGGTCGTAGTCGGCCGGAATGTCGACGATGTAGTCGCGGTTGCTGCCGCCGCTGCTGATGGTGAGCCGGGTCGAGGTCGGTAGACCATTGGAAACGGAGGCTCCGCCTTGCGTCAGCGTTTCGGCACCGTCCGGCACGTTGCAGCCGGCACTCATCACCACATCACCATTCGAACCACCACCCGAGGCCCCTCCACTAGCCGTCTCGCCGCCCGAGCCCGAGCCCCCACTCGCGCTCGCGCCGCCCGAGCCCGCGCCGCCGCTGGAGGTCCCGCCGCTTGCCGCGCCCCCACTCGCACTGCCGCCGCTGGAGCTGCCGCCACCTGTGCTCGAGCCGCCCGACGAGCTGCCTCCGCTGGCGTTGCCGCCCGTCCCGATAGGAGCGCTGCCCCCCGATCCACCACCGGACGGGTTCGCATTCGTGCCGCATCCGAGCAGCACGGCCAGGCCAAGAGACAGACAACTGAAGGCGGAAGCGATACGAAGGTTCACGAGAGATCTCGGGTCGGAGGGATGACTGCCCTGAGCCTCCCAACCCGCAGGCCTCGGCAGCAGAGGTGAACATCCTCCCCCGC
>Ga0247744_1000196_pt1 | contig 11209 bp, 8 predicted proteins | sample UWRJS154409C5_FD_180946 | JGI IMG/M metagenome (GOLD analysis project Ga0247744, IMG submission 180946) | Soil microbial communities from Arlington Agricultural Research Station in Wisconsin, United States - UWRJ-S154-409C-5 | ecosystem: Environmental > Terrestrial > Soil > Agricultural land... | reverse complement strand
GTGAAATGCCCGCCGGGGTACCAACGCACCTCGGCGCGCGGCATGGGCGGCGCGTAGCGGGGGTAGTCGACCGGATTCATGGCTCCGCTGTCCGGATCGAGATCCGCCAGCGCATCCGTGTAGCGGAACGAGCGCGAGATGAGGCGCGAGCCCACGAGCAGGCGGAGCGGCGAGTGCCACTCCGGGTTTCCCTCCGACACGGGAGCCGCCACGGCAGCTGAAGCCGCCACCGGAGCTGGCTCGGGCGGGGGCCCTTCCGCAGCCGATGGTTCTTCCTCGGGACGCGGCCAACCCTGGGCCTTTGCCGTCACCGGGAGCAGCACCTCGCCGGTCGTCAAATTCCGTTCGTAGATCTCGAACGTCTGGCCGCTCACCTCCACCTTCTCGATGAGCTTGCCCGTCGCGCCCTCGTACACCTCGAGCTCCGCCACCCAGCCCGCTTTGTTCTTGAACGCGGACTTACCGAGCACCACGACGTCGACGGCTTCCGCTGCTGCAGCGGCGGCGATTTCTTCCTCGCTCGCGCCCATCTTCAGGTCGAGCGCGACGTCGTCTGAAACGAGCTCGTAGCCGCCGTCACTGGTGAAAGCCTGCACGATCCATTCGCGCGCACTGTCGGTCTTGGCGCCGGACAGCTTGCCAACGAGGACGCGCCGCTTCTCACTCGGGGGCTTGGCCGCCGCGGGCGCGGCGGCTCCCGCGTCTTGACCCCAAGCGGGCAGAGACGCCCCGAGGGCGGCCGAGACCAGGAGCGTCGTTACCCAACCGCGGCACAACGTGCCACCCACGCCCAATCGTTTCATCGGTCGCTTTTTTCAGATCCCACCCGTTAGGGCGACGCCGTTGACCCAGTCGGTCACGCAAGCGAGCTCGTCCGGCGTCAGCGTCAGCGGTGCCGTGGGCATCTTGTCGCCGCAGGCGAAGTCGACGCCCTTGGTCCCCGTGAGCTTGTGCAGAAGCAGGCTGTTGGAAGGCGTCGTGCCGTCGATGATGAGCTCGGGAGAGGCCGTCGGACAGCCGACGGCACCGGTCGCGTAGAGGGCAGGCTTGTTGAGTAGGCTCTGACCCAAGGTCATGTTCGCGGGCGGCGTGACCAATTCGATCCCACCGGTCGGAGGGGTGGCCGTGCTGCTGGCGTGGCAGAACCCTGTGCCACATGTGGCTGCGAAGATAGGCGTCGCGTCGCAGTACGCGGCGCCTCCTCCCGTGCCGGCATCTCCACCACTGCCTCCCCCACCACCGGTACCGGCCACCGGCCCGCCCCCACCGCACGCGATGGAGGAGAGGGCCAGGGCGGCCAACGTGATGAGTCGAAGAGAGGGGCGAGAGCGAAGGGCGGACGCAGGTGCCGAACTCATGTGAATCCAGCCACAGGGTAATCGGCGGTCCCCGGAGAGCAAGTTGCGGCGGGGACCGTGGCCGCGATTCTCCTGCTTCTCTTCAGCCTCGACGGATAATCTCAAGACTACGGCAAACCTGGGCCGGCCTATTGGCCGCCAGTCGCGACCACCTGGCCCACCCATTGGACGATGCAGTCCCTCTCGGCAGCGGTGATCGCCGGCGTGCCCGTCATCTCGTCACCGCAGGAGAAATCCGTGCCCAAGGCGCCCGCCACCTTGTTCGAGAGCAGGCTGCGCGAAGCGTCCGCCCCGTCGATGATCAACTCCGCACCCGCCGCCGGCGGACACTCGCCCGGGGAGGTGCTGGCCGTCGGGTAGGTCGCTGGCAGGTTGAAGAGCGTCTGCGCCATGGTCATGTTCGGTGCGGGGTTGACCAAATCGACCAGCGCGACCAACGGCGGGGTGCCGGCGGTTCCGTGGCAGAAGCTCCCTTTGCAGTTCGTCGCCAGAATCGGGACGGCGTCGCAGGCCACACTCCCGCCCCCTCCGGACCCGCTGCCCCCAGTCCCGCACTGCCCTGCCTCGTAGCACTCCGGATTTTCCAGCGTGCCGCCGGTCGGGCAGCCTGTCAGCACCAGGCCCGCCACTCCACAGACCGCCAGCCCAGCTCCGGCGCGGGCGAAAAGACCTAGTTTCTGTCCAGTGATCGCTCGGGGTCTCGCCATTGACGTACAGTGGGAGGGTAACTGCGGCGCGCCCAACCGCAAGCAGTTTTGGCCGCCGCCTCCACAACGTCACCCAGAATGCTGACCTTGAATCGACAGCAAATCTTTGCGCTCGAGATGAAGTCGGCCACGGACAACGACGCGAAAGCGTGGCGCCCGCGCTGCGAAACGCAGGCCGCCATGGCACACCACGCGGATACATGAAGGATTTCCTCTTCGCTTCTCGGGCAAGGCGGCGCCTCGAAAGGCGCCTGTTTCTCAAAGCGCTCGGGCTCGGTCTGGGCGCGCCACTTGCTTATCAATTGGTGAGAACGGCCACGGCAGCGCCAACCGGCGCGCCGCAGCGCTTCATGACGTTTTACATCCCCCACGGGATGCCGCCGGAACATTTCACCCCGGTGGGCGAAGGTACGAATTTCACGCTGAGTGACTCGGGCGTGTCCATCCTCGGCCCCCTCGAGCCCTACAAGGCCCTGGTCAACGTCTACGAGGGCTTCATGTACCCCGGGGCCTCGACCCACGAAGGGATCGTGAAGTTTCTCTCCGGCGCCGACGTGAGCAACTCGGACGACACCACGTCGCGCACCACGATCGAGCACTTCATCGGCAACGAGATGGGCACCGGCACGCTGGCGCTCGGAGCTGTCCCGCATCGCGTTTGGGGCCAGGATTTCGATGCCAAATTGCTGTGGGACGGGCAGGCGGTAGCGCCACAGCCGAGCCCCCTCGTGGCCTACGACGCCGTATTCGGCGGCCTCGCGGCGGGCGGCGATCAGCCCGACCCTTCGGTGCAGGACGAGCTGCAAACCAAACTGCTCACGTTGACCGAGGGTCAGATCACCGGCCTACAAACGGACGTCCAGGCGATCACGAGCGAGCACACCAAGCTGCAAACGCACCTCGAGTCGATCCAGGCGCTGAAGGCGAGCGTCGGTGGCGGCACCACGACGAGCTGCACCACGGCACCGACGCTATCCGCGGTCGAGGCGGTGCGTGCCAAGGCCGCCGGGCAGGCCGAAGAGTGGTTTTTGACCGAGGAGAATTTCCCGGACATCTACGCGGCGCAATTGCAGCTCGCGGCTGAGGCGATGGTCTGCAACATCCGCCCAATCACGGCCATTCAGCCCCTCTACGCCAACTGCGACATCGATTTCGGTTTCATGGGTTCGAGCGGCGCGCACCACTCGACGCTCTCCCACACGGGGCCACAGATTTCCGAAGGCAAGGCGCAAATGGAAGCGCGCACGCCGTTCGCCAACGCACAACGCTGGTTCATCGAACAGCTGGTCGAGCACGTGATCACGCGCCTCGACGTGGACGATCCGGCGGCGCCAGGGAGCACGGTGCTCGACAACACCATCATCCTGATCTGCAGCGAGATCGGCGAAGGCCAGTGGCACACCAGCTTCACGCGGGAGGTGCTGACCGGCGCTCCACCCGGCATGCTCAGCTACATGCCGCTCGTCACCATTGGCGGCGCGGCGGGTCGTCTCGTGACCGGCCAGCGGCTCAACTACTACGATGGGACGAAAGTGGAGGGACAGACCGACCGACCGGCGGCCGACCTCTTGCTCACGTTGGCCAAGGCCATGGGCAGCACGACGACCTCGTTCGGCACCTCGAGCAAGGCCGTCACGGAGGCGCTCGCATGAGGGCGCGCGCACTAGCGGGCGGCTTCGCTGTCGCCCTTTCGCTGCTGGGCTGCAGCGCCGGTAGCATCGGCGACGGCCATGCGGACGGCACTGGCGGGACCGACGGTAGCGACGGCGGTACGGACGGCAGCGGGGGCGGGCCGATTGACGACCCCTGCCCGAGCGGCAATTGCGATCCCGGCGCCGCCTGCGAGGCGTCGGAGCCCGGCAGCCCCCTCCTGCGCCGGCTGACGGCGCGCGAGCTCGAAGCGGCATTGCGCGACGTCTTCCCGGAAGCGGCCGCTGGCTGGACCTCGGCCATGAGCTCGGACCCGGTGTCCCATTTCGGCTTCGACAACGAGGCTTCCCGACTGGTGGTCAGCAAGCAGACCGCGCGCGACATCGACGACACGGGCGCAGCCGTTGGCGCTGCGGTGAGTGGCGCCCCACTCGCCACGCTCCTGCCCTGCTCGGCGGACGCGGCCGACGCGGCTTGCGGCGCGGAGTTCCTCGCCAAATACGGCAAGCGCCTGTTCCGGCGCCCGCTCAGCGACGCAGAGACCACCACGTATTCGGGCTTCTTTGCCGATGCCCTCGCAGCTACCTCGTTTCCCGAGGCCATCGCTTGGCTGACCAAGGCGCTGATCCACTCGCCGGCGACGCTGTACCGCAGCGAAATCGGCACGCTGATGGATACGACCCGTGCGCTCAGTCAGTACGAGGTCGCCACGGCGCTCGCCTTCACTTACTCGGGCACGACGCCGACCGACGACCTTTTGGCGAAGGCCGATCGCGGCGAGCTGGACAGCCCCGATGCCCTGATCGCAGCGGCCGGTGAGCTCGCTGCGGGTGCTACCGGTCGGACCGAGATGCAGCGCTTCTTCGAAGCGGCGATGCAGTACGGCCGAGTCACGACCGTCACCAAGGCCAACGTCGCCGGCTTCGAGCAGCTGCGGGTCGACATGCTGGAGGAAACGCGGGCATTCATCGCCGGCGTCGTGCTCGATGGCGGCGGAGGGCTCGATGAGCTCCTGACCGCCAACGTCACCTACCCGTCGGCCGCGCTCGCTACCCACTATGGCCTGCCCACGCCGCAAAGCGATTACGCCGAGGTCGAGCGCACGAGCGGTGTGGGCCTCTTGGCCCAAGGGTCCGTGCTGTCTTCGGAGGCCTCGGTCGACCATTCCTCGCCCACGCAACGGGGCCTCCTCGTGCTGGAGAAGCTCTTGTGCCGCGAGCGCCCCGTCGTGCCCGCCACGGTGCCCGAATTGCCCACCGAGACGGTGGAGGCCAACACCACGCGCGAGCGCTACGAGCTGCTCCACGTGAGCGGCGGCGCAACCTGCGCGTCCTGCCATTCCAACTTCGATCCCATCGGCTTCGGCTTCGAGCATTTCGACGAGAGCGGCCGCTACCGGGACACTGAAGGCGGCGAGTCCGTCGACTCGGCGAGCTTCATTCCGAACACCACTCCAGAAGTCAGCTTCGAGGGACAGGAGGATCTGGCCGCGGCCCTGGCCGACCTCGAAGAGGTGCAGCTCTGCGTCAGCGGGCAGCTGAAAACCTTCTCGTTCGGGACGGACGAGGCCTGCCTCGGTGAAGCCCGACGGGAGGAGTTCATGGCCGGCACGCTGGGGTTCGTCGACTACTGGACCTCGCTGGCCGGCGAGCCGCATTTCATTTCTAGGCGCTGAGCACCTCCAGGCAATGAGGACTGCCCGGCGCTGAGCGTCCGCCCGCGACATCTTCCGGACATGTCTTGCCGGGCGAGACCGGAAACATTGCCGCGCGTGGTTTCCGGCAGATGAACGAATAATGGACTCGTCGACACGGCGAGTTCACGGTCGCTCGGCGGAAGACGAAACAGTTCTCGGGGATACTGGTCCGGTACATGGCCATCCTCGAGCTGAAGAACGTCTCCAAGAGCTTCCGCGGTAAGTCGGGCAGCGCGGCGACCGAAGTCTTGCGCGCGGTCGACCTCACGATCGAAGAGGGCGAGTTCGTCGCCATCGTGGGGTTCAGCGGCAGTGGCAAGAGCACGCTGGTGAACCTCCTGTGCGGCCTGCTCACGCCGGATCGCGGGGAAGTGCTGTTCAAAGGCCAGAAGAACCTGCCGCCCGGTCCGGACCGCGGCGTCGTCTTCCAGAACTACTCCCTTCTGCCATGGCTCACCGTGTACGAGAACATTCGTCTCGCCGTCGATCAGGTGATGACCAGCGCTTCGGCCGCCCAGAAGGACGAGCGGGTCCGGCACTACGTCGACATGGTCAGCCTCACGCACGCGCTCTCCAAGAAGCCCAAGGAGCTATCGGGCGGCATGCGGCAGCGCGTTTCCTTGGCGCGCACCTTGGCGATCAGCCCGGACGTCCTCTTGATGGATGAGCCGCTCGGTGCGCTCGATGCACTCACCAGGGCCGTGCTCCAGGACGAGATCGCCAAGATCTGGTCGGAAGAGAAGAAGACCGTCTTGCTCGTCACCAACGACGTCGACGAGGGGCTGCTCTTGGCGGACCGCATCATTCCGCTCAAACCCGGTCCGGGCGCGACGCTCGGCAAAGAGTTCAGCATCGACTTGGCCCGCCCGCGCTTGCGCACCGAGCTCAATCACGATCCGGCCTTCAAGGCCCTCAGAAACGAGATCGTCGCCTACCTCAACCGCGTGCGCGACGAATCGCGCGCCAACTCCGCCAGTGGCATGGGCAAGACCAGTGTGACCTTGCCCCAACTCACCCCGGCCGACCTGCGAGCCGAGTAACCCTCCTGCTCATCCAAATCATCCAAGGCACAGCAAAATGCGTGGCTACGTAGAACTGTTCAACCTCGGCAAGACGTACGACACCCCCAAGGGGCCGTCGATCATCGTCGAGAACTTCAACCTCAACATCGCCAAAGGCGAGTTCATCGCGCTCTTGGGTCATTCGGGGTGCGGCAAGTCCACCGTCCTGACGATGGTGGCCGGGCTCAACGACATCACCCAGGGCGGCGTCGTCATCGGCGGCCGCGAAATCATGGGGCCCGGCCCCGATCGCGGCATGGTGTTCCAGTCGCCTTGCCTCCTGCCCTGGATGACGGCATTCGACAACGTCCTTTTGGGCGTGAATCGCGTCTTTCCGAAGGCAAGTCGCGGGGAACGACGGGACACCGCCCGCTACTTCCTGGAAGTCGTGGGGCTCGGTGATTCGCTGCACAAGACCCCCGTGGAGCTGTCCCTCGGCATGCAGCAGCGGGTCGGCCTCGCCCGAGCGTTCGCGCTCAGGCCCAAGATGCTCTTGCTCGACGAGCCCTTCGGCATGCTCGACTCGCTGACCAGGATGGAGCTGCAGGAGGTCCTGGCCCGGATGGTGGAGGAGAACGGCATGACGGCGCTCATGGTGACGCACGATGTCGATGAGGCTCTGTTCTTGGCCAACCGCATCGTGATGATGACCAACGGTCCGAACGCCCGCGTCGGCGACCTGCTCGAGAGCCCCTTCGACAAACACCGAGTGCGAACCGACGTGCTGACGCACCCGGAGTACTACGGGATGCGCGAACGCATGATCCGCTTCCTCGAGGAGCAGGATCACAAGAAGCGCAAGGCGGCCTAGCGGCCTCAGGTCGATTCCCAGCCGCGGGCGAGGGTCTGCACCTGACCTTGGGCGACGGCAACCGGCTTCTCGGGCGCCACGTCGACGCCAACCGCCAACGTATGACGCCCACCCCCCAGCACGACTCCGCGCAAGGGTGACACGTCGCTGAAGTCGCGGCCCCAAGCGGCCACCACGTGACGCTCCCCGGGAAAGACGCCGTTGGTGGGATCGAACGACACCCAGCCATAGTCCGGGATCAGAACGCTGGCCCAAGCATGCGAGGCATCTGCACCAACCAGGCGTGGCTTGCCCGGCGGCGGCATCGTCTCCAGGTAGCCAGAGACGTAACGAGCCGCGAGGCCGAGCGACCGCAGGGCACCGACGGCGACGTGGGCAAAGTCCTGACAGACGCCGCGCCGCTCCTTGAGCACGACGTCGATCGGTGTCGCGACATCGGTCACGTGCGGATCGTAGGTGAACTCCTCGTGCATCTTGCGGTTGAAATCGACGACGGCATCGAGCAGCCCCCGCCCTGGTTCGAACGCCACCTTGGCGAACGAGCTCAGCGCCTCTTGCCGCCGGACCAGAGGAGAATCGAGACACATCTCGCGCGCATCGAACAGCTGCGTGTCGGAGCCGATCCGATCGCGCGCGGCTTCCCAGCTCTGGCGAAACAGAGGCAGGCCTTCGTCCACCGGGCGGCGGCCGACGCTCACGACGGAGACGGTGTCGACCTCCAGTCTGTCGTGGGGTTCGATGACCTCGATGTAGTCCACCAAATTGCCGAAATAGTCGGTGGCTTGCCGAGACCAGACCGGGCGCGGCTCGACGCGCAGCACGCTCGAGGCCACGGTCTGGAACGGCAGTGGGCGCGGACGCTGCCGAATCACGTGACGCCCGTGCAAGACCGGACTCTCGTACTCGTAGGTCGTACGGTGCAGGACGGTGTACTTCACATCGGCTCCCCTCCCTGGTCGACGCGCTGGGCAGGAGCCATGGCGTGATGCCGGGAAGCATGGGTGAAGTAGGTCTGCGTCAAATCGTCGGAAACCTGCCAGAGCAGATTGATGCCTTCTTCGGCCAAGTCGCGCAGGTCGCTCGCGCGATCCCGACAGGCTCGGTAGACGTCCGCCGTCTCGAGCCGCGCCTGCAGCACGATCAGCCGTTGCTCCGCTCGACTGAGTGGGAACTTCTCCTCCCGCGGCAAGGCGCGCACGCATTCGAGCAGTCGGCGCAGCTGGAACAGGACCGACTGCGGATTGCTGTCGTCCGTCAGCACCAGGTCGACGGCCGGCGCGGCCTGAAGCGCGCTCAGATAGCGCGACCGGTAGGTCAGTAAGCTGTCACAGATGGTCAGGAGCGTCTCCATCAAGAGTCGCGAGCCCGGCTTCTGGAACAGCTGGTCGAGCAAGGTCAAGACGAACACGCTGTGCTCGATGCGCCGGCCGAGCTCGAGGAAGATCCAGGCATGGCCGCGCACCATGTTGGACGAGATGATGCCGTGGAACGCGGACAAGGCGAGTAAGAGCTCATCCAGCTGGTCGACGGCTTGCACCACCGTCACTTCCTGGTCGCCGTTCTTCTCGAACAGCTCCGTCAAGCGCCGCAACACGCGCCAGGCGTCGCGGGACAGACGGCTGCGCGCACGCGTGGTGAGGTCGTGCATGCGCGCCAAATTGTAGCGAATGCTGTTTTCCCGGTCCGGGTCGTAGATGGCGGCCAAAAGGGCGCGCTCGAATTGCGGCGCCCCTTCGGCGGACGGCGTGAGGATCTTCATGCTCACCAAGGTCCGCACCAGAGCTTCCATGAGCTCTGGCGGAAGGTCCCGATCTTCACTGGTGATCGGCTCGAGGCCCGTTCGGACCAAGCGAGCCGTGCCGTAACAGCGCTCCGCGTAGCGGCTCAGCCAGAAGATGTCGTCGAAGAGACGGCTCGGCAGACCGACGCCACCGCGGCGGATGGTCAGCTGTTCGTCCGGCATGCGAGGCGGCGATGGCACCTCGGAGTGGACGTCGCCGACGACCCAAACGTCCTTGCTCGTGGACTCCTTGGGCGTCAGAAACATACCGTCAGGGGTGTCGTCGACGCGCCCGAGGCCCCCCGGCAGGACGAAGTATTCGGCGCCGACGCGACAGGCGAAGAGGCGCAGGCTGAGCGCGCCCTCTTCTTCCAAGCGCGAGGAAACGGGCACAATCGAGGCCGTCGGCCACTTCTCGGCGACGAACGAATACGGGTCGGCGAGCACGGACTTGCGCAGCGCCTCCTGCTCCGCTGGGGCGAGCGCTCCGGCCACGCGCACCTCGCCGCGGCGGTCCCTGAAGGCAGGCCGGAAGAGCCAGTCGCCGAAAGTATCGAGAACTTCCGCGCGGTGGACTGCGTCGCCCAGGTGCCGCGTGGGAATCGACTCGAGCGCGAGCGGCTCGCCCAACAGGGCCTGCGACATGGCGGGAAGGTAGGCGCGGAAGGCGGGACTCTCGATCAAGCCCGAGCCGAGCGCATTGGCGATGCCGACCGTCTGTGCACGAGCGGCGCCCACCAGACCCGAGACCCCGAGCAATGAATCCTCACGGAGCTCGAGCGGGTCGCACCAGTCGTCGGCCACACGACGCAGGATGACGTCCACCTTTTTCAGACCCTCGAGCGTCTTCAGGAACACTTCCTCACCGCGCACGGTCAGATCGCGTCCCTCGACCAGCTCGTAGCCCTGATAGCGAGCCAAATAGGCGTGCTCGAACGAGCTTTCGTCTTCGACGCCAGGGGTCAAAAGAACGATGCGGGGAATGCCGTTCGTCGCCGGCGAAAGCTCGCGCAGCGCCTGTCGCATCACCTCGAAGAAGCGATTGATCTTGCGGGTGCGGTACTTGCGGAACGGCTCTGACAGGATCTGCCCCATCACCAGTCGATTTTCGAGCGCGTAGCCCGAACCGGTGGGCGCCGCCGTGCGGTCGGAGTGCACCAGGTAGGTCCCATCGCCGGTCTTGACCACGTCCGAGGCGAACAGCACGAGGCGATTCGGACCGAGCGGCAGCATGCCGTGGAGCGGGCGGAAGAAATGGGGATTGCCGAGCACGACGTCGGCCGGGATGACGCCCTCCCGAAGCAGGCGCTGTGGACCGTAGATGTCCCGGAGACACGCCTCGAGCAATTGCCCGCGACGTGACAGCCCGCGCGCCAAGCGGTCGAACTCGTCACCCGGCAAAAGGTGCGGCACTTCGTCCAGCCGCCAAGGGCGGTGGGAGTAGTCGGGGGCGCCAAAGACGTTGTAGCTGACCTCTTGCTCACGCAGCCGCGATTGCACCGCGTGCCGCAGACTCTCGTGCTGCTTGTCCGTGTGCGCCCGGAGAAAGTCGTAGAGCAACTGCTGGTGCGGACGGACACTGCCATCCGGGGCGAAGAATTCACTGACGCGAGGCATGGACCCGACTGGACCGTCCCACTGTCTCGCGACCATGGACGAAGTCAAAGGCCCCGTACCGAGAGCTTTGGAAACCACGCGGGTAGCCTGCCTTCGTGCGCTTTCAGCCCGCGAGCTTGGCGCGGCGCAGGTCCAAAGTCATGGGGAAATCGTGATTGACCCCCGCGACAATCGGCACGTAACTCCGCGCCAAGTGGCCCTGGGCCTCGAAACGCGCGATGCGCCGACTCTCGGCGGCTACTGCGTTGACGGGCCTGACCTCGTTCGCGCGCCCGCCGGGGTGAACGATGTGGTAGCTGCAGCCAGCAATCGCCCGCTTGTTCCAGCGATCGTAGAGGTCGATGTGGAGCGGGCCGTCGGCCCCGATGGTCGGATGCAGGCAAGAGGGCGGCTGCCAGGCGCGGTAGCGAATCCCCGCCACGAACTCGCCTTGCACGTCCGTCGGGTGCAAGGGGATCTCGACGCCGTTGCACGTCGCCACGTGGCGACCAGGCGTGGCGCCCTTGAGCTTGACCTGAACCCGCTCGAG
>Ga0247744_1000195_pt1 | contig 11267 bp, 9 predicted proteins | sample UWRJS154409C5_FD_180946 | JGI IMG/M metagenome (GOLD analysis project Ga0247744, IMG submission 180946) | Soil microbial communities from Arlington Agricultural Research Station in Wisconsin, United States - UWRJ-S154-409C-5 | ecosystem: Environmental > Terrestrial > Soil > Agricultural land... | reverse complement strand
GGGCCTTGCTCGTCTCCAACCTCGAGCAGACCAATCCGTTTCACCGCGGAGCGTTGATCCGTCGGCAGGTGCTGTGCGACCCCTTGCCTCAGCCTGATCCGAATTCACTGCCGCCTGGCTCGCTGGACCCACCCCCCATCGACGAGGCCCAGACCACGCGCGAGCGCTTCGCGGCCAAGGTCGAAGGCAACAGCCTGTGCGCGCCGTGTCACGGCGGCTTCAGCACGATCGGTTACGTGCTGGAGGCCTACGACGCGGTCGGCCGCTTCCGCACCCAGGAGCGGGTTTTCGACGAGCAGACCGGCGAGCTCCTCGCCGATCTCGACATCGATACCACGGCCGACGCCGCCATCACGTCCTCGGACGAGCCCCCCGTGACTGGTCCGGCAGAGCTCAACGCGGCGATCGTGGAGAGCGGCAAAGTCGAAGCTTGCCTGGCCACAGGCTACTTCGCCTACGTCGCCCGGCGCGCTGCAGGAGGGGGACTGGATGCGTGCGTGGTCGAGGATCTCGCCGACGTGCTGTCGCGCACGGACGGCGGCCTACAGGCCGCGTTCCGGGACCTGGCAGCGGGCGCGAGCTTCACCCAGAGGAGGTTCGGACAACCATGACTCGCTTTTCTCGTGTGGGCTTGGAGGGTCGGGGCCTGCCGCGCGGGGTGCGCTGGGACCGCACCTCCCGTCGCTTGTTCTTGGGACTCGGTGGGACGTCTCTGGCGCTGCCATTGCTCGAATCACTCGTTCCGCGCTCGGCCGCGGCTCAGGACGTGGCGGACCCCAAGCGCTTCATTTGCGTGAAGAGCTTCAGCACGCAGCTGGTCAGGGCGTTCTACCCGCGCATGACCGGAGGCGACTACCAGCTCAAGGACGACGTCTACAGCGGCAGCAAGGCCGACGGCACGACCTTGCTCACGGTGCCGCTCGGGGGCGGACCTTACACGCAAGCGCCCCTGGCCGACTTCCAGTCGGACACCGGCATCTCGGAAATCCTCGGACCGTCCCTGAACCCGTTCCTGTCCAAGCTGATGCTGATCCGCGGCTTGGATTTCCTGCCCGACGTGAATCACAACTTCGGGGGCCTGCTCGGGAACTATTCGTCGTGCACCAATGCCACCCCCTGCGAGGCCGACAGTCTGGTGGACGTGCCGACCATCGACCAGGTGCTCGCCTACTCGTCCATCTTCTACCCGACCACTCCCGCCGTCCGCTCCCTCCACGTGTCGCAAGGCGTCGAGGATGCGATGAGCTACACGAACTACGGCGAGGCCGGAGGGCCCGTCGAGCAGATGAAGACGCGCACGAATCCGCTCGATATCTACGGCGATCTCTTCGCCGGCCTGGTCGAGACCGACCCGGGCGAAGAAGGTCCCAATCCAAACATTCTGCTCATCGATCGCGTGGCCGAGGAGTACCGCGATCTGCAGAAAAGCACGCGCATTTCAGCCCTAGATCGTGAAAAACTCGATCGCCACATCACCCTTCTGAGCGAGGTCCAGGCCCGCCTGTCCGGAACGGGGATCGTTTCGTGTACCAAACCCATGGAGCCCGAGTCGCTCGAGAACAACAGCGGCACCGACCCCAGCGACATCAGCCAGAAGTGGGAGATCATGCTCGACTTGATCGTGCTCGGCTTGGCCTGCGATCGCACCCGTATCGTGACCATCGGCGTGCACAAGGCGCTCGGCCCGGGTCCGGACCCGGCCGACACGGCACTCGTCGGACACTATCATTCGGAAGATGCGAGCGGCGGAACCTGGCATGGTTTGGCGCACGACTTCAGCAGCGAGAACTCACGGCGCATGCTCGCCGGCATCAACGCCTGGATCACCGAGCACGTGTTCGCGGGCCTCATCGAGCGCATGGACGCCGTCGTCGAGTCGAACGGCAGCACGCTGCTCGACAATTCCCTCGTCTACTGGGGCAACGAGCTCGGCTTCAATCACATCGCCTACAGCGTACCGTGTGTCCTCGCCGGCAGCGCCGGGGGCTATCTAGAGACCGGCCGTTACCTCGACTACATCGACTGGAACGGGCAAGCGTACTTTTCGCAGGAAGACGGCAACGTCATCGAGGGCATTCCTCACAATCGCTTCCTGGTGACCGCCCTGCGAGCCATGGCCTGTCCCCGGCCGACTACGAGATCGACGGCCAACCTGGCTACGGCTCCACCAGCACCAGCGGCCGCGACCCCACGCTCTGGGCCGTGGACTACGACTTCGACCAGATTGGCGAAATCCTGCCCGGCATCACCGGCTGAGTTTCCAGCTCAGCCTCTGCATGCTCTAACGGGCCGGTGGCAGGGATGACGTGGACGGTTCGCACTGCGGCGGGGCTCTGTGCCCTGACCTGGGCCTTTGGCTGTGGCAAGAGTGCAGCGCCCGAGCCGGAGACCGCGGGCGAGAGCGAGCCCACGGCACAGAGCGGCGGCACAGCGGCGACAGGAGAACCTGCCCAGACGCCAGTGGCAGCGGACGGGTCCAGCGCGGCGGCTGCCGAAGACCCGATCGCCCTCGCCGAACGCCTGTGCAACCAGCTGTGTGAAGAGGTGAAAGGGACGTGCACGCCGCGCCAGGCGCAGTTCTGCCAAGCCAGCTGTCCCGACTGGGTCGGCGCGGCCAAGCAGTGCCCGATCGAGGTGGAAGAGGCGCTGACCTGCCAGACGAGCGCGGACCGCTACCTCTTGTGCTCGAACGTGGCCACGGCCACCTGCGCCCCTCTCTACAAAACGCTCTCCGAGTGCCGAGACGGCAAACGCCCGGCAAAAACGGAAAAAGGCAGCCCGCCACCGGCTGCGGTTCCCCCGGGCTACGCCAAGCACACCCTCCCGTCGCTCGGCGGCTACTTCCTCTTGCCAGAAGGTCCGCTCGACGAGCAAACGGCAGACCGGGTCGTGCGCGATCGGCCGCCGCACAAGTATCTCATTGAACGGGTCAAGCAGGTCCCGTCCAAAGAACTGACGGACATGACCGTCCTGCAGATTGCCCGGCCTACGTCGGCAATGCGTGCGTCTCGAAGCTTCGGCTCTTCGCTCGTTTCGAGAAGGGCGACCTCTCCTACATTCGCTTCACGACGACGTGCAAGGACGGGACCCAATGGGCCGGCATCTTCCACCTCGAGCCCGGCGAGGGCGTGGCAGCCTCGGTGCGCGCAGCCGTTGGCCAAGCTCTGCCCAGCGACGTGGATACCTACCTCTACGGTTTCGAGCCGACGGTCGCTCCGCCGCAGCGTCACAACGACGTCGAGCCCTGACGCAATTTCTCAGCGGGGCCGTTCGATTTCCGACATTTCGGGGCACAGGCCCCATTTCGCGGCCCGCTCCCGGCGGATTCGAGCATCCATGCCGACATGATGCGCGCTCGCACCGCCCTGGCCGCCCTGACCGCCCTGGCTACCGTGACCGCTGCTGCCTGTAGTCCGGACGCTCCGGGCACGGACGCCGCGGGCGGCAGCTCGAGCGGTGGCCAGGCCTCGAGCGGTGGCAGCAACCCTGGCAGCGGGGGACTCGCCAGCGGCGGCGGGAGTGCCGGCGTCGGAGGCTCGAGCAGCGGTGGCGGTGCGCCCAGCGCGGGTGGCAGTGGGGCTGGGGGTGGAAGCGGCGGCAGCCTCGGACCTTGTACGAACGCGGCGCCTGCGCTCGCGGTGACGCGGCTGGACACCACGATGGTGAGCGAGCTCGGGCGCCCCTTCGATCCAGACGAACAAGACGACTCGGGTCCTGGCAGCTGGGAAGCGCGCTACGGCAAGACGCCCGAGATCGTGGCGGTGCCGGACGGTGATGGCCTGGCTGTCCTCTACCAGGACCAGGACCAGGCCGAATCGGCCTTCGTGGTCCACGTGTCGGCATCAGGCGCAAGCTACGTGATCGACGCCGCGTTCGAGGTCGGCAGCCTGGGCCGGATCATGGGACTTACCGTGGATGACGGGGGCAACTACTACGTCGCGACGGGCGTGAGCGAGGACGAGCAGGTGGACGCCGAGTACCCACCCAATGCAATCCATCGGCCGGACATCGTGCGCGTCGTCAAATTCGACGCTGGCGGCTGCGTGACCATGGAATCGGACGTGGACATGGCGCGCGCGGCATTCGCGAACGATAGCGAGATCATCGTCAATCCGATGGTCGCCGCGACGTCACGCCTCGCTTACGGCGGGGGCCAGCTGGTCCTCGTCCATGGCCACAACACCGAGCCCGACCCCGAGCTCGACGGCACGCGCCACCAAAAGGCGATCACCACGCACATCGACGCCGAGAGCGGCTTGGTCACGCGCGCCGACAGCATGTGGGTGAGCCACAGCTTCGACCAGCGGGCGCTGTACGACGGAACGGGCCTGGTCGAGCTTCACCTGGGGGACGCCTACCCGCGTGCGATTGCCTTCGGCCGCTACCTCGCAGGGGCGAGCGACGGCGACTACCCGCTCTTCGCCATCAAAGGCGAAACCGGCGACAATCGGACCTTTTCGCGCCTAGGCGGCATCGTCCAGGTGTCGGACGGGACGTTCGGGTACATGGTGGCGCTGTCCACGGAGCGGACCACGACCATCGCTGGCGACGACGAGCTCCAGGGCACCCGGGACCTGGCGATCCTGCGGATCCGAGCCGACTTTGCTGCGACGAACGAGCCGATCGTCGAGCAGGGAGCCGAGCTCGACAGCTTGCCGGTCACCTCGGGCGGCGAGGACGTCACCAACTACCTGCGCTGGCTATCCGACCTCGGCCCCGACCGCCACGTCGAGAGGCCACGCATCGTCCTAGTGCCGAGCGGTGACGTGGTCCTGCTCTGGGAGGAGTGGACGGTCAGTGGTGCGAGCGACCAGTACGAAGGCACGTTCGCCATGACCGTGGACGCCCAAGGCCAAACCGTCGCGGGGCCGAGCGAGGTTTCGGGGGATCACCACCTGTCGCGCGGTGACGACGCCGTGCGCCTCGGAGATCGCGCCGTCTACGTGACGGGTAGCTCCGAGGGCCTGCACCTCAACCTCGTCGCGGCAGACCTCACGAGCGAGCGGATCACGCTCCCCTGACGGCTGCCCGGATCGGACCAGCTCAGGGGTTACAGATGTAGGCCACGTCGTCGACTTCGTCGTCGTGCAGGACCTCGTCGTTTTCCGTGCCGTTGCCGTCGCCGTTGTCGAGACCGACACGAACGATGACGCCGCCGTTGCCCGCCGGGCACGCGCCCCCGAGGTCGCCCGTGGCGACGCTCTGCAGATCCATGAGCGAGCTGTAGCCGTTGGACCCGCCCGGACCGGTGGCGCCCGTCGCGCCGGTCGAGCCGCCAGGACCCGTGGCTCCGGTCGCACCCGTCGCACCGCCTGGGCCGGTCGCGCCCGTCGCGCCGGTCGAACCGCCAGGACCCGTGGCTCCGGTCGCGCCGGTGGCTCCCGTTGCGCCCGTAGCTCCCGTCGCGCCGGTGGCTCCGGTCGCGCCGGTGGCGCCCGTCGCGCCAGTGGCTCCCGTTGCGCCGGTGGCGCCCGTCGCTCCCGTTGCTCCCGTTGCGCCGGTGGCGCCCGTCGCGCCGGTGGCTCCCGTGGCTCCGGTCGCGCCAGTGGCTCCAGTCGCTCCCGTTGCGCCGGTGGCTCCCGTCGCGCCGGTGGCGCCCGTCGCGCCAGTGGCTCCGGTCGCGCCGGTGGCTCCGGTCGCGCCGGTGGCTCCCGTCGCGCCAGTGGCTCCGGTCGCGCCGGTGGCTCCCGTTGCACCCGTGGCTCCGGTTGCACCGGTTGCACCCGTTGCTCCAGTCGCACCGGTGGCTCCGGTTGCACCCGTGGCGCCTACGGCGCCTTCGCGGCCCACGGAGCCGTTGCAGACGTATTCGGTCCCCTCGACCTCGTCCTCGTCGAGCTCGCCGTCGCCATCGTCATCGGCGCCGTACTCGATTTTCTGCCCACCTGCAGGGCAGGTCTCCCCCGGCGTCTCCTCGGTGAGCTTCAAAAGGGCGGACTCCCCGGCAGGGCCGGCGCCGCACGCGGCGAGCAGGAAGCCACAGGAAAGCGTGCTCAGGATGGACAGTTTCTTCATGGATCGACTTCTTTGGGGGTCGGGCTGCTCGTCCAGTCCTTGGTGGAAGGAGCAGGCCTTTTTTCTGTCGAATGCTTCAGGGCGTCGGTGTCTTCTGGCTGCTCGTACCCATTTCACGGATCTTGCGCTCCGCCAGCTGGCAGTTCTTGCGGATACGAGGTCGGTCAGGTTCGGGAACGACACCGGTGCCGAGCAGGCGCTCTCCAATGGATTGACACTCGGCGTACTGTCCGACCCAGTACGCGGCCACGGCCAGCTCGTCCCAGGCACGCCACCGGTAAACACCTTCCTCGACGAACAAGACGTCCGGCGGCATCGGCAGAGTAGTCGCCTTCTTCGCGAACAGATAGGCGAGCTGGAACTCCCTTCTGGTCCGATGTAGGCGCGCCAGATCGCAAAGCGACTCCGCTCGGGTCGGACGACGCTCGTAGGCAGCCAAGAGGCCCAGAATGGCTGCTTCGGGTCGACCCAGATTTTCCGCCAGGCGCGCCGCCCACAGCGCCGCGTACCAGGCCTCCTCTTCCCAGCCGCCCATCTTCGAGCGCCGCTCGTAGGTGGCTCGGGCGGGCTCGAGCTGCGTTGCGTCACGGTAACTCTGAGCCAAGTAGAACACGTAACGGGCGTTGTCTGGCTCGCGCTCGAGCGCTGCCTCCAGAACTCGCGCGTCGCGATTGTACTTCTCCACTGGGTCCAGGCGATTGCGGGCGGAGTCGAACCAACCGGTGATGGTCGGCCCCGGCAGGTCCTGCACGACGTGCGGCAGGTCGCACGTAATGGCCTCGTGAAGCACGCCTTGAAAGCGGAATGGCAAGCGACTGGCCACGATCTGCGTCAGCCAAAACCTGGTATCGGTCGCCTTGTGTCGGTGAAGGACGCGGTACGCGTCGGCCGAAAGCTCGGGGAGGCGGAAATCGGGCGGAGCACTCCACACTTCGTCGGCATCGATGAACAGGCAGTAGTCCCCGAGTGGACGCGCCAGCTCGAGCGCTTCGCTGCGATTGCTCCCGAAGTCCCGCCAGGGTCGCACGGCGAGCTGCCCGGGCTTGTGGGCAGCGGCCATGAACTCCCGAATCACCTCCTGCGTGCCGTCCGTCGAGCCGGTGTCGACGATGAGCCAGCTGTCGATGACGCCAAGAACGGACTCTAGGCAGCGAGCGATGACATGAGCCTCGTCTTTGACGATCATGGACAGGCAAACGCGGGGGCCGCTCACGACCTCCGAGTCTACTCGGAACGAATGCATGTCGCGATGTCTCGAGGCGATCTTCGTGATCGCCGTCCTCGCCTTCTTATTTCTGTCCCTCTTCCTGGGGGCAGCGCAGATGGGCCTTGCCTACGATGAGCTCTTCCACATCCCGGCCGGCGCGACGTTCGTCGACTCGGGGGTGCGACGCTCCACGACCGAACACACGCCCCTCGGTCACTGGCTCACCGGACTCGCCTTGACCGCGATCGAGCCCTGGTACTCGCGGTCCGACTACCTTCGCGCGGACTTCTCGGGCGCGGCCTTCGACTTCGGTTATCGCTTCTTTCGGGACAACGAAAGCGTGCATGGCACCCTGCTCGCCGTGGCGCGGCTGCCGCTCCAGCTGATGGCCGTCCTCGGCGCCGCGTATTCTTGGCTCCTCGCACGCTCGCTGTGGGGCAGGACTGCCGGCAGCGTGAGCTTGCTCCTGGTCGCCACCTGTCCGCTCTATGTGGGCTGGAATAGGTACGTCTATCTCGACGGCCTCTTGGCCGCGACCATGATCGCTGCCCTGGCCCACCTCGTTTGGTTCCTACGCGCTCGCCAGCGCTCGCAGCTCGCCCTGCTCGGCGTGACGTTGGCAGCGTCTGCGTGCGCCAAGTACTCCGGCTTCGTGTTGGTCCCGCTCGCAGTGCTCCTGCTCTGCCTACCGAGCTCCTGGTTCGGGGCTGCCCCGCGTCCCCTGCCCGTGCGGCTGAAAGAAGCCCTGTTCGTCACGCTGCTGGCGGTGGCGACGTCCTGGCTAATCTTCGGGTGTCCGAGCGATCCCTTCTTCTACCTTCGCGGCTACCAGCGCATCTATTCGAGCGCCATTTCCGGCTACCGCTTCTACCTTTTGGGCGCGTTCGAGCGGAGCTTTTGGTACTTCTACCCCCTGCTCTTCGGGGTGAAGTCGACCTTGGCCACGCTGGCCGGCACCGCGACGGCCGCTGTCCTCCTGATCGCCCTGCGCAAGCAAGTCGCTCTGCGCGAGCGTGCACCGGTCGTCGTGCTGCTCGGCGCAGCATTGCTCTTCTTGCTGCTCACTTCTTACAAGTCGCTGCCGATCGGAGCTCGCTACCTGACGCCGATGTACCCCCCTATCTACGTTTGCATGGGCTGGGTGGCTGCACGCGTCGTGGCCCACGCCCAGCCCTGGCCGCTGGTCGTGGCCATCGGGCTGCTCTTGCACCACGTGAGCAGCTCGATTCGGCTGTTTCCGGACGAGATGGCCTACTACAACGAGCTGGTGGGCGGGCCCGCTGGGGGCATCTACGTGTCGAACGACGCCAGCCTCGACGCCGGTCAGAACCTGCCGCGCCTGGCGCGCTATCTGAAGCGTCGGGGCAACCCCGTGGTCAAGCTGCGCTACCAGGGAACGGACGTGCCCCAGCGCTACGGCATCCGCAGCGCTCCGCTGACACAAGCAGAGTGGGATGGGCGACTCGAGCCGGGCCTTTACGCCATCAGCTCGTACGCGCTCGTCTACGGCCGGCTCGAGGCGCGAGAGCGACCGGGCCATCTGGACTGGCTCGACAAGCTCCGCCCCAGAGCCGTCATCGGGTACTCCATCTACGTGTACGAAGTACCCGAGCGCTGATGACCCCAGCGAACGTCGTCCGGGCGCCTATTTCAGATAGGTGATGAAGAAGTCGAGCCCCTGCTCGTTGTCCGACTTCACCTTGCCGGCCTCTTTCAGGCTTTTCAGGCTGGAGCCGCCTTGTGCCAGCGCATCGGCATCCTCACGGCTCAGGTCGATCGTGACATCGGGCTTGGTGTTGACGGCCTCGACGCCAGTGAGCGTGTAGGCGCCGTCTCCCTTACCCACGACGACCGCGCTCATATCGTCCACGCGAACCTTCAAAGCGAGCTCCACCTTCTCCTTGGCAGCCTTTTCGGTCGCCCAGCTCGAAGCAAGCTGGGCGGCGGCGGCCTGCGCCAAATGGAGCTCGGTCGGCGCAGCTGACTCCTCAGCTGGGTCCTGGGGTGGAGGTGCCGGCGTGGCACTGGCCTCGGCCGCAGGGGTCGGTGATGCGGCGGGCGGCGGAGAAGACGCGCACGCGCTCATCACCACTGAGGTACCCAACACCACGCTCCAAGTGGCTACCAAACGACCCAGTCTGTTCGTGTCCGCCATCCGCTCGTTTCCCTTCCTGGCCGACAGTACCTGGCAGGTCGCGCGATGTCACTCCCGCCACTGGGTCTCGATGGTCACCGCTAGCGTCTCCCGTTGCTCGGGGCTGAGCACGGCCAAAACCGCCTCGCTCGCATCGAACACGGCGCGCGCCAAGGTCCGCAGCGGGAGCGCATTGAAGAACGTCAGCCGACCGGCATCGAACTGATCTTGCTTGAAAGCCACCTTCGCTTCGCTCCATGCCTTCCTGAAATCTCCAATCGGTCCGTAATACTGGAGGTAGGTACCAAGCAGGGGAGTCACGAGGCGGGTCTTCTGCGAACCAGTGAGGTCGAGCACTTGGGTGAGCTCCTCCTCTTCCTTCGCGCGACGTTCCTCGTCGCTGAGCTCCTTGTCGTCCTGATCCCACAGGGCAACGAGCTGTGCACGCTGGGATGGCGTCAGGGTGCGGTGAACCCCGTTGGCGAAGTGGATCACTTTTGGCGTGACGCGTTCGTATTCGACGATCATGCGCTCGACGATCGGGTCGAGCTTCTTCCGGTCGAATTGGCCCCGCCTGACCTCGACCACAATCTCGTCCAAGAGCGCCAGGCGGCACTCGTCGTATGTGGCCAAGTCGAGACGAGCCTGGGCAATCAGGTCGCTTACGCTGGCACGTTGCTCGGCGGCGAGCGGAAGCTGGTCGAAGATGGACGGCTCGGGTGGCTCGGCAGCTTTCTGCCTGACGACCTCAGGGGATCGCGGCTCGGGTGAACGGCAACCGCCGACCACGCTCATGAGAGCGACCACCACCCACAGCCTGACTTGCACGCGGCAGAGGATAGCTCGGGGGGTCAAGGTCGCCCAATATGAGCCGTGTACAGTCGCAGGTGCTCTCGGGCGATGTCCGGCCACAGGTAGCGCTCCAGGACCAGTGCTCGCCCTCGCTCGCCTGCCGCCGTGGAGCGCCCCAGATCGAGGTAGGCAGAGAGAGCGTGCGCGAGCGCTTCCGCTTCTCGCACCACGATCGAGCCCGCACCGACCCGCTCGATCTCCGAGAATCCACATTCTGGACTGCACACCACGGGTGTGGCCTGCGCGAGGGCTTCGACCAGCACCATGCCGAACGATTCGTGGCGCGACGGCAGACAAAGGACCCAACTACTCCGCAAGAGCTCGTACTTGCGCGCACCGAACACCGGACCCGGGATGGCCACACGCTCGCGAATCGCTGCGGGCAGCTGCTCGACTCGACCCGCGATCGCCGCGCCAAGGCCATCGTCCGGGCCGGCCACGACCAAGCGAACCTCGGCATGAACCCGCGCCAGGATCTCGAAGGCATCCAGCAAGAGCAGTGGATCCTTCACGTGGCTGAGGCGACTCAGAAACAGGATCGAAGGCTCGGCCGTTCGCGAGGCGCTGGCCAGCTCGACGTCGCTCGGCATGAGACCGTGAGGTACGAGTGCGGCGTGGCGCCCCAAGCCGAGGCGCTCGAGGTCCGCGCGCTCGTTGTCATTCGACACCAAGAGGGCGCTGGCGCGGCTGAGCAGCCGCCGGTAGACGAAGGCGAGGGCCAGCCGCTTCTTCCAGGGTTTCTGCGCCATGCTCCAGGCTCCGAGGGCGCCATGGGGCGAGACGACGTAGGGCAGGTCGCGCGCCCCGGCCAGTCGCGCCGCCTGGCGGACGAGCCGGCACCACACTCCATGCAGATGCAAGGCGTCGGGCTGCTCACGCTCGAGCCAGTGCTCGAGCGACACCCGACCGTTCCTCGAGCCCGCGAGGTTGTGATGCATCACGGGACCCCACGGCTCGATCCCCTCGGCCACCTCATCGTCGTAGAGCACGGTCACTCGGTGCCCGAGAGCTGCCTGAGCCAGGGCCATCCCTCGCACCACGGACACGGGACCGCCGGTC
>Ga0247744_1000194_pt1 | contig 11296 bp, 20 predicted proteins | sample UWRJS154409C5_FD_180946 | JGI IMG/M metagenome (GOLD analysis project Ga0247744, IMG submission 180946) | Soil microbial communities from Arlington Agricultural Research Station in Wisconsin, United States - UWRJ-S154-409C-5 | ecosystem: Environmental > Terrestrial > Soil > Agricultural land... | reverse complement strand
AGTTGCTAGCTCCTCTCGTCCTTCGGCGGGATTGCGATCGATCGGCCAGCAGCGCGCCGACGACGAGCGCCCATCACTTCGCCGTCGAGGTCGCCCATCACTTCCCCGTAAACCTCGTTGCCCTCTACGTCGTAGCCAACAACTGCCATGTTCGACATTTTCCGCGCCTTTCGGTGTTTTCAACAAAAAAGAGAACTGTTTTCGTCCCCCGTAGCTCGTCTCACGGATCGTGAGACGGCGTCAGAACTGCGAAGCGACGCCGGAAACCTGCGGGGCGGGCCCGTCCAGGTCGCCGTCCAGGTCGCCTGAAACGCGGCCGTCCTTGCCCAGCTCGTAACCGCAGATGGCAGCGCCTGCGATTGCAGCGTCGCGCACGATCGATCCGCCCATGCGGTTGCGGGCCGCAAAATAGGCTAGTAGCGTGAGCGCGCCCTTACGACCGACGATCGGGATCGCCGGGATCGAGGCGCCAAAGCTCTTTTCAACGAAGCCGATGATTGCGCCGCCAAGACCCACGCCCAAAATATGCTGTCCGGTGACCGCAAGGGCGCTGCCGTGACGGCGTCGAGCCCCCCTCCGGCGTTTGTTCGAGCCCGGCGCGCGCGGCGCTTGGATTCGGATGATTGGAGCGGGCGCACGCGCGACCGGATAGGCGCGCACGATTTGGGTGCTACTGCGTCGACGTTTGGCCATGTAGCCGAGGCTATGGCAACTGACCCCCTGGGTCAAATTGTACCCACCCCCCAAAGTTCACCGGCCCGCCGGGGCGTTGGTCTGGGGGACAGAAACCAACACGCCCGGTAGGCCGGGAGTGATTTTCGAGAACAACTCGGGGCGGTCACTACCCGCCACTAACCCAGGAAAGCACTGAGGATGCCAACCAAGCCTGAACCAGCCCTAACACATGCCGCGGACCCCCGCCAGTTGCCCATTTTGAGGGGGTACGAGCGGCCTAGACCCCTAGTTCGGGCATGGCTCGCGCGTAGAACGCGGGGCCTTTGCGTGGCGTTGCGCGGCACAAGTTCACAACCTGAGTTGACGTGTATCGGCTGGCAGACCTTTGCGCCGGTCGCGCTCTGTCGAGCCTGCGCAAGCGGGGCGAGCCGATGAGCGCCCTTCTCGGGCCGGGGTATCTGTGGCTCGGACCGAACGCGGCCGAAGCTCTGGCGGCGTACACGCGAGCACGAGCCGCCGGCATGAACGCGGTCCGCTCACTGGTGATCGGCTGCGTCGCGAGCTTCCGTGACGCATGGGCATTCCGAAAGACCATCGCCGAACGCGTAAAATGCTCGGTCCGTACCGTCCAGCGTGCGCTGAATCAAGGCCGGGCACTCGGATTGATCCAGGTCTGGCGAGCGAAAAAGGGTGAAATCCCGAAGGGGCTGTCCGCGCCCATGAAGTGCGGTTGGTCCCACCGGATTGCCGTTGGCTTCGGCCAGGCCGCCGCCGTCGTTGCCGCCGCCGTTGCCGCGGCCCGAGTCAAGTTCATGCTCCGCCACCCGCCGTCAGTAGCGCCGAAACTCCCGGCGCCCACACTTCCGGCCAGCTGTCAACCGGTCGCGGACAATCGCGTTTTGTCCGCCAAGCCTCGCACGGCCAACCAGCTCCGCCGCTGGACGGCCGAAGAGATCGAGGCTGAGCTTGCCCGGATCGAACGGGCGCGGGCCGCGCTCGACAGCTCCGACCCGAAATAGGGGCCCCGTTTTCCCACCTACCCGATCGGCCAGGAGCCGAGCGGCGGAGGTGCGTCCGCGGGCAGGTGGTAGCAGTAGGCATGTGTAGGCGGCGCACCCTACGGCCTGCGGGCCGCGTGCACTCGTACAGTGCGGCGCGATTTAACGGGCAGGCCCGTTGGCCAAAGTGGCACTCACTAGGAGACAAAGAGGCACAGCAGAGATCCAAGCCAAATTAACCTTCCTTTCTGGTAGCCCGCGCGCGAGGCGTGAAGGGTGTGAAGGGTTTTAGCCGCATCGCGCTCCGGAGAGAGAAGGTCGAGGGGGTCTGTCGATTCCCGCCACGAGAACGGCCCGCAAATCGATTGCGTAAGGTCGGCTGAGCTCTAGACCCGGACCCCGTCCATGCGCCCCTAACGGGGCCGTTTTGTTCGGCCGTGGCTATCGCCACGCAGGAGAGCTACAAAGGGGGGATGTCCTACGAGAACAGCCGCGACATTCAGACCATCGAAACGTCGTTCTTGTGCCCCTGTGGCCAGCCGGCCGTCATGACGTTCGGATTTCCTGGCGAGCCGGTGCAAGGGCGCTGCCGCCTCCACGAAGCGGGCACGTCGCTGCGCAAGGAGATCGAGCCCGGCCGAACGCACGTTGCGAGCGTCGAGCGTTTCGACGAGTGAAGCCGCTTCTCCAGCTCCTTGCCCTCGTGGCGGTGTTGGTACTGGCGAAGCGACGGGCGGCGAGGGAAGCAGCGGCCAATCCGCTGGGAAAGTTCGACGATGACTTGGGAGAGTAAACCGGCCGGGGTTGCTGGATACGTGCGCGTTTCGACGCAGGCGCAAACATTCGCGCTGCAAGTCGACGCAATCACCCGTTGCGCGTCGGCGCGCGGCAACGAAATCACGCGCTGGTACGAAGAAAAAAGAAGCGGAAAAGTGCTTGACAGGCCGAAACTGGCTGAATTGCTTAGGGATGCCCAGAAGGGTGAGCTTGTCAAGCTCTACGTTTACAAGCTGGACCGGCTCTCACGACGAGGCGCGCGCGACATGCTTTCGATTGTCGAGACACTCCGATCGTGTGGGTGCGCCGTCGAAACCGTGGCGGACGGGATGATCCTGGACGGCCCGATGGGTGACTTCTACATGTGCGGGCTGGCCGTTGCGGCGCAAATTGAGGGCATGAATGCGAGCGAACGCATCAGCGCGGCTCGAGAGTCGGTGGAGGCCCGTGGCGGGCGCTGGGGGCGTCCGCGGAGGGTCGATCCGGGAACCGTCATGCGTGCCCGAATGCTCGTGGAGGAAGGCCTCACGCTCCGGACCATCGCGCAACAGCTACGAGTCCCGAGGGCAACCTTGCACAGAGCTCTGTCCCAAAAAGGTCATTACGCGGAGACCCCTCCGGCGCGCGTGTAAACGCTACCCTTGGGGGTAGCGTCCCAAAGGATAGATTTGAGACGCTCAACGCGGCCCGTTGAGCGACCGCAGAAAAGCCCCCCCCTTTTTCTTTGACGAGGCGAATTGCAACCCATGGCCCAAAAGTCTACTTTCGAGCCATGGGAAACAGCGCCAGAAAGCTACGACGTAGGGACATCAACCACACACCGGATCGAAATCAGCAGAGGAGCTCCGCCGATCCTCTTGAGAGACAGGTAATGAATCTCTCGGATAAAATCGTCGATTTGGCCGCGGAAAGCACAGACGGACCGGCTCTCGCGATGATCGGTGTTGTCGAGGCCCTCTGTCGCATTGCGATAGCAACCGGAATTCCGGACGTGCGCGCGATGCTTCATTTCCAGCTGGACGAGCTTCTAAACGACCTTATTCCGAAGTTTGCAGCCGAAAACACGCGCCAAGCTGCGGGTTAAACCGTAGGCTTGACCGCGTGCGGTCATTGTTTGTCATAGCTCTCGCGGTGTTTCTCGCGGCGGGTTGTTGCGCTACTTTGTGCAAATCGACCAACCCGAGGGGCACCCATGAGCCAGGCCGAACGGTTCCCAAGCGACCTTGACCAACGACTGCCGACCCTCGCCGCGCTGCCCGGCCTAAACGGCCGGTGCTGGACGGCGCTTCGTTGGCTAAACCTCGACGAGAGTGCGACGATCGCCGACGCGCGGCGAACGCTCTTCGAGCTCTCCGGAGGCGAAGCGCTGCACGTGCATCGCGTGTTGCGAAAGCAAAAAGGGGTCGGGCATCACACGGCCGATCTCCTCTGCAAAGCGCTGGGCTTCGTGATTCCCGTGCGCGGCTCCGGCCTGCATTGCCCGACCTGCACTTGCGCGTGGAAAGCGCACTGAATGGCCGCGCTCGACAAACGCCAGCTGCGCAAAGAAATCGAGAAAGCGCGCCGGCTCGAATACAAGGATCGACTGCTCGAACTGCGATCACGCATTGTCGCGGCGAGACTGGCCAAGAAACAGGCGATCCGCCAAGTTCAGGCCGACTGTGCACGCGCACGCGTCGAGGCTCGCCTAAGCTGCCAGGAACGCGCGGCGCGAGCCAAGGACATGGGGAACTTTGCGATCAACGCGGGCGCCGAAGCGCTCGTCGATGAAAGGGTTCTCGAGCGTCAAATCCGCGCCGGAGACCGACCGCGCAAAATGCGATCGACTTCGACGGAGCGCCGCCAGGAGTCCGACGACGAGGTCCGTAGCAACCTCCGGCCGGAGATGGTCCCGGTGTTCAATGCGGTCAAGCGCTACATCAAAGGCAACACGCGCAAGAGCCGGACGGAAGCGTTTCACGAGTGGGCAGAAGAGAACCCCGAAGAAATGTTTGCCCTGCTTTCGCACGAGACCGATCGCGAGCTCTCTCGCCTCATTGCGGAGCACACGCGGACCGAACGACTAGCGCGCGGCTCACGGGTGCCGTTTTGAGCTTCTTCGACAACATCTACTGGAACAAGGCTTGGACAACGATCTTGATCAACTCCGGCCGCTCAAAGGGCAAGGACCAATACCACTTGGGATATACGAAGCCGCTGCTCCTCGACAACCAGTTGGCGCTTCAATATCTGAACAGCTTCCCGCCCGGCTCCGCGCTCTTTCAGTGGACCGGCAACACCTGGCTGCAGCCTCGAAGCACCTATGAGGACCTTGAAAATAATCGCTGGGGTTGAGGCAGATGTTCAGTGCTCACCCGCGCTCGAGCTCACTGCGAATTTCAAAAATAGGCCGTGTTTTAAAGGCGTTTTTGGAATCGCACGCGCTAACACGTAAGGGTTATTACGGCCAAATAAAAAACGGTTGCACGTGAAACCATGACCGCTTCCCAAGAGTCGATCGAGCTGGCCCAAGTCGTGATCGCGATCGTCCGACTGACCACGTCGGCGTCAGTCGGCATCACTGGGATCTGCATCGCGTTCGCTCAGCTTCTCGAGGAAGCGGACGACGCGACGCGGCGCATCGCGATCCAGCTCATTCAGGACGAGCTCAACCGGCGACTCAGGCAGAGCTAGGGCTTACGCGGCGGCGGCGGCGGCGGCTTGGGGATACGCGCTTTCGCCGGGGCGCCCTGCGCTTTGCTCTTGGCTGCCAGCGCCACGAACAGGCACACGAGAGCGGCCGCAATCAGCGTTCGGTCTGTCGAATTGCGCGGGGCGAGTGCGTGGCTCATTGGCGGCGATCCTTGCCAGCTTGGAGGAAGACATAGGCGAGCCCGGTGACGAGCAACGTGCGGCCGAGCGAAGTCGACGTAAACTCACCCAGCTCGCGTTTCCAATATTCCATTACTGATTCCGGCGGCGGCCGTTCCGAAGTGTCTTTGGCGGTTTGGATCTCGGGCCCGGCGACGTTCGGAAATCCGAAGCGCTTGGCGTCGAGCCATGGCGTTGCCTGCAGCACCGTGAAGATCGAAAACACGCCGGGTGAGACTCCGTTGCGCGGGCGCTGCAGTGCCTCTTCATGGTCGACGATCACCGTCTGCGCGTTGGACTCCTTCCATTTGAAGAAATCTTCTTTGCGCTCCAGATCGGACGGGAAGCTGTAGACGGTGATCCAATAGCGACCCGGCGGCAAAGGTTGCCGGCGCTCGACGACTCCCACGAGTCGGATTGCCATCAGGGAACCCCTGCCAGCGCCCATTGAACGGCCGCAAACCCGCACGCGAGCGCGGCCGTCAGCAGTGCGGCGAGGACGAGCGATCGGCCGGCGTTGGTCATGTTTGGATTGCTCCGGTCCCGTAGCCCTGTGGCGAATTGAGAGCGGCGATCAGCGGTGCCAGCGAAGCAAGCGGCGGCGCGATCGTGATGAGGAACAGCTCGAAGTTGCTCTGTCTAGTCGCGTCGACCGAGCCGATTCGCCGGGGCGTGCCGCCAGTGACTGAGCTCCCGCCGATGTCGCCGCCGGCGGCGACGGGCGCGCTGCTTCCAACCTTCAAGTTAGAGTTGGCGCCGACGGCGTCGTACGTACCAACGACGAGCATCGGAACCAGGGGCGCCGGGGCTAAAGCTCCGAGAGCCGCGCCGCCGTTGTACTGTTGAAGCGATTGAGTCGTTCCCGCTTGCGTGATGATTCCGCCTTGGTAAGCGCCGGGCGGACCTACCCCGCCGCAAATCGAAGTCTGGGCTCCCGTGGGGATAATCCGACCCACGAAACAGACCTGGAACGGGTACGACGAAAGCGAAAGAAGGCTCTGCATCCACTGCTGGCCCTCGAACAGCAGGCCCGGCTTTCCGTTCAAGCCGGGGGTGACGACCGATCGCAAACTGTCGGTGGCTTGGCTGTAATGCCAGCCGCCGCCGCTCTGGTCCAGCAAGACGCTCGCGGTTGCTCTCCAGTTGTCCTCGAAGCCCACGGTGCCAGCGGTGCGCGTGAGAGAGATACCCGCGCCGGCTCCGGTCAACGGCGTTGGCAGGCCGATCCCGAGGTTGATGTTAGTCATCGCGGGAACGATGCCGCCGTCGAAGTAGATGTCGAAAAGCACAGGGGTCACGTCGACGTTGACCACGGTGATGGGAACGCGCGGCCCGAGAAAGTTGCCGCTGAGGTTGATGCCGGCCGTCCCTGTGTTGGCCGCGTTAGGGCGCAACGTGCCGCTGAACGCGAGGTTCAGATCGGTTTGAGCCACGAGGAAGGCACCGGGGAAAAGCGATGCGTACTGGCCGTTGAAGGCCGGCGCGGTGCCTCCGGTCAGCAGCCCCATACCCGCCGGAGATTTCACGGCGAGACCTTGAAGTCCTTCCCGGCCACAAGCGCGTAAAGGGTCGTGCCGCTCCACCAGGCCGAGACGATGTCTTGCGCGTTGGCCGTTGCGCTGAGTGAAAGGCCGGTGCCGCCGGGCGTGCGCGCCGGGCTGCCGACGCCCTGCAGGAGTGTGAGTGTGAACGGTGCGCCGGCTCCTTGAATCACGAGGAACTGAAGCCAACTCGCGCGGGCCGTCAATCCGGTGAGAACCAATTGCGCGTTAGCGTTGAGCTGAATGACCTGGCTCGAGTTGTCGCCGATCGGCAGAACACTCGTACCCACTGGCGGAGTAGTGATCGGCGCCGCGTCGAAGGTCGGCGCGTCGGCGTCGGCGACGATCGCGAGAACTTGGCCCTGGTTCGTTTCGAGGCTGACGACGGCGCCGGGCCCGAGCTGGAACGCGTTCAGATTACCACCGGCCATTTTTGATCCCTTTCGCGAAGATGAGCACGAGCACGACCGCTAAGAGTACGGGCCCGGCTGTGCGGGGCCGGTACCCGCGCGCTCTTTTGGGAGGCTTTCAAACAGCCCCCGGCGCAAGTACTCCTCGCGCTTCGTGTCGAGCGTGCGACCGAGCGACTCGGGAGCGCCCGGCGTATAGCCGCCGTTGCGGATCACGTTCGCCAAAATCTCAGCGTCGCCCGTGCGCGCTGCTTCGATGCAGGCGAGGTGCTTCGCCGCTCGCACGTATCCGGCAACGCCCTCGGGGAACCCGATGTAGGCCCGGAATGCGCGCGGCGCTTGGTTGTGGATCATCAACTCGTGAAGCGCTTGCAACGCCGGCTCGGTCTGGCCTTCGGCGAACCATTGCGGGCGGTAGTAGTCGATCGGCACGCGCTCATTGGCCGTCACGTTGCCCACGTTGTGATTTTGGCAAGCGCGGCCGCTCGCGGTCTCGAACGCGATTTGCGCGAGCAAGAGCGCGGCTTGGTCTTGGTGCGGATCGAGCTTTTGCGCGAGCAGCTCGCGCCGTAGGAGCTCCGCGATCGACGCCTCTTGGAAAGGCGTCTGGACGCGCGGAACCTCAGGCACGGACCACCGGGGCCCGCACGGCCGGGACGATGCCCTCTTTCGGTTTGTACGCAACGACGCCCTTGGTCGTCTTGGCCGGGTTCATCCACGCGGCGACGTAGGTGTACCAAGAGCCGCCGGTTTGTTCGGTAGCCTTGGTACCCACGCCTTTTGCCCAGAGTGAGGGCAGCAGTTGCCAGGCTCGCGTCACAACGGCCGGCGGCGGCGGTTGCGCCGGAGTCCACCCGGCCGGCCACGCGGGCAAACCGACCGGCATCGCTTGCGGCCATGGCGGCGGGGTGGCCTGGTTCTTCTGGGCCTGGGCCGGCGCCGGAACGGGCACAGGCGACGGCTTTGGGGCGGTCGGGACCGGAACAGGCTTGATCGTCGGTGGACGCCGTCCCGGGGTTCTGCCGGGGCGCGGCTGCGGTGCCCGGCCGTTACCGCGCGGTGGAGACCGGCCCCAATGCTTTGCAGCCCAAGCCGCCAACAGCAGGATCAAGATTTCGAGTCCCATCGTTCACGCCTTCCCGTTGGGTGTGGTGGTCTTCTCGTTGCTGCCGTTCACGGCGCCTTTGAGAAACCCGGAGACCATGTCCGAGATCGGGTTCTCTTGCGCCTTCGTCTCGGCTTCCTCGAACAGATCTTCGGCTTGCTTGCGCATGAGGCGTTCAGCCGACGCAAGCGCCCGCTCGAGAGACTCGCTCCGGCGATTTTGCGCATCCACGATCAGCACGATTTTTTCAAACGCGACTCCCACGCTGAACTTGTGCGCGTCGGCCAACAATTTCGCGATCAGCTCGAAGCGGACCGTTTCGGGATCGTAGGCCGTCGGCGGCGGAACGAGGGAGGCCTCCGGCGGCGCCTCTGCCTCTTGTTCGACGTCGTCCACGTCGGCCGGTCGCACGGCGCGCAGCAGATTTCCGCCAACGTCGAGCGCTTCGATACGGTCCGGCTGCATCGCTTCGATTGTGCCGGCCAGCTTCGCCCACGATTGACCGGCCACTGACAGATCTTGGCGCTCCTTCCCGCACTGCACGCGCAGCGACGCGGCGCGCGGTTGCTGCAGGAGCCATGCGCGGATTTTGTCGGCGTTCATGTGCCGTTGTTCTCCCCGCCGCTGAAGTTGCCGTCCCTGAACCACTCCGGCCGGACGTGCGTTCGCGGCGCGAAAAAAGCGCTCACGATCAGTGACGCGGAATTCACGGCCGTGAAATTCTCATTGAAGCCACGGACGCGAGCCGTCACATTGATCGACTGCGAGGCAATTGAATCGACCACACCCGTACGCGGGATCGGCGGATCATCCTGAGTCCGTGCGGGCGGAACTACCTGCTGACTCCAGGTTGGCCCGCGTTTGATCATGGCGTTCATGTCGGCCGGATCACTGTTCGAGATTTCCCATCGAAAATGTTCGAACTCGCGCAGGAAGATCGACGAACGGCCGACGCCTATGCTCACATCGAAAAAAACGTCTACGAAAAAGCTCCCCAGGAAGCCAGGCGTTGGCGTTGGCGTCATGCCCACGAGTGCCGCCGCAAACATGAAGCTCCAAGTCTCCGGCCGGCCGTAGTCGATTCGCACGAGCTGCGGTGTCTGAACCGTCACCTCCGTTTGCGGCGGTCCGATCATCGATGAGAGCGTCTGGACAGTGATCTGTTGATCGCTGCCCCACATCAACCAGGGTGCGGTCATGGGCCCTCTCAGTCGAAGGTGACGACGAAACGCCCACTACGTTGCGCCGCTTCGGACGCCGCCGCGCCGGGCATGCCCGGCGAGAACGACGCGCCGGGCATGGCGTTCATCGGCGTCACGAGCTGCGCGGGAGCGCCGCCGCCGCCGCCGCCGGGTTTCTTGAGCATGCTCATGCCCTTGCTCGCGAGGCTCAGAGCTGCCGATCCACCGGGGACAAAAGACGCGGCCAACGGGGCTGCCAGCTTGGCGAGCGATTTGATCCCCGAGAAACCTTTTTTCGCCAACTTTTTCAGCCCGCTTCCGAACGATCCGAGCATGTGTCCAACCACCATGGCGTGCTCCTCGCCATACAGCTTGGCGAGTTCTTCGTAGTCGGCGCCGTCGAGCGCATCGCCCAAGCAGCACAAACGATCGAGGTGGTCCGGATGGGCAAATCCTGCCGCCTCGGCGAGTTCGATCGCGCCCTCGACCGAGCCGGTGAGAGCGGTGCTCGCGACGGGCGAAGCGTGAAGGCTCACCATCGCGTAATCCGTTTTCGAGGGCTTCGCGTCCGGGTCTTGTCGGTAGTGCCACGGGATATCCGTTCGAGCTTCCCAACCCTCACCGCCCCAAACTGGACGAAGCGCGAGCTGAGGACGTACGATGTACGCGCCGCCGACTCCGTGCACCTGCGGGAACATTCGAGGGATCGCCGCGCCCGAGTACTCGTGAGGTTGACCCATGCCGGCCCTCTTGCTCGGATCGTCGATCGTGCCATCGCCACGTCGAACGACAGCATGCCAAAGTTTCGGCCCCGTTTTCTTGACCACTGCGGTCGCGTTGGGGTCTTCTCCCGAGTGACGGAGAGAGGCTGCTGCTAATGGCGCGATATCGTCACAGTCACCCCACTTGCGTTGTGCGAGCGTGAGGCCGTGATCGAAGTGTTCATCACCAGGCGGTTCGGGCTTCCACGTGAGCCCGCGTTTCAATTGCGTCTCGAACGGCGGCATCTCCTTTCGATCGAGCAATGACTCGTTCAGTCGCGTCACCGCTTCGAGTGAAGCGTTGAGCACATCTGCACTCACGTGAGCTTCAGGGATTGCGACATTGATCCGCACGGGAGGCCTCCAAAAAACGAGCGCAAAAAAAAGGGGCCGTGACCGCGCCAGAAGCCACGGCCCCTCAACCGAAGTGCGCGCGATCGATCAGTGGATGATCCGACCCATGAACGTGAAGTTCGCGAAGATCGTGTCCGTCGTCAGCAGTGCTTGAGACAACGTCACCACCGCGCGAATGAGCACGCCGGGCTCCGCTGCTTTGCACGTGAGCCGAGTACCGAACGCGCCGGGCAGGCCGACGAGCTCAGCGTCCCATCCGTTAATGTCCGCTTGTTGCAAATCGGTGCCCACGTAGAGCACCGTCAGCAGGCGGCCGACCGCGGAGACGCCCGTTCGGACCGTCGAGCACAGCAAGCGCTCCGGCCTGAACGGCTTCTGAAGTTGACCCTGAAACGTGAGCGTCTGCAGTGCGCTCGAGAACTGCCCAGGCGGTGCGCCGGCCTGGCCAACGAGAGTCAGCGGGACCATGCCCTCGTCGGGCTGAATCACGCCGGGTGCGAGTTGCGAACGCCACGCGGCCTTCGGCGGGATTGCGATCGATCGGCCAGCAGCGCGCCGACGACGAGCGCCCATCACTTCGCCGTCGAGGTCGCCCATCACTTCCCCGTAAACCTCGTTGCCCTCTACGTCGTAGCCAACAACTG
>Ga0247744_1000193_pt1 | contig 11306 bp, 7 predicted proteins | sample UWRJS154409C5_FD_180946 | JGI IMG/M metagenome (GOLD analysis project Ga0247744, IMG submission 180946) | Soil microbial communities from Arlington Agricultural Research Station in Wisconsin, United States - UWRJ-S154-409C-5 | ecosystem: Environmental > Terrestrial > Soil > Agricultural land... | reverse complement strand
CAGCACGTGCCAAGGTTCGAGCGCGCCGCGAACTTCCAGGACCACGTTGTCCCTAACAAAGGACCCATAATAGGGGAAGCGGAACTGGTAGTGCGGCTCGAACCACTCCGGGTCCAGGTAAAAGCCACGATCGTGCAGGAATGCCAGGGCGTCCTTGAAGTCCGCATGAACGAAGTGCGGGAGCAGGAAGCGATCGGCAAGGGTCGTCCCCCACTTGACCAGGTCCTCCTCGTACGGATGACGCGCAAAGGCAGCCAGCGCGCTGCGCAACAGCAAATGCTGCGCGGTCGCCATCCGATAGTGCGGCGGCATTTCGAAGGCGCGCATTTCGAGCAGGCCCAAGCGTCCGCTCGATCCATCCGGTGAGTACAGCTTGTCGATGCAAAACTCGGTGCGGTGCGTGTTGCCCGTGGAATCGACCAGAATGTTGCGCAGCACGCGATCGACGAGCCAGGGCGGGACGTCGCCGTGGTGGCGCGACAGCTCCTTGAACGCCAGCTCGAGCTCGTAGACGGCATCGGTGCGCGCCTCGTCGATGCGCGGTGCCTGGGAGGTCGGACCGATGAACTGGCCGGAGAACAGGTAGGAGAGCGAAGGATGGTTGTGCCAGAAGGTCAGCAGACTGCGCAGCAAGTCGGGCCGGCGGAGGAATGGACTCTCGAGCGGCGTATTGGCGCCGAGCACCAAGTGGTTGCCACCGCCCGACCCGATGTGACGACCATCGAGCTCGAACTTTTGCGCGGTGAGCCGTTCGAAGGTAGCCGCCTCGTAGAGCTCGGAATTCTGACGCACCAGCTCGTCCCAGCTCGACACCGGCGGAACGTTGACCTCGATCACGCCCGGGTCCGGAGTGATCTTGAACACGCGCAGGCGTGGATCCGAGGGCGGCGGGTAGCCTTCGAGCTGGACCTTGAGGCCCGTGAGCTCGCAGGTGCGCTCGATCGCGACGCACAGCTCCAAATAGCCCTCGGTCGACAAGATCGGCGGCATGAAGATCTTCAGGATCCCGTCGCGCACCTCGGTGCAGACGGCCGTCCGCAGAAGACCGTAGTTCGACGTCACCGGCGGAACCTCGGCCTTGGCCGCCTTGGGGGGCTTGGTCTCCCGTTCCTCTTCGCGCTCCCCTTCGTCGCCCTCGCTGCCGCCAGGCCCGAGCTGCTTCTGCGCGCGGATGCGGGTGCCACCGAAGCCGGACACCAGGGGCCCGCCGAGCCGCTCCTCGAACTGCGCCCAGGGCGGCAGGGCGGGACGCTTCACCGTCGGGTCCATCGGCACCTGACCGGCGTAGTCGACGGGCCGGAACCACGGCAGCGAATCGAGCGGCAAGCGGTAGCCGATCGGTGAGTCGCCGGGAATGAGGAAGCAGTGTTCCTCACGAATGAACCAACGCCCGGAGAAGAACTGCGCACCGTCGTAGCCGAGCGGGAGCACGAAGCCGACTTTGGTGTTGAGCCCCTGCCGGAACACCTTGGCCAACCGGGCGCGCTCGATCTCGTCGGCGAGATTGCTCTCGAGTGGATCCACGTTGGTGGGGAGCCGGCGCTCGCGCCACATGTAGTACCAAGCGTCTTCGTACGCCGGGATGAGGCCGCCCCGCCCCACATGCAGCACGTCGGCAAGTGTGTTGATGAAGCGCTCGGCGTCCGCGGTGGTGGACATGGGTGGGTCGCCGGAGAGCGCAAACCGCGATTGGTCGCGCCAAACCGGCTGTCCATCAGCGCGCCACACCACGCTGATGGCCCAGCGCGGCAGCTGCTCGCCCGGGTACCACTTGCCTTGGCCGTGGTGAAAAAGGCCACCGGGCGACCACAGAGCCTGCAAGCGCCGGGACAAACTGTCCGCGATGCCGAGCTTCTCCTCGCCGAGCGCCTCGGTGTTCCATTCGGGCGCATCCGGATTCTGAGTGCCAACGAAGGTGGGCTCGCCGCCTTGGGTCAAGCGTAGGTCTTGCTCCTCGAGCACCAGATCCACCGCAGCGCCACGCTCGAGGATCGCCTGCCATTGCTCTTCGGTATACGGCCGAGTCACGCGCGGCACGTCGATGACGCGCGTCACCTTCATCTCGAAATCGAAGGCGGTCTCGACTTTTTCCACGCCGCCCTCGACCGGCGCGGCGCTGCCGGGGCTCGGCGAGCACGCCAGCGGAATGTGGCCCTCGGCGGTGAGCAGGCCGCTGGTCGGGTCGAGGCCGACCCAGCCGGCCCCTGGCACGTAGACCTCGGTCCAAGCGTGCAGATCGGTGAAGTCCTTCTCCGGGCCCCGCGGCCCTTCGAGCGGCCTCTCGTCGGGTTCGAGCTGAATCAGGTAGCCGGACACGAACCGGGCCGCGAGGCCCAGGTGGCGGCAGACCTGCACCAGGAGCCACGCGGAATCGCGACACGAGCCCCGCGCCGATTCCAGGGTGAACTCCGGCGCCTGCACGCCCGGCTCCATGCGGATGACGTACTCCACGTGGTCGTAGAGCTTCTGGTTCAGCTCGACCAAGAAGTCGACGGTGCGACGCTTGGTGAGGTCGACGGTGCGCAAGAACTTGGTGAGCAGCGGAGTCGACGGGTCGGGCTTGAGGTAGCTCTCCAGGTTCTGCAGGTCCGCCTTGGAGTAGTCGAACGGAAACTCCTCGGCGTGGGGCTCGAGGAAGAAGTCGAACGGATTGTAGGCCTGCAAGTCGGCGACGATGTCGACGAGCACCTCGAAATGCCGGGCCCTTTCGGGGACCACCACGCGCGCCAGGTAGTTGCCGTGCGGATCCTGCTGCCAATTGAGGAAGTGGTCCTTGGGCTCGATGCGCAGCGAGTAACTGTGGATCGGCGTGCGGTTGTGGGGCGCCGGACGTAGACGGATCACCTGCGGACCGAGAGCCGCCGGGCGCTCGTAGGTGTAGCTCGTCTTGTGAGTCAGCGCGACGCGAACTGCCATACTGCCTTCTCGTTTCTCATTCTGTCTGACGTTGTGAAAGTGGGCGGACGGGACGAAGGTCTGCGCCTCAGTCGCTGACCTCGAAGAAGCGCGAGGAAATGGCTTCGCCGATGTGGTTGAGCGTTTGCTGAAGCCAATCGAGGTACTCGTGCAGACCCATGGTCATGATCTGTGACACGCGCCCGTAGTCGAGACGGCTGGTCAAGACTCCCAGGAGCCGTTCGGCCTCGACCGTGTAGCTGCCGTCGGGAGTTCCGGTGATGTGATGCAAGCTCTCCTGAGCAGCTCGGACGCAGTGTCGAATCGAGCGGGGGAACTTGGCGTCCAAGAGCAAGAAGCCGGCGACGTTGTTCGGCTCGATGACCTGAAACTGCTGCCGATACATCTGCAGGCCCGACGCCGAGTTGAGCAGCGCGGTCCAGCCGACCTGATCCACCGTACCGCCGACGTCCGCTAGATCCGGGAGCAGCACGAAGTACTTCACGTCGAGGATGCGTGACGTCTTGTCCGCCCGCTCGATCATCCGAGCCATGCGGCAGAAATGCCACGACTCGCTATGCGACAGCGTCTCGTCGGTCACGCCCGCGTAGTGGATGCCGGCGAGCTTCACCCGTTCGTAGAACGCGGCCATTTCCTCGGGCGGTACCTCTTCGCGACTGGCCGCCACGACCATCAGGTACAGCGAGTTGAGCTCTTCCCACATCTCGCGCGAAATGATTTCGCGCACGGTGCGCGCATTTTCCCGCGCCGTAGCAACCGAAGAAAGAATGCTGTTCGGGTAGTCGCGGTCGAAGGCCAGAAAGCGGGTGACGTTGCGTGGCGAATACTCGCCGTAGTGCTTCTCGAAGTATTCGTGATCACCCGTCGTCAGCACCAGCGGCTGCCAAGACGGCCTGTGTGCGGCTGGACTGTCCAGCATCAGATCGAGATTGACGTTGACGAACCGCGCGACGTTCTCGGCGCGCTCCACGTATCGGCTCGCCCAGTAGATGGCGCCCGCAACCCTGCTCAGCATGTCTTTGTATTTCCCAATCGGACAAAGCCAATCACTCGGCCGGCCTCACTCTGACAGTACCCAGGTGTCCTTGCTGCCTCCGCCCTGCGACGAGTTCACCACCAAGGAGCCCTTCTTCAACGCAACTCGGGTGAGTCCTCCCGGCTGGACGTAGATGTGCTCGCCATGCAGCGCAAACGGCCGCAAGTCCACGTGCCGCGGCTCGCAGCCGCTATCGATGATCGTCGGCGCGCGAGACAAGGCGAGGGTTGGCTGAGCGATGTAGCCGCGAGGGTTCTTGGCGATGCGCCCAGCGAAGTCGATCTGGTCGGCCTTGGTCGAGTGCGGCCCGATCAACATGCCGTAACCGCCGGCGCCGTCGGTCGCCTTGACCACGAGCTCGTGCAAATGGTCGAGCACGTAGGCGCGATCCTTTTCCTCGGAGCACAGGTAGGTGGGAACGTTGCGCAGGATGGCGTCCTCGTTCAGGTAGTAACGAATGAACTTCTCCACGTACGCGTAGACGGCCTTGTCGTCGGCGACGCCCGTGCCCGGCGCGTTGGCCATGGCCACGTTCCCCTTCGCGTACGCTTTCATCAGGCCGCGTACGCCGAGCATCGATTCGGGGTTGAATACGTCGGGATCGATGAAGTCGTCGCTGACGCGGCGATAGATCACGTCGACCCGCTCGAGGCCGGCGGTGGTCTTCATGAACACGAAGTCGTCCTTGCACACGAGGTCCACCGACTCCACGAGCTCAACGCCCATCTGCTGGGCCAAGAACGTGTGCTCGAAATAGGCGCTGTTGTAACGACCAGGCGTGAGGACGACGACGTGCGGCTGGGCGACCCGATCCGAGGCGAGGTAGCGCAGCATTTCGAGCAGACGCACGGGATAGTCGTCCACCGGACGGATCGACATCTGCTCGAACATGCGCGGGAAGGTGCGCTTCAGAATTTGGCGATTCTCGAGCACGTAGCTGACGCCAGATGGGCACCGCACGTTGTCTTCGAGCACCATGAACTCGCCGCGATGGTCGCGCACCAAATCGGTGCCGCTGATGTGGCACCAGATGCCCCGTGGCGGCTTGAGCCCGACGCACGCCTTGCGGAAATCGGGGCAGGTGTTGATGAGGTACTCGGGGAAGACTTTGTCTTTGACGATCTTCTGTTCGCCGTACACATCGCTCAAAAACAGATTGAGCGCCGTCAGGCGCTGCACGATGCCGCGTTCGATGCGGCCCCACTCGTCGGCGCCGATCACGCGCGGAATGATGTCGAACGGGAAGATGCGCTCACCGTCGAGGTCGTCGTCATCCTTGCGCAGGGTGAAGGTGATGCCGGCCCGGAGCAGGGCCAGCTCGGCGGACTCCTGGCGCCGCAGCACGCCGGCAGAACCGAGCAGCTGGAGCCCGTGGAGAAGGGGCTCGAAACCGGGCCGCACGCGACCCGAAGTCGCGAACACTTCATCGAAAAAGTGCTTCTCGTCGGGATCGTAGGTCGAAAGGTCCATCGCTCGGTCGATCTCGCTTTCTACGGGCGGGAGAGACGCCCACCCGGGAGATTGATGGCTCGGAGCTGCCTGGGGATTTCGGAATTGTTTCGTGTCATCGCGGCGGCGAAACCAAGCCCCGATCGACTCGGTCCGGCCCAGGGCATAGCCCGGCCTGGCCCAGTCACCAACCGCCGGAGCCGGAGCCCTGCCCCGAGGACGCTGCCGTCAGAGCGGGCAGGTGCTCGTCGGCGAGGTGCGTAGGACCGTCGCCGTCCGCGACAGGCCCGCCGGATGCTCGAGGGCGATCATGGTCCCCCAAGCGGTGAGCGTGGCGAACGTGCCATCCAAGGTCAGGGTCAAGAATCCCTCGCAGTTGGCCGTGGGCAGCGTGCCCCAGGCCCAGGCGAACCAACCACCGCCCGCCGCCTGCGCGGCATCGAGCAGAGCGGCGCCGTCGATCGGAGTCAGCGGGCAGTTCGCAAGTTGGTGGGACGAGAACTCCGAGACGTACCCGACGACTCCCACCGCGGACAGCGCCTGCCAGCGAGCGGCGGCTTGCTCTGCGCCGCCCACCCAACCATCGAACGCCGAGAGCACGTTCCCGATCGAATCGCGCTTGAGTAACTCGGCCATGGCGTCGGCATAGACGGAATACTGGATGGACCAACTCGGATGCACGATGGCAATGGGGGCCTGCAAGCCCGCTGCGCGAAGATCGGCGATGGTCGACGCATAGAGCTCCACCCACTGGGCCGCGAGCGCGCTCTGACTGACCCAGCTCGAGATCTCGAGCACGAGCGTGGCTTGATGGGCGAGCAGCACGCTGAGCACCGCGGGCTGCATCCAGTAGGCCATCACGGCAGCGAGGGCATCCGCCTCAGGCAGGCTGGTGAACGTGGCGTTTTGCAGCTCGAGCACCGGGATGAGGCCCTGGGCTTCGGCTCCCGTCAGCGCCAGGTCGAGGGCCGCTGCGGTCGCGTCGTCGCGCCACTGGACACGCACGGAGTTGGCGCCCGTCTTGGCCATCTCGAAATACTCCGGGCTGCCGTCTTGCCCGGGCGTCCACGCGATGAGCTCGGCGACTCCGCGCAAGATGATGGGTTCGCCGCAGTGATCGCGCAGCTTGCCGTCGAACGTGAACAGCGTCGGCGCAGGGTCGTACGGAGGTGGATCCGACGGCACGTTGCCCAAGCCGCCTTCGCCAATGATGGGCGGGTTCTCGGGTGGCAAAAAGGCACTCGCCAAGAGCTCCGTCTGACCGCAGCCGCTCGCGCCGACGAGCGCGCACGCGCCCCCCAGCACGAGGGAGGCCACCGAAAGCCAGCACCGAACATTCTGCACGACTGCGCCAGTATAGTGCCGGCGGGCCGTGCAGCTCCGGCGGAAGTGGCCAAGCGCGTGGGATTTCCGCTCGGCATTCGCGCCTGGGGCACAAAGTTTCACGTCGACCCTGGCGAGGACTGGTGCTTTTGTGAGCTGTGATCCACCCTTGCGGCAACTAGTTCCAGTGACCCCCGAGAAGCACCCTCCCATCGCGGTCGTGCGGGATTTCCCCCACGACCGGCGCAGCGACGCCGATCTGGTGCGGGATGTGGTCTTGGGGCACGAAGGGGCGCTGGCGGCCGTGTGGCGGCGCTACGGGCCCGCGGTCCGGCGCACGCTCTTCGCCCAGCTCGGGCGCGACGACAGCGTCGACGACCTCCTGCAAGAGGTCTTTTTGGCGTTCTCCCACGGCGCCGCCCGCATCACCCAGCCGGATCGCCTTCGGAGCTACCTGATGGCGGCGGCAGTCCGACAGGCGCGCCAGGCCATTCGCGATCGCAGTCGTCGGCGTCGCTGGCTCGGCCTCTTGGCGGAAGACCGCAAGGGCGCCTCGATGCCACCAGCCGTGCATGGGCGCGACGCTCTGCGCCGCCTGCGCGACATTCTGGAGCTCATGCCCGACCGCTTGCGGGAGAGCTTCATTCTGCGTTTCGTCGAGGACCTGCCCACCGTGGAGATTGCCGAGATCCGCGAGGTGTCGCTCGCGACGGCCAAGCGCGACGTCGCCAAGGCCTACGATCGCGTGCTCTTTCAGGCCCGGCGTGACCCGACGTTGACGGACTACTTGCGCGGCGTCGAGCCCCCGACTTCTTCGGAGGAGGAGGAGGTTCAGGAGGTCGAGCCGGAAGAGGTGCACGCCAGCGACGCATTCGCCGCCGGTGAGCACCGGGCCCACGCGCACGAAACGAGCGCCCACGACGACGTCTGGGCCGTGGCGCCGAGCGAACCACCGCCGCAGCGAACGAGGGGGCAGTCATGACCGCCGAGGATCGCAGCAGCGCTGACGCTCTCGGTCGGCTGCTCCAGGACGAGATCGAGCAGGCGATGTCGGCTCCCCCGACTTGGCTGCAAACCGGCGAGCAGCAGCTCTTGCGCGCTGCGCGCTCGCCCTCCCGCGCGCCCTCCCTCTCGCCGCAAGCATCCCCTGCCCTGGGCACGTCGGCGCGCACGCGAGCGTGGCTGATGGCGGCACTGCTCGCTGCGGGTGTGGGCATCGGCGCCAGTCTGGTCGCCTACGAGAATGCGACGCGAGCCGAGGGCCCAGCACTGACGTTCCAGATGGAAGGTGCTGGTTCGGAGGGTGCGCCGCGCCGTTCGGGCCGCATCATCGCGCCAGCGGATCACGCGGAAGACGTCACGTTCTCCGATGGTTCGCGTTTCACGCTCTCGGCCGGTTCGATGCTCCGCGTGCGCGAGACAGACGCTCACGGCGCCATGGTGATCGTCGAGGAAGGCCAGGTCGATTCGGCCGTCCGCCACACGGGCACGGCCCACTGGAGTGTCTTCGCCGGGCCCTACGAGGTGCGCGTGGTCGGCACCCGTTTCTCGACGGCCTGGGATCCGGCGCGACAGCGACTCTCCGTGGTCTTGCACGAAGGCAGCGTGCAGGTGCTGGGCAAAGGCATCGACGAGCTCGTGGAGCTCAAGCCGGGACAGCGTTTCGAGTCGGGCGGCAGCGAGGGCAAATGGTTCGTCACCGCGACCGACCCCTCCGGAAGTGGTCCCTCCGGTGCGGAGAGCGGGGCCACGGACAAGGCCACGCCGGGGCCACAGCCCAAGGGTGAGGGAGTGCTCAATGGTTCCGTGCAGACGCCCGCGTCACCGGCCGTAGGAGGTGCTGGTCGCAGCGCGGCTGGCGACTCGGCGTCTCTAGCGTCCGGAAAGCCCTCGTGGAGCACCCTCGTCGCGAGCGGAAAGTTCGAAGAAGTCCTGGAGGAAGCGAGCCTCCAAGGTGAGGCTGCTTGCCTCGGGTCCTGCTCCATCGCGGACTTGCGGGCGCTGGCGGACGCCGCTCGCTACACCGGGCGCTTCGTGCTGGCCGAGCGCGCTCTGTCCCACCTGCGCAGCACCGCTCCGGCCGAGGCCCCGCGCGCGGGCTTCCTGCTCGGCTCGATGAACGAGGCCCAAGGTCGCGCAAGCGCCGCCCTGGAGTGGTACGGACGCTACTTGGAGGAAGCGCCAGGTGGCGGCCTGGTCGCGGAGGCGCGGGCCGGTCGAATGAGGGCGCTTTTGGCGCTCGGCCAGACGGACGCTGCCAAGGCTGCAGCGCGGGACTATCTTCGTCTGCACCCGGCCGGCGTCGGTGCAAATACTGCCCGACAAATCCTTCATCGACCTTGAACCTGCGCCTCCTCATCGTCGGACTCGTGCTCTGGACCTCAGTCGCGAGCGCCGCGGCCGGGGAGCTGGTCGTGCTGATTGCGCCGGGTGGTTCGCCCCCCGAGCTGCGCGAAGCGCTCCAGCGCGTCCGCGGTGAGCTCATGGTGCACGGGTTTTCGATCCGCATCGTGCAGGTCGAAACGGTGCCTTCCAGCCGTGAGCTCGAGACGCTCGCCGATCGTGAGGGCGCCGTCGCCAGTGTGGTGCTCATCGGCTCCAGCATGCCCTCGCCCGGTGACCAGCCTGCCCTCTTGCCGGAGGCCGCGCCGCCTCCAGCCGGCGATCGCCTGGGCAAGGTCGAGGTGTGGATCAGCGACCGGGTCACGGGCAAGACCAGCAAACGCACCATCGCCCTCGAAGAGTCCTACGACGCACCGACGGTTCTCGCCGTGCGCACCGTCGAGCTTTTGCGCTCGAGCCTCCAGGAAGAGCAGCCAGAGAAGCCGCGCTTGGTCGAGGGCGCCCATCCCGAACGCGCCGCCTTCGCAGTCACCGAGCTCAAGAAGAGCCAGGAGCAAGGGCCGTTCTTCTACTTCGGCCTCGCAGCTGCCGGCGGATTGTCGCTGCCCGATGGGACGCCCGCTGTCGCCCCCGCGGCGACCGCTGGACTCTCGCTCGCGGCTTTCGGAGTCCAGCTGAGCGCCATCGGGCCCCTGGTGGCCGCCACGACCAGTGCCAGCTCCGGCACGTTCGACTCGATCTCGATGACGATCCTCGCCGAACCGTTCTGGGCGCCCTGGCGAAAGAACGGCCACGCGGTCTACCTATTCCCGTCGATCGGCGGCACGTACCTCGAAGTACGAGGGACGGCCTCGGGCGATTATGTCGGGCAATCGGATGGCGCGTGGGTCGTGAGCACGGGGGGTGGCCTCGGCGGGCACGTGCGCATCAACCGTCATTTCGGCGTCGTGAGCGAGCTGCGGGCCCTGGTGCTCTTGCCGCGTCCGGTCGTTCGGATCGGCCCCGAAGAAAAGGAAGTTGGCTTTCCGCTCCTAACGGTCGCGCTGGGTTTGCGCCTCACTTTGTGACTTCTGCGTGGGGGATGCTGCTCCGAGCGAAATGGTTATAGTTCTCAGCATGGAGCACCCCATGAAGATCGATATCGGAATCCCCACGGACACCCGCGAAAAGATCGCCGCTGGCCTCTCCCGCGTCCTCTCGGACTCGTACACGCTCTACTTGAAGACGCACAACTTCCACTGGAACGTGACCGGCCCCATGTTCCAAACCCTGCATTTGATGTTCGAGACCCAGTACACCGAGCTCGCGCTCGCGGTGGACCTGGTCGCCGAGCGCATCCGCGCGCTGGGCGTCTACGCTCCCGGCACCTACAAGGCGTTCTCGGCGCTGTCCTCGATCAAAGAGGAAGACGCCATCCCCAAGGCCGAGGACATGATTCGGCTCCTGGTCGAAGCCCACGAAACGACGGCGCGCACGGCGCGCGAGGTCTTCAAGGTGGCTGAGTCCGCCAGCGACCAGCCGACGTGCGACCTGCTCACCCAGCGCATGCAGGTCCACGAGAAGACGGCCTGGATGCTGCGCAGCTTGCTGTCGTAACGCCATGCTTCCCCCCTCCCGTCGTCCCAAGAAGCTGGTCCGCCGCCGCGCCCTGGGCGCGCTCGGACTCGGGCTCGGCGGGATGGCGGTACTGGCCGCCTTTCGCCGCGCCGGGCGGCCGGTTCCCTTCCCGAGCGCTGAAGCCAAAATGACCGAAACTACGGAACACACACCGACAGCCGGGCCACGCCTGCCCGTCATCTATCTGCCCCACGGCGGCGGTCCGTGGCCCTTCGTCGACCTCGGCCGGTTCGTCTGGCCGGGTGAGGCCGAGGCCCTCCGCGCCTACCTGGAAGGCTTCCCGCACGAGCTACCCGCCGGAGTGCGGGCCTTGCTCGTCATCTCCGCCCATTGGGAAGAGGCCGTGCCAACCGTGATGACGGCCGAGCATCCACCGATGCTCTACGACTATTATGGCTTTCCCGAAGCCTCGTACCGCATCGAATGGTCGGCGCCCGGCGACAAGGCGCTGGCTTCGCACGTGCGCCAGCTGCTTCGGGCCGCTGGTATCGACAGCGCCGAGGACGAGCGGCGCGGCTTCGATCACGGCACCTTCGTCCCGCTCAAGGTCGCCTTCCCCGCGGCGCAGCTGCCGACGGTCCAACTCTCGCTCAAGCGCGGCCTCGACCCGGCCGAGCACGTC
>Ga0247744_1000191_pt1 | contig 11422 bp, 7 predicted proteins | sample UWRJS154409C5_FD_180946 | JGI IMG/M metagenome (GOLD analysis project Ga0247744, IMG submission 180946) | Soil microbial communities from Arlington Agricultural Research Station in Wisconsin, United States - UWRJ-S154-409C-5 | ecosystem: Environmental > Terrestrial > Soil > Agricultural land... | reverse complement strand
GCTCGAAGCGGCCGCCCGTTTGGCCGTCGTTGACGAGCTCCGGCAACGCGTTGGACAGCCCACCCGCACCGACGTCGTGAACGAAAAGGATGGGGCTTTCTTCACCGAGCGCGGAGCAGCGATCGATCACTTCTTGGCAGCGCCGTTGCATCTCCGGGTTGTCTCGCTGCACCGAAGCGAAATCCAAGTCGGCAGAGCTCTGCCCCGACGACATCGACGACGCCGCGCCGCCGCCCAGCCCGATCAGCATCGCCGGACCACCGAGCACGACCAGCTGAGTCCCCGGCGGAAATGGCGTTTTGATCGCCAGCTCGGGCCGCACCACCCCCAGCCCTCCCGCCAGCATGATGGGTTTGTGATACCCGCGCCACTGCCCGAATACCTCCTGCTCGAAACTGCGGAAGTAGCCGCAGATGGCGGGACGACCGAACTCGTTGTTGAACGCCGCTGCGCCGATCGGAGCTTCGAGCATGATGTCGAAGGCGCTCTTGATGCGGTCGGGACGGCCGATGTTCGCCGTCTCCCATGGTTCGAGCTGCGTCGGGATGCGCAGGTGAGACACGGAAAACCCCGTCAACCCCGCTTTGGGCTTGGCACCGCGGCCCGTGGCACCTTCGTCGCGGATCTCTCCGCCCGAGCCGGTGGCCGCACCGGCGTGAGGGGAAATCGCCGTCGGGTGATTGTGCGTCTCGACCTTCATCAAGACATGCGCCGGTTCGGTCACGACGTCGTAGCTCGCGGCCGCGCCCGGCCGCACGAGCAGACGGCGAGCCACGAAACCTTCCATCACCGCGGCGTTGTCGGAATAGGCCGAGATGACGCCCAAGCCTCCACGCTCCGTGGTGTTTTTGATCATCTGGAACAACGACAGCGGCTGCTTCTCGCCGTCGATGACGAACTCGGCACGAAAGATCTTGTGCCGACAATGCTCGGAGTTGGCTTGCGCGAACATCATGAGCTCGACGTCGCTAGGGTTGCGACCAAGAAGGGCGAACGCCTGCTCCAGGTAGTCGATCTCGTCCTCCGAAAGCGCTAGACCATATTCGGTGTTCGCGCGGACGAGCGCGGCCTTGCCCCCTTCGAGCAGCGGCACGCGAGCCAAGGGCCGTGGCGACTCCGCTTCGAACAAGCGATGTGCCTCGGCGAAATCGAAGAGAACCGCTTCCGTCATGCGGTCGTGCAGCACGGCCGCCGCCCGCGCGAGCTGATCCTCGGCCAAGAGGGCAGGTGCCGACAGAAAGTAGGCCACCCCGCGTTCGAGCCGCGCGACGCTCTCGAGCTCACAGATCCTCGCGATGTCCGTGGCTTTGGAGCTCCAGGGGGAAATGGTGCCCAGCCTGGGCACGACCAGGATGAGCTGCCCCGGCGGCGGCTGGGACAGACGCCGAACTGGCTCGGCGCGGGTCGGCCCGTAGTCGAGGAGTTGACTCAGGGTGCGAGCGTCCTGGGGCAGGATGCCGTCGGAGCTGGCCGGCCAGGCAAAATGGGCGAACTCGGCCCGCAATGCCGTCACCTCGGGCACTGCCCGTCGGACGGTGGAAAGCTTCTTGTCGAGCCGGAATCCCGTGAGCGCCGGGCGGCCGGGGAAGTGTCGGGGGGCCTTCACGGGCCGAGTCTTGTCCCAGGGGCGCCCGGAACACAACGGCGCCCGTGAAATCGGGGGCGATCGGTGCTCTGCTCCGCCCCATGCGTGGGTCACCCGCCCTCCTCCTCGTGGCACTCCTGGCTGGGACAGCCTGCGTGCGCACGCCCGACACGAGCACGGCCGGGACGAGCACCGCCGAAGCGCCTGGGACCAAGACTGGCCCCGAAGCTGCCGCCGGCCCGACTCGTACGCCGGTGGCGGAACCGCTGCGCGTCGAGTTCGAAACCGCCCCCGATTTCGTGGCGCCCGCGCTCGGCAAGCTCCGCCGCGGTATCAATCTGGGCAACGGCTTCGACGCGCCCTCCATCGGAGCCTGGGGCGTCGTCTTGACCGAGCGGCATTTCGAGATGGCGAAGCGGGCCGGCCTCGATCACGTGCGTTTGCCCGTGCGCTTCAGCGTGCGCGCCAAGCCCGAAGCGCCCTACGCGTTGGAAGAAGAGTTCCTGCAGAAGGTGGACTGGGCGATCGAGCAGGCGCTCTCGCGCAACCTCTCCATCATCGTCGACCTGCACCACTACGAGGAGCTGATGGACAGCCCGGACGCCCACCAAGCGCGCGCCGTCGGCATTTGGGAGCAGGTCGCCGCGCGCTACTCGAATCAGCCGCCCGAGGTCGCGTTCGAGCTCGTGAACGAGCCGTGCAAGAAGCTCGATCCCGGCAAGAACAACCAGCTGGCTCGCGCCCTCATCGCGGCCATTCGACGCACGAATCCCACGCGGACGCTCATCGTCGACAGCTACTTCTGGGCGGCTGCCGACCAGCTCGCCAATCTGGACCTACCCGCCGATCCGAACGTGGCCGTGTCGTTTCACATGTACCAACCGATTCTCTTCACCCATCAGGGCGCCGAGTGGATGGATCCGGAGTTTCGCACGCGCGGCATCGTCTTTCCTGGGCCGGGCGACGTGCCCGCGGTGCCCGTGTCTGCGGCCAAGGAGAAACAGTGGGTCAACGCCTGGATCGAGGCGTACAACCGTGAGCCGCGAGCGACCAATCCTTCGGGCACCGCGGCGGTCGCTCGCGAGTTCGAGTTTGCGACGCGCTACGCGAAGTCCAGCGGCCGCGGCGTCTACCTCGGTGAGTTCGGCGCCGTCGACTTTGCAGACCCAGTATCGCGCGAGAACTACCTGCGTCTCGTCCGTCGCGAGGCGGAGCGGCGTGGCTTTGCCTGGGCCTTGTGGGACGATGGCGGGCGCAATCAGGCCATGAACGTCAAGACGGGAGCGTGGAAAGGAGTGCCTGCGCGCGCTCTCTTCACGGACCAGCCGGGCGAGCCCGTCCCTGACCTTGGAGCTCCACTCGAATGACCGCCCACTCCAGCGTCGATCCCGGCGTCCTCGCCGATCTGGAAGTGTTCCTGTCGCGCGCGGCGACCGGCCCGTTCCACTACGAGGCCTGCCACCACTTTCACGGCCAGGCGCCCTTGCCGCATGTCGTGATTGGCTTCGTCATTCACGGTAACGAGGTCGGCAGCTTGCGCGCCGCGGTCGAATTGCAGCAGGAGCTTGCGACGCATCCGCCGCCAGGCCCGGTGACACTCCTGCTCGGCAATCTCGATGCCGTGGCCCAGGGCGTGCGCTACGTGGAAGAGGACTTCAATCGCGTCTTCACGTTCGACCGGCCTGCCGAAAGCCTCGAACGCCAGCGTGCCGAGCGCGTGCGCCCGATCCTCGATCGCGCGGATTATTTCCTCGATTTTCACCAGACGGGTACGCCGACCGAGTCGGCGTTCTGGACCATGCCGTGGACGCGAGAGCTCGGACTCTTGGCCCGCGCCATCGGCGCCGCGCCGTGTGGCGTCACACGCCGGTCCAGCCAGGCCTTCTCACCCGGGCTCATGTGCCTGGACGAGTACGTGCGCGGAAAGGGCAAGCTCGGCATCACGGTCGAGCTCGGCCAGCGCGGCGTCGACGCAGCTCAAGCGCACAATTGCCTCGAGGCCGCGCGGCGCGTCATCGAAATCGCCGCCCGGACCGCGACCGGGACGAGTCTCGAAGAGCTGGCGAGCCAGCGGCCAGCCGTCAGCTGGCTCGAGACCGCCCACGTGGTGCCGAGCGAGGGCGGCCGGCGTCGCTTGCGCCCCGGTCTGACCAACTTCACGCGCCTGCGCGCCGGCGAGGAGCTCGCGGCGCCCGGATTTCCGCCCATCCCCTGCCCGGCCGACGGCTTCGCCTTGTTCCCGACCTACGTCGAGCCGGGCGAGACGGCCCCACCGGAGCTGGTGCGCATCGCGCGCGAGGTCACCGACCCGGATCGGACTTTCGGTGGCTGACGTTTCAGAGTAACGGGCCCCCATGCGCATCGAGCAAGAGCTCTCCCAGGTCGCGGCGGCCGCCATCGAGCAGGCCCTCGGGATCACCGCGCCACCAGTCCTGCGTCCGACCGCGGACGCACGGCACGGCGACTACCAGGTCAATGCCGCCATGGCCTTGGCCAAGCGCCTCGGCAAGAAGCCACGCGACATCGCCGAGCCCATTTCTGCTCTACTGCTCGAGCATCCGGCCATCGCCAAGAGCGAGATCGCCGGGCCGGGGTTCATCAATCTCACGCTGGATTCCGCGTGGCTGGCCGCGCGACTCAGCGAAGCCGCGCTGGATCACGAGCAGGACGGCATCGATCGCGTCCCGAGCCCACAGTGCGTGGTCGTCGATTTCTCGAGCCCGAACATCGCCAAGCAGATGCACGTCGGGCACCTGCGCTCCACGATCATCGGCGATGCCCTCGTTCGCCTCTTGCGCGCGATTGGCCACCGAGTCATTGGCGACAACCACATCGGCGACTGGGGCACGCAGTATGGCCTCTTGCTCTCGGGCATGCGCGCCTTCGGCGATCTCGCGGCGCTCGATCGCGCCCCGATCGAAGAGCTCGAGCGCATCTACAAGCTAGCTTCGGCCCGCGCCAAGGAAGACGAGACGTTTGCCGAGCAAGCTCGCGCCGAGCTCGCCAAGCTGCAGGCAGGTGACGCGGACAATCTCGCGCTGTGGAGGAAGTTCGTGGACACCACCCGCACCGAGCTCGAGCGCATCTACGCCCGGCTCGACGTGCGCTTCGACGAGTGGCTCGGGGAAAGCGCGTACAACGACCGCCTGCCCGGCGTCGTGGACGAGCTCGTGGCGAAGGGACTCGCCCGCGAGGACCAAGGCGCGATCGGCGTGTTCTGGCAGGAGCTCTCCGGGGTCCCCGCGCCCCTGCAAAAGCAAGAGGAGCCGTTCCTCGTGCGCAAGCGCGACGGCGCGTTCCTCTATTCGACGACCGACATCGCCGCGCTCGAGTTCCGCAAGACGGTTTGGCAGGCCGATCGCTCGCTGTACGTGGTCGACGCGCGGCAGCATCTGCACTTCACCCAGCTCTTCGCCATCGCCCAGCTCTTGGGCATCGACATGCAGCTCGAACACGTGTCGTTCGGCACCGTGCTCGATGAAAACGGGCGTCCCCTCAAGACGAGGGACGGCCAAGCCATCACCTTGGCCTCGCTCTTGGACGAAGCCGAACGGCGCGCGGCGGAGCGCATCCGCGAAGGCATCGAAGAGGGCAAGCTCATGCTGCCGCTCGACCAGGTGCCGATTGTGGCGCAGAAGGTCGGTATCGGCGCAGTGAAGTACGCCGATTTGCGGCAAAACCGCAGCAGCGACTACCAGTTCGACTGGGACAAGCTCGTCAGCTTTAGCGGCAACGCCGGTCCTTACCTGCAGTACGCCTACGCCCGCGTCGCCAGCATCTTCGACAAGGCCGCTGTCGGGCAGGCCGGCGCGAGCATCGACAGCGCGGAGGGCCCCATCGCCCTCGATGCGCCGGAAGCCGAAAAGCTCGGACGCGTGCTCGCTCGTTTCTCGGAGGTCGTCCACCAAGCGGCCGAGGCCAGCCTGCCCCATTTCTTGACCGACCACCTCTACGAGCTCGCGAAGGCTTTCATGGCCTTCTACGAAGCGTGCCCGGTGCTCAAGGCCGAAGGGGCGACCCGCGATAGCCGCTTGTGCCTGTGCGCTTTGACGGCGCGCCAGCTCCGCCGGGGCCTGGGTCTGCTCGGCATCGCCGTGGTCGAGCGCATGTGAGCACCTGCATGCGAGCTTGGGCACCGATCCTCGGCATCGCGGCGCTGGCGGCCTGCAACAAGCCGCGCGAGGTCAAGCAGCAGAGCACGCCCCCAGAGCCCTCAGCGCAACCTGCGGCACCGGCGCCAGTACAGAGCGCCCCACCGACCGAGCCCGAGCGACATCGCTACCGCGTGCTCGCGCTCGGCGACTCCATCACGGATCAGCGCGTCGGCGGAGGCGGCTACCTGCGAGAGTTAGGCCGCGCCTGCCCGCTCAGCCATTTCGAGCACTTCGGGCGCGGGGGCGACATGGTCAATCAAATGCGCCGCCGATTCGAGCAAGAGCTTCCCTCCCGGCGGCACGACTACGACACGCTCATCGTGTACGGCGGTGTCAACGACCTCTACAGCGACTTGACGGCCGGGCGTACGAACGAGCTCATCGAAGGCGACTTGTCGGCCATCTACCGACAAGCCAAGGACTGGGGGCTCCGCGTCGTGGCCATCACCGTGAGCCCCTGGGGCGGGTTCACGCGCTACTTCAACGAGCGCCGCTCGCGCAGCACGCGCCTACTCAACGCCTGGATCCAGGGCACGACCGCGGATGGCCTCACCGACGTCGTCGTGGATTCGTATCCCCTGCTCTCGTGCGGCGATCCGGAGCGCCTGTGCCCCGAGTACGAGACCCCTTCCCACGACGGCCTGCACCCAGGCCCGGCGGGGCACACCCTGCTCGGGCAGGCCCTCCTAGAGCGGGCCTTTCAGGACTGCGAGTAGGGCTCGTGGCGAGCGCAGGGGCGTCTGACTCGCCCGGTCGACCTGCATCCGGGCAACGCTGGCGAGTCAGGTGAATTTTCCACCTCGGGGGTCCACTTTTCGCCCCCCTGCCTCGATGCGAACCTCGGGGTTACGTTCGCACGCGAATGATGCGGACGAAGCTGCCGGCAGCATTTGCGACCGTGGGTCTCACTGCTCTGAGTCTGTGCGACGTGGCTCGTGCCAAGCCATTTTTGGACTACATCGAGCCAAGGCCGGTCACGTGCCCGCTCTCCTCCGCGACCTGGGGCGCCCCGGGAGTGCTACCTCGCGACCTCTGCAACGGCATCGAGAGTGCCCGGGGCGCGGCGGTCCCGCCGGAGTACTACTACTGGGACGGTCAGATCATCCGCGCGCAGGATGGCAAGTACCACCTGTTCATGAGCACGTGGTCGGGCGCAAATGGCTTCAACCCCGGCTGGCTCGAATCCGATGCCTACCACGCGGTCAGCGAGGAGGGAGTCCTGGGCCCCTACCTTCGCCAAGGCTACGTGTACGATAACGGTGGCTCCCACAAGGGGCACAACGTCAGCGCTCTCGAGCTTCCGGACGGCAAGTACGCAGTGGTCGTGAGCGAAACGGTTCCTTTTACCGTCTACACGTCGAGCTCGCTGGATGGTCCGTGGACGAGTTGTCAGCCGCAGATCGACGTCGCCTCGTCGAACGTCAGCTTGATTGCCCGACACGACGGCAAGTTCCAGGTCGTGGAGCGCTACGGAAACATCGCGATCGCGGACACTTTGTGCGGCCACTATGTGAAGCAGCAGCCGACCTGCTCCTATCCCACGGATAACGCCGACACCATCTACCCGACGCGGACCAGCATCCCGAACGTTCCCAATCCGACGTTCGATTGGCAGGAGGACCCTCACATCTGGCGGAGCGGAGGCGTCTACCACGTCATCTACTCGGGCTCTGGCGATCGCGTCGGCTGGCACGTGTACTCCGAGGATGGCCTCACGAACTGGCAGGACAACGGCTATGCGTGGTCTCCTCGGGAGTACGACAGCCTCTTCTGCTTCGAGGGAACCGACACCTGCAGCCAGTGGTACAAGATGGAACGCCCCGGTGTGGTGCTCGAAAACGGTCATCCGACCCACATCACCTGGGCCGTGGCCGACGTAGACAAGGACACGGACATCCCGGGCAACTCGAACCACGGCAGCAAGATCATCGTCGTGCCTTTCGATGGACTCGCCTTCGACGCCGACTTTGGTGACTACGTGCCCGTCGGGACGGGCGGAGCCAGTGGCGCGGGAGGGACGGCCGGCAATGGATCGGGCGGCACCAGCTCCGGTGGCAGTGTGGGGAGCGGCGGCGCCGCGGCGAGCGGCGGCGCGGGTACTGGTGGCACGCTGCCGACGGGCGGCGCAGGTCCAGCGTCCGGCGGAGCGGGCGTCATGACAGGCTCAGGTGGAACCGCCGCTGTCGGCGGGACGGCAAGCGGGGTGGGAGAGGTTCCTGCCACGGGGGTCGGCTGCGGATGCGACGTCGTCGGGGACCGCCGGGCGCCGGCATGGCTCGCCATCTTGGGTGTGCTCGGCCTGATGGGAAGCCGCGCACGTCAGCGGCGCACAGGGCGCGCCGGTCCAGCGTGAGGACTCGCTCCTTTGCGCCAAATCCGGCCGAAAGCGCAGCCTGGTTCGGGCTCACGAATTCAAGTAAAAGTGCCGTCGATGTCCGAAGACAAAGGCGAGTCGGCGGCCGGGTCCGCAGCCCCCGCGAAGAAGGTGGCGACGACCAAGGCGGGTGCCAAGGGGGTGGCGCGCCCACGGAAGGGCGGTTCCCAGAAGCCGGGTGCGCGCTCGAAGGCCAGCGAACGCGTCGAGGAGTTCGAATCGGTCCTCAGCGGGCGCTTGGTCGTGGCGACTGCCTTCTGTCTGGCCATGGTCGTCATCCCGCTCAGTCCGCTCGGTCGACTCATCTCCCAGAAGGCTCCTGAATCCGCAGCGCGCGCGGACTGGAAGGTGGGCACCAAAGGTACGGTGCACGTGACCTTGATCACGGCCGACTACGACAAGCTCGACTGCGCCGACAAGCGCACGGTCGGCGATTTGCATTGCGCGTACGAGGAGGAGAAGAAGCCCTTCCCGAAAGCGCCCGACGCCCCGTACGACGACAACAAGAAGACCACCCTGCAGCCGTACCGCACGACCGATGGGCAGCTCCTGTTCTTGGCGGGCCTGTGGGCCCAGCCCGAGATCGCCATGCGCCTCCACCGCGAACCTGCGCGGAGCGTGCCCGAGAAGCGCCTCGCCCGCTTCGTGACCGAATGCCAGGTCGATTTCCTGGAAGAGTGGACGGACGCCATGTACCGCTGGAGCCCCCGCGACGCCTTCGGCAAGGGGGAGGTGGCCATGGTCGCCCGCCCCATCGAGTGCCACGTCTTCGAGGGCCCCTGATCGGCCCTCCGCACCAGCCCCGCGCGCCATTCCCGTGTAAAAACCCAGAACTGGACCCGCAAGCGCCGTCCCCGCGGCCGCTTGACGAAGGAGCGGCGAGGTGCATACTTCGTCGCCCGACCCGCCGGCGGGAGTTTCCCCATGACGACTCAAAGTAACGGTACCATTCTCGAAAAGCTCGAATCGCAGTACCTGCGAAGCGACTTGCCCCAATTCCGCGTCGGGGACACCGTGGCGGTCCACTACCGCATCGTCGAAGGCGACAAGACGCGCGTCCAGGTGTTCAAGGGCCTGGTCATCAAGCGTCACCGCGCCGGTGCCCGCTCGAATTTCACGGTGCGCAAGGTCAGCTTCGGCGTGGGCGTCGAGCGTACCTTCGTTCTGCATTCGAGCCGCATCGAGAAGATCGACCTCTTGGCTCGCGGTATCGTCCGCCGCGCCCGCCTGTTCTACTTGCGTGAGCTCAGCGGCAAGAAAGCCCGCGTGCGTGAGCGCAAGGGTCGCGCAGTGGCTGCGGTGCCGGAAACTGATACCGACACGCCGAACGCAGAGGGCTGAAAGCCCCAGCCGGTGGGGCGTTGAGCAATCGCCGGTAGCCCCTCGCGAGCCGTGTAGCGCCCAGCGATAACGCCCGTGTATAACCCGGTGCATGCGCTGGGCGTCTTTCTTGGCTCAGAGCCTCGTGGCTCGGAGCAGCGTGTGTGCGGCCCTGGCGGCCACTCTGTCGTGGAGCAACCTCGCCGCCAGCACACCCGTCGCGCACGTGCTGCGCATCGATCCCCGGGCCTCGGTCAAGGACGGTAGCCCCGTCGTCACGGCGGTGATCGACCTCACGGAATCGACCCGGGTGAGCGAGGCGATGGGCCCCTGCCTGGGCCTCGAGGGCGATGAGTACCTGGACTGCGCCTCGGACCATCTGGAACGGCCGGGCGCTCTGGCCAAACCCGTCCCGCTGCCGACCGACCGAGTGCACCTGGCGGTTCGGATCGGGGACGAGGACGTCGCCGCCACCTACCTCAGTCACAGCACGTTCGCGCAGAGCGGACAGGAGCCGGGCGTAGGCACCGCGTGGCTCATCGCCCTCGATGCCGACTCGCGCATGGGCAAGGCTTTCGACGATGCCAAGCAGGTGGCCGCTCGCTTCGTGGAGACGCTCGGCCCCGAAGACCAGGTGAACGTGGTCGTCCTGGGACCGGACCGCGTCACACGCGACTCCAACTGGCTCGCCAGCGGCAAGAAGGCCGTCGCCCTGGGCGTCCTTTCCGAGCTGAAGGGCACCGTGCGCGCCAAAGGCAGGACACGGCCGCTGCTGTCCCTGCTCAAAGCAGCCGCCAAGGACGCCTTCGAGAACCTGGCGCCCGGAGCGTCGGGTGAGGTCCCGCTGCATCAAGCGATGGTCGTGATCTCCAGCGGCTACGGCGGCGGAGATCCGGCCACGACGGGTCCGGGCGCGGCGCAGCTGTCCGAGTTTTTGACGCGGGGTCGCTTGTCCGAGGACAACACGCAGGTCCCCAAGCTGCCTCTGCCCGTAGTGAGCATCTACGTCCCGCCCGACGCATTGCCCGAGCAGCGGCAGATCGCGCTCGACTTCATGCAGAACCTGGCGAATCCCGCCATCGGCGGCTTCTTCTCGGCTCTGCGCGCTGGCCAGGCCAGCCATGCCTCGCGCATCGTCGACAGTGTGCGCAGCCGCTTCGCCGATCTGGTGCTGGTGCGCTTTCGCTTGTCGTGCGTGGCTCCCTCCGTCACCCAGAGCTTCTCGCTCCTGTTCGGTGAAGGCACGCCCTCGATCGTCGGCGACAGCTCGTTTCGTGACGTACCGATTGGCATCGACCCCGCCAAGTGGCCCCTCGACGTCGACGTCGAGCTCACCCGGCGCTACGCGCGGCAGAAGGGCGGCATCTTCCCCGGCGGCACGGTCCGCGTCTTCGGCAACTTTTGCTGGGGCGGGGACAAGACCCGGCCGGAAGCCTACTTCCTGCCGCCTGGCGAGAAGCTGCCACAGGAGCTCGAGAGCAGCCCCGACGCCGCGCGCGACGTGCAAAAGCGCCTGGCTTCGCTCGACATGCGCGGCCCAGTGAGACAAGCGGACGCGAGCTACGTCGACTTCGACGTCCCCGACAGCGATCAACTGCTGCACGGCGAGGGCAAGAACAGCGTGGTGCGCCTCGTGGTGGCCGATGGCCTGCTGCGTCGCACGAGCGGCCTCACCGAAGCGACGGTCCTCCAGCTAATGGGGACCCAGCGTCCCGTGCCGCTCTATTACTATGGCTTGATGGGCCTGGGTGGTGCGTTGGCGATCGTGCTGGTGCTGGTGGTCATCGGCGCTCAGCGGCAGCGCGCGGTGTCGGCCACCTCGTCCCTGCCCCTGAAGCGTCTGAGCCGCTCTCCTTACATGACGCCGAGTCCGGTCACGCGTGCGCCCCGTAGCGAAGGCGGCGCGGGAACCCGCGCGGTGCTGGAAGGGCCGGCCGGGCGCTTCACGCTCCTCGCGGGAACCGACCTGTCCGTGGGTCGCGACGGTAC
>Ga0247744_1000190_pt1 | contig 11626 bp, 9 predicted proteins | sample UWRJS154409C5_FD_180946 | JGI IMG/M metagenome (GOLD analysis project Ga0247744, IMG submission 180946) | Soil microbial communities from Arlington Agricultural Research Station in Wisconsin, United States - UWRJ-S154-409C-5 | ecosystem: Environmental > Terrestrial > Soil > Agricultural land... | reverse complement strand
GCCTGGCCTTCGAGGACTTGCTCACGGGCCCAGCGCGCCTGGGTGCCGATCGCGTCACGCTGTCCCGGCCGGGATCGAGCGTCGACGCTGCTGGGTTCGAGGCCCAGCTGGCGCGCGGAGCGGCCGGCATTTCGCTGGCTTCCGCGCGCATCGCCGAGATGCGGGTGTCCCTGCGCCTCGGCGGAGGAACCGACGCCCCCGCAGACCTACCGAGTACGCCGCCCGCGGACGATGCGGGCCTGGCCGCGAGCTTGCCCCTCCATCCGGATCGAGTCCCGCGGATTCGCTCCGCGCTGACACTGGTTCGCCGCTTGGCTCGGGAGAAGCTGCCCGCGGAGGTGACGGTGGAGCGCCTGTGGCTCGGGGTCGAGTCCGGAAGTGAGCGGCTGAGCGTGGGTCCGAGCCGACTGTCCATCGCGCGCACGGACACGGCCATGGACTGGTCGCTCGTACCGCTCGAAAAAGGTGGGGGCACCCCGCTCGAGCTCGGTGGCCAGGTCCCCCTGGGCGACGCCGAGCCCGTGTCGATTCGTTTGCGCGGTGGGCCAGTGACCTTCAGTCAGCTGGGCGTGAAGGACGGCGACTTCGGTTTGGCAGGAGTTGCCGGCTCCAGCCTCGAGGGCCAGGCCGACGTGAAGCTCGCGCCCGACGGAGCGAGCTTTGCGGCGTCGGGGAGCTTGGGCCTGGAAAGCTTGGCCTTGCGCGCGGACCGCTTGGCCAAGGAGACGATCCTGGTTCCGAAGCTGGCGGTGCGCGGCACCTTGCGTGGCGCCGTCGATGGCTCGAGCTTTGCGCTCGAAGGTGCGGAGCTGGCAATCGGCCAGGCTCGCTTCGACGGACGTCTGCAGCTCGAGCGACACGGGGAGAGCGTGCTGCTCGACGCCGGGCTGCGGGCGCCGCTCGTGAGCTGTCAGGCCCTGCTCGACTCGGCTCCCCGCGCTCTCTTGGGGGCCGTGGCGGACATGCAGTGGAGCGGGACCTTTTCGATCGACGCTGCCGCACGCGCGGATTCGAGCGCACTCGCCAAGATGGCGGTGCTCTGGAAGTTCGACAACGGCTGCCACATCACGGCGGTCCCTGCCGAGCTCGATCCGGAGCGCTTCCGCGCGCCGTTTCCGCTCGAGGTGCTGGGGCCGGGTGGTGTGCCGCAGACGTTCGAGTTCGGGCCTGGCTCTGCGCAGTTCGTGCCCATCGACGAGATCTCCCCGTTCGTGGAGGCGGCGCTTCTGGTGACCGAGGATGGACGCTTTCACCGCCATCACGGCTTCGACGACCGGGCGATCGAATCCGCCATACGGGACAACGTGCGCGCCGGCAGGTTCGTGCGGGGCGCGAGCACGCTCACCATGCAGCTGGCCAAGAACCTCTACCTGTCGCGGACGAAGACGCTCTCCAGGAAGTTGCAGGAAGCGGCGCTCACCATGCTGCTCGAGCAGAACTTCTCCAAACGCGAGATCTTGGAGCTCTACTTGAACGTGGTCGAGTTCGGGCCGGGCATCTACGGAATCGGACCCGCTGCCGCCTACTACTTTGGCAAGCCGGCCCGCGATCTCTCGCCGGCGCAGGCGTTCTTCATCGCGTCGGTGCTGCCTTCGCCCACGGTCCGTCATTTCGACGAGCAAGGGAACCTGTCGGCGTCGCGCCTGCGTCACGTGCACTCGCTCTTGCGCATTTCTCACGAGCGCGGTCGCCTCAGCGTCGACGAGCTCGCTCGGGCCCTGAGTGAGGTGCCTCGCTTCGGCCTGAGCGAGAGTCAGCCCAGCGAGGAGACCCCGGTGCCATGAGCGGTGTAGAAGCAGACGACGAGCGCTGGATGGCGCTGGCCTTGGAGGAGGCCGATCAAGCTGCGCTGGCGGGCGATGTCCCGGTGGGCGCCGTGATCGTTCAGGACGGCGTGCTCCTGGCCCGGGGGCGCAATCGGCGTGAGCTAGACGGGGATCCGACGGCGCATGCCGAGATCGACGCGCTTCGCCAGGCCGCCCGCGTGCTCGGACACTGGCGCATCGAAGGAAACCTGTACGTAACATTGGAGCCGTGTGCGATGTGCGCCGGCGCCCTGGTCAACGCGCGCGTCGCGCGGCTCATCTACGGTGCGCCGGACGCCAAGGCCGGCGCGGTGGATAGTCGCTACGGTATTGGCCGCGATGCCGCTTTGAACCACACTCTCGAAGTGACCTCCGGCATCCTCGCTCTAGAAGCGACGAATCGACTGCAGACCTTCTTTCGCGCGCTGCGCGCGCAGGGTCAAAAGTAGCCCTTCATGCTCCGTTACCTGCGTGAGCTGTCGCTGCCCCGCTACGTGCTCTGGTGCTACCTGATCTGGTGGTTCGGTGTCGCCATCCCCTACTTCGAGCCGAGTCTCGCGCTCTGGACCACGTCGCTCGGCATGAGCGCCATCATTGGCACGGGGCTCTATCTATCGACGGCTTTCGCGGGTGCCTCGCGCACTGCCTTGCCGCGCTGGACCGTGGTGCGCCTGTACCTGATGCCCTTCTGCGTCTCGAGCTTCGCTGCGCTGATCAAGGGTCGCGGCTTCGTGCTCGTGTTCCACCCCAACTGGCAGGGGAACGCTTGGCCACTCGGCGCCTGCCTCGTGCTCGGAGCGCTGGTTCTGGCCGCTCGGCGCTTGCCACGGCCGTCCGAGGCCTGGGTCCGGCGCGCGAGCGAGTAGCGGCGCGCCGCTAAAATTCCAGAGCGACGCCGGCCAGCCACGTGCTGTCGCCGGTGTCGAGACCGGAGTCGAAGGACGACACCTTGCTCACGTACCACTCACCGAACACGTAGGCGTTATTGACGCCGGTACCGTTGTCGAGATCCAGGGAGGCCTGCGGCGCAATGGGATTGAGCAGGATCATGAGGCCCGCCGCACCGGTCAGGCCCGTCGAGATGCCTTGACCCGCGACGGCGTCGTCACCGGAGCCGTAGACGGCGTTTCCCACGCCATCACGCGCTTCCCAGAGCGTCATCGTGCCACCGAACTTCACGTACGGGACGAGCGGGACCTTCAGCTCGCGAGACAGCACATCGATGCGCAGCACACCGACCAAGGAAAGCGGCAAGAACCAAATGTTCGTCGGCTGAGAGGAACGCTGCGAGGGGTCGGATTCGAGCAGTGCATATTGGCTGAATTGTGCGAACGAGGCCTGCAGGCCCGGTCCGAACGAGCCGAAGTGTGGGATGCGAATGGCTTGCCAGTCCCCTTCGATGCCGAACATCACCGTCTCGCCGGTGCCGTAGATGTCCTCGAATGGCGTGGCTGTTCCGCCGAATTCGGCGTCGACATCGGGCCGGTAAGGGCCCAGGCGCAGCTCCACCGCGCCGTGCTGCTGACTGCGGTACGCCTCGCGTCCCGCGCCTCGGTGGCCTTTCAAAAGGTCGTCCGTGGCGTGAGCCGGCCCGCTCCGACCAAGCACAGCAAGCAGCACGGCGAGGCTCGTTGCCGGGAGCGACCTCACGCACCCTCTCCAAAGCGCGGTGCGTCCCGCCGCCGTGCGCGAACCCGACCGAGCACTGCGAGCCCGAACATCAGCACGAGCAGTGCACCAGGACTGCTCTTTCTCGCGCCGCGCTCGATGTTGCAGAATCCGCCGCCTGCACGACCACCCTCGCTCTTGTACTGCTCGAAGAAACCGATCACGGGCTCCGGTGTCGCACAGGTCACAGGCGACAAGAGGCCGACGTTCCCCACGCGGTCCGTCGAGGCTATGGCCACGCCATAGGTGGTGCCGTTCTCGATCACCACCTGGCTATCGGCCGCATCGGGTGATGCGGCCACCCCACTGCGGGCAGACGGGCTACCGACCGAGCCACAGCGCATCGACTCGTCCGGGTACTGGCCGGGGTTTAGGCCTGGCGCCGAGCACGTCACGCCGGTCGAGGTCGAGCCACCGGTCCCTCCCGCACCCGTTTGCCCGCTTGAGCCGCCGCCGCCCCCGCCACTTCGTCCGCCTGCCCCGCCGCTACTGGCGCCGCCTCGCCCGCCGGTGCCGCCCGCCCCGCCTTGTCCGCCTGCGCCGCTCGTGCCGCCCCCGCCGCCTTGCCCACCGCTACTCGTCGCACCGCCGAGGCCCATGCCTTCGACGCCTCCTGGCGAGCAGTAGTAGGCAAAGCCTTGAGCATCCACCACTTGCTGATCGAGTGATGCTGCCCAATTCAAGAAGATCGCGTTGTCTCCGCCCGAGGCCGTGATGTTGATGGGTGGTGCCGGGGCCTTGGTGTCGACCTGCGTCTCGGTCCACTTCGCGTTGGCAAGCAGCGTGTCGCCATTGAAGAGCAAGAAGTAGATGGTCGGCGACCATTGGACCTGCTTGTCGCAGATGTCCGGGGTGACTGCTGCACCTTCCGCGAGGATTTCCTGTGGGCTGAGCTGGTACTTGGTGTTGTTCACCTGCGCGATGACGTCCAGGATCTTCCAGCAATTCCCTTGCGTCAGGCGCACCTGCTGGTCAGTGCAGTCGGCACCGCGCGAGACCCAGACTTGCAGGGCATAGTTGCCCACCGGCGAGAGGCTGGGCTGAACCTCGATGATCGTCCCGAGCTTCGTGTATCTGTCGTCCTTCAGGCAGTCCTCTCGACTCATCCAAAACGGGTAGGACTGTCGCGGGACCAGACGTTTGAAACGGAACTGCGCGGCAGCCACTTCGACCTTGTCGGCCAGCGCCGTGGCTGGACAACACCACACTGCGAGACCCACCGTGATCGTGGAGAGTCCCCGGGCGAACCAGATTCCTGCTCGTGGCGCCTTCGGCTGCACGCTGATATTTGGAGCATATGCCGCGGCAAGCGGCAAACCCGCAGGGGCTATCTCGACCGCTCGCTGGCTGACCTGCCGTTTTGTCCGCCGCGGAGCCTTGGTCACCGGTCGAGCGTGACAATCTGTCATGCCGATCACATGCGGATTTCGACGTACGTCCGCCGGCGCAGAGCGTCGAGCCAGTGCTTGCGGACACGGGCCATCTTCTCCATGTAGACGCGCTCGTGGACCGCGTCCTTGACCTCGTCGAAGGGCGGCACGGACGATGGCGCACGCTCCAATACCTGCAGGATCATGAGCACCCCGGAGACGTGCACGGGGCGCGACACGCCGCCCACCTCCAGACCGAGGGTCGCGCGGCGGATTTCCTCGGGCTCCTGCAGGGGCGGCCTGGCTTCCGCGAGCCCGGTACCCGGCGCTGTGCCGTACTTCTGGACCAGCTCACGAAAGTCCTCCCCTGCCGCGGCGCGACGAACCAGGTCATCGGCGAGCTTCTGCGCGCGCGCCTCTTCCGTCGGTGTTCTGCCGGCTGGCAGAGCCAGACGTAGGGTGCGTTGCGGCAGCTGCATGCGCTCCTCGCGCACTAGGGCATGATACGCGGCTTTCAGGTCCGACTCGGCGATCTTCACCCGGCTCTGCAGGCGGATGCTGCCAATCTTGGCCTGGAGCACCTGACGCCTGAGCTCCTCGCGGTACTGCTCGGTGGTGAGGCCGGAGCCGCGGGCTTCGGCCATGATCGCCGCGGGGCTCATGCCGTTCTGCATGGCAACGCGCTCGAGCGCCTGGTCCACCTCTTCGCCAGTGACCGTAATACCGGCGCGCTTGGCGGCTTCGTCCTCGAGCTCCTCCTCCACCATGCGGTCGAGCACGACCTTGTAGATCTGGGAGGTCGCCGCTGCGCGCTGAGGTCCCTCCGGATACTGGTCGTAGGCTCGTGCCAGGAAGGGCCGTGAGCGCTGACGCAGATCGCTGAGCAGAATGGCCCGTTCGCCTACGATGGCGACGATGCGCTCGACGATGGTGGCCGAAGCCGAGCCCGCCATGGCCAGGCACGCGATGAGCAGGAGAACCGAACGAGCACTCATTACGAAGGATTCAGGTCGGGCCTATAGCAGCGGGCCCCGGTCCGCGCGAGGGCTTGCCGCCGGGGCGTATCGTGCCCGATTTGCGCCATTTGGTCGGAGGCCCTTGTAGGCGCGGACGCCGAACTCGAGCAGCATGAGGCCCAGGAGCGCGAGGGCGATCTCACGAGAAATGTCCGTCATTTGTGGCGCTTGCCGGCTCGATTGCGTGGCCCTTTGGGTTGCCTGCCCGTTCGGTTGCAGCGTGGCCTCTTGTGCGCTGCGTAGGGCGAAGCGCGAGGACTCCCGCGCTTGTGCGCGCAGCGTGTACCGACCGACTCGGTCCGGGACGACCAGGGAGCGACCGTCCACCGTGATCGGATCGAGGCGACCGGTCGGTCCTTGTACGAGCGTGCCGTCCGGCACCTCCCACTGCTGGCCGACCTCGGTCGCCGCGGAGCTGCCGCGGAGGCGCGCTTCTTCCAGCACCCGATCCACGAGGGCGAGAAACGCTGGCCTGAGCGCGAAATCACTGAGCTCGACGGAAGACGGCAAGAGTGTCGTAACGAGCAGACCATGCTCGATGGGTCGCTGTAAGACGAGCGGTTGACCATCCGCAAAGCGGAGGAGCACGCTCGTCTCGGGTGGTTGTTCCGGCACCACGACGCGCCCGTGGCTGGGCATGTCCGACCAGCCCTGAGCCAGATTGCCGAAGGTGCCAGTACTAGCTGGTCCCGCACCGCGCACGTCCGCGCTCGACCAGGTCGGTGCTCCGACGACGAGTGGGTCGAAGGTGGCGCCGAGCGGCGCAGCTGCCACCTGACGACCGAGCAGCGCCAAGACGACGCCGCCGCGTTTGACGAAACCTTCGATGACCGAGGCTGCCTCGGGTGTCAGACCGGGGGGATCGTCGATCAAGAGAGCCGCCATGGACTCGAGCGCGGCGGGGTGGTCGGGCAGCACAGTGATCGGGTCGATCGTCAGGTCGCGATCCAACGCCGACAGGGCAGCGTGGAGCACGGTGGTTCCGCTGGTCGGGAGTCCGGAGCGCGCAGCATCTGCGCACAGGCCGACCACGAAGCTCGCTGCCTTCGGTTCGACGTCGATCCGATCGTCGGCGGGCAGCTGGTCCTTGGCGGGCGACCGCGCCCCGGTCAAACGAACGCTGAGTCCGTCGGTCGAGGTCTGGTCGCCGAGCGGGAGCTGGACCATTTCGGCGAGCTTGGCCGTAGCTATCACGGTGCCAGTTTGCGAAATCAGCTCGACCAGGCGTTCGGGGCCGGCGCCGCCCGCCGTGCACGCAATCTCGGCGCTGACTTGGCCTGGCTCCTGCCTGGCTCGCACGACTGCGCAATTCTCGAACGAGCGGGCAAGCTCCGGCAGGGGCGTCCACACGTCGATCGCGCTTTGTGGCAAGGCGCCGGTCGTCGCACGATCGGAGAGTAGGACGACCTGCTTGTCGGCTTGGGGTAAAGGCGTCAGCGCATCGTGCGCGAGCGTGACGGCCAACTCGAGCTCGGTCGGCCGATCGCTGGCGGTGATTTCCTCGAGCACGTCCTGGGCTCGGCCGAGGTCGGTCGTGGGTGCCAAAGCGAGGCGCGCCGGACGCCCTGCGAGCACGATGCCCACGGCGTCACCGCTCCGGGTACCCAGCAGGAGCTCGCGTGCTCCCTTCAGGGCCTGCTCCAGACGTGACCGGCCGTCGTCCTCCACTTGCATGCTGCCCGAGTCGTCGATGACGAGAACCACGGCCATGGAAGCGCCGTGATCGCGCGCCAAGGAAAGGCGCGAGCAAGAAACGAAGGGGGTGGCGCCCAGGAGAGCTAGACACGCGAGGGACAGGAGCCGGATGACCATGAGCATCTGGTCCTTCAGCCGGCGGCGTTCCTTGGTGCTGGCCTGACGCGGATCGACGAAACGCGTGGCCGGGAAGACGAAAGCGCGGCTGTGGCCCTGTCGAAGGGCGTGGGCAATGACGGGCCCAGCCAGCGTCAGCAGCACGGCGAGTGCGAGGGGGGCGAGGAAGGTCATGCGCGTCCGAACAGCTCGCGCAAGATGTCGGCCGCGGGGGTTTTGGTGCTGTAAGTGACGTATCTCGCCGCGCGCGCGGCCAAGGCATCGCTCAGCCTGGTCTGGTGGGCACCGAGCTTCGCCAGGTAGTCCGCGCGCACCTGCCGTCCCTCGGTCTCTATTTCGACCCCAGATTCCGGATCTCGCAGCACCACCTGACCCGAGAAGGGGAACTCGAGCTCCGCTGGGTCCAGGATTCCGAGCGCCACGACGTCGCGGCGCTCCGTGCAGAGGCGAAGCAGACCAGGCAGCAAGTTGTCATCCATGTCGAGGAAGTCGCTGATCACGATGAGCTCGGCCGAGCGTGGGCTGCGCGTCGTCGTTTCGGCCAGAACTTCCGAGAAATTCGGCGCGGTGGGGGCCCCTTGGCCGGCTTCCGCCTCGATGCGCTCGAGCTCGGCGGTGAGGCGTTCCAGGTGCTCTGTTCCACGTCGGGCCGGGTAGTACGTGCTGCCCGGCTGCCCGATCACGGCGAGCCCCACAGGGTCGCCGCGCCGGTGAGCACTGAGCAGCAAAGCGAGGCCGAGCAAGAGCGTGAGGTCGAGCTTGCTCGGCAGGGCTGGTCCCCCGGCCTGGCCATCATCACTCGTGCTGCGAAAGGCCATCGATGCCGTGGCATCGAGGACGCAGATTCTGGGCCGCTGCGTCTCCGCAATGAACTCGCGAATCATGTAGCGCCCATGACGCAAGAGCGCGTGCCGATCGAGGTGCCTCAGATCGTCGCCTGGGGTGTACGGGCGATGACCCGCGAACTCGATACCAGAGCCTTTGCGTTCGGCGCGGTGGCTCCCGCCCAGGGCGCCTGCTGCCAGACGTCGCGCCCGCACACGGAGCGGCAGCGCCTCCAGTGGGGCCACTTGGGCGCGCAGACGACTCGCTGCCATGGGCGCGCACTATAGCCGTCAGTGACCGAAGGTGCTTGCGCTCATCACCAGGGCCGAGAAGACCCCGAGCGCAATGGCGATCAAGCCCAAAACGACGAGGCCTGGAGTGATCACGACCCGCTGGTCGTCACCGTCTTCGTCGCGAGCGTCGCTGGAACCGGCCTCGTTCGGACCGTGCTGCTCTTCGGGGTCGGTCACTGATCGGAGTCCTCCTCGAAATCGTGGCTCGAGCTCCGGGCCGGGGTCGGAGCGCTCGGGGCCGGCGCGGCCTTGCTCAGACCGCGGCAGGCACCGAGGATCTTCGGGCTGACCAGGAGCGGATCGAGATTGGGCACTTCCACCGTGTCCAGGTAATTCTGGCAGCTCGTGCGGGCCGCGGCCACGGCGCCCAGTGCCACGAACGTTTCGAGCAGCAGGCGATGCACCTCTGCTCGCGATGGTTCTGGTAACTGGCCGGCTTCGAGAAGGACAACGCCCTTCTGCAGGCCGGCCAAGTAGCGGCCACCGTGCACGTCGAGGGCGACCTCACGCAGGGCCTGATCGGACGTCTGTTGGCGCAAGTAGCGCTCGCTCTCACCTTGCTCGACGAGCCGGGCCGCCGCGAGTCGTGCCGCAGCTTGGCCTTCTGCCGACAGCGATAGATCCGACAAGGGGATCAGCAGGATTTGACCTTTCTTGGGGCCGTCTTCGTCCAGATCGTTGTAGGTGACCAAGCGGTAGGCGTGCTTGGTGCTGCCCAAAAACCGGTAGGCCAGGGTGGCCAGGCTTTCCTCGCCGCTCGCGCGCCACGTCAGGTTGTAGGGGAGACGTACGATCTGCCCGAGCTCCGGATCGATCCAAGGCTTTTGGCCGTTGATCTCGGCGAGCAGGATCGAGCGACCTTCGTGGCCCAGGTGCTTTTGGGCCAGCGACTTCCAGGTGTCGCCGGCCCCCACGGTCACGTAGGTCAGAGCTGGGACCTCGAGCAGCATGCCTGGCGTGAGCGCGCCGGCTCGCGCACCGTCGAGCGCGTTGGCCGTCGAGAGAACACGCTCGAGTTGCAACTTGCCGTAGTAGCGCTCGGCGATCTTCGCGAGCGTGTCACCCGGTTGGACGACGTGCGGAAACGCCGCTGCCCTGGGCGCGCTGAAGCTGGACGCCGTCAGGCTCGCGAAGAGCAGGACGAGGAAACGATGCTTATTTCGGGTCACGAGTCGCTACCGGTTTGTCGGGAATCGGCAGGTTCCGCCGGGGGTTCCGCCTCGAAAGCGCCGAGGACGCGCTTGGACGGGATCATCGCCAGCGCTCTTTCGAGTTGTTCGGCTCCATCTGGGCGTTCGTCGGGGCGTTTGGCCAAACACGACAGCACCACTTGGTCGAGCTCCTCCGGAATGTCCAGGTCCGGCCGCGCACGGCGCATCGACTTGGGCATGACGCGCTGGTGCTGGTCGAGCAGTGCGCGCCGGGTGTTGGCCCGAAACGGCAGGGTGCCGGTCAGGGCCTCGTAGGTCAGGACGCCGAACGCGTAGAGATCGCTCCGCCGATCGACCTCGCCGCCGCTGCATTGCTCCGGGCTCATGTACTCGGGAGTGCCCAGCGTGTAGCCATCTTGGGTCAGCGCATCCTCTTGACCCAGCTTGCTCATGCCGAAGTCCAGGACCTTCACCGTACCGCCATCACACAGGTACACGTTGCCGGGCTTCAGATCGCGGTGAACGATGCCCTGGCGATGCGCAGCAGCCAGGGCGCGACACGTCTGCAGGAGCACGGGAATCAGTTGGCTGGCGGGGAGCGGCCCCGTTTGGCGGAGCTTTTCTTGCAGGCTAATCCCGCGCAAGAGCTCCATCACCACGTACAAGGTGCCGTCCGGAAGTTGATCGAGGTCGAACGTGCGGATGATGTTCGGGTGCTCGAGCGCCATCTGGATGCGCGCTTCGCGGCGGAGACGCGCGACCTCCGCCGCATCGACGGCCGCCGCCCCACGCAGCACTTTCACGGCCACCTGGTAGCCGACCCCCAAGTGTTCGGCCGCGTAAACCGTGCCGATGCCGCCCGTGGCGATTGGGCGCAGCATCCGGTACTTCCCACCGAGCACTGCATCGGTGAGATCCGCGGCGTGAGGTTCGAGGTGTCCGCGTTGCTTGAGATTCTGCTCGAGTGCGATGACGCGGTTTCGCTCGCGGTTTCGTTCTGCCCGTTCCCGCCGCAAGCGCGCTAGCAGGCTGCCCGACGTGCCGCCGAGCAATGCGCCCGCCAGGGCGGCGATCCCGGCTGCCGGCAAGGTACCGAACGTGCCCGCCAAGGCGCCGGCGCCGAGGCCGACGCCGACGGCGCCGATCGGCCAATAGGGACGCTGAATGCCCTCCCAACGCAAGTGATACACGCAGCGGTCCTGGCCCTTGGCTAGGCAGGAGTGCTCGACCAGATCGGATTCCGCGAGTCCCCACAGGCGGGGCAATGCCCGAAGCTCTGCCTGACGCAGGAGGCACAGGCTCCTGGCACTTTGGTCGAGCTCGAGCTCGGGCAGCGGCGCATAGGCGATCTTGGCGGACGTGTCGCTCACCTCGAGCAGCTGGAGAGCACCGACGCGATTGGACTCGCTGGCGTTGTGCACCAGATACTCGTAGCCGTCGCGAGGCGTGTGCGCGTGACGGAGCAGGCGCATGTAGAGGCCGAGGACCTCGGGGCTGTCGGCCTGCGTTCCCCGGGAGGCGACACCTTGTTCCCCGAGGATCTCCACCACCTGGTCCAGAATGCGGCGCGCACTGCTGTAGGGGACCCAGGCCGAGTCCTGGGCCAGCTCGGCCGGCTGCAGTCCGCATTCGGCCAGCAGGTCGGTCAGGATGGCTGCGCCCTTGCGCTCGCGGAGTTGCAAGAGC
>Ga0247744_1000188_pt1 | contig 11685 bp, 8 predicted proteins | sample UWRJS154409C5_FD_180946 | JGI IMG/M metagenome (GOLD analysis project Ga0247744, IMG submission 180946) | Soil microbial communities from Arlington Agricultural Research Station in Wisconsin, United States - UWRJ-S154-409C-5 | ecosystem: Environmental > Terrestrial > Soil > Agricultural land... | reverse complement strand
CCCGCCGTCGTGCCCGGCGAGACCTTCGAGATCGAGGCCCTCGCGCCGAGTGAGCCGACCCCGGCGGACGCTGCACCTCCGCCCGAGCCGCCGGTGGCGATGCCTCCCCCGCCCGTCGTGGCCGCAGCCGCGCCCGGGGCCACGCTCCCGCCCGCTGTGGCGACACCACCGAAGGTCACGGCGCCACCAGCGGTCCAGCCTGCTCGGTCCGATCCATCAGCCGCCGCGGCGACAGGTACCTACGGGGAAGAGAGCAGCCTGGCCAGTGCGGCGTCGCTCGGTAAGGGCCTCCTGCGTGTACTGCCGAGAGTCTCCTTTCCCGAAGCCACGTTTCACGAGCTCTCCTTTGGTAGTCAGGTCGAGACGCGGTTCTCGGTCGATCTGGACCCAGATGGACACGTCTCGAAGCCGCCCCATTTCGACAACGACATCGCGCGCGCCGCTTGGTTCGAGGCGCTCGTCGTGCGCGCGTTTCTCCTGCTTCGAGCCGGAACATTCGCTACGCCGGCGAGCGCGCCGGGGACGCTCGAGCACGACTTCGAGCTGAGCGCGGAGGTCGTCCGTGGCGAGCCGAGGACGGGCGATTGGCTCGAGCCCCGGGACCTGGCCGAGATTGGCCGCCTCGTGGAGCCGACGGTGCGCGAGCCCGGGCGCGCCCACTTCATCTACAATTCGGGACGAGAAGTGCGGCTGACGCTGAAGCTCGTACCGCGAAAATAGCGTTCAGACGTCCGCCGACGACTCGGCTTGTTCGAGCGTCACCCGAGCAGTGACGGCATCCGGCTCCGGCAACCAGCGGCCCAGCACCAGGCCGAGCACTCCGGCGGACAGAGAGCCGACGAGCACTCCGACCTTGGCCATGCCCAAGAGCTCCGGGTCCGGGAAAGCCAGATTGGCGACGAAGATGGCCACCGTGAAGCCAATCCCGGCCACGATGCCCACCACGCCGACACCGGCGAAGGTGACGCCGCGGGGCAGCGCGCACAGGCCGGCACGAACCGCTACGAAGCAGGCGAGCAGGATGCCGATCGGCTTGCCGAGGAGGAGTCCGCCACCAACTCCGAACAGGACTCCGATCGCACCGACCGTCTCGAAATCGAGTGCGCCGACCGTGACGCCGGCGTTTGCCAGAGCGAACAGCGGCATGACCAAAAACGCTATGTACGGATGCAGAGCGTGGACGATGGTCTCGGTCGGAGGCGGCTCGCCAGCGGGGCTCACGGCCGGTGTGAGCAGTCCGAGCGTGACACCGGCGAGCGCTGGGTGAACGCCGCCCTCGTGCAGGCCGGCCCAGAGGAGTGCGCCCGGCACGAGGTAGAGCCAGGACGAACGGACACCGAGCCGCTGAAAGAGGAGTACCAGAAGCACTGCGGCTGCGGCGATGCCCAGGCCCGCGAGTTTCACCCCGCTCGAATAAAAGAGGGCGATGACGAGGATGCCTCCGATGTCGTCGATGACGGCCAGCGCCAAGAGGAGGATGCGCAATCCGGCGGGGATCCGGCGGCCGAGCAGGGTGAGAACGCCCACCGCGAACGCGATGTCCGTCGCCATCGGCGTACCCCAGCCATGAAGCGCTGGGGGCTTCGGGTTCAGCGCCACGAAGATCAGGGCCGGCACGACCATGCCGCCCACGGCGGCGACGAGGGGCAGGGTGGCGCGCTTGAGGTCGGCGAGCTCCCCGCTGTGGAGCTCGCGGCGAATCTCGAGGCCCACCACCAGGAAGAAGAACGCCATGAGCGCGTCGTTGACCAGGAGATGGAGCGTTGCGTGGGGCAAGAGCGGTACGGAGATCGGCAGCTCGGCCGCCCAGAGTTCGTGATAGCCGTGGGAAAAGGGCGAGTTGGCCCAGCCGAGGGCGATGGCTGCCGCCGCCATCAACAGCAAGGAGCTGGCGGACTCCACCTTGAGGAAGCGCGTGATCGGTCCAACGACCAGCTGGGCCAGGGGGAGCAGGCTCGGTCGCGGGGCGCTCACTCGGGTCTTTTACTCGGCGGAGGCGAGCCCGGAAACGTCGCTGACGTTTCGCTTCGGAGTGCGGCGCCCTAGCACCTTGCGTCCGAGCCAGGCCTTCAGGTTCTCGATCGCCAAGTAGAACACCGGCACGACGATCAAGGACAGTAAGGTCGAGCTGACCACGCCGCCGATGACGGCGATGGCCATCGGTGCGCGAAATTCGCTGCCTTCCACGTTGCTGACGGCGGTGGGCAGCATGCCGAGCACCATGGCAGCGCTCGTCATCAAGATCGGGCGCAAGCGCTCGGGGCCCGCTTCGCGCACGGCCTGGGCCGGCGGTTCGCCGTGGTCACGCACGCGCACGATCGCGCGATCGATGAGCAAGATGGCGTTCTTCGTGACCAGGCCCATGAGCAGGATGATGCCGATCATGGCGCCCATGGCCATGGTGTTCTTGGTCAAGAACAGGCCGAGCACGCCACCGACGAGTGCCAGTGGGAGCGTCAGCATGATGGTGAAGGGGTGAATGAAGCTCTCGAACTGCGAGGCGAGCACGAGGTAGATGAAGACGACGCCGAGCAGGAGCGCGAGCAGCATGTTCGTGTTCGTCTCGTGCATCAGCCGGAGTTGCCCGTCGTAGTCCACGCTGACCGGTCCGAGATCGGCCTTTTTGATCGCCGGCTCGAACTCGGCCGCAACGTCGCCCAGGGGCCGCCCGATGGGAGTCGCCCAAATCGTGATCTGCCGCTTGCGGTTCTCGCGCTCGATCACCTGTGGTCCTTCGAGCCGCTCGAAGCTGGCGACGTCGCCGAGCTTCACCGGGCCGCTTCGCGCCTGCAGGGTCAGGTTGGCGAGGGCGCTGGCGTCCTGACGGTAATCCTCGCGGAGTCGGACGACGATCGGGATCTCGTTGTCACGGTCCCGCAAGTTGCCGGCTTCGGCCCCGTCCATCGCCGCCCGCAGGGCCATGGCGACCTCCGCCAAGCTGAGGCCTCGGTCGGCAGCGGCTTGGCGGTCGATTTTGACCTGGAGCTCGGGGCGTCCGGGCGAGTAGCGCACCTGAATGTCGGAGACGCCGGGTGTCCGCTTCAGGATATCCTCGATCTTGCGGGTCGCTGCTTCGATTTCCGGGTACGTGTCGCCCCGCACGTTGACCATGATGGGGGCTTCGGTGGCCGCACCCTCGACGAACGGCGGATCGGCAGCCGTGACGCGTGCGTCCGGGATGGTGAGGGCGGCAAGTCGTCCAGCGGCCTTGATGTCCTGAATGTTGACGTTGCGCTCCGTCTTGGGCGTCGTCACGACGCGCCACTTCACCTTGTTCGGCTCACCGTCGACGCCGATGGTCGAATAGACGGTGGTCACTTGCGGGTGTTCCAGCATTTGCCGCTCGGCCACGTCGGCGAGTCGGCTGGTCTCGGCCAGGCCGGTTCCGGCGGGCAACTCGGCTTCGACGACGAACTGGCCGCGATCCTCGGAGTTGACGAACTCCGAACCCATCAGCGAGCTCGACCAGCCCATCAAGACCAGGCTGCCGATGGACAAGGCTCCGACGAACAGTTTGTTTCGCAGGGCCCAGTCGAGCATTGCCGCATAGGTCTGCTCCATCTGCTGGAAGGCCCACTCGAAGGGCGCCTTCAGGAAGTGGAAATGATCCTTGTCCCCCGGGTGCTTCACCTTGGAGAAGCGCGAGGAAAGCATCGGGTCGAGCGTGAAGGCCACGAACAGAGAGATCATCACCGCGACCGAAATGGTGATGCCGAACTGTCGAAAAAACTGGCCCACCATGCCGCCGACGAAGGCCACCGGCATGAACACCGCCACGATGGTCAGCGTGGTGGCGAAGACGCTCAGCGCCACCTCCTGCGTCCCGTCGAGCGCCGCCTGCATGGGCGGCTTGCCGCGCTCGATGTGCTTGAAGATGTTTTCGCGCACGACCACTGCGTCGTCGATGAGCAGGCCGATGGCCAATGACAGGGCCAAGAGCGACATCATATTGAGCGTGAAGTCGAGCAGGTACATTGCGAAGAACGTACCGACGACGCTGGTCGGCAAGGCGACCGCGCTGATCAAGGTCGAGCGCAGGTCCATCATGAACACCAGGATGATGAGGATGGCCATCAGGCCTCCGAGGACGATGTGCTCCTCCACCTGGCTCACGCTGTTCTTGATGAAGCGTGATAGATCGATGATCGGCGCAGCCGTCCAACCCTTGGGAAAGGTGCCCTGAATCGCGGCGAGCTTGGCCTTGACGGCGTCCGAGACCTCAACCGTGTTCTTGCCCGATTGCTTGCGGATCGAGAACACGACGCCGTCTTTGCCGTTCACGCGCACCTGCGTGCGCAAGTCGGCAAAGCCATCGTCGACCGAGGCGACGTCGGACAGGCGCACCACCGAGCCGTCCTTGGCCGTGGCAACGATCACGTCCCGGATCTGATCGGGAGACTTGAACTCCCCCACCGTCCGCACGGACACCTCGCGCGTGCCCTCGTCGAAATGCCCGGCAGGAACGTTCAGGTTCTCGGAGCTCAGCCTGGCGACGAGGCCGGGCAACGTCAGCCCTAGGGCGTCCAGCTTCGGCCGGTCGACGATGACGCGGATCTCGCGCTCTGCTCCACCCGTCACCTCGACGGCTGCCACACCCTCCACCTGCTCGATTGCGGGAGCAATCACGTCCTCGGCGTAGTCGCGCAGCTCCGACAGCGATTCCGAGCCGCGCAAGGTGTAGGTGAGGATCGGCGACGCCGAGACGTCGAAACGGCTGATGATGGGCTCTTTCGACTCTTCGGGCAGCTTGTAGCGCACCTGCGAGACGCGCTCGCGCACCTCGGTGGCGGCTTCGCTGATCTCGGTGCCGAGATCGAACAGCACGAACACCAGTGACGAACCCTCGCGAGAGAACGAGCGCACGCGGTCGATGCCGTTGATGCTGACGACTGCTTCTTCGACTGGTTTGGAGATCAGCGTCTCGACCTCCTCCGGGCTGGCGCCGGGGTAGGGCACCGTCACCACGACCGCGGGGAACGAAACGTCGGGGAACAGGTCGGCACCGAGGCGGCGGAAGCCCACCAAGCCCAGGACCAATAGTCCCACCATGATCATCACGGTGAAGACCGGCCGTTTGACGGCGACCGAGGAGAGGGTCACGGTTTGACCTCGGCTGTGCCGGAGGCGGCGATCTCCACCGAAACGCCGCTTTCGTCTTCTGGCTTCGGATTGCGGAGCACCTGATCGTCGGGACCGAGCCCGTGCCGTACCAAGAGCTCCCCCGTCTTGGCGAAGGAGAAGGCGATGCGTTTGGACGAAAGCACGCCGCCGCTCACCACCAGCACCTCGTTTTGGCTACCCGGACGCAGCACGTCGTGCGGCAGCTTCAGAACGGGGATGCCCTCTTGCGCCTTGGCCTGCGCGCGCACGAACGTACCGGCGCGCACCACGCCGCCGGCGTTGGGCACCGTCGCCTCGACCCTCACGCGGCGCGTTCCCTGATCCACGGTGCCGAGCACGATGGTGATCGTGCCCTCCGCCTGGCCCCCCTCGAAGCTCAGGCTGATCGGGCTGCCTGGCCGCACGAGCGCAGCGTCCTCGACGCTGACCGTTCCCTGCAACTTGAGCGTTCCGAGGGATGAGACCTGAAACAGGGGCGAGCCGGGTCCAACCACGGCGCCCAGACCATCCGGAGCGCGCGTCACCGTGCCGGAGAACGGTGCCGTCAGGCGATGGTTGGAGACGGCGACCTGCGCCAGGGCGAGCTGGGCCTGGGCCGCCTCGAGCTGGGCCTGTGAGAGCGCCTTCTGCTGCGAGGTCTGTACGCCCGTGGCCTCGGCGATGGCGCCACTCTCGACCAGCGGCGCCGTGCGCTTCTCCGAGTCCTCGGCGAGCGCGAGTCCAGCTTCCGATGCTTTGACCTGTGCTCGGGCTGCGGCGAGCTGCGCGACGGCCTCGCTGCTGTCGAGCGTGGCGAGCAGCTGGCCAACCTTGACCTCGTCGCCGATCTCGACGCTGATGCTCTGCAAACGCCCGCCGGCTTTGAAGCCGAGGTCTGCAGTTTGCCCAGCGACGATCGTGCCGTCGATGTCCACCACCGGGACCCAGTTGTCGGGGATTCCGCGCGTGACTTCGACCTGACGTACGGCTTGCAGAGCGGCCAGTTGCTTCTTGTTGTCCTCCGCACGTTGGGTCGCAACGATGCCCTTCGCCTTCTCTGCTTCCTGAACGCGGACCGCCATCCAACCGGCGAGCCCGAGACCTGCGGCCAAGAGCACGACGATGCCCGCAAGCGGCATCTTGATCTTCTCAGGAGCGCTGATTTGCACCTGAGGGGGTTCGACGATCGGCTGATTCATGAGGAGACCTGGTTGAGCTGAGAAAAGTGAGCAGGATCGGAAGAAAAGGGACGCACGGGGGCGCCCGAACGAGCGGTGGCACCACATACGGTCTCGTAGAAGGCCGTGGCCGCCGTCAAAAACTCCGGTGTGCTGAGTGAGCGCAGGCAGAAGTGCTGAGCCTGCGCGACCCAGCTGCGCAGGTCGGGCTCCTCGTCTTCCAGAATGACGCGCCTGGCCACGCGATCCCAGCCGCCCGCCATGAACGTGGCCACGTGGTCCGTGTCGAAGAGCTCGTGGAAGTGACCGCTCAGAATGCCGTGCTCCACGAACAGGCCAACGACCGTCTCCGCCCGGGCGACGAAGAGCTCGGTGAGGTGGGCGTAGTCGGGGGAACCGCCTCCCTGCAGGACGAGACGCATGAGCGCCCGGCGCTCCCACAGGTACTCGAACAGCGTTAGATCGTGATTGAACCAGAAGGCGATCAGCTCTTCGGTGCTCATGGTGGCCCACTTGGGCCGTGACTCGGAGACGAGGTCTAGGCTCTCCCCCACGGCGGCCAGCGCGGTCGACAGCACTTCACGGAAGGCAGCCTCTTTGCTCTTGAAGTGGAGGTAGAAGGCGCCCTTGGACAGGGCCGCCTTCTGGGTGATGTCCTCCACCTTGGCCCGATCGAGGCCCTTTTCTAAGAAGACGGCCTCGGCGGCGGCAAGCAGGCGGGGTCGGGCAAACGGATCACTGGGACGCGGCATGATAATGACTCTCCGGTCACTGACCGGCGAGTCACTAATTCGAGCCCATGGGCCGGTCAAGCGAATCGCGAAAAATTTTCGCGTAGCCCCTCCAGTGCTCAACTGGAAACCGGGCCGGGTTACCGTCTCAACTGCCCGTGTCGAATCGAGCACCGTTCGGCTTCTGCCTGTCAGACTGGAAACGAGCTTACGAGTCCGGCGAGCTCCATCACGAAGACCTCCTCGACTGGGTGAGCAGCTTCGATGCTTCGGACCCGGCCTGGATCGCGGTGGCCGAGCTCCCCGTCGTCCGCGCCCAGCTCGAGCGCCTGCCCGAGCGGCGCAGAGCCGCTGGCGTCGCCCGCCTCCCGCTCGACGGCGTGCCCTTTGCCATCAAAGACAACATCGACGCGGCCGGTTGGGTGACGACGGCGGCCTGCCCCGCCTTCTCGCGACTCGCCAGCGAGGATGCTCCCGTCGTGGCTCGCCTGCTCGAGGCCGGAGCGATCCTGGTGGGCAAGGCCAACCTGGATCAGTTCGCGACCGGGCTCGTCGGCACCCGGTCGCCCTACGGTGTGGTGCCGAGCTCGTTCGACGGCACGCGCATCGGCGGCGGCTCGAGCTCCGGCTCGGCAGCGGTCGTGGCCAAGGGCCTGGTCCCCTTTGCCCTGGGCACGGACACCGCCGGTTCCGGCCGGGTCCCGGCCGCCTTCCAGAACGTCGTCGGCTACAAGCCCACACGGGGCCGATTCAGCACGCGCGGGCTCGTGCCAGCGTGCCGGACGCTCGACTGTCCGTCGATCTTCGCGCTCACCGTGGGCGATGTAGCCGAGGTCGCGGCCCTCCTCGATCACTTCGACCCCTTCGATCCTTACTCGCGCCGTCCGCTCTCCGTAGGACCGTTGGTAGAACCTCGACTCGCCGTTCCCGCTGAGCTCGAGTTCTTCGGTGACCGCCTGGCCGAGCAGGCCTTCGCCAGTGCGCGTGAGGGGCTCGCGGCACTCGGCCACGAGCCGCGATTGATCGACTTCAGACCTTTTCGTCAGCTGGCCGACTTGCTCTACGCAGCCAGCTGGGTCGCCGAGCGCTCGTTGGTGGCTGGACCACTCCTCGATGCGCCGGCGGGCACCATGGACCCGACGGTCCACGCCATTCTGAGCGAAGGTCGGAAACGGACGGCGGAAGAGGCCTTCGCCGCCGAGTACCGCCGCGCCGAGCTCGCGCGGCAAATCGACCAGACCTTCGAGCGGGCGGATGTGCTCGTCGTCCCCACCACCCCTACGGTGTATCGACTGGCAGAGGTGGACGATGAGCCCATCGTGACCAACGCACGGCTCGGCACCTACACGAACTTCACGAATCTCGGCGATCTGTGCGCGCTCGCGATTCCGGGCCCCTTTCGGGACGATCGGTTCCCGGCGGGGATCACGCTTCTCGCGCGGGCGTTTCACGAGCGGTGGCTGGTCGAGCTTGGGCGCCGTCTCGAGGCCCATTTCGATCTGCCGCTCGGTGCCACGGGGCGACGGCGGACCGCCGCGCCGACTCACGACGCGATCGAGCCGAGCCCCGATGCCGTCGTGCTCGCGGTCGTCGGGGCTCACTTGTCGGGCATGCCTCTGTCACCCCAGCTGACCTCCCGTGGCGGTGTGCTGGTCGACACGCGACGAACGGCGCCACGCTACGAGCTCTTGCTGCTCGCTGGGTCCGGGACCCAGCGTCCCGGTTTGTTTCGCAGCACCGAGGCGGATGGGGTCGGTGCGGCCATCGAGGTGGAGCTCTGGGCGCTCCCGAAGGACCAGGTGGGATCGTTCCTCGAGCTGGTCCCAGCCCCGCTCGGGCTGGGCAGCATCGAGCTGGACGATGGCAGATGGGTTCGCGGGTTCATTTGTGAGCCGTGGGGTCGGCAAGGTTCCATCGACATCACCCATTTCGGCGGATTCCGTGCGTACGTCGCGGGCCGGGGCTGAGCTCTCGGACTCAGGGCCGAAGCGATCCGGCCTGAAACAATCGAGACACAATGGGTGCGGTACCTGGGGGATAGGGTTTCCGAGCCCAGACAATAGAGCGCCCGCGGGAGTTGGGCCGAGGAGCGAGGCAGGCACGGATGGGACACACACCTCATGGTCAAGGCACGAGCGCCGACTTGGTCATGCTCGGGCAAGGCTCGCTCGGGCAAGGCTCGCTCGGGCAGGGTAGTCTCGGACAAAGTACGAACGGTCCAGGCTCGCAGCGACCACGTGAGGCGCGGCTCAAGCCATCGGACAACCACTCGTACTTCGATGCGGTGGCGCGGCATGGCTCGATTCGCAAGGCTGCCGATGCCCTCCACATGGCTTCTTCGGCGCTCAACCGCCGCATTCTCGACCTCGAGCAAGAAGTCGGGATGGCGCTGTTCGAGCGCCTGCCGCGCGGCGTGCGTCTGACCGCCGCCGGTGAGCTTCTGCTCGCCTACGTTCGGCGCTCGCTCAAGGATCTTCGTCAGGTGGAGACGGACATCGAGCAGCTGCGCGGCAAATTGCGCGGCGTCGTGCGCATTGCCGTCGCCGAATCGGTGACCCCGAGCCTCTTGCCGGACGCGATCTCGTCGTATCAAAAGACGCACCCCGGGGTGGCGTTTCAGGTCATCGTCGATGGGCCGGAAGCCCTGCAAGATGCGCTGCTCGCTGATGGCGCCGACTTGATCCTCACCCACGAGATTCCCCAGCACTCGGGCGTCAGTGTGCTCGCCGTCGCGCGGCATCGTTTGTGTGCCCTCGTGGTGCCGGAGCATCCGCTGACGAAGCTCGACAGCGTCTCCCTGTTCGACTGCATTTCGTATCCGCTCGCGGTGCCGGATCACAGCCTGGCGGCGCGCGCCCTGCTCGATTTGGCGATGGAGGACGCAGGGTTGCCGCTCAATCCGGCACTGGAGTCCGATTCGATCGAGATGCTGCGGGCCTTCGCGCGCCTCGGTGAGGCGGTGTGTTTCAGTTTCCGTTTGGACGCACGTGAACCAGCACACGGACTGGTCGCGCTGCCGCTCGCCGATGGGCGCTGTGCCGAGGCTGGTTTGTACCTTGCTGCGCGCAAAGGACGAGTCTTGCCCGTCGCTGCGGCCTCGTTTGCCGAAGAGCTCGAAGCGGCCGTGCATGGGACAGTTGTGAGAACGTCTGTTTCCGTTGCGTAGCGGCGCGATTTCTCGCGCATCCCTACGTGAGCGGTTCAGCAGTGTGCGGCATTCGGCAGCGCAGTGCGCGAAAATTGGCGCTAGTCAGGCAAGGTAGGACGGCAGGATAAGGAGTGTGCGCCGAGCCGCCGGTGAGGGTTTTCTCCCAAGCTCGCTCAACGCTCACCGGCGGCCGGGCGCAATGATTCACAGGGCAACCGCTCCGCAATTGGTTCATGGCGCTCACAATCGAAAGCACGCCTTACCGTTGGCCCTACGACGGGGACCTGCGGCCCGAAAACACGGTGCTCGTCATCATCGACATGCAGATCGACTTCTGCGGCAAGGGCGGATACGTCGATCTGATGGGCTACGACATCTCGCTCACGCGAGCCTGTATCGAGCCCATCCAGCGCGTGCTCGGGGCCATGCGTGAGCTCGGTTTCCCGATCTTCCATACGCGCGAAGGGCATCGACCGGACCTAGCCGATCTGCCGGCGAACAAGCGCTGGCGTTCGCGTCAGATTGGCGCCGGCATTGGCGACGAAGGGCCGGCCGGGCGCGTGCTCGTCCGCGGTGAGAAGGGCTGGAACATCATCGACGAGCTGGCGCCACTCCCCGGTGAATCGATCATCGACAAGCCCGGCAAGGGCTCGTTTTACGCCACGGACCTCGAAATGCTCCTGCACATGAAAGGTCTGAGAAACATCATTCTCACCGGCATCACGACAGATGTGTGTGTGCACACGACGATGCGTGAAGCCAACGACCGTGGATTCGAATGCGTGATCCTCTCCGACTGTTGCGCCGCCACGGATCCCAAAAACCATGCGGCGGCGCTGGAGATGGTGAAGATGCAGGGCGGCGTCTTCGGCGCCGTCAGCGACTCGACGTCCTTGCTCGCGGGTCTCGCGAAGCTCGGCTCCGTTCGCTCGGAAACGGCTCGCAAGGGAGAAGGGCTAAGTCAGTGAACGAACGGGTGGTTCTGCGTGGTTTGTTCGATGGCTTCGAGCCACGCGGCCTGGGTGAGTTCGCGCCGCTGTGGCCGGGCGTCGACATCCTGCCGATCTACGGTATCGCTCCGAACGGCACCCCGCTCGATCCGACCCGGCCGTCGGCTGGATTCATTCGCTACGCGCCGGGCGCGAGCGTGCCGGCCCACCGTCATGCGGGCTACGAACACATCTTCGTCCTGTCCGGCTCACAGAGCGACGACAAGGGCATCTACGACCGCGGAACCTGCGTCATGAGCCCGCCAGGGACGACCCATGGCGTGGCGAGCGAGCGCGGCTGCCTCGTCTTGGCCGTGTGGAATCAATCCGTGGAGGTGCTCGGTGGCTAGTTTGATCCAGATCGATGCGACACCGGGCCCTTTGCCCGTCGATCCCGCCCGTACTGCGGCGGTGATCATCGACATGCAGCGGGACTTCTTGGAGCCGGGTGGTTTCGGCGAGGCGCTCGGCAACGACGTCTCTCACCTGCGGGCGGCCATCGAACCCTGCAAGCAGCTCATTGCTGGCCTACGCAAGAG
>Ga0247744_1000187_pt1 | contig 11728 bp, 13 predicted proteins | sample UWRJS154409C5_FD_180946 | JGI IMG/M metagenome (GOLD analysis project Ga0247744, IMG submission 180946) | Soil microbial communities from Arlington Agricultural Research Station in Wisconsin, United States - UWRJ-S154-409C-5 | ecosystem: Environmental > Terrestrial > Soil > Agricultural land... | reverse complement strand
TAGCGATCGGGGTCCCAAGCGAGGGAGGCGCCGCAGGCTCGACCGGCAGCCGCGATGGCTTCGCCTAGGGATGCGTACTGACCGCCGCCGGCGAACCTCGGATCAGCGGCCAGGCCGTATAAGACCTCGAAGGTCTCGCGTTCGGCATCGTCGGATATATCGGGTTCGTCGTCGAAGTCGCCCGTGCCGTACCAGGTATCCCGACGGACAATCAAAACCGGGCAGCGAACGGTGCCACCGTACAGCCACGCTCCGCACTTGACTGGAATTCCACGCTTCTCCATAGGGAAGGCCCTGGTCGCGTCGCTCACCCGGCGCGCTTGAACTCGATGTCTTTCGGTGGCGGCATGAGCCGTTCCCGCAGGAGAGCCAGCACCGTCAGCGGCACCCACGGCTCCATGGGCCGCTCCTCGCGCTCCCAGCGGGAGATGCTTTCTTTCGTCGAGCCAATCCGCTGTGCCAAATCCGTTTGCGTAAAGCCGAGCGCCTTGCGCCCAAACTGCAGCATGCCCCCGGACACACGCGGCGCCTCCGTGAACGCTACCACGGCCGACTGGAGCTCGGCGATCTCGAGCATCTGGGAGGTGATGGTGTACTCACCGCAAGCCAAGCACACCGGCCGCCGATGTCCGCGACTCACCACGGTGTGCTCACCCACACGGAGGTCGATTTCGATCGGCCGCATCTCGAAGCGAGTTCCTCTGCAAGCGTAGCATTTCATGGCTTGGCGCTCCTCGGAGCAAGATGTTCAGAACAGGGTGATGACGACGCAGCCGGGAGCGATAGCAACGACGACGGCAAGCGCTTCGCCCTCGATGTCGGCGCCGCCGGTGAGGAGAAAGCGTCCTTGTCCCTCGTGGGCAGCATGAGTCGCCGTGCCGAGAGCAGTCGCCAGGTCGTTGCGGGTCACGTTGCGTTCCTTCATGCGCTTTCGTGCGTGCGGGCTCACTTCGAACTGACTAAGGCGACCGGCCATGCGGGCCCGCCGAAGAGCTTCGGCAGGCGTCAAAGCCAGCGTCCAGTCTGACTACGAGTTGACGGGAGGTCAACTTCGAATCGGGCTGAGCCATTGTCTCGCGCGCAAGATGGGGACACGAAGCACGGCTTCGGACGGAAGGGACCGCCGTTGAGTCATTGCGAGGGGTCAACCTCCAGCAATGAGGGGTCAACCGTCTGGAGCGAGGGATGTCCGCGGGACCCATCAGCCGGGTCCTTCAAGAGCGCTTCGCCGAAGCGTGGACGGCTTACCGGTAAGGAGCCTTCGCTCAAATCGAGCGCTCGGTGCTTACCGGTAAGGAGGCATCGGCTCGAATCGAGCGCTCGGTGCTTACCGGTAAGGCGCCTTCGCTCAAATCGAGCGCTGGGTGCTTACCGGTAAGGCGGAAGAGCCTGCAGCCCTGCTAGCCATTGCAGGCACAGCCGATCGGCTGATTGCAGGTTAGGTCCCGGTTGACGCACGAGTCACCGCAAGCCTTGCCGGCGCTGCAGACGCGGCAGCAGAGGCTGCTCGAGGTGCCTCCCGACGCAGAGGGAGCTTCCTCGCCTCCGTCCGCGTCGCCGCCGACGCCTCCAGCAGCATCGAGCGGGACGCACGACTCACTCGTCCCCGCCGACGAACACCCGCAAGCGAGCCCCAGCACGAGGAGCAATCCGAGTCGAATCAGCATCGAATCATGTTCGGGTCCACTTGACCTGAAGCAGCGGCCAGCCGAGCTCGTCCCGCTCATCACCGATCGCTCTGAACTCGCCAACGGCTCGTACGAAGTTCTGCTCGTCAATCTCGAGGTCTCGCTTGAGCATGCCTTCGAGCTCATCCCTGCGAGACTTCTCCGCAGGTAGCGCCGGATGGGTGTCTTGCGTGGCGCGGCCCTGGTGGAAAGCAGTCTCCCACCGCCGCCAGATGTCCCAGGACTCGAGCGCCAGGGCGAGAACCCGAGGCTCGACAGGGCTCAGCCTGAAGGTGGCTGTGTAGTCGTCGGCCTCGTCGTCCCACTCGGATTCGTAGAGGTGGGGCCTACCGTCGAAGTCGGCGATGCCCCGCCGAGGACCGTCATGGTAGTCGGTCATCGTGTGGACCCGCTCGTAGCCCGGCTTCAGCATCGGTCGTCAGGTGCGTACCCTAACCGGCGAAACCTGGAAACGGGTGTACGGCTCAGGCCACGAGGTCGCTCAGAATGCCCGTGGGAAGCGACGCATCACCGAAGTTGTCGGTCGGCGTCCCATCCGTCTTGGTCACCTGGGCCGCCTGCAGGAGATTGTTCAGTACCTTGTTCACACCAGAGACCGAGGCGTCACCGCCCTTGCCGTCTTGGCTACCAGCCGGCTGCTGGCCGGTACCAACCGCGAGGTATTGCCCGGTCTTGAAGTAGCCATTGGCCGACCCGGCTTGGATCCAAGGGATGTTGCTGAACGAGTGGGCGCCGGTCGCGCATTGGTTGGTGTAGATGGCAACGCCTTGGTCGAGCAGCGGCCCAGTGGGCGTCGTATAGGTCGATATTTTATCGAGTAGATACTTATAGTAGTTGAGCATCATGCGATCGATGTAGTGGTGAAAGTCGACCGCGTTTGCCACTTGGCGGTGCGAAACGTCGTGGAACTTCGCGCTCTGGCCGTTGTACGAGTACACGTGATCGTCGATCCGATCGCCGATTTTCAGCACGGCGATGCGGCTGTAGTCGGCGGCCGCGGAGAACGCCATCAGGTCCATGAACAGCTTGACGGCGGTGTCCCGTGTCGACTGGTCGTATGGATTGGGATCTATGGACTCCATCGTCGCCACGTCGGCGTCCGGGATCGTGAAGGTGGTGGACGCCATCGTGACTTCGATGTCCCGGATCGCGGTCAGGTGCTGGTCGAGCCGCGCGCGATCACCCGTGCTCAGATCGGTGCGCGCGAGCAGCGTGGAAATTTGTGGACGCAAGATGTCGTTGATGCTCTTGCTGCGCGCCCCTCGTTCGAGCAAGGCCTGGGCTTCGGCTGAAGTGCTGGTCGAGCCGTTGCCGATAGCGCCGATGATCTTCTGATAGGCTTTGTACGGCGAGTCGATGTACACGCGCGGCTGTTCGGGAGTGATGTAGGAGACGTAGCCCGGGATATCGAAACCGGTTCCGCCGGGCTTGAACATACCAGCGTGGAACACGAGCGGGTCTCGGCCCTCCGGGTTTTTCGCTGTCGCAATGGCGGTGTCGACGGAGATGCCCATCGACTTGCAGTTGGTGGATCCTGGGGTGATCTGGGCGGCCGTCAGGATCTGCGCGTCGGCGGCGGAGTGAGAGCAACCATTCGAGCTATACGGAAGGTTGATGCCGCGGACAATCAGCAGCTGTTCCGCGTAATCGGCGAGCTCGCCGGTCGAGCGTTCGGCCTTGTCCGCGGTCATGCTGGCGCTGGTCAGCGTCCCCAAGGCTGTCGGCCAGAATTTTTCGGGCTCTGAGCTCACACTCAGATTGACACCGGCCTGAACCACACCGTTGTCGCCGACGACGATGATGACGAACGGCGAGCGCGTCTCCGCCTGTGCGGAGGCGTTACGAGGCATGAACGTCTCCAGTAGCGGCAGGCCGAGCATGAGTCCCCCGGCGCCGCGAAGTACGTTCCGCCGAGTCATTACTGGCGATCGCAGTTTGGTCATGGTGTCTCTTTCGATTCAGGGAAGGCGGTTCAAGAAGTCTTCGTTCGTTACGATGGCGAACTCCAGGTCGCGCAGCGTCATTCCGGCACGAGAGCGCCGCGCGTAGTAGTCCAGCGTCGCCGCTTCGGCGGAATCCACTTCCCGGCCGTGCAAGTAAGTCATCATGTTCCGCACGAAGCAGGCGTGTGTGTCCTTCGCCTCGGAGAGCAGTTTCGACAGCTCGATTCCGTTATTGAAGCTCTGGCTTTTCCCGTCGAGGATGACGCTGGCGGCAGCGTCCACCGGCTTTCCTAGACCGGTCACACGGTACTTGCCGATGGCATCGTAGTTTTCGAAGGCATACCCGAGCGGGTTCAACAAGGTCGCGTGGCAGGTCTGACCGCACGTGCCGTCTCCGGTCAGCGTCTCCACGCGCTGTCGGTTCGTTAGCCCGGCGATGTCAGTGATCGTCACTCCCGCGGCCTCGGGGGGCGGGGCCGGCAACTCCATGCAAAGGATCCGCTCCGCGATGAACACGCCGCGATGAATGATGTCGGGCTCATTGCCCACGGAGATGTAGGAAGACAGGAACCCCGGCTGGGTGAGTAGGCCTGCGCGCTCCGTCGGATCCAAATCGACCTTCGTCAGCATCGTCGGGTCGCTCGAATAGGTACCCGTTAGGCCGTAGAGCGGCGCGAGCTCCGAGCTCACGAAACCGACTGGCGCGGTGTAGACATCCTTGAGCCCGAGGTTCTCGCGGAACACCCAGCTGAGGAACTCCAGCACTTCCGCCTTCATGGCGGCGGGGGTATTCGCTGTGAACTCCGGGAAGTCCTCGGCGGAGCGGGTGATGCCGTCGTAGGCGCCCAGGCGGTAAACCTGGAAGTTGAAATTGCCGATACCGACTGTGCCGGTGGTTCCGTCGAGCAAGCGGTTGGCTTGCTTCGCCACGCCGGCCGAGTCGTGCAGCTCGCCCGCCGCTGCGGCCTCGAGCAGGGCGTCATCTGGAATCGAATTCGTGATCGCAAGAGCGAGCTTTGCGGCGACCTCCCAGTCGTCGAGCGGCACCTTGGTCGCGCCCGCCGCTGCTGTTCCCAGCTCGGTGCGGTACAAGAAGTAAGGCGATTGCAACATCGCCTGGATGACCAGGCTAGCCCCTGCCTTGAATGTGTCGACGCCGGGATACAGCGTCGGGCCTTGATTGAACAAGTCGAGATGGGTCGTCACTTCAGCGTCAGTCAAGGGGCGTCGAAACGCGCGCTGACCGAAGGACGTGATGAAAGCCTCGGCGCGCCCCGCGGTATCAGCCGGGGCATCGGCGGGGACGAGGCGCTCGAGCGCAGCGTCGTCACCCGTCACCTTGTCCGCCGCCTTCTCCGACGCGTCGAACAATTCCGAGCGCAGCTGCTCGGTCACGAATAGGCCTTCTGCCTCGACGTCGAACCCGACCAATGCGTCGCCGGACACGTTGCTCTCGATGTCCGAGATGTCAGGCAGCTTGAGCAAGTCGCGGACGGCGTTGGCCCATTGCTGACGGCTGAGGCGGGCGAAACGGGGCGTGGCGACCAACACCGGGGCCGGCGGCACTGCGGGAACGGCATACGGGTCTGCTGCTCCTCCTCCTGTACCCGAAGGCGTCTCTCCTGAAGGCGTGCCACCGGAGCCGGTGCCAGATGTGCCGTCTCCGCCTGGCCCCAGTTCACCGGTACAGGCCCCGCATGCCAGCAGCATCCCCGACAGAAGACCTGCGTCGACCAGCCGTGGGCGGCGAGAAAAAGGAGCAGCAATTCTCGACTGGGCCTTGGCGGCTTGCTTCATGACTTCCTCGCCATCGGAAACGTCCGACTGGGATTGCGACTCACCCCGGCCATAACCGTCCCACGACGATGCCCAGCCATTAAGATGTGCAGATTGTCCTCCGGGGATTGTAGAATTGCAGGTAGAGCACAGCGCCGCGCACCTTGACGTCGACGCACCCACAGCCCGCGCCGCAGCGGCGATCCACGGCTGGAAGGCTTGAACCCATGGGCAACCGTCGAACCATCAAGAGCGAAGGGACGGGCGGAAAGGCCGCCGGCGCGTCCCCGCGCAAGCCCGCCAAAGCCACGCTCGAGCTCTACGAGAAGCCGCCGCAGGACCTCATCCACTTCGTGGAGCAGCGGAGCAAGCCCATCGAGCTGTCGCCGCTGAACGAGCGACCCGAGGGGAAGCGGTAGGGCGGCTCACGGGTCCGCGCGGAGCCTTCGTTCAGCGCCCGTTGCTGCATTGGTACGGATTCCGCCGCCGGCGCAGGGGAAGGCCCCAACGCCTCCCCAGTCTTCAGTTGATACCCGTAAGATGTCCCTTCACCGATGGCGCGCAGAGGTCGACCAACTCGTCCAGGGAGAGGGCAGCAATGGGCGGCACTTCCATGATGTACCGAGTGATGGCGGTGCCCAATAAATGGGAACCTGCGAGCATGATGAGCAGGCGTTGAGCCGGCGCGATATCTGATTTTGCCACGGTGCCCCGGAGCTTGCCCCTATACATCGCCGTAGCGAGCGGCGAGCCGATGATGGCCCGATAGAAGCTCTGAACCTTGGGTCCTTGGATGGGGTCCTCCCAGAGTTCGAAGTACGCACGGGTAAACCGCTCTGCCATTCCCGACTTGGTCCCAGCCAGCGCTGCCAATAGTGGATCGAAGATGGTGGCTTGGACGTCGAGGATGGCGGCGGCGAACAAGCCCTCCTTGCTCCCGTAAAAATACATGACGAGAGCAGGATCGACGCCGGCATCGCCGGCAACGCCGCGGATGGTCGTCGCATCGTACCCATACTGAGCAAACCGTGAGCGGGCCGCGGCCAGCACGGCGTCGCGTGAGGCAACGCCACCGGACCGCCGGCCGACCTTTTTCGAGGCCTTTGCCCGGCCGCGCTTTTCCATTGAATAGGCTAGCCCACGTGCCGCCGTCACTCAAAACCGGTTGACATCAACAAGCGTTGAATTCTATGAATCGCGAGGCCGCGGGAGTCCGCCTGGGCGGTCGCACGGTTCCGTCGGAACAGCGTGCTCCGACTGAGAGAGGGGAATTATGGAGACGTGGGTTACGAAGTTTGACTTTGCCTGGTCCTGGATGGGCCTGGGAATCGCGCTGGTGTTCTTCGTTCTGCTGTTCTTCACGGATTTCCTGCGAGACGATTTGAGAAAGCCTCGATGGGAGGACGCAGGTTGGTTCGCGTGGGTCGCAGCCCCCATGTACATGCTTCATCAGTTCGAGGAGTATGCGCTCTACTATGATCTGAAGACGCTTCATCACCCCTTCGGGGACATGATCTGCGAGAAGATAGGGTACGGGCCCTATCCGGGATGCCCGATTCCGGTGCAACACTACTGGATCGTGAACATGGTCTTGTGGCTGATGGCCATGCTCGGCGCTTGGAAGTTCTACAAAACCAATCCAATGGTGGCCTTGGCTCCCTACGGACTGATCTTGTCCAATGGCCTCTTGCACATTGGAGGCTGGTTAGCGTCGGGAAATTCCATCTATTACTATGTCAGCGGTGGGACGATGACGAGCATTGTACTGTTCATCCCTGCAACCACCGCCATGGTTCGTGCGTGCTTGAAGTGGAAGGTCATGAGTGGTGTGGCGATCACGGCCACCTTGATTGCCGGACTCATTGGACATCTGATCTTGTTTGGAGCCTACGCGTCCCTCGACGCAGGTGGCGTAGTCGCTCTCTACCTGTTCGATCTGTTGGCGATGACATCACCGCTATTGCTGACCTGGATGGCAAGCAAGTGGCTTTTGAAGCCAGCAACCCAAGTAGCATGAGCTCAGCGCCGCTCTGCGCCGAATTGATGCGGTCATTTGACGATCGGCGTGATGTCGCAGTCGCCTAGCCAGGAAAATACGTTCACCCAGAACTGCTCGATTTCGGGCTCTGCCGACCACTCGGAATCGTAGGTGATCCATTCGTCGCCGAACAAGAACACCTTGCCGCTCCCGCGCTGCCCAATGACGCCAACCGCCTCTGCGGGGTCGCCCACCGTCATCAGGACTTCATCGTCCGGCAGGTGAGAGATGGAGCGCCCGCCGATGAAGGTGAGGCTCGTCAGGCCAGTCGTGATCGAGTGGGGGACGAATTGCGTCACCGGTCCCCAGATCGGCCCCGCTGTGTCGAAGCCGACCGAGAGTGGCAGCAGGAGGTCATTCTGGACGGTGAGCGCCTCCGGGTAGTCGCCATAGCCGCTCAGTGCCACCAAGCGTCCGCCTGCCATGACCCAGCTGCCGAGGTCGCTCGGAGAGATGCCGACGCTCGTGTCCGGGGCTAGCCAATCGAGAAACACGACGTCGAAGCGGCTGAGCTCGGCCGCCGTGAGCGCTGGGAGCGCGGTGGCCGATTCGAAGCGTTCTACGACGGGCCCGCGTTCACCGAGCCAAGCCGCGAAGTTCGCGGATGGGTTGGAGCCTGGATCGCCCAAGATGGCGACCGAGCACACGTCGTCGCTCGAAGGCGGCTCTTCATCGTCGACAATCACCAGCCCACCGCCGGAACCTCCAGCCGTTCCCCCCGTCATGACAGCAGTCTCGGCTCCGGTTCCTCCGGTTCCTCCGGTTTCCCCCGACCCGCTCGATCCGCCTGAGCCGAGGACACCGTCGCTCGCTGCGGTGCTGTCGAGAGTGCTGCAGCCCAGCAGCGAAAGGGCCATCGTCACGAGGGAGGCTCGAGTAGACATCGTGCGGGCCTTCGTCATGTCGCCCCCATGCAGACGCTGCCCATTTCGATCACGTTCTGACTTGGCAACCTTCAGTCGAGCGAGCTCAAGAAGCCCCAGATGGCCGTGGCAGCAAAATCCGGCCAGCCGTGCGCATCGCCTTCCTCGGTGTCATGCTCGCACCAGACGACCGGCGAGGCACTCGAGCAGCCGTCGTACGCCGCGCAGGGTGCAGGCGGCGTGGGCGCGCTCGTCATGGAACAGCCGCTCGCAGCGAGGTAGGCGTCGCGGGCGTCCATACCCTGGGTGATCTCGACCGTCGGATCGTTCGTGCCATGGACGAGCAGCGCGGCAATCTCGCCGCCGCACGTGCCGCCGAACGCGGGCCCGCCCGCAACGGGCGCCACGCCGCGTAGGACGTCCGCGCGCGAGCAGCCGAGGCGATTCGTCATGTAGCCCCCAAAGCTGTGACCCGTGCTGAAGATCCGGTCGTCGTCGATGCAGTACCTGCCGGAAAGATCGGCTAGAAGGGCGTCGAAGAACGCGACGTCGATGCCATCCGCGGCGAGGTCCCATCCTGGCTCGCCGCCTTGGCTCTCCACCGGAAGTCCGTCCGGATAGACGAAAATCGCCGCGCCATCGGCTTCCTCCTCCACGCCGAAATAGAGCCGCGCGAGGGTGCCGCTACCCCCGAGCCCGTGCCACGCAAAGACGAGGGTGATCGGCGTGTCGGCACTGACGCTTTCCGGCACAGACAGCACGTAGCTTCGCGCGGTGCCCCCCACGTCGAGGGTGAGGTTCTGAACGCCGGTGTCACCCAGTGGTCCCGCGCAGCCGCTCGTCTGTGCCGAGCCTCCCGAGCCGGTGTCGCCGCCCATCGGCGTGCTGCCTCCGCTCCCCACCGTGCTGCCTCCCGTAGCCTGCGAACCGCCGGAGCCGGCGTCCACGCCGGACCCGCCCCCACCGCAGGCCCCCGCTACGAAACTGCCTGACAGGGTCCCCAGGGCGATCGCCCACCTGGCTCCATGACGTCGCTTCAACATGGGCTCGCTCCTCCCGAGAAATGCGAGCAGGTTCTACGATGGATCAGGCGTACCCTCCAGGCCGGGAGAGGTGACGACGATGCGACGACCGAAGAATGAGTGGACTATCATGAAGCTGCCACGCCTCGCGTGCGCCCTGCTGCTCCTCGGCGGGGCGGGCGCGTGCGCAGGCAGGGCCCCGGAGGCCAACGCCCCCGAACAGACGAGCTCAGCTGGCGACGACAGTCCCGAGGCCGACGCAGGCCACGAAGACTCCGCATCGAGCAGCGCTGACGACGCCAGTGCCGCGCCGGAGGAGACCGCGGCGAGCGGACCAGTCGACGTGCAGACGTTCCAGAATGCCCTGCAAGCCGTGATCGGCGACCCGGGCCTGCTGAAGGCGCTGGGCATCGACCCGTCGAGCTCGCAGACGGTCCTCATCTCCGGCAAGGACCTGCCCGAGGGCCTGGAGCGCGCGGCCGCCGTCCGCTCCGTCGAAGTCGTGCCCGTGTCGGCCAAACCCAGCAAGCGGACCATCCTGCATTTCACCAGCATCGAGCTCGACGCGACGCGCGGGACGTTCAAGTACCGCATCGAAGCGACGGGCGCGTACGGCACCACGCGCGTGGCCTACGAAGAAGAGGCCTGGCAGCTGAAGAGCAGCCGCGTCTCGAAGCCCTGAAGCGATTCTCCGCCGAGTCGCCCAGAGATTGCGAGTCACCCTGCCGTCTTCACTGGGGCGCATAAGATAGACCAATGAACCGTTCACCTGTCCTGCTGGCCATCGGCCTATCCGTGGGCGTGGTTCTTGGCTGGTGGCTTCACCGGTTCCACGACATTGACCGCTGCTTGGATCACGGCGGGCGGTGGCGCTACGACGAGAGCAGCTGCGAGGGAGCGAGTAAGTACTAACAGCACGAACCCCCGTGTCTCTCATGCTGGCGTGGCGCGGACCGACGCCCGCTTAGGCCCCGTCTCACCGAACGACCTCCGCGCACCACAGCGACCTGGATGGTTCAGTGCCCGTCGCAGGGCGGCCGGAGTGACAGGTCAGCCACGCCTCACGTACGTCAGGATGAAGGTGACGTCCCCAGAAAACTTGGCGTAGATTTGGATCTGGCCTGGAGTAGCCGTGTATTGCCGGGGCTCGGGCGTGTCCAAATCTTCGGGGCAGAGGCGTGTCATTCACGGAGTACATCGAGATCACCAATGAGGCGACCATGCCGACCGAGGTCTGCGAGCAGGTCACCGAAGCCTGCCCGGACGACCTCTGATCCGCCGGCGCGCAAGCCTGGCTCCGCTCGTGCTACGAGGGTGCCCACGATGAAGGCCTCGATCGAAATGTCTAAGTTCGGAGCGCTGTCCGCGATCGTCGTCCTGCTCGCCGGCTGCAGCGGCGCCCCCGGAGCGGATTCCGGATTGCCGGGGGAAAAGGTGGCGAGCGACCTCACGGTCGCCGAGGCGCAGCAACTGTGCAGCCTGTACGCCGACGGGATGAACGAGATTTTCGCCAGCGCGGGTACCGATTACTGCGTGGTCTTGGCCTACGGGTTCGCTGCGAGCACCTACGAGGACGTCGGAGGCGAGGAAGCGGCGCTGCGGGAAGCCTGCGCGCAGAGGCAAGCGCAGTGCGAGGCTGACTGGGACGGCCCCATCATGCTGGCCCCGTGCATGAAGACGGAACCTCCGAGCGCGGGTTGCAGGTTCACCGTCGCTCAATACGAAGCCTGCGTCAGCGACCAATTCGACGAGCTGCGGGACGACCTCAAAGTACGCGAGACCTGCGAGACGCTCACGCTCGCAGGCTTGGCGCTCGAGTTCGAGCGCTTGCAGCAGGAAATGGAAGAGGACGTCTCCCAGGCGTGCCAGGTGGCCAGCTCGGCCTGCCCCGGCGGCTTCTGACGACTACTCGGCCGCCTCGCGCAGCCGGATCAGCCGATGGACGAGCACTTCCTGCTCGCGGCCTTTCACCTTGATCTTGCGCAGCGGCTCGACTTCCACGTGGTCGGCGACCTGCAGGTAGAGGTCGTCGGACATGATGACGTCGCAGCCGAGCTCCTTGGTCATGCCCTCCAGGCGCGAGGCCAGGTTCACGGCGTCTCCGATCACGGTGTACTCCAAGCGCTCCGCGTGGCCCATGTTGCCTGCGACCACTTGCCCGGTGTGGAGCCCCACCCCGGTGCGGATCTCCGGCAGGCCACGACGACGAAAGCCCTCGTTGATGGCCTCCAGGCGAGCCCGCATGTCGAGCGCCGAGCGCCGCGCCGCCCAGAGATACGGCGCTTGGGGTTCACCAGGCCAGTTCGGCCCGAACGACCTGGTTGTGCGATTCGTTGTGCACGTAGACGTAGCCGTCGAACACGCCGATCAAGTCGAAGGCACCGAGGCCATCGAGTCC
>Ga0247744_1000186_pt1 | contig 11735 bp, 6 predicted proteins | sample UWRJS154409C5_FD_180946 | JGI IMG/M metagenome (GOLD analysis project Ga0247744, IMG submission 180946) | Soil microbial communities from Arlington Agricultural Research Station in Wisconsin, United States - UWRJ-S154-409C-5 | ecosystem: Environmental > Terrestrial > Soil > Agricultural land... | reverse complement strand
AGCACGGTCAGGGACCGCCGGCTTGTCGGTGGAGCAGGACGGGCTCTCCTCTCTGCATGGCAAGCTCCAAGAACTCCGGATCCACGTGCGCGCCCAGAGTGGCTTCGTGCTCTCCCGCCTCCATCGCCACGAGCGCACTCCGCGCCGTGACGGCGAGCACCGTCCCCACCCCCAGTCCGAGCGCCGGGGAGCGCACGCTCGCGCGGGGCTCGGTGGAACCGGCCGCGGCCTTCTGGGCGTGCTCCTCGTGCAAGAGCAGGCGCTCGATGGCTGGGTGCGCCGCTCGCGGGACGGCTTGGCCGCCGGCGGGGGAGTGGACCACGGCGGTGGACGATTCTGCAGCGCTAGACAACTCTGCGTCGACGGTAGCTTGGATCGGCAATTCCGCGTCTGAATCAGCCATCGGATACCGCCTTCGTTGCCGTGACGCCGGATGCTGTCAGGTTGACGATCGGCGCCTCGATCGTGATCCCCGAGCCGTCGACGATCACGCTAGAGGCTCCGCATTTCAACGTGATCTTCGACTTGGCCTTCATGTTGTGCATGGCGCCAATCAGCGTGAGCGGCGCCCCCGCTTCGATCGTGTAGTTTCCACCGACCTGTTCGATGACGGCGCCGCCAACCGTGAATTGCTTGGCGCCGTGGACCGTTTCCACTTCGTCGCCCTTCGTCACGATCACCATCGCCGGCTCGGTTTCCGATGACGCACCCTCGACGCTTTCGGCGCGGGAGCCGGCGATCACCTCGATGGTGGCTGCGCCGACCTGGTCGGTCATCGACCCCTGGATATTTCGGTTGACCGCCTGCAGCGCGGCCACGAGGCGCATGCCGCCGACCTTTTCCGTGTAAGTGCCCGTGATCTCGTACTGCGCGTAACCTGACCCCTTGGCCTTGTCCGCCTCGGAGAAACCCGACAAGTCTCCGGCCGGTCCGCCCTGGTTCGCCTCGGCCTGGCCGGCGATCGCTTCACCACTTTGACCCGTCGCTTGGCCATAGGCCTCCTTCATCGCCGCCTGCGCCTCCTGCAGCTTGCCCGTGGCCAGGTCGCTGATCATGGAGTGCAGGGCGATTTGACCCGAAGACTTCTCGGTCCCGTCGGCGGTATTCGCCATCGCCGGACCTTGGGCAAAGGAGCGCATCACGTCCGAGGCGGTGGGAAGCGCCACCGCGCCGCCCAGCACACCGGCGGTCGCCGACATCTGACCGTCGGCGACCAAGGCGAGGTCGCCCTGCATCGCATCGACCTGGTCGGTCAATCCCTGCAAGGGGGCGGTGATCTGGTCCAGGCCGCCCTGCAAGGCGCCACTCACGGCTGCGAATGCCTTGTCCGCCTGCGCGGCAGCGAGCTCGGCGGCCTTTGCCGTGCCGAGCGCGATCAGCGCGTCGAGCGGGCTGCCGATCATCGCCATCCAGTTGCCGCCTACCTTCGTCTCGGCGTTGCCAGCCACGGTGAGGCCACTGACCGCGTTGACTTCGAGCGTGCGGTTCCCGCTGACCTTCACGGACTGGTCACTTCCAATCGTGGTCTCGCTGCCATTGGTCACCTTGATCGTCTGATTCGAGCCCACCTCGAGCGTCGCGTTGTTTTTCACCATGATCGTTTCGTTCTTGGTGATGTTCTTCTTGCGATCGTTGGCGACGGCGATGACGGTATTGTACTGGGAATTGATCATCACCTCTTCGGAACCAGCTGCGTCTTCGAAGCGCACCTCGTTCCTGCCACCGCCTCCCGGGCTGCTCGAGGTTTGCAGGGAGGTGCGCGTCTTGCCCTCAGGTAGCGCATACGGCGGCATGAACTGGCTGTTGCACAGGCGTCCGGCGACGAGCGGGCGATCGGGATCGCCTTCGACGAAATCGACCAGTACCTCCCAGTCGACGCGCGGCAAGATGACCGATCCCGAGGTTTGCAGCTGACCCACCCGCAAGAAGCAGCAGGCCGAATCATCGTTCTTTTGATAACGGTCCCAGTGAAACTTCACCTTCACCCGACCATGCGGGTCCGTGCACACGCCTTCCGGTTCGGTCCCGGGTGGCGCCACCACGGTCGCGGTCTGCGGGCCGTCGATGACGGGCTTCGGGTGACGACGGAGCGGACGGTAGGGGACCTCGAGGGGGATGCAGAGCAGAGTGACGGCCAGCGTTTCGGCAGCGCTGGACTCTCGGCCGCGGGCGTCATGCACCTGCTTCAAGGTTCGGCCGATCACGAAATACGCCTTCGGATCGTCTAGCGCAGACTCCTGGATTTTCAGCTGATCGCCCGGGCCGATGGCCAGGCAATCGGTGACCACCGAGTAGGTTTCCTTCTCCCAGGCCAGCTCCTCCAGACGCAGGCCCGCCAGCGCCTTGCCCCGGGCGTCCTCGTAGAACGGCTCGCTGAACGAGTAGTGCTCGAGCTCCGTGTGCTCGTCACGCGCGGCAGTGGCCTCCAAGCGCAGTGCCTTCTTGAAGCTGTAGCTAGCGAGCGCAACCTGGCCGGGACGGATGGAGAGCCTGCGCTCAATCGAATAGACACACGGTTCGTCGGTGTCGAGGGATGCGCCAGCGCGAAGAGGAAGAGGTTCGCTCAGGCGCTCGGTCGCGGCCGTGCTGGTATCGTCGAAGACGAGTTTCTGCTCACCGTCGCTCACCGCCTCGAAGAAGTAGGTGCCATCGTTTTCGAGCAGGCGAGACGAGAACGAGAGGGCGTCCTCCTGGTAGCGGACGGCGAAACGGTGCACGGCGGGCTCTTGCCTGCAGCGAAAATCCAGGTAGCTCGCCGGGATCGAGTAGCTTTCGAGCACTGCAGTCACGATGTCCTGCGTTTTCTTCTCCTGGAAGATGCGACTGTCGACGCTGCCGCGCAGGGGCGCCAGAACCGATTCGATCACCAGATCGTAGGTTGGCGCGATGCGGTTCGTGCCCTCGAGCGCCGGAGTGCCGACCACGCTGATTGAGGTGATGATGCCGGTGGTCTGGTGCACGGGCTGGCCGCTCACGTTGACGTACAGCGTCGCGGATTTTCCGAGAACGTCGTGGGGCGCAACGTAGCTGGCCGCCGCGAAGCGGACGTGGATGGCCTGTGGCTCGCTCAGTTGCTGGACGTGGTACAGCGACACGACCTGGGTGCTGCGCAGCGCCCCAGCAATGACCTCGATCTCGGTGACCCTTGCCATGGCTTCAGTTGGTCACGATGAGCGGGGCCATCTCGATGACGGGCCCGTCGAGCTTGACGTTCGTGCCCGTCACGGACGCCATCGCCGGGTTGAGAGTGATGACCGAGGCCCCCATGGCGAGTGTGAGGGTCGCCTGGGCCTCGATCACGATTTCGTCCGCTTCGATCTTTTGTAGTCCGGCCGCCGTTTCCGTCCAAGTCGCGCCAGCGCTGTCGGCACGGTCTCCGCTGATTTTTGCCAGTACCGCCCCGCCGATCGTGCTCGCCAGCGAGCCCACCTCGAGCGCGTGGTTGCCTTTGGTCAGGAGGACCTTCGCGCCCCCCGTGGTCTCACTACGGTTGCCCGCCACGATGAGCGAGCGGTCCCCGCCGACGACCGAAATCGATGCGCTCCCCACCTGCAAGGTGGCGTCGGCGGAGCAGGTGGTCGTGATGGAACCCACGATGGCCATCATCGAATTGCCGCCAATGGTGAGCTCGCTGTTGGCCGCAATCTCACTCCGCTGGTCGCCTCCAATCATCTGCGTCTCGTTCCCGCTGACGGTTGCCGAGTGGTCGCCCTTGACGTCGTCGACGTTCAGGGTTGCCACCGAAATCGACTGATTGCCGGCAACCTCGATGGCCTGTTTGGCCCCAATCACGCACTTGTTGCTGTCGATGATGGTCAGCGACTGATCGACACCTACTTTGACGTTATGGTCGTTGCCCACCGAGTGCGTCGAGTTGTTGCCAACGTCGACCTTCATGTCCTTCGAGGCGTTGAAGAACATCTGTTCGCTCCCCTTGGTGTCGTCGAAGCGCATCTCGTTGCTCGAACCGTCGCCCGGGCTCGTCGCCGTCTGCAGGGAAGAGCGCAGAGCGCCTTCCGGTAGCGTGTATGGGGGTGGGGTGCCGCCGTTGTACAGGCGCGACATCACCAGCGGGCGGTCGATCTGGCCTTCCTCGAAGGCGACGACCACCTCCCAACCGACGCGAGGCAAGAGCATCGCTCCCCCCGTTGCGAGCTGAGCCGTGCGCATCCTCATCGACGAATTGTGGTCCTTGACGTCCGAACGGTCCCAGTAGAACGACACCGTCACCTCGCCGTCCGCCGAGACGTCGATTTCTTCGCCCGAAGCCCCGGTGGTCTTGGCCGTTTGCACGCCGGCGATCGTGCGAGCGAGCAACCGTTCGTCGGGTTTCACCACCACGTCCCGCGGTACCGCCACGAATTCGATCGAGCTCACCTCGCTCCCGCCTTGGCCGTCGTTGAACTCACGCGGCAAGGAGCCCGATAGCGTGACCTCGAGCACCAAGAACTCCGCGTTCAGTGCCGCGTAGGGGTGGCCCGCGATGGCGATGATGCTGGTGGGAACGACCGCGAGGTTACCGGTCACGCCGCGGACTTCCCGTTTGCGCAGGAGGTACCCGGCGAGCAGCGACTTGGCACCAGTCTCGTTGGCTGGCTCCTCCACGAACCGGCTGAGCGGGGCGTAGACCTCGTTCTTGCCGTCGTCCGCGTCCTGCTCGGTGGCTTCGATCGCCAGTCGGGGGCGTTTCGGATCGTACGCCGTCATCACGACCTTGTCTGGCGTGACGCGCCGGGTGAACTCGAGGTCGGTCACCGCCAGTCGCGACGTTTCATCGGCAAAAACCGGGAGGAATGGCAGCTCGACTTCCGCAGTGGCGAACCCCTGGACGTCCTCGATGAAGTGGACCTTGGGCGCGCCACCTTCGCCGACGACGAGGAAGGAGCCGCCGATGCCGGCCAGGAGGCGCATCAGAAATTCGCTGTCGAGCTCCTCGTACTGCACGAAAAACTCGAATTCCGAGTCGAAGATGGACCCGTGAAACTGCTTGTCACAGGTGATAGCGCCCCCGGAAAGCAGCTCTTCGATGATGGCCTTGGCCGAGAGCTTGCGATAGATTTTGCTCTGCAGGCGGCGCCGCAGCGGCCAGAGCGGACTCTCGATGCAGAGGCGCATGCTGCTCGTCCCGTCGGCATCGTCTTCGAGCCCGGCCTGCGTAACGGTGCCGTAGAACGCGAGCGGCGCGGTGGCGTCGTCGATGTAGTCGATCTCCAGACTAGCTGGCTTTCCGAGATACGCTTCTGGATCCCCAACCGCATTTTCCAGCGTCAGGTTCAGGAGCACGTCGGCCTGTTCCCATTCGTTGATCCCCCGCTTGAGCGCGTAGGAAAGCGGCCGAATCGGCTGCCCCCCGTCGAGGGTGAACGTGACCTTGAGGTTGGTGTCCGCCATGTCCTCCTCGCCGCTACCCGAGCTTGATGGACCCCGCTGTCTTCTTGATGATCCCGGCCTTGATGGTGATGGCGCTGCCCTTCATCTCGACCGGCCCCCCGCTCATCTTGAGCTGGCCACTGCCGCCCTTGAACGTACCGGTACCTCCAACTAGCGAGATCATCGGTGCCTTGATGGTCAGGCTGCCCTTGATCTTCCGCTGGGCAATCCCGCCGACCAGGCGGGCAACGGCCCCTTCGCAGGAGGCGGAAAGCGAGCCTTTGACGATCGCGGCGACGGCTCCCGCCACCGTGATCGACTTGGCGGCCGTCACGACCTCGCCGCTCTCGCCTTTGACCAAGTGCACGCGCACGGCGCCCGCCTGCGAAGACGAGTTGCCCCCGATGTTTTCGCTGAGATTCGCCGCCGTGCAGAGCAGATCGAGCGAACCTATCTGGCACGTCATGTTCGACGCGACGTTTCGTCGTTCGCCGTTGGCCAGCATCATCTGATTGCCCGAAATCGTGATCTTCCGATCGCCGGTCACCTTGTTCAGCTGATTGGCAGTGGCGTTCGCGGTTTCGTTGCCGCTCACCGAGAGCGTTTGGTTGCCTTTGACGGTGCACATCTGGTGCGCTCCGTAGGTCATGGTCTGGTTGGCCCCGACCTTCACGCTGTCGTTGACGTCGACGGTACGCGACTGGTTGAGGTTCACCTGCGCTTCGTCGTTGTTCTTGACCTCTTCGATTTGGTCGTACCCGGTCGCGAAGTTGAAATCCTTTTGGGCTTTGATGGAAAATCCCTGACTGCCACCGGAATCTCCAATGGAGATCTCGTTCTTGCCCGCGCCTCCGGGCGACGAGGAGCTACTGATGGCGCCGGAGGCCTTGTTGCTGGGCAGCGCCATCGGCGGTGCGTTCTCCCCGTTGTACACGCGCCCGATCACCACCGGCTCGTCGGGGTTGCCATCCATGAACGCGACCGCAACCTCCCAGCCGACGCGCGGCAGGATCATCGACCCGCCGAGGCCCACCTGCATGACTCGCAGCCACGTGCTCGCCTTGTCGTCCGGCGGGTTCAAACGGTCCCAGTGAAAATGCACCTTCACCCGGCCCAGCGGGTCGACGTGGATGGTCTGATCTTTCGCGTCGTCACCGACGATGACGGCCGTCTGCACTCCGAGCACCTTGGGTCTCCGCCCGCGCCGCGCGGGCAGGTACGGCGTGTCGTGATCGACGGCAACGAAGTCCACTTGCACGGCGTTGGCCTCGGCGTGCTCGGCATGCTGGATCCCGTGGCTGTGGAGCTCGACGAAACGAACCGTGGCCGCGAGGTCCGCTTCGGCGACCCCCAGGAGCTCTGCGGTGCCAGCCAGGGTGGGACCCGCCGTGCTGCAGGTGCCGTAGTAGAGGTCTGCGTCGTGGCGCTTGGACCGGAGCAGGCTGTCGGCTGCCACTGGGCCGTCAGCGCTGGTTTTGAAGCGTCCAGGGTACTCGTAGTGCGCCAAGCGCAGGGGGCTCTCGGCGTCGGATTTGGCCTCCGGAAAGACGACGGGGTTGTTGACGTCGAAGTCGCGGAGCTCCACGACGGACGTGCGCAGCGAAAGGCGGCGACTGAGCGCCTGGAGCGGTAGGCCCAGACTGCTCGACTGCCCCAAGGACAGGGCAATGGGCTCGGGCGCAGCGGGGAGGTTCTGGATGTCGTCGGCGAAAACGAGCCGCGTCTCCTCGTCGGTCTGGGTAAAGTAGTAGAAAATCCCCACCTCCTCGCACAGGCGCTGCAGGAAGTTCAGCGTCGATTCGCGGTACTGAACGATGAACTCTCGAGTGGGGTAGGACTTGGAGAGCGACAGGTCGCTCGCCCCTGTCAGCTTCGCCTCTTCCAGGATGGATTGCACCACCTCGGGCACCGAGAGCTGCTGGTAGATCCGCGTATTGTCCCGTGCACCGAGCCATGCGAGCTTGGGCCTCAGCGTGAGGGAGAAGTGCAGCTTGTCGGCGACGGTCCTCACCAGGGCGCCTTCCCACAGGTCCCCCCGGATGTACTGGGTCCCGCCCCCCGGCTTCGGGATGCTCAGCATGAACTGGGTGCCCGTTGCATCGTCGAGTGAGAACTGCTCCTTCGTCGAGAACTCGACGATCACTTGGTAAGGGGCAGACAGCGCTTGGTGCGTTCGGTACTCGAGGACCAGCGCATCGCGGGGCAGCTGCTTGCCCTCCAGTTTGATCAACGCGTCCTGGGGTGAAAGCACAGCGTCGGCATTCTACACCGGTTCTCGTCCCGCTGCGACGCCCGCGCCGGCCACCTGGCCGATTCCGCTTGTTTGGGCCTTCCAGGACCCTCTCGCTCCAGCGCCGTCCAGCAGCCCCCCCGTGCCGCCTTGGTGGGCACCGCCCCCTCGGCGCGAAACGAATGCCTATTCAAGGTTTCGCCATAGCGGCGCAACTTAGCCATGCGTCGGTCACAGGCGCTCAACGAAGAAGGTGCGAATCATGCCTATCGTCTCCAACTGGGCGGGCACCATTTCTTACAACGCCAGCCAGGTGAAGCGGCCGGGTCAGCTGCGGGACGTGCGTGCCGAGATTCTGGCTGGGCTCGCGGCGAATCGGAAGATGCGCGCTCTGGGCAGCCGGTTTTCCTTTTCGTTCAGCATCAAAGAGCCGGACATCGTGTTCGATCTCAGCGAGCTGAACGACCTTCGCGTGTTCACCCGAGAGGCGGCGGCGACTGCACCGCTTCAGGCCGGAGCGTTCAGCGATCCACGGGTAGCGGGCTACGCCTATGCCGGAGCGGGCGTCATCATCGACGAGGCCTGTCGCGGTCTGAAGGAGCACGGCCTAGCCCCCTTTACCCTCGGCGGGTCCAGCGGCCAGACGATCATTGGCGCTGCGATGACCAGCACGCATGGCGGTGACTTCGACGAGTTTCCCCTGCCGGAATACGTCGTGGGTCTGCATCTTTTGACTGGGGGAGACAAGGACGTCTGGATCGAGCGCCGTCTCGCTGGCGGGGCGTACACGAGCGACGCCGACGTCGCCGAGCTCACCGATGTGTCACCGGCGAACCTCACGATTTTCCGCGACGATGAGCTCTTCGACGCGGTCATCGTCTCGCTCGGCTGCGCGGGAGTCGTTGTTGGTGTGCTCATCAAGGCGCGCAAAAGCACCGTCCTGAACGAACGGATGCTGTCGCGCGTCCCTTGGTCCACGGTCAAAGCGGCACTGGAGAACGGTTCGGCATTTGCCACGCTCCCGGGCGAGTTGGATGCGGGGCCCGGCGGCACCTACCGCTACCTCGAGGTCATCTTGAACCCCTACATGTCACCGGCCGAAGCGTTCGTGGTGGGAAGGAACGAGCTGCCGGCCGGCACTCCCACCTCCCCCTGGGAGCCGAGAAAACCGCCCGACATGGGTCGCTTCGCGCTCGATTTCGGACTGAACGTCAGCAGCAGCAGTGCAGCGTTCACCACGCTGATCGACGGGACGAGGCTAACTGGTCGAGCGAACGGACGGTGGCAGTATTTCGCCTATGCCGACCTGATCAACGTCGGAGTGCCCGCATTCGTCCCCGTCTACTCCTATGAGCTCTGTTGGCCAGCCGACCACGTAGGAAGTAACGGCCAGCTCTCGTACTTGTGGCTCATGGATCGCTGCATCGAGCTCGTCAGTCAGGGGCTAGGCCGCGCGCAAGCCTTCACGGGCACCATCACGCTGCGCTTCTGCCGCGGGACTTCGGCTCACCTCGGGATGCAGTACTCGGCCGATCCTGGAGCGAGGCGTTTCGCGCACGTCGAGATCTCGCCTTTGCAGTCGTTTTCTCAGCAAAACCACGAGCTCGAGCCGGCGAACCAGCGCTTCATCGATGCCGTCATGGCATCCCCGCCGGCGCAGTCGGCGCGGCTCCACTGGGGTCAGGGCTCGCGTCCCAGTAAGCGGCACGATGCCAGGCGCAGCTTGATGCACTCGACGTGGCAAGCGAGGTTGCGCGAGCTGCTCGGCCCGCGTGCCGGCGCGTTCACCAACGAGTTTTGCGAGAGGGTGCATGCGAGCTTCTAGTGCACTTGGCCTCGTCTTGTGTGGGGTCTTGGGGCTGCTCCTGCCTGGCCGGTACGCGCTGGCTCAGGCGGACTGCGACCCCGAATGGGAGGAATGCGGCCCTGCGGGTGAGCGCATCGACCCGCCCCCGAGGACGGAGCCGTGCGACTCGAGCTGGGAAGCGTGCACGGGCGGCGCCGGCGGTGGTGCCGGCTCGGGCGGTAGTGCCAGCTCGGGGGGTGCTGGCTCGGCTACTGGCGGCGCAGCGAGTGGCGGAAGCAGTGGCACAGGCTCAGGTGGTGCGCCGAGCTCGGGCGGCGCTTCGAGCTCAGGATCAGGTCTGGAACCTCGCCCGGATCTCGAACAGGCCGTCGATAGTCAGGTCGATATGGTCGAGCAGCGGCCTTTTGCCGCGTTCGTGCATCCCTTCTACGTCCTCGCTGGTGCGCGCTGGGCCGAGGGGAGCGGGTGGCGTGGGGGCGGGTCCGTCGGCTTCGTCGTTCTGCGCAGCGGCAAGACGTGGGGGATGAGCCGGATCCTGCCGGTCGAGCTCACGGGGTGGGCCCCGTCGAGCACCGGAACGTCCGTGGCCGTCCAAGTAGCGCTTGCCGCGGTCGATGGCATCTACTTCTGTCGCAACAAGGACGGGCCCACGTTCTTCCCCTGGCCACTTTACGGCGTCTGGCCGGTCAAGAACCGAGACTGTCGGGGCAGCGAGTGGATCGGCTACTACGGCAGTCTGCTCGACTTTGCGTTTCAGCCCACGAGCGGGCACGTCGCTGCCCGCTTCGTCGAGCTCGGGCTCTTGGCCAACGCGCTGGGGACCGGACGCACGGACGCCGTGCAGCGGAATCGGCTCGTGCTTCGCCTGGGGGCGACGGTCGAGTACGTCGACGCTGGCGCGACGCCGCGACCCGCGAGCGCTCCCAGCACGACGGCGCTGGCGCGAGCCGAAGCGGGTCTGGATTTCTCGATCGGGACCAAGGACCGGCGCCTTCGTTTCGGAGCCAAGGGCATGTTTCTCCCGCGTCTTGGACAGTGGGACGACTACCAGGGCACGGGCGAAACCGCCCTGAGCGTCTACTTTCCGCTGGACGTCGTGTCTGCGCTCGAGCTGAGCGCCTATGGCAAGGTCTCGTACGCGAGCTTGCCGTGGATGGCGCTAGCCCACTGGGCCGATCTCGCGGATCCGTGGAATGTGCAGCCGGGACTGCGCCTTGCCCTCTACTGGTACGAAGGACGGTAGGCGGGTTCGCTCCTGGCTGTCCTCCGCCGCCCGCCTGAAAGTGGACCGATCAACGCGGCCACGATGAAGAGCCCCGCTCCGACCACGCTCGCTCCCCGCGCGCCCGGCCACAAGCTCCCGAGGAGCAGGAAAGCGGCGCCTGCGAGGGCGATGGCGAAAGGCAGGTAGCGACCTGTTCGGAGGGCTCGGAGCGTGAGAGCGGTGACGTTCACGCCGATGAGCAGCCCGAGGACGCCCGGGCCGAAGCGCGCGAATCGCTCCAGCCCTGCAATGCCGAAGGCACTCGAGTACGCCATCCAGCACATCGGGCACTTGGGGAGGGCCGCGAGGCCCAGGGCAGGTAGCGCTCCCACGAGCCCTCTCCACTTCGGGGTGCGCCCGCGATCCGCCTCGAGGAGACGAGCCAGCTCCACTTGGACTTCTGCCGGCGACCATTCGACGTGCTCGAACACCGCTGCGACTCGGCCTTTCTCGTCGAGCAGGAAGAGCTCGATGCGGTGCCTCGCGACGACCTTCCTCACGTACGCAACCCCCAAGGAGAAGAAGCCGGCGAGCGCCTCCATTCCGGAAAAAGCCCGGAGGAGACGGGAGCTCGGCGAGCTTCCGAATCCGCGGGCACGGCCGAAAGCCGCTAGTCTTTCCGCGGTGTCGAAGGAGGGATCGTACGAGATAGCGACGACTCGCGCCTGCTCGCCACCCTTCATCGCGCCAAGGCCTCGCTCGAGCTGAGCAAGCTTGGCAATGGTCAGTGAGCATTTTCTGGGGTTCTCGCAGCGGGTGTAGAAGAATGCGACCACCGTCGGCTGTCCGACGCAGACGTCAGCGAAGGACCACTGTTGCCTCCGCTCATCCTCGAAACGAACGGCTTCGAGTCCCTGGGGTGCCCTGCGTCGACTCGGGACGATGCGCCTGATGCCGCGCGCGTGCTCGGAGAGGGGAGCACAACAACTGGACGTCGATCGGGCGGCTGTGCGCTCCTCGAGCCAGGCCTGAGTCAAGTTGAGCTCAGCCGTCGCAGTCGTCCTTGTCCGAGAGCTTCCGACGTCCCCATTGGGATCATCGAGATCCAGGTGAACGAAATCGTC
>Ga0247744_1000185_pt1 | contig 11739 bp, 8 predicted proteins | sample UWRJS154409C5_FD_180946 | JGI IMG/M metagenome (GOLD analysis project Ga0247744, IMG submission 180946) | Soil microbial communities from Arlington Agricultural Research Station in Wisconsin, United States - UWRJ-S154-409C-5 | ecosystem: Environmental > Terrestrial > Soil > Agricultural land... | reverse complement strand
GTCGGGAGGCGGAACGTCGGGAGGCGGAACGTCGGGAGGCGGAACCTCGGGCGGCGGAACGTCGGGAGGCGGAACCTCGGGAGGCGGAACCTCGGGAGGCGGCGGTTCGGGGACGGGGGGCGGCACGGGCTGTTCGTGCAGTGGCGGGAAGGTTTGCAAAAAAGGTGCGTGCGTCTGTCCGAGCGACGAGATCGACTGCGATGGCGTGTGCGTCGATGGGGAATGTTGTCCCGGCGAGGTGCTCGGCGGCTGCTCACGTTGTGGGCTCTTGGTCTGTGGTGATGACGGCGAGAGCGCCGAGTGCACCGAGCAGGGCGTGTGCGAGGCCGGAAACACCTGTGGCCTGCTGAATATCGGCAAATGGGATGACGGCGTGACGGACTGCAACGTTTGCGGGCTCCTTCAGGAGGCCTATTGCACCAACTCGTGCGAGCCTTCGTGTCGCGCCGTACTCGGGCTGTGATATCAGACGCGGCATGTCAGGCGTCCGTCCCGCCACTCCCTTCGACTTGATGGGAGGCAGCGAAGAGCTCGTCACCCGCATTGCCGGCACTTTCTATGATCGCATGGCGGAGGCAGAGCCGGCGCTCGCCAAGCTGCACGAGCTGGACGAGCACGGTCAGGTGAGCCCGCGGGCACGGGAGCGCTTCACGCGCTTCTTCATCGAATGGTTGGGAGGGCCTGCGAACTACTCGCCGCGTGAAGGGCACCCCCGCCTCCGCATGCGCCATGCCCACGTGCCGATCGACTCGGCAATGCGTGACGCCTGGCTGCGCTCGATGGTCTTCGCGCTCGACCAGGAAGGCGTGACCGGCGACGTGCGGGCTTTCCTCGAGGTGCGCCTGCACGAGTTGGCGACCTTTCTGCGCAATCAGCCGGACGGTTGAATCTGGAGCCAGCCGCGGGCCCTGTGGCCCACGAAGGTCACCAAACTTGTTAGTATGCTAACGAGTTTTCCGCTCCGCTGAGGGCGAGTGCTCCTCGTTCGCCCGTTTCGCCGAAGAGCGCGAGTGAGCAGGCTAGTCGGCCGCCGACTCGAGACCAGTGAGGAGTGCGGGCTCCGGTCCCGGCCCCATCAGCGCGCCCAAGAAGGCGACGAGATCGGCCTTTTCGTCGTCCGTGAGATCGAGCCGCTCGAGCTCGCTGTCGCCCGGATAACCGCCAGCTGGATCACCGCCGCGTGAGAGGAAGGATACGACGCTCTCGAGAGAGGTGAATTGTCCCGTGTGCAAGAAGCTCGGCTGCTCGGCAATGCAGCGCAGGGGTGGTGTACGGAAGGCGCCTTCCAGCTCATCGCCGACCGAATCGGGCAGCGCGCCACGGTCGCCATCGCTGAACTCGCCAGCGGTGTTCAGAGGGTCGTCTTGAATCTCTGCCAAGCCTTCGGCTGCCCCGCGATCCCCCGTGTCCGTGAACGCCACCGCCACGACGGCCGGCCGGAGGCCGACGTTGTGGAACTCGCCATCCGTGAGGTTGGGACCGGAGTGGCAGTCGATGCACTGGCCCTTGCCGACGAACAGGCCCGCCCCGCGGAGCTCGCTCGGCGACAGCGCGGATTCGTCCCCGTCGAGCCAGGCATCGAACCGGCCGGGGCCGCAGCGGAGCTGGCGCACGTAGGCTGCAATGGCCTTGGTTGCGTTCACGGCGACCTCGGTCACCGTGCGCTGGGCGTTTTCGCCGAGGCCGTCGTAAGGACCCTGGTCCCCGGGTCGCCCGCGGCAATCGTAGAAGACGCCGTCGATGCTCATGAGCTCACTGCAGCCCGTGTCGTCACTCGTGAGCTGCGGGTACTCGTCCGGATTGCTCAGGTCGGGGGGCTGACCAAAGAGCGCCTCGTACTCGGCTCCGTAGCTTGCGAGCACGCGCTGCGCCACGAACAGGCGGCTCGAGTTGAACTCGCGTTCGCTCTCGATCACGCCGAGCGCCTGACCCCAGATGGAGTCGCGCCGACCATCCCAGTTGTAGAGGGGGGCGAAAGCGACTTCGAGCAGAGTGGGCGTCCTGCGTTTGGTCCACAACGTACCGAGCGAGATCTGCTGGTGCGGACTGCGCACGTCCACGAAGTGAGCCGTCGGCACGTGGCAGCTCGAGCAGCTGACTTTTCCGCTTTCTCCCTTGAAGCCTAGGGTTCCGCCGCCGCCATCGTGGTCGCCTTCGAGCAGGGGTCCCGACAACGACGGGTCGAAGAACAGGCGCTGACCGAGCTCTCGTGCCGCCGGATCGTCCGCCACGCGGTTGCTCGGGTCCGGAGGTGGGGGGCCCTCGTCGTAGCGAAGCGAACGGAGTTGCTCCATGGTCGCGGTATCCAGCTCGGGTGCGCTATTGGGCGCCCCGCTCGCGCCTCCCGGTCCATCATCCGGAGGAGGCGCGCTCGTTCCGCATGCCGCCAAGAGACTCGCGGCCCCCGTGAGCAGGAGCAGGCTACTCCTCGGCACCATACCAATCCGTTCCGCAGGGCAGCACGGACTCGTCCCACGGTGGGGCTTCGGTCTCGAGATCGATGCCGAGGTCGTCGATCTTCCGGTCGTAGTGAACCAAGCTGTAGCTCCGCAGGTACTGGTGCGGCGACGATTCTTCGGTCACCGCCTCGTCGATGCCGCCGTGATAGATGACCGCGCCGAAGATGGGCGTCACCGGGCCTTCGATGCCCTGTCCTTCGGGGAGAACGGCACAGCCAGCCGGTTTACCGTCGAGCGTGACGTAGACGCGTGAGGTCGATACGTAGACGTCGAAGCGCACGGGGCGGTCGTGGCCAGCCATTTCGCCTAGGACCGGCACGGGGCGCCACGGCTCCGTCGACTCTTCCTCGTAGCTACCGGACAAGTAGCCGTACACGTTGGCCCGCGGGCATTGCGCGCTCACGCCCCAGCCACGGCCATCGCAGAACTGGATCTGAAGCTCGTGGTTCGAGCCGAACGGCTGCACGATGATGGTTTTCTCACTGCCACTGTGGGGAACGTACGTCTCTTCGAAGGGAAGTGGTCCGAGTCGGTGGCGGACTGGTACGTCGTTTTCGTTCAGATCGCCGACGTTGGCGAGCTCGGCGGTGGTGAGCATCACCTGTGGATAGCGGCGATGCGTCGAGGGGATCTCGGTCGTCATGCGCATGTGCAGGTAGGTGTCGCTCTGGATCTCGGGTGAGATGCCGCGCGGCACGATGCTCATGTTGCAGCTCGAGCCGTAATCGCCACCGCCGAACACCAGCTGGCCGAGGACTGGTCCCACCGTGTTGCCCTCGTGGCAGCCGGAGTACTCGATCACCCAATCGTCGTTTCGGCGCAGGAAAATACCGTTGTTGAAGGTGTCGTATTGGTCGTAGTCTGCCCACTCGCTGCCGGGGTCGAAGCCTTCGAAGAAGTCCATCTCCGGCGGATCCTCCGGGGTGACCTCCACGAAGGCGCGCGCGACGGGCTTGGGGCGATTGGCTGGGTCGTGGGTGCCGTTGATGAACACCTCGCCGCTCTCGAGCCGCGCTTCGTCGAGCGTGATCGAGGGGTAGCAGCCGTCCGTCTCCGGATTGCACGGCGCATCCATGTACGAGATGTAGCCATTGGGGAACGGGCAGCCTTGGTCGAGCGCCTCCACTACGAGCGTGGTGGGCCCCTCGAGGCCGGGCCAGGTCACCGACCACAGCGGCAAGTTGCCTTGTTCGAGAGCGCGCTCGTAGCGCGAGTCGCCCGCCGCGAGCACGTCGAACGCGTTGTCGGCCAGGTAGAACACTCGATACAGCGGGACGGCCCCGTTTTCGGCTGTTTCGAGCAGACGGAAGCGCTCGGAGAAATCGACGACCGCTTCCGGTTCCTCGTCTTCGCCCGGCTCGTGTGAGTCGTATTCCGGGCCGTCCGTGTAGTAGATGACGCTGTTCGGATTCGGGCCATCGACGTCCGCAGGGTACTCGCGGCGGTACACCGGGACGGTGCCAGCGGTGGGCGCGTAGAAGGCGATGCCGTCGTCGCGATAGCCCTCGGCGAGTCGCGCGTCCCGTGCCTCTTCGCCGACGACGTAGTCGGCGCTGTTGTATTCGCTGCTCGGCACGGTGGTGTAGTCCCACGCGTGCCCTCCCTTGCCGATTGGATTGGCGAGGCGATAGACCGGCTCGCGGTCGGGACCGGGCACGAGGTACGCGTAGCCGAGAATGGCCTCGCCTTCGCTCCGGGTGTAGCCAAACACGTCGGCGGTGAGCGACGCGTCGTAGAAGCCGGCTGGATCATCGATGCGCTTGGTCATCGGCCGGTCGCCAGCGCAGCGATAGATGGCGTTTTGGACCACGACTTCACCGTTTTCACCGACCAAGATGTCGTCGTCGGCGGGGAGGGGGTAGACCCGGTAGTCGCGGGCGCCGCTGACCGGCTCGAATTCGATGCGCGCCGTATCGACGTTCATCATCACCTCGAGGTTCTCGAGCGCGGGCAATTCGGGCAGTGCCGGAGCCGAGCCGAGGCACGCCCCCGCGGTGCAGCTGAAGGCGGAGTCGCTGCTGCACGCCTCTCCGCTGCACTCGCTGTCGCGACAGTCGATGAAGCCGTCGCAGTCGTCGTCGACTCCGTCCGCGCAGTCGTCCTCGGCTTCGCCCGTGGGCTCACAGCTGGGCGGGTCGGGCAAGTTGCTCCCGCCCGAGCCGTCGCTTCCCGCTCCGGCGGCGCCGTCCTCTTCGGCAATGATGTTCGAGGTCGAACAGCCCCAAAACAGGGCGATCGCGCACGGGGCGGCGAGCCAGGCGTATTTCATGATCCCTCGCACTGAGGAGTGATGGGCCCCACCGAAATGGGTCACTGGCTCTTGTCGATTTTTCCTCAGGGCCACAGACGGACCCCCAGACGCACGACCGGCTGCACTGCCCAAGCCCGAAGGACGGTGACCGGTTCCCCGTCCGCGAGCACGTCGAAATGATGGCCCGAGAGGTCCACCTCGGCCCCGGCGGAGGCCCACAGGGACAGCGGGCCGAAGAGGCGCAGCTCGATCTCGGCGGCCGCTCCGAGCATCGGTGCCAAAAGCCAAAACGGGTCTTTGGCCTCCGCCAGCGGGTCCGTCGAGACCGGGTCGGCCTCGAGCACGTCCAGTCCAAGCACGCCGAGCAAGCTCAGCCGAACGCCACGCCCGAGCCGCCAGCCGAGACCAGGCCCTGCTCGAAGACCGAAACCCTCCATCTCCACGCCCACCCCCTGCTCGTCCCAGGAGAGGGGCAAGCGGTAGCCCAAGGCGACGAACCCAGTCGGAGAGACGGGAGCAGTGGGGCGGGTCAGGCTCGCGCCGACTTCCGGACCGTGCAGGATCTCCGGGCCATCCTCGAGCACTTGCCCGCGGTACGAGAGGTCGAGCGACAGTCGATAGTGCGGTCGGCGTGGCTCAGGCTCTGGGGCAGGCGCAGGCGGTGGTCGGGCGGGCTCCGGCTGCACGGGCGGCGCGCCCCCTTCGAGCTCCGAGACCTGCTCTTCTGCGGCCTGCCTGGTGACACCCACGGTCGCGCCGGCCAACAGGGCTTCGACCGACGACTGGACGATGGTGCCCACGGACTCGCACGCCACTTCGTCGTAGCCGGCGTCGAGGGGCACGACGCGCACGAGAAAACGGTCGTGCGCGTCGTCGACGACGTAGAGTACGGCCTGCGTTTCTTGCCTCAGATCGAGCCAGATCCGTGCAAGCGCCGGGCGCTCACCAGCAGCGAAGACGTCCCGTGGTCGAAAGTCCGTGCGCACCGACCACTCGAGACGGATCGGATAGTCGCGCAAGAGGGCCTGGCTGCGTGCCTCGAGGAGCGTCACCGGCCCCGCCTCGCCGGCCGCGACGATCTCGACCAGATGAGCCTCCGGCTCAGCGGCGGCGCACGGCGCACCCAAGAAGACCGCGATCAGGAACGCGCACCAGATTCTCACGGGGTGTTCGACAGACGGGCCTCGGCCTGATGAGTGTAGACCGAGGCCGGGAACCGAGCGATGAGCTCCTGCCACGCTGCCCGTTCTTCGCTCCCGCGCCCCAGACGTCCGAGCGCGCTCGCCCGTCCGAACAGCGCTTCTTCGCTGAGTGTGCGGTGGGCCGACTGCGCGAGGTAGGCGTCGAAATGACGCAGGGCGGTGGCAGGCTGGCTCCCGAGCTCGAGTCGGGCCAAGGAGACCAGCGAGACCTTGGCCTCCGTGCTGGCGGGGAAGCGCGCTTGGAGCTCCCGATACTTCTTCTGTGCGTCGCCGGCTTTCCCTTGGCTGCGTAGCGAGTTCGCCTCGCGAAACAGCTCAGGTGCCGAGGCCGAGGAGGAGCGCAGCGGGAGCGAGACCGTGGGCGACTCAGTCGGCGGCGCCGCTGGGGCCTCTCGTTCTGCTTCGACCGCCAAGGTCGTGGTTGGCGGTGGCGCCTTGGCTTGGGCGGGAACAGGAGCGCTTGGAACCTTGGTGCGCGCTGGCGGCGTGGCGAACAACCGCCCCAGATCCACGCCGCTCACTGCTGCCGTCGCCACGGACCCCGAGAGCAGCACGCCGGCCGCCAGGGCATAGGCCCGGCGGCGCCGACGAGGGGGTTCTGTCAGCCGCGCAGCGATGCCCATGGCCAATTCGTCGTCACCCGGCTGCGCGCCGAGCACCGCGTCGAAGCCACGACCGACCTCGAGCTCGGCTCGGCAGCGAGCGCAGCGCTGCAAATGGAACGCGAGCTTGGCATCCTCGAGCGCGGTCAAGTCTCCCTGGCGCGCGGCGAGCAGCAGATCGTCCGGGCAGAGCTCGGTGACACTCATGGCTCCACTCCCAAGAGCTCGCGCAAGGCGAGATCGGCTTCGATGCGGGCGCGTAGGGCTTCCTTGGCCAAACGTAGCCGGCTTTTGACGGTGTTCTGTGGCGCCCCGGACGTCTGGGCGACTTCCTCGACGCTCATGCCGAGCATGCAGTGAAGCAAGAGTGCTTCGGTTTGCGCTTGGGGCAGCTCGTCGGTGAGCTGACGCAGGATTCGGCGTCGGTGCGCAGCGAGCAGCGCCTCAGCCGGGGAGTCGCACGTGGACGGAGCATCGAGGTCGAGCTCCTGGTGCAGACCTTCGCCACGGGCCCTGAGCCTGCGGCGGTGCGCGAGAGCCGTCAGTGCACCGATGCGCGTCGCGTAGTGCAGCACGCTACAGTCTTCGCGGTACTCGCCCAGCGCCTGCACGAAGCCGAGGGCCGCCTCTTGGACGGTGTCTTCCACATCCGGATGGCCGACGCCGAGCACACCGCGACCGGCTCGCAGGAGGACGGGAGTCACCGAGACGACCAGGGTGCGGGTGGCGGCGCTGTCCCCGCCCTTGGCAGCACGCGCCAGGCCGAGCAGCGGGTCGGCCGAGGCCCGCCGCTTGGCCTCGGGGGCAGGACTAGAGCGAAAGAGGCGCAGCACCACCTAGAAGAGTAGCGGACGCGGCGAAAACGGGTCACTCGGACCGATCTTTTGGCGGCGAGGCCTGGCACGTCCCTTGCGCTCTTGGCCTCGTGGCCCAACCTTCCGGAGACACTCGATGCGAGTAGGCGGCCTGATCCTAGGGGTTTGCGCAGCTGCGTTTCCCCTCGCTTGCGGCGGCAAGACGTCGGCGGACGCGGCCGGGGATGACGACCCGGCCGCCGGGGGGAGTGACGGGGCCGCCCTGGACCATGGCACAGTGGGCGGCACAGGTGGCGTCCTGGTGGCCTCCGGCGGAGCACCGAGCTCGGGCGGGAGCTCGGCGAGCGGCGGCGAGTCGTCCACGGCTTGCAGCGAGCACGCGGACTGCACCTTGGCATCGACGGCCTGCTGCAGTGGGTGCGAGCCGGTCGCGGCGGGCGACCTGGTCGCCATGAACTGGGCGGCCTTCGACCAGCGCCCAGAGTGCGATGCCGACTGCGGGGCCTGCCCGCAGCCGAGTGAAGCAGGCTTGACCGGCGCCTACTTCCTGGCCCGCTGCATCGAGGACAACTGCCGAGTCGTCGACGTACGCGATGAGTATGCAGCTTGCACGACGAGCGAGGACTGCTTATTGCGCGATGGCACCCAGTGCTGTGAGGATTGCGACGGCTCCGGGTACGTCGCGCTGAGCTCTTTCGGCTTCGTGAGCGACCTCGGCTGCCCGCCGATCCTGTGCGCGCCCTGCCCGACGTCGCCGCCCGAGGGGTTGTCGGCCGAGTGCAACACGGCGACGCACCGCTGCGAGAAGGTGCAGGACTGAGCCTCCGGCGAGGGCCCGGTTGAGCAAGGGGCGCCACTCGTTATCCTGCCCGCAGGATTCGGGGGCTCCACATGATCGACAAGGTCACGACGTTCGCGCTCACCCGAAAGCTGCCGATCGTCGTCGCGACCGCCATCGTGGTCTTGCTCGGCCTGCGCGCGCTGACCAGGGTGCCCATCGAGGCCTATCCAGACGTCGGTGATACGCAAGTTCTCGTCATCACCCAGTGGCCTGGTCATGCGGCCGAAGAGGTGGAGCGACAGCTCAGCCTGCCCATCGAACGGGCGATGAACACCGCGCCGGAGCAAACGATGGTGCGGTCCATCTCGATCGCCGGGCTCTCGGTGGTGACGACCACCTTCGCCGATGGGACGGGCGACTATTTCGCTCGCCAGCAGGCGCTCGAACGACTTGCGCAGGTGCCCCTGCCCGACGGCGCGAGTCCCACGCTTGGGCCTTTGGCGAGCCCCATTGGTGAAATCCTGCGCTACCGCTTGGTCAACTGCGCTGAGGTTAGGACGCCCGAATGCAGCAGCCTGGACCTATCGGCGCCCCCGCAGCCGCTCTCCCAGCTGAAAGACCTCCAGGAGTGGGTGATCGAGCGCGAGCTCTTCCGCACCCCGGGCGTGGCCGACGTATCCAGCTTTGGCGGTACGGCGCTCGAGTACCAGGTGCACGTGGATCCTGCGCTTTTGGTCGCGCGGGGGCTCGACCTCGGCGATCTGCGCACGGCCCTCGAGCGAGCCAATCTGAGCGGGGGCGGTGGCGTCGTGCAGCTCGGCCCCGAGTCCTTGAACGTGCGCACGCTCGGCCTGCTCCAGCCCGAGGACATCGCGGAGGTCACCGTTGGCACTCACGACGGCACGCCGGTCCGGGTGCGTGATGTCGCCACCGTCGAACGCGGCTATCGGCCGCGCCTGGGGCGCGTGTCGGTGGACGCCGACAAGGACGTGGTGGCTGCTACGGTCGTGATGCGGCGCGGTCAGGACGCTTCGGTGGTGCTTGCTGATCTGCATCAGGCGATTGGCGAGATCAACGCCACCATCTTGCCGCGCGGCGTGAAGATTCATCCTTACTACGACCGCTCACAGCTGATGGAGCTCACGCAGCGGACCGTGATCGAGAACCTGACCGTGGGCCTGCTCCTGGTCACGCTCGTCTTGTTCGTCTTTCTCGGCTCGGTTCGGGCAGCCGCCATCGTCGCCGTGACCATTCCGCTGGCTTTGCTGGCCGCGTTCATCGGCATGGACGCCATCGACCTGCCGGCGAACCTCTTGTCCATCGGTGCCGTCGATTTCGGGCTGATCGTGGATGGCGCCATCGTCACCGTCGAAAATGTGTTTCGCATCGTGTCCGAACGCAATCGGCGCGGCGAGCGCTTCGAGTTCATGGACGCCATCCGCGAAGCCGTGCGCCAAGTCGCGCGCCCTACGGCTTTCGCCAAGCTCATCATCGTCACCTCCTATCTGCCCATCTTTTCCTTGCAGAGCGTGGAGGGGCGGCTCTTTCGGCCCATGGCGTTCACCGTCGGCTTCGCGCTGCTCGGCGCGCTCATCGTGTCCATCACGCTGGTGCCGCTCTTGGCCGCGCGCTTCTTGCCCCACGACCTCGAAGAAAAGCCCAACTTCGTCGTCGATCGACTGCGGCGCGTCTATGTGCCGTTTCTGACCAAGAGCCTCGCTCGAGAGCGCGTGGTGCTGCTCGTGGGAGCGGTCCTTTTGGCGGCCAACGGCCTCTCGTATTGGACGATTGGCAGTGAGTTCCTGCCGCACTTGAACGAAGGCGCTCTTTGGGTCCGCGCCTCGATGCCCGGGAACGTCTCCTTGGAGGAGGCGGAGCACATCGTCGATGGTTACGACCATCCGGGTGGGCATGCTCACGGCATTCGCGAGCTCTTGCGCAGCTACCCCGAGGTGCGAACCATGGCCGTGCAGCTTGGTCGACCGGACGGGGGCACGGATCCGACGGGCTTCTACAACGCCGAGTTCCTCCTGGTGTTGAACGACCGCTCGACCTGGCGGCCGGAGTTCGATGGCGATCGCGAGCGACTAGAGGACGCGATGAGCAAGACCCTCGCGGCCATCCCCGGCGTGAGCTTCGGCTTCTCCCAGCCCATCTCCGACAACGTCGAGGAGGCCCTCACCGGGGTCAAAGGCCAATTGGCGGTCAAGATCGTCGGCACCGACTTGAGTGCGCTCGATGACCTGGCGTCGCGCATTGCGGCCGAGATCGCCGACGTGCCTGGAGTGCGGGATCTCGGGGTTTTTCGCGAGATTGGGCAATCCAACCTGCACATCGAGATCTCGCGCGAGCGTGCCGCTCGGCTGGGCGTCACGGTGGCCGACGTGCAGGAAGCCGTGGACGTCGGGATCGCCGGCCGGGCCGTCACCGACGTCGTCGAGGGTGAGCGCCTGCACTCGGTCGTCGTTCGCTACCGCGAGCTGGCGCGCGACCGCGTCGAGACCATTGCTCGGCTGCCCATCCCGGTTGCCGGGGGTGTCACCGTGCCGCTGTCCGAGGTGGCCGAGGTGACGGTGAAGAGCGGCGCATCGCGCATCTTTCGCGAAGGGGGCCGGCGCTACATCGCACTCAAGTTCGGCGTGCGCGGCCGCGACCTGGGTTCCACCGTGGCGGAAGCACGCCACCGCGTCGACAGCAACGTGCGCGTGCCGCCCGAATACCAGGTGAGCTGGGGCGGCGAGTTCGAGAGTGCAACGCGCGCAGGCAAGCGCTTGTCGGTCGTCGTTCCGGTCACGATTTTGGCGCTGTTTTTGCTGCTCATGGCGATGTTTCGACGCGCACGCGAGGCGCTCCTCATCGTCGGCAACGTGCTCCTGACCGCACCGCTCGGCGGCCTTCTGGCCTTGCATGCCACCGGAACGAACCTTTCGGTTTCGGCCGGTGTGGGCTTTTTGGCGCTGTTCGGGGTGTCCATCTCGACCTGCATCATCTTGGTTTCCACCGCCAACGAGCTGCGCGGGCGAGGTATCCCGATGGACGAAGCCTTGATCGAAGCGGCCGATACCCGCCTGCGTCCGATGCTGATGACCGCCCTCGTGGCCACGCTCGGGCTGGTGCCGGCAGCCCTTTCCCACGGCATCGGCTCCGACTCGCAGAAGCCGCTGGCCATCGTCGTCGTAGGAGGGCTCATCTCGTCCCTGGCGCTCAGCCTCTACACGTTGCCGCTGCTCTACAAATGTTTCGTCCCGGCGCCCCCGACTGCGCCCCCAGCGCAGCCACCGATCCCCGCACCCCCTGGAGTCGTCACATGAAGAAGATCTCGCTCGCTTGCCTCATTGGCCTTCTCGGTCTGCTCGGATCCACGGGCGCTCGAGCCGAAGAGGGGCCCACGTTCACACTAGAGCAGGCGGTTTCCGTCCTCGAGAAGACCCACCCGGTGCTCAGCGCCGTCGACCAGAGCGCCCGGGCGACCGCCAAGGACGCCGTCGCGGCGGGCCTGTGGAGCAATCCAACCCTGTCGGCGTCGTACACCAATGCCTGGAACACCACCTACGACCCGGCGGGCATCGTGAGTGCCGGCTTGACCCAGTTCCTCGATGTCGCGGGTGCGCCGGCAGCTCGTCGCCGCG